>LNQE01001245.1_pt1 | contig 11149 bp, 5 predicted proteins | sample 603111 | NCBI WGS metagenome assembly LNQE01 (sample SAMN04260313, study PRJNA301899) | hydrocarbon metagenome | isolation source: hydrocarbon-contaminated ditch | place: Germany: Bremen | collected 1998
GTTTTCTGGAGCATCACAGATTCTGTAGGTCCCGGATATCGCAGTACGGTGGACCGTGGGGACAATTGTCATGGGGGTGGGAACCGGGGAGGGGGTCTCCCCCTCCACCGTGAAGACAGCCGGCGGGAGGCCGTACACGGGTGCAGACGTTCAAAGCTGCGAGAATCTTTTATTGCCAGGGCCGGATCGATTGTCGTGAATACACCGGACGGGCGGAGATGCCCATCCCCCACGGGACGTAACGCCCGTGAACAGGCCGCATGCGCGTACCGTCCGGGATGGCAGAAAATCCTGCATGCCCGGAGGGAGATCTCTCCTCTCCCTACTCATTCCGCCTGAGAAACTCCCGGATCTTCCTCGACTCGACCCAGCCCTGGTCGAGCTGCCGGATAATCTCGTTGATCCGCCGCACCTGCTCGTGAATCTTTTCGGAATACTCGTCAGCGGCGACGTCCGCCCATCCCATGATCACCTGCAGGGGGTGGCGGATATGATCCCCGAGAACGGCAAACTGTTCGATATTCCTCTCGATCTGGTCATAGGCCTGTTGTTTGAGGTTCTCCATCAGCACCCGCTCGGTGATGTCGCGGCCGGTGCACTGGATGCCCGCCACCGCGTCACTCCGCAGAATCGGTGAGGCGTTGATCTCGATCACCGCGCTGCTGCCGTCCTTTTTTATGAGCTCCACCTGAAGCCCCTCGACATCATCGCCGCGGAGCAGTTCGCGGGACGCCGAAGCGAATGCATGGATGCTCGACGGAAGGACATAATCCCGGCAGGATCCGCCGACGATCTCCGCCGGGGCATAGCCGAGCAACCTCTCCACGGCAGGGGAGATGTAGGTGATGATTCCCTGCCGATCGGAGGTGAAGATCATATCGAAGCTCCGCTGGGTGATGGCCCGGAACTTCTCCTCGCTCTCGCGCAGGGCCTCTTCAGCCTTGATCTGCTCGGTAATATCGATCCCGACGCTGAGAAGCTCCTTCATCCTCCCGTGCCCGTCATAGATCGGTCGGTTTCTCCACCTGATCCATACCCGCTCCCCGTTCTTCCGGATATTCTCATGCACGTTGTCGATATACCGTTCCGGTTGTGCGATGATATCGACCAGCATCGCTTCAAGATCGCGCCCGGAGGTCTCGATATCAGGAATGATCGTCCCGAGAGCGGATCTCCCGACGAGCTCGTCTTCCCGGTAGCCGAAGAACCTCGTGGCATACTCGTTGCAGAAGGTGATGATCCCGCTGCCATCAGATCTCAGGATGATGATGTTTGCACCCTCGACAACCTCCCGATACTTCGCTTCGCTCTCGCTCAACGCATCCTCCGCCTCCCTGCGCTCGGTGATGTCCACAAAGAGCGTGGCGAACTGCCCTCTGGCAGGGCTGTACGCAAACCCCTCATGCCACCTCCGAAGCACCGGGTTGTAGTGCTCGTACTGGGCCGGCTCCCCGGTGAGCGCAACCCGCCCGCCGATCTCGATCAGCACGGGATCGATCTCCGGGAGGGCGTCATGCACCCTCTGCCCGAGCACGCTGTCCCGCGCAAGGCCGATCAGCCGCTCAAAGGCCGGGTTTACGTCGAGGAAGCAATAATCGCACGGCTTCCCGGTATCGTCGCAGATGATCTCGCATAATGCAAACCCCTCGTGCATGGCGTTGAAGAGGCTGCGGTAGCGCTCCTCGCTCTGCCGGAGGGCATCCTCTATCCGGATTCTTGCCAGCGCTCTCCCGATCATCCCTGCAACAGCGTGTACGAGATCGCGCTCTTCCATAAGGAAGGGATCGCCTTTCGCCGGGGCGTCCCGGTACCTGATCTCAATCCACCCTTCCGGAATGCCGGCAAAGCGGATCTCCGCCCTGATGCCGGGACACATCTCCGGGAACCCCTCCGTTGCATGGACGATTCCTCCCGCCGCCACCCGTACACCGGTGATATCCGGATACTGGAATCCGCCGGGCAGCAGGTCGACCGCGCCCCTGACGATATCTTCAGGGGTGACGGCGGCGGTCCCGATCAGCCGGGAGATGCGGTATAAGGTGCCGAGTTCCCGCACCCGGTTTTCAAGAGCCCAGGTTCTCCTGATCAGGGCTTCTTCCGCATCAATCTGTCCCGATATGTCATAGACGATCACGGCAAGCCGGTCGTATTCAGGGCGGTAGACGCTCGCATACTGGGGCAAGCCAGCCAGGGGAGAGTGCAGTTCTGCATGCCTTCCTGCCCCGCTCCGGGCAACCGTGTCGAGAAGAGTCCTCCAGTCCTCTTCTATTGCGCCGAAGACACCGGTGATGGTCTTCCCGACAGATGCGTCCCGGGAGCATCCCAGCGCCTCTTCCGCCCGCAGGTTGAGGTCGAGGCAGCGGTAGTCTGCCGGGTCTCCCTGCTCATCCCGCAGGATCTCGAAGAGGTAGCACCGCTCCGGCATCTGTTCGAAGAGGAGGCGGTATTCCTCCTCCTGCCGCCGGAGCCGCACCGCCGCCTTTGTGCGCTCGACGGCGTAGCGGATGGAGCGTGAGAGGAGGTCGGCGTCGATCCGTCCCTTCACCAGGTAATCCTGCGCCCCGCTCTGCAGCCCGGCAATCGCCATGCCCCCGTCGTCATCGGCGCTCAGGATCAGGACCGGCACGTCGGGGGCAGCATCCCGCAGGCGGGCGACCCCCTCAGCGCCGCAGCAGTCAGGGAGGCACGAATCGAGCAGGACGACAGCAATCCCTCCCCCTGCAAGCGCGGAAAGCCCTGCCGCCAGGTGCTCCCGGTGCAGCACCTCGAACGGATCGCCGGCATTGCACAGCATCTCACGGATGATTCGGGCATCGCATTGATCGTCCTCGATCAGCAGGACTCGCAGAGGGTCTGCGTTTCCTGATTCTGCCGGGAAGCCTCGCATGCTCCTGCCGCCGCCCTCCCGCATCGGGGCATCGGAGTGGCGGCGCGTTCCTGCCATCTTCCGCTCAAAGGCTCTCTGATCCATGGTATCGCTGCGTCACTCCGTCTCCTCCTCATGGGCATCTGCAGCAGCCAGATCACCATTTCCGGCGTCTTCCTCCCTGTCGCCTGCGGCTTCTCTTAAGGTGAACCGGAATGCCGCCCCGAGCTCCGGGTGACCGGGCACCCGGTCTTCCGCCCAGATCCGCCCCCCATAGCGTTCGATGAGTGTCTTTGTGATGAACAGCCCGAGCCCTTCGCCCCGCCCCTGGCTCCTGCCCTGCTCAAAGCGGTGGAAGATGCTCTCCTTTGTCTCGTCGGGGACGCCCGGGCCGGTATCTTCTACGGAGACGAGAACGGTATTGTCTTCGTCGTCGAAGGACTCGACGGTGACGGCAATTCCGACGTCCGGCCCGCCGAACTTGACGGCGTTGCCGATCAGATTCGTAAAGACCTCTGATAGGAGCCTGTCCGCCCAGACCTCGCGGCCCGAATCTTCATACGTGATCGCGACCTCAGGGAAATTCCCGATCTCGTTCCTGATCACGGCATCGATCCCGACCGGCACCAGGTGCGCCTTTTCATGGTGGATGCGCCGGATCGTGGAGACGTTTCCAAGGATGTCGATGCTCTTCCTGATACTCGCCCGGAGTTTCCGGGCGTATTCCGCCGGTTTGCCGTTAAGGATCTCGAGAAGGAGTTCGCTGTAGATACTGGAGACGTTCTCCGCGTTCTTGATGTCGTGCGTGAGTATGTCCAGGTAGAGGTTCGCCTCCCGGTATGCCGCCTCGACCCGCTTCTGGAGCATGCAGCGGAGGATGCCGGCGCCGATCTCCTGCCCGATGGCTTCAAGAAGCGCCCTGTCGTCAGGCGAGAAGGGCTGGCTGTCCGCCGCTCTGCCGACAAAGAGCCCCCCGACCACAATGGATTCGGCAATGAGAGGGATTGCTGCGAGCGATGATGCCCCGATGCCCTGAAGCGCGCCTGCATCTGCCCGATTCCTCTGACTCCCGGTATCGCTGACGTACCACGGCCGTCCGGCCACAAATACGTAGTTTAAGGGCCAGTGGTGGATCTTGATGGCACGGTTCTGCTTGACCTGCATCTCAGGGATGTTTCTGTGGTGCCGGAGGAGCGCCTGCTTCCGTGCGGGATCCAGCATGTAGACGGCGCCCGTATCATAGCCGAGCAGGTCGAGCGTCTTTGCCAGCGACCCCTCGAGGAGCTCGTCGAGCGAGAGTGCGGATGCTGATATGCCGATGATCTGGTTGAGCACCACAAGCTGCCGATTCTGGCTCTGCAACTGCTTCTCCGCCAGTTTGCGCAGGCTGACATCCCTGAAGAAGACCTGCACCGCAGGCCTGCCGTCAATGAACATGCGCCCTCCCCTCCCCTCGACCGGGATCGCCGTCCCGTCGAGGCGGAGCATCTGCAGCTCCAGGGGCGGGGACTCGCCCTCCTCCAGGTCGAGCCTGATCTTCTCCCTGACGGCGTCATGGTGATCGGGATGGACGATGGCAAAGACATCCATCCCGACGATATCTTCGGGACGGGACGCACGGAGGAGTTTCATCCCGGCGGGATTGATGTAGGTGATCCTGCCGTCCTGGTGGATCAGGATGCCGTCAGGAGAGAGCTCTACAAGCGTCCGGTATTTCTCCTCGCTCTCGCGCAATGCCTCCTCCGCCTTCCTGCGTTCGGAGATGTCGATGACGGCCGCGAGAGCGCCGGCGTAGGTGCCGCCGGCGTCGAAGATGGGGGACGTCTCAATACCGGTATGGATCCGGTTCCCATCCTTTCGCAGGAAGACGAACTCATGGTGCTCCCGCAGCCCCCGTCTGCCCCGCTCCAGATTGCGTATGCAGGTCTTGGCCTCGCTTTCTTCCATGAACTCGAAGAGGTGCATGCCGATCATCTCATCGACGGTGTATCCGGGCATCTCGGCCATGCGGGGATTCGCGAAGGTCGTATGCCCCTCTGCATCGATGGCCCAGACGCCCTCGTTGAGCGTCTCGATCAGCCGCCGGTATTTCTCCTCGCTCTCGCGGAGCGCCTTCTCCGCCTTCCGGATATCGGTGATGTCCCGGCCGGCCGACTGGAACTCGACCACCCGGCCGTCGGCATCGATAATGGGGCGGTCGGTCCACTGCATCCATCGGATGGATCCGTCTGCGGCGATCACCTCGTGCTCGTAGGTGCTGGCAGCTGCAGGCAGGGTGTTTGATGCATACGCCTCCTCCACGGCGGCTCTGGAGTGCTCGGGCACCAGCATCAGCCATTTCGTGCCGATCAGTTCCCTTCTCGTCCTGCCGAAGAATCTGCAGTAGCCCTCGTTCACGTAGGTGAGCGTGGTGTCGGGCAGCCATCTGCAGACCGCCTCGATCTGCCACTCCACGAGCATCCGGTACCGCTCCTCACTCTCGCGGAGCGCATCTTCCACCTGTTTCCGCCCGCTGATCTCCTCGTGGAGGGCAATGTTTGCGGCCCGCAGGTCTGCAGTGCGCAGGCGCACACGGTCTTCCAGTTTCGCGTACGCCGCATGCAGGGCCTCTTCCGCCCGCCTCCGCTCGGTGAGATCGCGGCAGACGGCAAAGAGGACATCTTCATTGTTCCACTGCCCCTGCGCGATCCGGGTTTCAACCTCGAGCCTCCTGCCGTCCTTTGTCTGGAGCGGAACGGTGCAGAGCTCACGGGTGCCTCCGGTCATGCAATCTATGGCCAGCGCCCCCTCCCGCAGTTCCGGCGGGTGGAGATCGGCAAAGGCCATGGCCGCGAGTTCATTGCGGGAGTAGCCCGTATGCTCCACCACCGCTTCGTTGACCTCGATGATGCGGCCGTCCCGGCCGATGACGAAGAGGAGATCGCTGATGGAGTCGGCAAATGTCTCGAGGTTCTTCTGCTGCAGCAGCAGCCGCTGCTCGCTTTGAATCCTCTCGATGGCGTCGCCGATGATCCTGCCGATGCTGGTGAGCACCGCTGCATCCTCCTCAAGGATGCGGGTGCGCCTCGTGCTCATGACGTTGAGGGCGCCTATGACCGAGTCCTTTCCACGGATGGGGATGCTTGCAGCCGATCTGATGCCATACTTCGCCGCACGATCGGGGGAGAGCCGCCCGTAGCGGTTGGTGATCACCGGTTCCCCCCTGATGAAGACGGTGCGGTAGGGTTCCCGGTCGATCGCCACCGGGCTGACTTCTTCGACGAATGCTGCCGAAAGTCTCTCCGCATAGACGAGGTCTGCCGTGCGGGTCCCGGGCTGCACCAGGTACACCCCGCCTCCGTCATAGGCGAGAAGGCGGAAGGCTACGGCCATCGTCGATCTCAGCAGATCGGGAAGAGTATCGGCGGCATGGGCCGCAGCGATGATCTCATTGAGGATCCGGGCCGTTCTCTTTCCCGCCTGCGCTCTGGGGCGGATCTTCGCCCCTTTTCCGGCACTCCTGAAACTGCGTGTTGCATCTGTCATAGGCGGGTCTTCCTCATCTTCAAACCGCTGGCCCGGCGTGCACCCGTGATAGGCATATAAACCCCTCGATCACCCGTATCCTCCCGAAAAAATCCGCTGATTGTCAGTGTTAGTGAAGACTTTTCATTCGTGTATCTTTACTTTTTTCCCGGGATCTCAGACATAACGGGCCGTCGGGCGATAGCGAAGAGAAGAAATCCGCCCCGGAGGCTGCACAAATATTCCGGCGGTACATCCGGACACGCTGCATCAGGCCTCCGCCCTGCAGGCTGCGTCAGTGCAGAGCAGCGTGAGGATGTCTGCGGCAGAAAGAGCATTCCGGGGAATGCAGCCGGGCGCCAGGCGATGCGCGGAAGCATCTTCCGGCGTTTCCGGATACGGCGATGCTTTGCCTGATTGCGTGAGGGCTTCGGTGGGGCGGGTGAAAGAGTATAATATATTGCGCTCCGTATGCACCGCATTGCACCGGGGTGAGAGGAATGGCAGAGTGGATGTGCACGGTCTGCGGGTATGTCTATAACGAGGATGCGGGAGAGCCGGCAACCAGTACCGAACCGGGAACGAAGTTCGAGGACCTCCCCGAGGACTGGAAGTGCCCGGTCTGCGGTGCGGGCAAAGACGAGTTCGTGCCCCTGTAGCGTCCCGGGCAGGAGCCGGCCCCCAACCCGTCGAGCCAAAGCTCTCCGGCATGTCTGCCCGGGCGGCGATGCGTAAGGGAACCGGGCGAACGGCATTCGCCCTCTCTCCCCCTCGCCGGTCGGCAGGCCGTCATTGCGGTACCGTCCCCCATCAGGCCGGAACGATGATCCCGGCGAAACGCAGCCCCATCCAGAAACCGGATGAGGCCCGGTGGGCTGCAGGCTCGGTTTTGCACATGACCGAACATGACTGTAGTTTCATAGGAACTCTCATGCACCGGCGACCGGTGCAAGCGCAGCCATGAACATCCCTTGCGTTCTGTGCCGACACCCCGGGTCCGGTTTCTCTCCTCTGGTTCTCCCGGGAGATACCGGATCCGTGATGCTCCAGAAAACTCATGGATTTTCATCTGTTGCGCCTGCAGCTCCCGCCGGGGGCTTCATACGCGGTTTTATATGAAGATGGATGGCGGATGTCACCATCCGCTTCCATCCGGTACGCTCATGGCTTTCGAGGGCTGATGCCGTTTCATAGGAACCCTGATGGAGGCATTTGCACCGCTACCGGATTTCGGGGCGGCTCTGGTGTTCTCTGGCGTTTACAGCACCACCATTGCCGGTATTCACCCGGGTTCGGGCCGTTTCTTCGCCCGGGTGATCTTCCTGCGGTAGATGTCTTCCCGCTCCTGCTCTTCGAGGTGCTCTTCGATGTACCGCCGGGTCGCGAGGATGCGGGGTATCAGCACCCTGTCCATCGCGTTCACCTTCCGGCGGGTGCGGGTGATGCTTCCCTCGAGCGCCCGGAGTGTCTCTTCCTCTTCTCCGAGGAGAATCGCCAGATGCAGCACCCGGGAGAAGCGGGCGGCTGCAAGGATGAGGTGAGGCGAGGCGCCGATCGGGCAGTAGCCGGCGATATCGGGCAGCGGAGCGCCTCCGAGCGCAGGCACCCGCAGGCCCAGCATCGACTGCTCGTACAGCGGGATGTCGCCGGGATCGGGCACGGCGTATCCCGCCTCCCGGATGGCCGCCTGCCCGTCGACCATCTCGGCGTTCCGGTACAGCACGTAGGCCGCCGCCAGCGCGTTCTCGAATACTGCCCTGTCCGCCCGGTACTTCGCATAGAGCCGGAAGAACTCAAGCAGCAGCGCATTCAGCTGCTCTTCGAGGAGATCCCGCCCCCGCTCCGCCACCTCCTGGCGCTTCCGAAGCCGCTGCAGCTCGATCCTGGTCGGCCTGATCCCGGGGATGATCCGCCCTGCCACGCCTATCCCTCCGTCTGCCGGGGATAGTGCTCCTCGATCATGGCCGGCTCCATCCTCGTCAGTTCGCTCTCCGGCAGCGTTCCGAGCAGCTGCCAGGCCATGTCGAGACTCTCCTCAATCGGACGCCGTTCGTCTTCTGGCTGCCGGAGAAAGCCCCGCTCGAGCCGGTCGGCAAACGTCAGGTAGAGCCGGTCGATATCCCCGAGGCTCTCCTCGCCGACCACCGCGACAAGGCCTCGAAGCCGGCGTCCCCGCGCATACGCGGCGTACATCTGGTCCCTGACGGCGGCATGATCCTCCCTGGTACGCCCCTCCCCGATTCCCCCCTGCATCAGGCGGGAGAGGGACGGGAGCAGGTCGATGGGCGGGTAGGTGCCCTTCCGGTGCAGGTCGCGCGAGAAGACGATCTGCCCTTCCGTGATATACCCCGTCAGGTCGGGCACCGGATGGGTGATGTCGTCGTTCGGCATGGTGAGGATGGGGAGCTGTGTGATGGAGCCTTTCCTGCCCTTTATCCTGCCCGCACGCTCGTAGATCGACGCAAGGTCGGTGTACATGTACCCCGGGTATCCCCGCCGGCCCGGCACCTCCTCCCGTGCGGCCGCGACCTCGCGGAGGGCTTCGCAGTAGCTGGTCATGTCGGTCAGGATGACCAGCACGTGGTACCCGAGGTCGAACGCCAGGTACTCCGCAACGGTGAGCGCCATCTGCGGCGTGATGAGCCGTTCGATCACCGGATCGTCGGCATGGTTCACGAAGACGACCGCCTGTTCAAGCGCCCCCGTCTCCCGGAAGTTCCTGATGAAGAAATCCCCCTCCTCATACGTGATCCCCATCGCGGCAAAGACCACCGAGAACGATTCCTCTTCGCCTGACACCCGCGCCTGCCGTGCAATCTGTGCCGCCAGACGGGCGTGGGGAAGGCCCGATCCCGAGAAGATCGGGAGTTTCTGCCCCCGGACCAGGGTATTCATGCCGTCGATTGCCGAGATGCCCGTCTCGATGAAGTCGCGGGGGAATTCCCGGGCGGACGGGTTGATCGGGTTGCCGGAGATGGCCCGCATTGTGTCGGGAATGAGGAGCGGTCCGCCGTCGATGGGCTCGCCGGTGCCGCCGAGTATTCTTCCGAGCAGGCCTTCGGTCACCCCCAGCTTCATCGTCTCCCCGGTAAACCGCACCGACGTGCGGGTGGTGTCGATCGCCTCCGTTCCGCCGAAGACCTGCACGATCGCGAGATCCTCCCGGCTCTCCAGCACCCGGCCCGCCCGCCGCTCGCCGGAGGGCACGGTCACCTCCACGACCTCGCCGTACGCCACTCCCTCCACTCCCGAGACGGCGATCAGCGGGCCGGCCACCCGGGTCACCGAGAGATACTCCCGCCCCTTTTGCAAGGGTTTCTCATCCGGAAACGTCCCGTCCATCCCTCATCACCCGATAACGCCCCGTCCTGCCGAGAGTCCGGCGAACGCCTCCGTGATCTCCTGCCCGATACTCCTGTACTCGTCAGCGAACCTCTCGTTCGGAACGAACGGCATCCGTTCGAGGCGGCTTCTAACCGCAAGCCCCCCGACTGCCGCTGCAGAGGCGCCGGCGGCGACGGCATCGCGTGCCAGGCCAAAGAATCGGGCGAGCAGTTCGAGCATCAGGTACTGCTTCTCCACCGTGCAGTAGGTGTCGATGGGGTGGAATGCAGACTGGATGAGGAACCCGTCCCGGATCAGCCTCGCCTGCACGAGCACGAGTTTGTCTTCCTCGGGCAGGACGTCCTCCCCGACGAGCTGGACGGTCTCCAGCAGTTCGCTCTCCGCCTGGAGGATCGCCATCATCTCTGCGCGGTGCTCCGCCCACAACGGGGCTGCGTGCTCTGCCCACCAGCCCTGCATCGCCCCGATGTATGCCGAATACGACGTGAGCCAGTTTATCGCCGGGAAATGCCGTTCGTGCGCGAGGTCTGCATCCAGCGCCCAGAGCACCTTGACGACGCGCAGGGTGTTCTGCGTCACCGGTTCTGAGAAGTCGCCGCCCGGCGGGCTCACCGATCCGATGACCGTCACCGAACCCTCCCGGCCCGGGCTGCCGATTGCGGCAATGCGCCCGGCCCGTTCATAGAAATCCGCCAGGCGGGAGGCGAGGTAGGCGGGATACCCCTGCTCGCCCGGCATCTCCTCAAGCCTGCCTGAGATCTCGCGCATCGCCTCCGCCCACCGCGAGGTGGAGTCTGCCATCAGGGCCACATCGTAGCCCATGTCCCGGAAGTACTCGGCGATCGTGATCCCGGTATAGACGCTCGCCTCGCGTGCCGCCACCGGCATGTTGCTCGTGTTCCCGATGAGCACCGTCCGGTTCATCAGGCTCCTGCCGGTCGTCGGGTCGACGAGAGCCGGGAACTGGCGGAGCACGTCCGCCATCTCGTTCCCGCGCTCCCCGCACCCGACGTACACGATGATCCCGGCGTTCACGTACTTCGCGAGCTGGTGCTGCACGACGGTCTTCCCGGCACCAAACGGCCCGGGCAGTGCTGCCGTCCCGCCTTTTACGAGCGGGAAGAAGGTGTCGATCACCCGCTGGCCGCTGATGAGCGGGTTAATCGGTTCAAGCCGCATCCGGATGGGGCGCGGCTTTCTGACCGGCCAGTACTGGCGCATCCGGATCCTGCGCGTTCGCCCGCCGCCCCTGACGGCGGCAACGATCTCATCGACGGTATACCGCCCGGCAGGAGCGATCTCTTCAACCCTCCCCTGCACGCCGGGCGGCAGCATCACCCGGTGCTCGTGCACCTCGGTCTCCACCACCGACCCGAGGATATCGCCGCCCTCCACCCGGTCCCCCGGACGCACGGCGGGGGGAAAGTCCCACGC
>LNQE01001154.1_pt1 | contig 11138 bp, 12 predicted proteins | sample 603111 | NCBI WGS metagenome assembly LNQE01 (sample SAMN04260313, study PRJNA301899) | hydrocarbon metagenome | isolation source: hydrocarbon-contaminated ditch | place: Germany: Bremen | collected 1998
CTCAGTGGGTTTCCGGCACAACAAGTCCACGATCCAGGTCCTGGCTCCAGAAGAGATGGTTCTCGACCGTCCTCTCCCGGGTAAGTCCTTTAATCCTTCTCGGACCCCGATGGTGAGAACTCGATTGATGGTTCTGATGACTTTCTGACGAGTTATTCCTAATTCACGGGCAATAGAAGAATCTGATTTACCCTGATGACTGAGGAGGACAATGTTCGCACGCTCATGCAAATCCTTTTGAGTCGTGCGGGAATGGGTCAGTTGTTCCAGATAGTCGAGTTCCTTATCAGATAAGAGTACTGGCTCTCGGACTGACGAAAAAGGCATACTACAAGTGGGTGGTCATACTATTTATTGTATTGTTTATTGGGAATCTGTGCACTAGCTCCGGTGCAGGCGTTATCCCGCGGTAGATACGCACAGTATATCCGAGAATGAGCGGGAAGATGATTGTGCTGACAATCAGCAGCAGCCATTTCATCCACTTTCCCCATAGGGCCTCTTTTGCATATTCAAATGAGTCTCCAATTATATCGCCGTAATCCGTAATCATCACCTGTTCGAATATCAGAATATTCCCATATAAATAGTTATTGGAAAAGCCGAAAAAAATGCGGGGGGCATATTCGAAATGACGCCTAATGCCTGAAGTGCCTGATGCCTGAAAAGACCATCGCGGCGTTGTGCCGGTCTGCGGCCGCGATGACCTCCTTATCCCTGATGGATCCGCCGGGCTGGATCAGCGCCGTCGCTCCCGCTTCGACCGCAACTTCGAGGGTGTCGGGGAACGGCAGGAATGCGTCGGAGGCAACGACAGTCCCCGCAAGGGGTGTGCGGGCCTTCGAGATCGCAATCCTGGCCGCATCGACGCGGCTCGTCTGTCCGGCACCGATCCCGATCACCGATCGATCGTCGGCGAACACGATGGCGTTGCTCTTTGCATGCCTGCAGACCCGCCACGCAAGGCGCAGGGCCCGGAGTTCGCGTGCATCGGGATCGCGTTCGCTGACGACCTGCCAGTGCTCGCGGAACTCCGGCGTCCGCTGGACGAGCACCCCGCCGTCGATGCTCCGGATCTCGTCCCGCTCCTCAGGTTCGGGCAGCAGCAGCACGCGCATGTTCTCCTTCCTCTGCATCTCCCGCAGCGCCTCCTCCGTGTATGACGGCGCGATCACGACCTCTACAAATGTCTTCGTGATCTCCGCTGCAACCTCCTCTGTCACCTCCCGGTTCAGGGCGACGATCGATCCGTAGGCGGAGACGGGATCGACCTCGCGGGCGGTGACGTAGGCCTCGAGCAGGCTCTCTCCGATGGCCATGCCGCAGGGGTTGTTGTGCTTGACGATCACGGCAGAGCATTCGTCAAACTCGCGCAGCAGCCCGACGGCGGCGTTGAGGTCCAGGTAGTTGTTGTACGACATCTCCTTGCCCTGCAGCTGTTCTGCCGCGGCGATGCCGGCATCGCCGTAGATCGCCGCCTCCTGGTGGGGGTTCTCGCCGTATCTGAGTACCCTGCCGTTGCGGTACTGCACCGTGAGGGTCTCCGGGAACCGCCTCCCTTCAGATGAGAGACGGTTGCTGATGGCCGCATCGTAGGCCGCTGTCCGGGCAAACGCCCGCTTTGCAAGCATCAGGCGCTGATCGGCCGATATGTCTCCCTGTTGCAGCGCCTCGATCACCATGCCGTAGTCTGCCGGATCGGTCACGACCGCGACATGCTCGTGGTTCTTTGCGGCCGCCCGGATCAGTGCGGGCCCGCCGATATCGATATACTCGATCAGTTCACTGAGGGGAAGTCCCCTCCCGCTCATTGTCTCAAAGGGGTAAAGGTTGACCACCACCAGGTCGATGGGCTGAATGCCATGCTCTGCCATGACCGCATCATCGATCCCGCGGCGGCCCAGAATGCCGCCGTGCACCTTCGGGTGGAGGGTCTTCACCCGGCCGCCCATCATCTCGGGAAAGCCGGTGTACGACGAGATGTCGGTATAGGGTATGCCGGCGTCGGCGAGCACTCTTCCGGTGCCCCCGGAGCTGATGATCTGAAATTTCCGCCGTGCCAGTTCCCGGGCGAGATCCACGATGCCCGTTTTGTCCCAGACGGACAGCAATGCCCACTTCATACTCAGTTGTATGCTCTGCCGGACAAATAGGTTTGGCTGGGGAATCGATCATTGCCCGCCTTGCAGATCTCCTTCCAAAGCCGATCCGATCAACCACAATAGCGCATCCGGCATGATAGAGTCGACGGGAGGCAGCGGAAAGCGGAGTGCGGCAGTATTGCACAGGCTCCTTCAGCAGGCCCTATCGCCGCGCCGGTATGTGGCGGGTGTCCTCCCTTCAGAGGATTTCACATGAAACGACATGAGTCCGGGGCCACAGGCGTACAGAATGAAGGTGGGTGATGCTGCTCGCCACCCACTTTTAAATGAAATTAAGCCGGTTTCTGAAATGGAAGGCCCTCGCCGTCCATATCAATTCCCCCCCGTACACGGCTACTCCCCGGCTATCCTCATGGGTTTTGTCCCCACGGTCCACTACACCTCACATTTCGCAGGTCTCAGTCACGAAATAATATTTTTCGAACGCCGCCCCCAAAATTCAAAGTATTTTCACCACCTCCTCATCCAGATTCACAATAACCGCGGTTTCCAGTGTGCATTCAGAGTGACCGTGACCTCCGCCGGCCGCATGAAGAGCATGAAGACCCACTTCATCGCCAGGTTCTGGACCGGCTTCTTCACCTGATTCTTCCCCGCCTCCCTGAGCCTGGTTCGGAGCTGCCACTCCGCCACTGCATGCACAAACAGGCAGAGCGCCATGATCATGGACAGCGCCTCGATCTGGCTCTCCTTCTTCAAGAACACCTCTGCAACCCGGAAACTCTTATCCTTCAGGAACCGGAATCCCCGTTCCACTGCGTGCTGCCCCTTGTAATGAGCGAGGATCGTATCTGCTCCAGGTCGAGATTATTCGTTGCGAGGACAAACCGGCCCAGCCGTGTTTTCTCCTCTTCGATCACTTCCGGGACGACCTCTCAAGCAGCATCAAGGAAATAGACCACGTAAACCGCATTCTCCTTTCCGGGCCTTCCGCGTTTCCCGTTCTTCTTTCTCTGCCGGTACTGCACCGTCACCGTCTCCGCCGAGAGGAACGGATGCTTTGCAAACCACCGCGCCGCGGCCCCGGTCCTGCGAACCGGGATGCGGCTGCAACGGGACACCGCTCCCGGATTCGGTATGGCCGGAATGGGAGCCCTGGCAGCCCGCAGGCCCTGCCCGGTGCCGGCACCGGCATCCCGCGCTGCGCCGGATGCGGATGATCACGTTTTTCACTTCCGGTTGCAAAAGGTGCCCATGATACTTGAAGAGTCAGTTATATTCGACGACGAAGAAAGCGCCTCGGAGTTCGTTGCATTCCTGCGGAGACGGGGATGCCAGGCCCGGAAGACAACCCGGGGGATCGCCTTTGCCGAGGAGGTGATGACTGGCACCCTTGATAGGCTGATCGACTGGTCGGACAGGCCGCCGCCCTGAACGAGGACGAATACCCCGAAGAGGTCCGCTGGTTCCTGGCGGCGAAGGAGAAGTACGGAGAGGCGCGGGAGCGGATCGCCGCGCTGCTCGACGGGCGGCGTGCCGGGGACCTCCTCTACACCCACCGGGAGCTGGACGAGGCGAAGAACGAGATGATATCGCAGGCATCCGCCAGGATAGCGAAGCTGTTTGACGGGAGCGAGGCAGAGATGGCTGAAGAGCCCGTAGTTGAGGGGTACCCGCTCTACCTTGCCCACTGGATGCTGCAGAACAGCGGCGTGGTCGCGGCGGCGCCCGAAGGATACCGGCTGCAGCGGGAGATCGCGGCAGGCGAGGTGATAATGGAGGCCTCGCCGGAGAATATGCCGGAGGTACCTCTCCCCGATACGGCCGGCATGGGCCGGAAGATGCACTTCTCGCTCAGACCGATCTGGGTGGTGGTGGCCGATCCGGTAATCCACTTCGTCTGCGAACCCGATGAGGTGGCGGATATCCTCGAGGAGCTGGCGGACGAGGATACCTGGCTGGCGGTTGCGGAGAATCTCTCGGGAAAACAGTTGAACATCTCGTCGCTCATCGAGGTGGTCAGGAACCAGCCGGGCGTCTCTCTGGACGGTCTGGCCGGACGGCTCAGCGGGATGAGCACCGGCGAAGAGGAGAATTCCGTGCCGTTTGATATCCTCCTTGACAGAGAGACCCTCGGACTCCTGGTATCCGAGCTCCGCAAGCAGAGCATCCTCGCCGGAAACGACCGGAAGATCCGGCCGGCGTCGAAGGGGATCAGCCAGAAGAAACGGCATTAGGGCAGCATATCATCGCTGCTGGGCGTGGAACTTCAGCCCGGAGCGGCCGGGTATCCGACTCAGGCGCTTCCCCTTCCGTCCAGAAACGGCATCGGACAGCAGCTGGAAGAATAGAACGCCGGCCGCTGCGGATATGCAGCGATCCGGTGCGTCAAAGCCCGAGACAACCTGTCCTGATGGCTGGTGCAGGAGAGAGGCGGTCCGGCAGTGGCATGGAGGGAGGGTGTACCCCATAAACGCTATCTTGTCCTGCAGGTATACCTAATCCCCGTTGATACCAATACGCTTCAAACACCTGACGAGTTCTCTTCCTATTGCCCTCTACAAGTTTTTCCAATGATATTCCAGCGTTCAAGACATTATCTCAGCGGTAAAATCGGATTAACAGCACACCGAAGTAAGTAGAATGCAAACGAAGTCTCTCTCCACAAGTTGGTGTGTTCGGGATCTTCTTCATACAGATACCTCCCGCGGTCCGCCGCAGCCGGACGGCGGGAGAGAAACGGAATCGCGATACCGGCAATCTGACCGTTATTTTTCATCAGTCATGCCTGTGGACCGCAGGGCCTCGTATCCGGTCATCCATGAGAAACTCTCGATATCGAGAGGATCTTTCCGGTAGCCGAAAATCGGCCGGAAATCACTTCATTCTGTCGTTTTTCATGTGTTACGCCCGGGGAGCGCCCTATGGATTGTTAACTGCGCTCTCCTGCGTGCCAGACGCTGGCTGACCGCTCCATCCCCGGGAGACGGCACTCTCACGATAGAAAATCGATTAGAAGAGTCAGTTCTCAAAAAGAGTCAATAATCGACGTCTGATCAGCCAGATAGACGAAACGTATTTATAGAACACCATTACAATAGATATTATACACTTACAGAACACACTATTCCAGCAGTGGGTAATCATATGGAGGAGGAACAATTAGAGCAGATTGAGATGGAGAAGGGTGATCGTGCAGAAGAGACCGATGAAGAGTCCCGTGCGGTAGAAGGCCTGCAGAAGGCGTACGATGACCTCAACGATCGCTTTCTGCGCCTTGCAGCAGATTTCGACAACTACCAGAAGAGAATAGCGCGGGAGATCGACGATTGCAGAACGTATGCAATCGAGAGTTTCGCAGTTGAATTACTTGATGTTCTCGATAACCTTGAGCGGGCCGCACGGGCGGAGGATGGCAGCCTTCGGGAAGGGCTGGAGCATATCCGGAAACTCTTCGCGACGATCCTCGAGCGGCACGGGATCAGGCCGCTTGAGTGCCTCAACAGGCCGTTTGACCCGCGGGAACATGAAGCAGTTGCATATGTCCCTTCTGATACCGATGAAGGGATGGTCATCGAAGAACTGATTCGCGGATACTGTATGCACGACAGAATCATCAGATGCGCACGAGTAGTCGTGTCACGAGGTAAGGAGGAATAACAGTATGGTTTCAGAAAAAGTACTCGGCATCGATCTGGGCACCACAAATTCATGTATGGCAATAATTGAGGGCGGCAGGCCTGTGGTCATCACCAACGCGGAAGGCGGCAGGACGACCCCGTCGGTGGTCGCGTTCTCAAAGGAAGGGGAACGCATGGTCGGCAACGTGGCGAAGCGGCAGGCGATCACCAACCCGCAGCGCACCATCATGTCGATCAAGCTGAGGATGGGCACCGGGGAGACCGTCACGATCGACGAGAAGAAGTATACCCCGCAGGAGATCTCCGCGATGATCCTGCAGAAGATGAAGCTCGACGCAGAGGCCTACCTCGGCGAAAAGATCACAAAAGCGGTCATCACCGTTCCCGCCTACTTCAATGACGCCCAGCGGCAGGCGACAAAGGACGCGGGGAAGATTGCCGGGCTTGAAGTCCTTCGTATCATCAACGAACCTACGGCGAGCGCGCTCGCCTACGGGATTGATAAGGAAGGCGACGCCACCGTGCTCGTCTATGATCTCGGCGGCGGCACGTTCGACGTCTCCATCCTCACACTCGGGGACGGCGTCTTTGAAGTGAAGTCCACGGCAGGGAACAACCGTCTCGGCGGCGACGATATGGACAAGCGGATCGTCGACTACCTTGTCGAGGAGTTCCGGAAGAAGGAGTCGATCGATCTCAGGAAAGACCCTGTCGCCATGCAGCGTCTGCGCGATGCCGCCGAGAACGCAAAGATCGAGCTCTCGACCGTCCAGAAGACGGGCATCAACCTGCCCTACATCACCACCACCGAATCGGGGCCGAAATTCCTTGATATCGACCTGACCCGGGCGAAATTTGAGCAGCTCATCGGGGACATCGTCGAGCTGACCGTCGGGCCGGTGAAGCAGGCGCTGAGTGACGCAAAGCTCCGCCCCGAGGATATCGATCACGTCCTGCTGGTGGGCGGAGCGACACGGGTGCCGCTCGTGCAGGAGACGGTGAAGAAGATTCTCAACAAGGATCCCGACAAAGGCATCAATCCTGACGAGTGCGTCGCAATCGGCGCTGCGATTCAGGGCGGCGTGCTGACGGGCGAAACGAAGGACGTGCTCCTCCTGGACGTAACCCCGCTCTCACTCGGGATCGAGACACTGGGGGGCATTGCCACGAAACTGATCGACCGGAACACGACGATCCCGACACGGAAGAGCCAGATCTTCAGCACCGCCGCCGACGGGCAGACGAGCGTCGAGATCCATGTCGTGCAGGGCGAGCGCGCCCTTGCAAAGGACAACTTCTCGCTCGGGAAGTTCCAGCTGACCGGCATCCCGCCGGCACCGCGGGGCATTCCCCAGATCGAGGTGACCTTTGACATCGACGCAAACGGCATCGTCCATGTCTCGGCAAAGGACCTCGGCACCGGAAATGAGCAGTCGATCACGATCAAGCCTCAGGACTCCCGACCATCGGAGAAGGAGATCGAGCGGATGATGAACGAGGCGCGGATGCACGAGGAGGAGGACCGGAAGAAGCGCGACGAGATCGAACTGCGGAACACGGCGGATACCGCGATCTTTACGGCGGAACGGGCACTCAAGGAGGCAGGCGATGGGATCGAAGCCGCGGACAAACAGAAGGTCGAGACCTGCATCGCCGACCTGAAGAAGTCGCTTGAAGGCGACGATCTCGATGCCATCCAAAAGGACATGGATGCACTGACCGAAGCTGTTTATACGGTAACGACGAAGCTGTACCAGCGTGCACAGCAGGCTGGCGAAAGCCAGAAGCAGGCCGGTACAGAGGACGATACCGTGGTGGATGCCGACTTTGAAGTAAAGAACGAGTGAGAGGCAATGGGTAGGGCCAGATACTATGATATCCTCGGCGTCCCGGATACTGCAAGCGAGAAAGAGATCAAGAAGGCCTACCGTGAGCTTGCTCGCAAATACCATCCCGATGTCTGTAGGGAGCCGGGCGCCGAGGAGAAGTTCAAACAGATAAATGAGGCGTACAGTGTCCTGTCCGATCCCCAGAAACGCGCCCAGTACGATCGGATGGGACACGAGGCCTTCAGCAGTGCATCGAAGGGCTCATACACCGGCGGAGGCGGGTTTAGCGGATTCCATGCCGATTTCTCCGGTTTCGGAGATATTTTCGATGCCTTTTTCGGCGGCGGTTTCGGAGGCCAGCAGAGCCGCGGCCCCCGCCCGGGCGCCGATCTCCTGATGAAGATGCGGATATCCCTCCGTGACGCGGTCTTCGGGACGGATCGGGATGTCGAGATCAATCATACCGAGCACTGTAGCGAATGCGATGGTACGGGCAGCGAGACAAAGAGGCTGAATACCTGCCCGACCTGCGGCGGTTCAGGCCAGATGCGGCAGATGAGCCAGTCTCTCTTCGGGCAGTTCGTCCGCATGAGCACCTGCACCCAGTGCGGCGGACGCGGACGGGTTGCCGAGACACGCTGCAGGGCATGCGGCGGATCCGGTCATCAGCGCGTAAGGCGGACGGTCTCCGTGCATGTCCCTCCCGGTGTGGATACCGGGATGCGCCTCCGGATCGAAGGCTACGGCGAGGCAGGCGATTACGGGGCCCCGGCGGGCAACCTCTATATCGAGATCGAGGTCATGCCCGACCGGCGATTCATCCGCCGGGGGGATCATCTCGAGACATCGGTGGAGATCACTCCCGCTCAGGCGGTGCTCGGTTCGTACGTGGATGTCGAGACGATCGACGGGCGGCATGTCGAACTGGCCATACCCGAAGGCGTACAGAACAATACCGCGCTGAAGATACCGGGAGAGGGGGTGCGCTGGCACGGGAAACCCGGGGATCTGCTGGTCAGGGTGAAGGTGATCATACCCGAGCGCCTGACGGCAGAACAGCGGGAACTGTACCAGAAGCTGCTCGAGATCGAGGGAAACCGGGGCTCAAGGACCGGGAAGAAAGGCTTCTTTCAGGACGTCGTCGACAAAATGAAGGAATCGGTGAGGTAGGCGTGAGCGGCATTGCCGCCTGATCTGCGGACAGGGACTCCATTATGACGGTTTTCTCATCAGGCCGCCGCCATCCCGGATTCACCAATATGCTTTCTCTCCGAAGCGTGATGGCATGAAGCTGATCTTTGAGCTCTCCGGTGAACATAGCGAGCTCCCTGTTGCCGAGCTGGAGTGTGTCGGACGGGTGATCGACCGGCGGCGCCAGGTAGCGGTTGCCGAGTGCCCCGAACCGTACGCGACGGAGAGACTCGCGCTTACGCACGCCGTGCTGGAATACATCGGCGAGTGCGAGGCATCGACAGAGGCATTATACGATCTGCTGCAAAGACTCTCCCTCCGGACCGAAAGCACGTTTGCCGCCCGGGCGAAGAAGATGCACGGCACGCTGCTCCGGGCATCCCAGCTCGAGCTTGAGCGCCTGATCGGCGGTATGATTGAGGGCCCGGTCTCCCTGAAGCATCCGCAGGAGGAATACCGTGCGATCATATCGGAGGATCGCTGCTATTTCGGGCGGCTTCTTCTGCGCATAGATCGGGGGGCTTTCGAGTACCGGAACCCGATGCGTCGTCCGTTCTTCCACCCCGGTGTGATGATGCCGCGGATGGCACGCGCGCTCGTCAACCTGACGCTTGTGCAGAGAGGCGAGACGCTCTATGATCCCTTCTGCGGAACGGGCGGGATCCTCCTCGAAGCGGAGACGATCGGCGTTGAAGTGCTCGGAAGCGACTTCGATCCGGCGATGGTCGAGGGAAGCCGCAGAAACCTTCCCGGTGCCCGCATCATGCTGGCGGATGCAACACGCCTGCCGCTCTCCGATGCATCGGTCGACGCGGTGGCGACCGATCTTCCGTACGGGCAGTCGGTCAGGATCAGGGCGGACAGTATTGACAGGCTCTATAGCGGCGCGCTTGCGGAGATCCGGCGTGTCTTAAAGCCCGGCAGGAGAGCGGTGATCGTGACGCACCGCGACATCAACGAGATCGCACGGGGGCATTTTTCCATCCTGCAGCTGCACAGGCAGCGGGTGCACAAGAGCCTGACACGGCGGATTCTCGTGCTGAAATAGAGGATGAGGGGTGGCGGAGGCACTGCCCCGGGGCTTCAGGTGCATGCTCACCTATGCGGGAGTCTCTCATGTCACGAGTGCTTTGCATGAAGAGCAACTCAGTTTTGGAAATTGAAGATACAGGCCTATTTGATCGCTTGCGCCCCCGTAAACGGCCTCCCATCGGTATCCTCCAGGGAGAGTCGGCCCGCGAGGGGAGAGCCTCCTTCCCTGCCACCACCCCCGTTGGTATGCTCCCCTCGGTCCACTGCAACAGGACAGCCGCCGGAAAAACCGGATCCGGAGCAAATGCACCAAATACATCGGTTTTCATCTGCGTCGCCTACCACCTGGGGAGCTTGATACCCGTGTCGTGGTATATCGGGTTTTATTATGGTATGCAGGCAATATTATTCATGGATGTAAATTTTAAGCGGTATTTCCTGTACCTGGTCCGCTGGCAGCTCAGCACGCCGATCCTTGCCGGCGTCCTCTACCTGCTCGGTTCATTCAGCGCTCTTGCCGCAACCATAATCGCAAACATCATCGGAGGGCTCATCTTCTTCTGGGTCGATCGGTTCATCTTCACCTCGCAGGCCCTTGCGGCGCAGTGGGAGGTGCGGGAGGAGATCCAGTGTGCGGACTGTGGCAGGATCGCCCGAGGATACCGGCTTGTACAGGCAAAGAATTATGATAGAACCAGAGATCCAAGACCAGAGTTCCGCTGTGAGAGTTGTTCGGCGATCAAATCGGCGGAACTGAAGAGGAGAGGCATTCCCCTCTAGCCCGCAGGGAAGGCGATCCGGGATATATTCATCCCGGGATATATTTATATAGGAATTATGGCATTGTAGCCTGCGAGGTGAAATTTATGGCCGAAGTCGAGGTATATCCCGCAATTTACGCAATGCCTGATGAAGAACACGAGAATCTCCACATTGAGATAGAACTGCCGGGTGTTGAGAAAGAGAATATAAGGCTCAGGATGCACGAGGACATCAGATACGTGGGCTCGTATGCCGTCTGCTGCCCGGTGGACTATGAACAGGCACGGGCGGAGTTCAGGAACGGGCTTCTCATCATCGATGTGCCATATAAGAAACCGCAGGTGCGCGGGCGGGAGATACCGGTTGCATAGATATTGAGCGGGCTTTCCTGCACAGTCCTTTTCACAGGAATCCACATGTGCCGGAGAACGGCACAAGCTTGACTAAGAAAATCCTCGAGTGCTGTACCGATACCCCGTGTCCGGTTATTCTCGGCAGCCCCGCTTTAGTGGACCGAAGGGGCGACCGCTCCCACCCGGGGAGGGGATCTCCCCCTCCCCTGCCCCCACCTCCCGTTGGGA
>LNQE01001884.1_pt1 | contig 11119 bp, 9 predicted proteins | sample 603111 | NCBI WGS metagenome assembly LNQE01 (sample SAMN04260313, study PRJNA301899) | hydrocarbon metagenome | isolation source: hydrocarbon-contaminated ditch | place: Germany: Bremen | collected 1998
TTTAGTGAGTTAACAAAAACTTCGATAACTCGAACTGGATTGTCTGTTGTAATATAGTCATCTACCGCCTCAGGAAATAGGGTGATTTGAGTGCGGTCTTCGCCCCGAATATAGGCCATTTTCTCCACCTCTCTATCACCTTATAATTACTCTTTTTTCTTTGCTAATTCCTGCTATTTTCTATGACTTTTCACACAGTCTGCCGTCCCCTTGTCACCTTTATTCAGTTCATTTTGGCGGGACCAAACTTCCCTTCATACAACGATTATATACTTTGTCAACTAGCGACCCGCCGGCAAAGTCTACCGGCACAAAACTCCCCTGCCGGGCAAAAAATCTATACCGCTGCTTAAATTCGTTTTTGTTCTGGCTTATATCTTTAAGCCATTGTAAAAAATAATCTACCTCACCTCGGGTATTGTATCCGGCCAGGCTTACTCTGACCATACCAGGTATTTTATCATTCCGGTTCTGTTCATAAAGCTTTACATGTTCGGGGTTCTCTTCTAAACTCAGCAGATGGCGCACATAGTTCTGAGCACAAAAACACCCTGTTCTTGTACCAATACCAGCTTCATAGCATAAAACAGCCCCCACCAGAGCATGGGGGAGACCGTTGATGTTAAGAGTCACTACTCCTACCCGGTCGGTGCTCCCATATACTGTAACACCAGGAATGCGGCTGATTTGTTCCAGGAGATAGCTAGTGAGACCTTCTTCATGTTCCTGCAGTTTTTCCATTCCCAGGCGATCCAGGTAAGTCAGAGTCCGTGCCAGGGCATAAGTGCCGGTTACATTAGGAGATCCAGCCTCGTCACTGTCTGGTGGATCGGACCAGTACACTTTTTTCTTCATTACTATTTTAACTGTTCCTCCGCCAATATAGTCGGGAGGATTCTGAGTGAACAACTCCCGGGGTCCTATCAGTGCACCGGAGCCAAAGGGAGAAAATATCTTATGGCCGGAAAAAGCAATAAAGTCTATATGACGCGGGTCAGAATGGGGCTTCATATCAAAAGGCCGGTGCGGTACAAGCTGTGCCCCATCCACCATGATTCTGGCTCCGTATTCATGAGCCATTTCAGCCAGCAAATGGACATCATTAACGTGTCCGGTGACATTTGATGCCCCGCAGACAGTTAATAGCTTAACCTGGGGGTAGTGCTTTCTCAGGATTCGGGCCGCATGCTCTATGTCCAATACTCCATCCTTATCTACTCTGACATATTCCACCGTCCCCTTTCCTCTCCAGGGCAGATCATTGGAATGATGCTCCATATCGGTGGTCACTACCACATCGGTTGGTTTAAGATGCAAGCGATAAGATAGTTTGTTTATGCCTTCGGTAGTGTTATTGACCATGATAATGGAATCTCGATCCAGGTCTGCCTTCACAAACTGACCGATGACACTATGACTATCATCGTATACTCTGGAACTCACCATGGACTTATACCCGTTACCCCGGTGTACTCCCGAATACCATTCCAAAAAACGGCTCATGTCATTTAATACTGGTACCAGAGCAGGGGTACTGGCAGCATTATCAAAATGGATATACCTCTTTTTCTTTTTCCCTCTTACCCATACCTTTTGATTGATTCCCTTGATGTTTTTCCTCAGTATTTGTACTGCAACAGCCGGGTTAGCTCTATTCATAAACATAATGCACCTTTTTAAACATGTTTATATATACTATGTCAAAAGCGTGGGTGGGTTACAGAATTCTGATCCTGATTGGCAGCAAGGGAGAGTTCCCTGGAGTGAGACGGCAAGACGTATTTATCTCTATTATAGATTAGATGAAAAACTGGGCATTGGCCTGCAGGGCATCTTGAAGGTAATTATCGACATCTGCCACCTCGACACCTGATAGGAGTTCCTCCGGCTTAAAACCCATGATCTCCAAGGATAATTTACAGGCGTAGAACTTGACCCCTTTTTTCCGAGCACCTTCTAAAAAGTCTTTTAAATGTGGGGTTTCTTTATCATCCATCATATTCAAAAGCATGGTTTTCCCCACCCCCGCAAAATTCATTTTGGACAGTGGAAGTTGTTCGGCTCCGGCCGGGGTGAAGGACGAGAACATTTTTTCGTAGAGATCTTTGGTGTCAGTGTCCATCTTATCCGGATCTCTAAGAATCAGCAGTCCCCAGAAGGCACAAAATATTGTGACTGTGACTCCCATACCTGCAGCCCCATTAGCAAGAATAAAGGCGGCCAGGCATTTATCGTAGTCGCCGCTAAACAGAAGTATGTTCAAGTGCTTTTCTTCCATGCATTTTTTCTCCTTATCATAAGCATTGTATTTAGTTAGAATGTGCATTTTTCCAGTTATTTAATCCAAATAAAACTGGAATGCGGAGACAGTCCCTTCTCTCATTCAATAGCAAAAGCCAGGCTTCAAGCCTGCTACAGACCGTAAAACATGTATAGTAGTTGCATTTGATACTATAACATCCTCATGATGATTCATTTCCTGTAACTAACCTGTGATTATCCTACGTTATACTCTAATCAGCAAAACAATTTTATAGCTTAAGGCGTTGTAAGCGCTTTTGAAACAAATCCCAATAAAATAATGGAAAAAGTGAGGTAATTCGAAAATGACAATACTGGCAGTAAATGGTTTAGGTCTGGTCCTGGTAGGAGCCGGTTTAGCTTCTTTTAGAAAGTCTAAGAATTGTGCTTTTGAGGAAGAAGTTACCCGGGAAACCCGGCGCCGGCTAAAAAGGTTATAATGATGCAGGGACGGTCAATGAATTAACCGTCCCCTGAAGGTACTTAAGTTCCTATTCGCCTGAAAAATTAGGCTCGCGCCGTTTTATGAAGGCTTGCAGTCCTGCCTGGGAATCCTTGCTGGCCATTAAGGGTTTGATTTCCTGGAGCAGAGTGCTCATAGCTGCTTTATCGCCGTATTCACGGGCTTCTCGCGCAGAAGCCAGGCTGGCCTGAATCCCCAGCGGAGCAGCTTTAGATATCCTTTCAGCTTATACTGCTAGAAGCTGTTTTGTCTTCGGTCTCGATTGTCTTGCCCGGCTGCACCTTTTATTTTACCGGGATCCTCATCCCGAAGAATGAACGCCACACGAAGAACAGGGCAATGACCAGAAATACCATACCAACCGCCGGAGCCACATCCCGGAATAATGGAGATATAGCTATTTCCATGGCCAATAGACCGAACAGCGTGGTGAACTTAATGATCGGATTCAATGCTACTGATGAGGTGTCCTTGAAGGGATCACCCACGGTATCGCCAACTACGGTAGCATCATGTAAGGCAGTGCCTTTCTCCTTCAGGTCCACTTCTACCACTTTTTTAGCATTATCCCAACATCCGCCGGCATTAGCCATGAAAACTGCCTGGAAAAGGCCAAAAACCGCAATGGATATCAGATATGATACGAATAGGGCTACCGGTGCTTCACTGCTTTTGGGAGCAGAGAGACAGGCAAATGCCATGGCAAAGGAGAAGATAGCTATGAATATGTTGAACATGCCAGCCTGGGCGTACTGCGTGCATATCTTGACTACTTCTTTAGACTTTTCGATATTAGCTTTCAGGCTGGCAGTTTCTTCTAGATTAATATTATTCTTGATATATTCAACAGCGCGATAGGCTCCTGTGGTAACCGCCTGAGTTGATGCCCCGGTAAACCAGTAGATTACTGCTCCACCACATAAGAATCCCAGGATGGTATAGGGATTAAGCAGGTTAAGTATCTCTTCTGGTTTCACCCCCAGTACACTTTGAATAACCAGTATCAGGGAGAATATCATGGTGGTGGCCCCAACTACCGCAGTTCCGATCAAAACCGGTTTGGCAGTAGCTTTAAAGGTATTGCCGGCGCCATCGTTTGCTTCCAGATAGTATTTGGCCTTTTCGAAATCAGCTTTAAAGCCGAAATTTTTTTGTATATCATTTTCAACATTGGGCAGAGTTTCGATCAGTGAGAGTTCATAAATGGATTGGGCATTATCGGTGACCGGGCCATAGCTGTCTACAGCAATGGTAACCGGACCCATGCCGAGCATGCCAAAGGCTACCAATCCAAAAGCAAATACTGAAGGATAGATCATGATGGCTCCTAAACCATATCCGCTTACAAAATAAGCCCCGTACATAATAGCAGCAAATACCATACCTATCCAAAAAGCGCTGAAATTACCCGCTACCAGACCGGACAGTATGTTTAGCGATGCTCCACCTTCCCGGGAAGCTTTGACCACTTCTGCTACATGGCTCGATTTAGGGCTGGTGAAGATTTTCGTGAACTCCGGGATCACCGCTGCTGCCAGAGTACCAAAGCTGATAATCAGAGCCAGAACAAACCATAGGCTGGTGAGCTCATTACTTACTCCGGATCCCGGTCCTAAGATATAATAGCTGACGCCGAAGGTCACCAGGATAGAAACAATGGAAGTGATCCATACCAGGCTGGTTAGAGGAGCTTCAAAATCGAAATCGTCCTGGGCACCGAATTTAGACTGGCTGAAAGCTTTATTTATATAGAAGGAAGCAATGGAGGTGATAACCATCAGTACCCGCATTACAAATATCCAGGTAAGTAAAATGGTCTGCAGGGCCGGCGCTACCGCGAGAACTATGAAAGTAACCAGGGCTACGCCGGTAACCCCATAAGTCTCAAATCCATCTGCGGTTGGTCCCACACTGTCGCCAGCGTTATCTCCGCAGCAGTCTGCAATAACACCGGGGTTGCGAGGGTCATCCTCTTTAATGCCAAAGACTATTTTCATGAGGTCGGCTCCAATGTCGGCAATCTTGGTGAATATGCCTCCGGCAATACGCAGGGCACTGGCACCGAGCGATTCACCTACCGCAAAGCCGATAAAGCTGGCTCCAGCCAGTTCACGGGGGACAAACAGTAATATGATCAGCATCATGATCAGCTCAACGCAGACCAGCAAGACTCCTATGCTCATGCCTGCATCCAGGGCGATATTCAAAAGCTTGAGGGGTTTTCTTTCCAGGGCTGTAAAAGCGGTCCTGCTGTTGGCAAGGGTATTCATGCGAATACCATACCAGGCCACACTGTAAGATCCCAGGATACCTATGACGGTCCACATCAGAATAAATAATACTCCACCAACAGGCATTTTTTGCAGAAATCCGAAGTAAAAGGCTATACATACACCAATAAAGGCAAACAATATGGCAATAAATTTACCCTGCTGGATCAGATAAGTTTTGCAGGTCTCATAAATGGTTTGGGCCACATCGAGCATGGATTGATGGGCCTGGAGTTTTTTCACCTGGGCAAATTGATAATATCCGAACAGCATCCCCAGGACACATATCCCGATTCCGCCTAAAAGCAGATGGTTTTGGCCCTGACTTAGCTCAGGGATCACTAGATTGGCCTCACTGGCCAGAACTGCGGCCGGTGCGCAAAGCAGAATGATTAAACTTATCAGGCCTCCCATTAAGACCCGGGCTCTATTGTTAAGCAACTGCCCCATTCTTCACATCACTTCTTCCCTCATTATTTAATAGATAACACTCCGCTAAACGGAAATGGATATGAATTTCCCTCCTCCTGCCAGTTTTATTCATCCTTTGACTGCTTAGACCATCAAACACCTGCAGCAGGTTTCCTGATCACTAAATGAATCGCTGGCTGCAGGTGATATCAAGCAGATACCAAATTTTGATAGAGCAATTTTATCCTGTTCAACCCTAAAACAAAAGGCGCATATCTTACCATTTTTACCCATTGGAAATAACCTGAGGCAGGGAGGTTAAAAATGGGCTAATTCTTGCAGTGCAGAAGGGTTTTTTACACTTATACTTGACTTGACGCTAAAACCATGTAAACTTAAAATCGCAGGAGGATTTTCCAAGATATAACCATACCCATCCCCCTTCGACCATAACTTCGTTCCAGGCATGGTAACCCACCATCCTGCCGGTATTCGCCACTTCAGTTACTATAAGGCCGGGGAGTCCAGATGCCCAGACCAGGACAGTAAATAGAACCGCGTAATCCTGGGTGCCCAATTTATCAATAGCATCACAGTCCTAGGCGGTTGAAAGATATTGTCATAACCGATCGTTGGAAATTCTCTTCAGATACTCCAGGCAAGGGTACCCGGCAGCTGGCTGTATTCAGCCATACCTGCTATTTCCACCGCCTACCCTTGCTGATCTGCCAGTATCACCAGATCAACCTTCTCAATTTCGCTCGACTCCTTCATGGTATATCTCCCTGTAAATAACCTGGCTACCTTAATAAACCAGAGCTCTCCGAGGAGTTTAGATGTTAGAATAGGATTAGTATTGTCGATTTTTCTCGATTGGTGGTCAGAGGTGTTTAATATGGATAAAGCCTCCTGGAACGGAGCAGTAAATTTGATAAATAAATTGAGGCCGGTCGGAATTATAATAACCGCCTTGCTTGGTGCCCTCCTGGCCCTTTATGCGCTGGGTCCAGCTAATTATACTATCGAAGGTCTGACCTTCTCGGTCTCGTCCCTGCCTGCAAGGGTCGGTAGTACTGCTATCGATTTATCTCCATTTGGCAGCGTGTCAGCCTCAACTCACAGTTCGCCACTGGCAGTGAAAATAAAGCTAGTTTATATAGGAACCGGAGCGGATACTCCTCTTACAGAAGAAACGGTGGCTTCCATCCAGGGTTGGAATAATATATATGAGGGCCTGATCAGTATGGTCAAGCCCTTTGTTACCAGGCAGATGATCGTCATTTTCTTCGGGGCATTCTTTTCCGTGTTGATAATATGGCGCAGCCGGTTCAGGACAGCATTCTTATCAGGGTTGGCCTGCATGGGGTTAATGGCCCTGCTCCTATTTAGTACCGCTAAGACTTATGATGTCCAAGCATTTAGAGAACCCGTATACTGCGGAGTTATCGCCCTGGCCCCTCAACTGATCCCAGAACCCGGCGAGTTTATGGATAGGTTGGAAGAATTACAGGCTGATACCCGTAAGGTAGTAGGAAACATGAGCCTTTTGATGAGCAGTTCTAACGGGCTGTCCATTTTATCCAAGCCTATAGAAGATGGAGCCTTAAAAAAAGTTCTGCTGATTAGTGATATGCACAGCAGTCCCCTGGGAGTAGAGTTCGCACACGAAATCGCCAGCGCTTTCAAAGTGGATCTTGTATTGGATGCCGGGGATCTGACTGATTTAGGCACTTCCATGGAAGCCGAGTATGCAGCTAAATTAAGCAGTATTAAAATACCCTATGTCTTCTGTCCGGGCAATCATGATACTCCAGAGATTATTGATTTTGTCAGTAAACTTGAAAATGGGGTAGTTTTAGATGGGAAGGTCATAAACCCTGCCGGTATTACAATATTAGGCTCTCCTGATCCGATGGCCAGCAGTTGGGAAGTAGAGTTGAAAGACTCCCAGGCCTGGGAATTACTGATGCAGGAGCAGGCTGACAAATTGGTAAAAACCGCCGCAGCGGAGGAAATGAAGCCTGATATAGTAGTAGTCCACAACCCGCAGGCTGCGCAAAAACTGACCGATGACTTTTCTCTGATAGTGTATGGTCATACCCACCAGCAATCTATTATTATTAATAACGGCAACATTCTGCTGAATCCGGGTACTTCAGGGGCTGCTGGCATCCGGGGCCTTTATGCGGAGCAGGCGGTACCTTATTCAGCCATGGTACTGTATTTGACTGACGAAGGACTGCCCGCTGCAGTCGATACCATCAAATATGAGCCTTTTTCCGACCGCTTTTATATCGAGCGCAAACTGCTCCACTCTGAGTTTAGAAAACAGCCGGTGGTTATAAATGAAGATTCACTGGCAGAAGATTATGTGATTGAAATACCTGCCCCAGATGAGGAAACTCTATAATGGGTGTTTATTTTAATTTCCGGTTAACTTGACATCAATCTTTCCTAAGCCTATAGTATGGAAAAATTGTATAAAATGAGGTACATATACAGATGGATAATGAGCAAAGAGTATTGAATGCCTTTATCGAAGCGCATAAACCCCTGAGTTCTAAGATCCGAACTGCCTGGAATAGAAAAGAAGGAAGTAGATAAAGGTCATTAAGATACTTAATGATGGGGGAAAGCTGGAATCTCCCAGGAGATGTTATTACCAGGCCAAATAAGTTACACCGATTCAGCTGACATACGGTAAGAGGTAGCAGGAATTGAATGATAATATTCTTAGTTATATAGTTGATCCTAAAGACAATTATGTTTATCTGCGGGATGTAATGAAAACTCATCTTAAACTTTCTCATTCTCTCTTGACCAGATTAAAGCAACAGAATAAGATCCGGGTCAACGGCCAGGTCAGCTTCACCAACTACCTACTGCAGGCAGGCGATGAGGTGACAGTAGATATAGGTCTGGAGGAGGAAAATACCATTGAACCTGAATATATGCCCCTGGATATCGTCTATGAAGACCCGGATCTGCTGGTGATCAATAAGCCTCCCAGTCTGGCAGTTCATCCGGTAAAAGGTATTTCCGGGGGGACCCTGGCCAATGCAGTGACCTATTATTGGGCTCAGCAGGGCCAAACCACCATATTCAGACCTATTAACCGCCTGGATAAGAATACTTCGGGCCTTATTCTAATTGGAAAGAGTCAATATGCTCATCAGGCTATCTTCCGTCAGCAGAAACAGGGTACCATCAGCCGGAAATATCAAGCGCTGGTGGAAGGCCTGGTGCAGGAAGACAGCGGCTGTATTAATCTGCCTATTTCCCACCCCGATCCACGTTTGTGCGCCCGGACAGTAGATCCATCCGGCAAACCATCTGTAACCACTTACCAGGTATTGCACCGATTTAAAGGTTATACCCTGCTTTCATTGACTTTAGGTACCGGACGCACCCATCAAATCAGGGTCCACCTCAGTCAAGCCGGTCATCCCATCTGCGGGGATACCCTGTATGGAAGCCCATCTTCATTGATAGATCGCCAGGCTTTGCACGCCGGGCAGCTGACTCTTGAGCAGCCGCGCACGGGAGCACGGCTGCAGTTTGAAACTCCACTGCCGGAAGACATGCTCAGAATGATAGTAGGCCACGGGGACAGCCAAAACAATTCAAAGCGGATCTAATTACATTTTGTTCCAAAGACGAAAAAGGGGGAGCTTTAGTTAAAAACACCCCCAGGGTCTATGATGCTTATCAGCTTATGGAAGGTATCAATGTTCAAGGCGTTTGATGCGCTCATCCAGATCCGGGTGAGTTGACAGTAACTGCCGCAGACCCATTTTTTTCTCACCACTGATTTTAAAAGTTGCCAGGGCTTCCTGCGAATTGTCCACCATGTGTACGCTATTCTTAAGGGAACGCAGAGCGTTAAGCATCTTGGACTTACCGACTAGCTCTGCTCCGCCGCTGTCAGCCGCAAACTCCCGATGCCGGGAGTAGGCCATGACCGCAATGCTGGCCAGAATGGACAGCAAAATCTGAAATACCAGTATACTGATGAAATGAACGATTCCCCGCGCTTCTTCCCGCACAAAGGTTGACAAAAAATAGGCAATGATACGGGCCAGAAATACCACAAAGGTATTGACCACTCCCTGTAATAGAGTCATGGTAACCATATCCCCATTGGCAATATGAGCTACTTCATGCGCCAATACTCCTTCTACTGCATCACTGTTCATACGCTCCAGCAACCCGCTGGAAACAGCTACCAGAGAATTATTCCTGGATGGGCCGGTAGCAAAGGCATTGACTTCTGCGGATGGATATATACCCACTTCCGGTGTCTTCATGCCAGCCTTTTTGGCCAGATTGTCTACAGTATTAAGCAGCTGCCGTTCCCTTGAACCCAGATTACTGTTCGGGTCCAGCACCTTTACATTCATCATATGTTTAGCCATCCATTTGGACATCATCAGGGAGATGATCGATCCACTGAAGCCTATGATAGCCGCAAAGATAAATAAACTGTAATAATCGATCCCGCTGGCAGTAATATAGCTGTTAACCCCCAAAACCGTTGTTACAATTAGTATTGTCGTCAGGACTAGCAGGTTAACCAGCAAAAACATCCCTATTCTTTTCATAAATACAATTCTCCTTCCACCAAACAAGGGGAGGTTCCTCTGTTTGCTAAGCTTTTAATATGAATTTGTCCAATTCCGGTGATCTTTCTAATTTTCCTTAAATATTATCATGCCCTTCTCCACAAAACAAGGGTACGTGCGTCCCCATTCCTTAGACCACCTTGTTTTCTGGTAGCAGGATGCAGTTTGGGAAAGACTATGCTATATTGGGGGTTAAAGCTGTGAAAAACATAGAAGATGTATTCATACCAATAGAGCAGCACCTGCTTGAGGATGAGAAACCCTCCCTATATTTACGAGATCTCGCTAAAAGCAGGTGGTTCATAGAAACCTATCCTTTTACCCTGCTGGGGGATCTAAGGGAAGTGGAACAATCTCCTCTCCACCATCCGGAAGGCAGCGTATGGCAGCATACTCTGCTGGTAGTCGACCTGGCCGCCGAGGGGAGGCATCTGAGTGAAAACCCCCGGGTCTTTATGTGGTCGGCTCTTCTGCATGACCTGGGCAAAGCCCATACCACCAGAATGCGACGCGGCAAAATTACTGCCTATGACCATGATAAGCATGGGGCTGTTCTGGCGGCCGCATTTTTGCAGGAATTTACCGATGATGATGAGTTTATCAAAAAGGTGTCCCGGATGGTTAGATGGCATATGCAGATCCTGTTCGTAGTGAAAAAACTGCCTTTCGCTGATATTGATCAAATGATTAGTGAGGTATCTCCCGGGGAAATTGCCCTGCTGTCTTTGTGTGACCGTCTGGGCCGGGGTGAAATGACGGAAGAAATGCGTCTAATAGAACTGGAAAATATGAAGCATTTCATTAGCAAGTGCCAGCAACACCAGAATTAAGGCACGGGGACGGTTCGAGACCACTGAAAAACGCCTTATAAAAAATGACAATAATACAAATGAATACCTGCAAAGTAGAATCAAAAAACCCCCTTTTATGATATAATGGATGTGTCGCAAACACCATATCTAAGGGGGTTTTAAGATGCTCAGGACTGGTCCCAAGCAATTAAGTTTATACTCAATATTGTATGACAAAATACCAGAAAATCATATACTTAA
>LNQE01000153.1_pt1 | contig 11065 bp, 13 predicted proteins | sample 603111 | NCBI WGS metagenome assembly LNQE01 (sample SAMN04260313, study PRJNA301899) | hydrocarbon metagenome | isolation source: hydrocarbon-contaminated ditch | place: Germany: Bremen | collected 1998
ATTGTCCGGCATCCTGGAGGGCAAGGCCACCAGCTTGGAACGCCGGACGCATATCCACAGGAACCGGTTCCCGAAACCGTTGACGGCCTGAACCTCGCCCAGGCACACGGCCAGCTCCTGTATGGTGATGTGGGTGATGATGCAGATATGCGCCCCCCGCACCACCACGGGATTGTTTTTGGTCAGGGGGGCATAGTCGCCGGAATCCCAGAAGCAGCGGATGCCCATGGAGAGGGTGTTGCCCTCCCGTTTGGTGCAGGCCAGGCCGCTGGCAAATTCCTCGTCGATAATGATGAGCCGCCTGTCCCCTTTCTCGCGTAGCGGCTCGGATGGGTTTTGGCGCTTGCGACGCTCTCGGTCCTCGTCGCTTTCGTCGCGCACGTGATGGGCCAGGCCTTCGCCCGTGGAGAGCGGGCCGCCGCTTTCCCTGGCGGGCAAGGGCAGGCCCCAGGCCTCCAAGTCTGCGGGCTGGCAATGCTCGCGGCCAAAGAGTTTGGTCACGGGATGGCGGGATGTGCCCTTGCGGGCCTTGCTGGTATTGCCGCAGAGCACGGCGAAAAGGCGCGCCGGGTGGACCGTCTCGCCCACGTAGATGTGCGGGCCTTGGCCTTGCGCGTGCCCGTAAACCTCCGCGCCGAAGCGCACCAATGTGGTGACGCATATTGCCGCCGGGTCGGCTTCGCTGTCGCGCGTGGCCAACCGGACAAAGTCCCCCAAGAATCCGGGACAGGCATCAAAGGAGAATCGCGGCCATTCCTTGAGGGCAAGATCGCCGGGATCGTCCGGCGGTGCGCCGATAAGCGGCAAAATCCGTGGCAATCCACGACTTGCGCCACTCATTGTTCATTACCGCCGTTTCCTTTTGTTTTTTTCGGCCGCCCGCGCCGTTTGGTAGGAGTCTGAGGGCGGTTGTGTCGGCCCATCGCTTTCTCGGCGATCCAGGCGTCGACCCCATCTACAGGCCATGCAAGACGGCGACCCAATTTTATGGGCGGTGGCACTGCGTCGAACTGCTTGCGTGCGAGATGTCCGTGGATTGATGCGATGCTTTTGCCCAGGATCGTGGATAACTCGCCGATGTTATAAAAACGCTGTGTGACCATGGGGACTCCTTGTAATCTGTGCAAATTGTGAGTTCCCAGGCATAAACATAATTCTGTAGATAGTGTCAAACTGGCAAAAATGTAGTTATGTCACTATATGTCAACGTAAGGTACAGTTCTGTCATTGTATGGTATAGTGGAGCGAAATTGCCTGTAAGGCTTTTTCGGAAGATCAAATATTTCTGGTGGATAGCGAGGCGAGGAAAAAGTTGAAATTTTCTTTTCCATTAATACCAAATAATTGAAACTAATTTCGCTTGTCAGGGTGCCTGCTGCGTGAACGAGTGCGCCTTTGAAGGCTTCATGCTTCGATATGGCTGGGGCGGTTTACGCGCTAATGCCGGGGAGTCGTTTTGCGGCGGGCGGGAGGTCGGATGCGAAAAACTCTGTCTGAGCCGGGACTCATGGCCTTGACAAAAAGTACCTTTATGGTAACTTTTGTTCATGGAAAAACGAAAGCCGACGTATGACCTGGGCTCTTTCCAAGATGCGGCTCGAAGGGGCGAAGTCGCCGTGACGAGAACCGCCGCCCAGACAGCCCAACGCCTCGGCTTCGATTACGACGGCATGATGGCGGTCATTGAGAGCATGAACCGCAGGCACTTTTACAAATCCATGACCGCCTACGCGGACTACGCGGCCTGGCAGGACGTGTATCATGTGCCGACATCCGCTGGGATTTTGTACGTGAAGTTTATGGCTGGAAGGATTTCGGCCTTTGATCTGCTCTCTTTCAAGGAGAAGTAGCATGGAAACCAATCCCCTGTGCCACGAGGACGGAACCGAAATGGTTCGTGACGTGAGGCCGGTGGAATTTTCCTACAAGGGACAGACGATGACTGTCGCCATGCCCGGATGGTATTGCCCTGCATGCGGGGAAGGTCTCTATACCCGTGCGGACATGAAGGTCTCAGACCGTGCCCTGAACGCCATGAAGGCGAGGTGCGAGGGGCTGTTGGACGGCCCGCAGGTCAAGCGCATCCGCAAAAAGCTCGGGCTGACCCAGGCGGCGGCCGGCGACCTCATCGGCGGCGGCCCGAAGGCGTTCACCAAGTACGAGAAGGGGGATGCTCTGACCAGCCGGGCCGTGACCAACCTTTTGAAGGTGCTTGACGCCGTGCCTGACGCGCTCACTGTCCTTCGGGAAAATCAGGGCCGTCCTTCCTGCTGATGACCGCACCGCCGCGGGGAGAACGTGACGTCAGGACGCGAGTTCTCCCCGAGGCTGGTTGATCATTCTGGGCAAATGCACAGTGCGCCTCGAAGAGCCAAAAAATTGTTGCTCCAATTTGCTCCAATTTGCTCCAATTTTGCTCCACTCGATCTGGAAAACTGTGGAGAACCATGAAAATTTATGAGCACTTAATTATCTGATAATATTTGATTAATTATGGTAACATGTGGATAAGATTGGTCGAAATTTAGGACTTCAAATCCGGTGTGCGGTCGAGAGGTCGCAGGTAGGTTCGACTCCTATACGCTTCCGCCATTGTTGAATATTTCTGCTGTCGTTTTTTTCTTTCCCACGTTTTCCGCCGCTTCTGTCATTTTTTGCCCCACACTGGCCCCACATATCCGTACATGGCCGGAACGCACCACTTGGATGCGGGCCTACAGCTTCATCCCGTACAGGGCCACCTTGTGGCGGAAGGTGCGGGAACTGATCCGCAACAACTCCGCCGCCCGGCTTTTACTGCCGGACGCGGCGGCCACGGCCCGGCGGATGGCCCGGGTCTCGGCCTCGCGAACCGCGGCCTCCAGGCTCAGGCAGTCCGGTTCGGCCCCGTGGGATTCCCCCCCCGTATCGCACCGCATCTCAAGCGGCAGGTCCGCAGCCATGATCTCCATGCCGTCCGGGTGCAACAGCACCACCCGTTCCATGAGGTTTTTCAACTCCCGCACGTTGCCCGGCCACAGATGCGCCTCCAGGGCGCGGCGGGCGCAGGGGCGCAGTTCCAGGCCATGCTTGTGGTAGCGATGGCGAAAGAGCCCGAGAAAGTGTTCGGCCAGGGGCAGGATGTCCTCCCGCCGGTCGCGAAGCGGCGGCAGGGATATGGGCACGACGTTCAATCTGTAGTAGAGATCGGCCCGGAAAAACCCCGTCTGGACCATCTCGGGTAGGCTGCGGTTGGTGGCGGCCACGATGCGGGCCGAAAAGGGCAGATCCTTCTCCCCTCCCAGGCGCTTGAAGGTGCGCTGTTCCAGAACGCGCAGGAAGTCCACCTGGTTGGGTTGAGGAATCTCCCCCACCTCGTCCAAAAACAGGGTGCCGTCCTCGGCGGCCTCGAAGCTCCCTTTCTGGCGCCGGTTGGCCCCGGTGTAGGCCCCGGCCTCGTGACCGAAGAATTTGTCCGCAAAGAGTTCGCCTTTGAGCACGCCGCAGTTGACCGGGACAAAAGGTTTTTCCCGCCGGTTGCTCAGGGTGTGGATGAGCCGGGAGAAGAGCTCCTTGCCCGTGCCGGACTCGCCGTAGACCAGGATGGGGGCGTCGGAACCGGCCACCTGTCCGGCCACCCGGCGAAGGGCCCGCATGGCCGGGGACCGGAACAGGAATGCCGGTCCGTCCGGGCCCAGGGCGAAATCGTTTTCATCGTTGACCGGCAAAAATTTGCCGGTCTGGGGAACGGGCGCGGACATGGGAATCCCTCCTGCCGGGAAAGGGCGGCGACCCGGATCGTAGCGGTTCCCGGCGAACATGCCGGCAATATCTTGCCGGGCAAGGGGTTGCCTCTTTTTCTGTAATTGTAGAGTGTGTGAGGGAATGCGCCTGAGCGGCAAAAAATTGCCGCTTGGCGGCGTGTTTTTGCCGATACGCCAGGGCGGAGTGTTCGTCAAGTCTGTGTTTGTGCGGTATTTCACTTGGTACGAATCTTGATCTAAGGGGGTGCCGCATGAGGCCATGGCCCGGCGGCAGACCTGGCCGGATGCCTCCATGGGGCGTTGCCTCTGGGAGTGGACCAACGAACAAGACATGTGAAAAGGGAGAACGGTAAGGACATGAGAGCGAAACCGATTCGGACGACGATTCTGGTCACGGCGGCCTGCCTTCTTGTGGCGGGTCTGGTCCTGGCCGGGGCCGATGCCGGAATGGCCGTCGAGGGCGCGGCCGCCGTCGACGCCATGACCGGCGCCCAAAGCGACATGGCCTGGTGGATGTGGCCCCTCATTTTATTGGGATTCTGCTTTGTCCTGGGTATCATCGCCGTGTTGGCCGGCGTGGGCGGCGGCGTCCTGTTCGTTCCCCTGGTCAGCGGTTTTTTCCCGTTCCACCTGGATTTCGTGCGCGGTACGGGCCTGCTCGTGGCCCTGGCCGGGGCCCTGGCCGCCGGTCCCGGTCTTTTGCGCCGCAACCTGGCCAGCCTGAGGCTGGCCCTGCCTGTGGCCCTCATCGCCTCGGCCTGTTCCATTGTGGGCGCGTTCATGGGATTGGCCCTGCCCACCGATGTCGTGCAGTTGTGCCTGGGCGGCACCATCATGTTCATCGCCATCCTGCTCCTGACCTCGAAGAACGTGGTGCGGCCCCACGTGGAAAAGCAAGACGCCATCGGCCTGGCCCTGGGCATGAACGGCATCTATACCGAACCCTCCACGGGCGAGGAAATATCCTGGAAGACCCACCGCACCCTGCCGGGTCTTTTGCTGTTCATCGTCATCGGCGTCATGGCCGGCATGTTCGGCCTGGGCGCGGGTTGGGCCAACGTCCCGGTCTTGAACATCCTCATGGGCGCGCCGCTCAAAGTCGCTGTGGGCACCAGCAAATTCCTGCTGTCCATCACCGATACCTCCGCCGCCTGGGTCTACCTGAACCAGGGCTGCGTCATCCCGCTCATGGCCATCCCCTCCATCATCGGGCTGATGCTCGGCTCCTTCGTGGGGGTGCGTCTTCTGGCCGTGGCCAAGCCGAAGTTCATCCGCTACATGGTCATCGGCGTTCTTCTGTTCTCCGGTGGACGGGCCCTGATGAAAGGGTTGGGCATGTAGGATGAGGGCTTATCGGATTGTTGTCCAGGATACATCCAGGTTACAGACATCACGTGCATGGCACAGGAGCATGATATGAATACCGCGAAATACGACGCGACTCCAAAGGAACAGGTCAGATACGCCAACATGCTGTTCTACGGTTGCTGGGGCGGACTGGCGCTCATGGCGATCACCTATCTGATCTACGTCTTCGGTGTGTTCGAGCCGCACGTCCCCATGGATACGGTGATCCAGTTGTGGTCCAAGCCCGTGCGCGACTATCTGACCGTGGGACAGGTGCCCGTGGGCTGGGGCTGGGCCACCCTCCTCAACAAGGGGGATTTCCTGAATTTTCTGGGTATCGCCTTGCTGGCGGGCATGACCCTGGTGTGCTACATTCCCCTTGTCGTTGCCTATGTGAAGAAAAAAGATTCCCTGTTCGCCGCGATCGCCGTGGCCGAGATCCTGGTGCTGGCCTTTGCGGCCTCGGGCATCGTCGGCGGCGGCGCCCACTAACGACGGCGCGGCCAGGAAAGGAACACCGCAACCGTGGAGACATCCGTGCCTACCGCACCCTCCCCGCCTGACGCGCTTGCGCCGGATCTCGGCCGGTTGGCCGATATCCTGGGCGGCCTGCCCATCGGCATCGCCGCGCTGGATCGGGATCACCGCATCGTGTTCATGAACAAGGCCCTGGAAGAGCTCACCGGTTTCACCAGCCGGGAGTCCGCCGGGATCCCTTGCCAGCATGTGCTGCGGTGCGGCCTGCATCTGCTCGGCGCCCGCCAGGGTGGGGCGGCCGGGAGCGGCACGGAACCGGTCAAGGGCCGGGAGACGGATATCATCGACCGCCATCGCCGCAAGCTGCCCGTGCGGGTCACCCGTATCGAGGTGCCGGGCGAGGGCGGCGCGGCGGCCCTGTATCTGGAGGCCTACGAAGACCTGTCACCGCTGCGGGACATGGAGCGGCGGCTCAAGGACGCCGCAGGGGCCGGGGAACTGATCAGCCGGGGCGAGGCCATGGAGCGCGTCAAAAAGGTGCTTCCGGCCATCGCCCAATCCGATTCCCCCGTCCTGATCACCGGCGAAACCGGCACCGGCAAGGATCTGTCGGCCCAGGCCATCCACAAGGCCTCCCCCCGGGCGCGAGGCCCCTTTGTGCGGGTCAACCTGGGGCCCATGCCCGAACATCTGCTGGAGATCGAGCTGTACGGCCGGGTGGCCGAGGAGGGGGAGGCGGTCCCGGGCTGTTTTCAACGGGCCAACGGCGGCACCCTGTACCTGTCGGAACTCGCCGATCTGCCTGCCGCCCATCAGGCCGGGCTGGTGCGTGTCCTGGACGACCAGAGCATCATCCCGGCCGGTTCGGACAAGGGGGTGCGGGTGAACGTCCGGCTGATCGCCGCCACCCACAAGGATCCCGAGGAGCTGGTGCGGGCCGGCACGTTGCGCGAGGATCTGTTCCACCGCCTCGGCGCCGTGCGGGTCCATCTGCCGCCGCTTCGGGAACGGGGCGAGGACGTGGAGTTCCTCTTGACCCACTTCCTTGCGCTTTTCGCCTCCCGTTTCAAGAAGGACATCAAGGGGTTTTCCCCGCGCGCCATGCGGATTCTGCATTCCCATCCGTTTCCGGGCAATGTGCGGGAGCTCAAAAACATCGTGGAATATGCAGCCATGATATGCCAAAAGGACATGATCCTTCCGGCGCATCTGCCGGGGCATATTCTGGCCGCCCTGAAATCCGGCGAGTCCCCGGCGGCGGGGCGGGCGGGCGAAACCCGGGGACGGAAGCGGTCCTGAACCGTCCGACGCCCTCCATCGGAAAGGCATGAACATGCGCACCAAAAAGATCCTGATTCCCTTGTTCCGGGACGAGGTGGCCCCCAGATTCGATCTGGCGGGCGAGGTGCTGATCGTGACCGTTGCCGAGGACGGTGCGGTGGAAGGGCGGCAGGGCCTGGTCCTGCCCCACGCCTCGGCCGACGACCTGTGCGATCTGGTGCTTTCCCGGGACATCGACACGGTGATCTGCGGCGGCATCGAAGAGGAGTACTACCATTATCTGCGCTGGAAGCGGGTGGACGTCCTGGACGCCGTGGCGGGCACGGCCGAGGCGGCCTTGACGCGGTTTCTGGACGGAAGGCTGAAATCCGGGGACATGCTTTTTGCGGGCGGCGGCGACCATGCTTAGGACCATCTTCCGCCATTCGTTCAAGGATCTGCACGGCAGCGAGGACATCCTGTCCCCGGAACGCTACATGAGCCTGCGCCGCAAGATCGTGGTGCTTATGGCCGTGGTCGCGGTGGTGCCGCTTCTGCTCATGGCCGCCATCAACTATTACGAATACCGGGCGGCCCTGGGCCGTGAGATCCAGAACCCGCTGCGCATCCTGTTATCCAAGACCAAGAATTCCTTTGAGCTTTTTTTGGCCGAGCGCACCTCCACCGTCAGCTTCATCGCCTCGGCCTATCCCTTTGAGGAATTGGCCCAGGAGAAAAACCTCAAGCGCATCTTCAAGGTCATGGCCCAGGTCTTCGACGGTTTCGTCGACCTCGGACTGATCGATGAAAACGGCGTCCAGGTGAGCTACGCCGGGCCCTATTCCCTGGCCGGGAAAAACTACGCCGAGCAAAGCTGGTTCAGCCAGGTCATGATCCGGGGAACCTACATCAGCGACGTGTTCATGGGCTACCGCCATTTCCCGCACATGGTCATCGCCGTGCGGCACATGGACGAGTCCGGGAAAAACTGGGTGGTCCGGGCCACCATCGACACCACCCGGTTCGACCGGCTGATTGCGGCCATGAGCCTGGAGCCCGACAGCGACGCCTTCCTCCTCAACAAGGAAGGCATCCTCCAGACCAATTCCAATTATTACGGCAAGGTGCTGGAGCGGTTGCCCATGCCCATGCCCCCCCAGGCCTACGAGGCCAGGCTGGTGGAGACCCAGGACCAAAGCGGCGAAGACATCTATCTGGCCTATTCCTATTTTCCGGAGACGGATTTCGTGCTCATGGCCGTCAAACCCCGGGGTTCGGCGCTCAAGACCTGGTACATGGTCAAGGGCGATCTGCTTTTCATCTTCGTTTTGGGGGTCATGGCCATCTTCCTGGTGGTCTATAAAATGACCGACCTGCTCATCCAGCGCATGCGCGAGAGCGAGGAACGCAGGGAACTGGCCTTCCGCCAGGTGGAGCACGCCCAGAAGCTGTCCTCCATCGGGAGGCTGGCTGCGGGCGTGGCCCACGAGATCAACAACCCCCTGGCGGCCATCAACGAAAAGGCCGGGCTGATGAAGGATCTCCTCGGCCTGCGACCGGACTTCCCGGATCGGGAAAGGTTCATCACCCTGGCCGACGCCATCCTCAAAAGCATCCGTCGGTGCCGGGACATCACCCACCGCATGCTCGGCTTCGCCAGGCGCATGGACGTCAGTTACGAGGAACTGGACATCAATGAGGTCTTGGCCGACACCTTGAGCTTCCTGGACCAGGAGGCCAAACACCGGGGCGTGACCATCGCGCGGGAGCTCGACGAGACCCTGCCGCGCATCAAGTCCGACCGGGGGCAGCTGCAGCAGGTGTTTCTGAACATCCTGAACAATGCCCTGGCCGCCGTGCCCGACGACGGGAAAATCGAGGTCAAGACCGGCGAGGTCAATCCCGATTCCCTGGCCATCAGCTTTCAGGATAACGGCTGCGGCATGTCCCAGGATACTCTCGAACATGTCTTCGAACCCTTTTTCACGACCAAGAAGGGCACCGGCACGGGCCTTGGCCTGTCCATCACCTACGGCATCATCAAAAAACTTGGCGGCGACATCGCGGTCACCAGCAAGCAGGGAGAGGGAACCCTTTTCACCGTATACCTGCCGAAAACGGCCAGGAAGGAAGCGGCAAGCTGATGGAGAAAAAAGACTGGAACGTGCTTTTGGTGGACGACGAACGCGACTTCGTGACCACCCTTTCGGAACGCCTGGCCCTGCGGGGCATCCGCTCCCGGGTGGTGTTCGACGGCGAGAGCGCCCTGCGTGAGGTGGCCGAGAATCCGCCCCATCTGGTGATCCTCGACGTGATGTTGCCGGGCATGAAGGGCCTTGAGGTGCTGCGCGGCATCAGGGCTGGATTTCCCAACGTCAAGGTGATCCTGTTGACCGGCCACGGCACCACCAAAAACGGCATCGAGGGCATGAAGCTCGGGGCCTTCGATTACATGATCAAACCCCTGGACATCGACGTGCTCATCGAAAAGATGACCGAGGCTGCGGGCGGCAGGCGGTGACCATGGGCGTTTCCGGGAAGAACACGGCGAAGGACGGGCGCGAGGCGGCTTTCATGGGTGCGGTGACCGCCTCCATCACCCACGAGGTGCAAAACGTGCTGGCCATCATCCAGCAGTCCGCCGGGCTCATGGGCGACCTGTTGCACGTAAGCCGCATGGAATCCCTCAAATCCCTGGGACTTCGCAAGGGCTTCAAGTACCATGACAAGTTTTCGACCCTGATTGCGGCCATAGGCGAACAGGTGGAGCGGGGATCGAACTTGAGCGACGGCCTGAACCGTCTGGCCCATGTGCCGGACAGTCCCGAGACGACGACGGATCTGCGTACTGCCGCCGGGCTTTTGTTCTCGCTCATCGGGCGCATCGCCCGGAAAAAACGGATCGAATTCGTCCTGGAATCCGGAGCCGGCGGCCCGGGGCCCCGGGCCCAGTGTCCGCCCATGCTGGCCCTGATGGCCCTCTACGGCGTGGCCCAGGCCATCATCGACGCCGTGTCCGGCTGCACCATCCGGGTTGCCGTGGGCGCCGCCGAGGACGAACCCAGTGTGGATTTCATCTTGCCCGAGGGTGGCGCGGGATCCCCGCCCATTGACCTTCCCGGGTCTTTCGATGCCGGGGAGGGGGCGGGAAGCCCCCGCGCGACATCCCTTGCGGATCGGATCAGGCTGGTTTTTCCCCCATGTCCGGTCGGCCCGGCAGGGGACTGACAAGGGCGCATCCAGGGAGAATCGCCCTGTGGCGGATTGATACAGCGGTTTGCGGCGCGCATGCGCCATGACCACGATAACCACATGGTCCGGCCGGACATGTGACCACGGCCGCAGGCCAGAGACTTTCCCCTCAGGGGGGCCGAAACACGAGGAAGGAGAAGGGAATGAAAAAGATCAAGCTGCTTCTGGTGGACGACGAGGAGAACTTCGTCAACACCCTGGCCGAACGCATGAAGATGCGCGACGTGCCCTCCAAGGTGGTATTTAGCGGCGAAGAGGCCCTGGAGGCCGTCAAGGTCGAGGCCCCCGACGTCATGGTCCTGGATCTGCGCATGCCCGGCATCGACGGCATGGACGTCCTGCGCAAGGTGCGCAAGACCCATCCCAATGTCCAGGTGATCATTCTCACCGGCCATGGCACGGACCTGGACGAGGAAGAGGCCAAAAAGCTCGGCGCGTTCCATTACCACAAAAAGCCCATCGACATCGACGAACTGCTGAGCACCGTGAAAAAGGCCTACCGGGAAAAGATCGAGGACGCCATGGTGGCGGCCACCTTCGCCCAGGCCGGCGAGTTCGACGAGGCTCAGAAGATATTGGATGAGGACGGCAAATAGAACGGGGACGTTCCCGGCGGGGCCTGGCGTGCCCGTCCGGGACATGGACCGGACGGGGGGGAGCGGCGCGGCGGGCGGCCGTCCCCCTCGCGACCCGGGCGGGCGGTTGCGGAGACGGGCATGCCGGAGCGGGTGCTGTTGGTTGACGACGAGGTCGATTTTGCGGACCTGTTGGCCGAGCGGCTGACCGCCAGGGGGCTCTCCGTCCTGGTGGCCCACGACGGCGAGGAGGCCCTGCGCGTTCTGGCCGGACACCCCGGCGGATCTGCGGCGGGGGAGGGCGAGGTGGATGTGGCCGTGCTCGACGTCCATCTGCCCGGGAAAAGCGGCCTGGACGTGCTACGCGAAATCAAGGCCGAACGGCCCCATGTGGAGGCCATCATGCTCACG
>LNQE01001554.1_pt1 | contig 11032 bp, 10 predicted proteins | sample 603111 | NCBI WGS metagenome assembly LNQE01 (sample SAMN04260313, study PRJNA301899) | hydrocarbon metagenome | isolation source: hydrocarbon-contaminated ditch | place: Germany: Bremen | collected 1998
TTCCTGGTCGCAGTGGGAGTGATGGCGCCGCTCCCCTACTACCTGACCCTGCCGGTCAGTCGCATTGCAGATGATGTCAATACCATCGCACAGGGCAACCTCGACCACCCTATCCGGAAGACACGGGGACGGGAGTTCGCTGTTCTCGGGGAGAGCCTTGACCAGATGGTGGGGACCCTGAAGGGGATGATCCTCGACCTGAGGAACAAGGAAGAGCAGTACCGGGGTGTTGTCGAGAGCCAGTCAGAACTGATATCACGGAAGAGTCCGGACGGGACGATCACCTTTGTCAATGAAGCGTTCTGCCGCTATTTCGGAGTATTCCGGGAAGAGATAATCGGGACGCGGTTCTCTCCCGCAATTATCGATGACAACCTGCATGGTGCAGTGCCACGTTCCATGGTAAGCCCGGTCACTCCCATCGAATACCGGGTTCACCTGCGTGACGGCTCGATTCGCTGGCTCAGGGGGCACGAGCAGGATTTCTTCGACCCGGATGAACGGCTGGTTGAGACCCAGTCGGTCATGACCGACATCACCGACCAGAAACGTGCCGAGCAGGCGCTCAGGGAGAGCGAAGAGCGGTTCCGGGAGCTTATCGAACATGCACCGGTCGGTATCGTCCTGCTCAGGGGAGCTGAAATCATGTACGCGAACCCTGCCGCACGGACCCTGTTCAGGCTGGATGACACGCGATCTCATCTGGGAGATTCCTTCCTCTCCTACATTCCACCTGCAGAACGGGACATGATTCGGGAAAGGACGCGGAAGCGGGAACAGGGAGAGCCGGTCCCAGACGAGTACGAGATGACAGCCCTGCGGTCGGACGGAACAGAATTCTCCTGCCATGCGGTGATTGCCGGAATCGAACTCGCCGATGGGTCGGCTACCATTGCATTCCTCCGGGACATTACTGATGAAAAGCGGGCAGCAGAGGAGCGTCGCGAGCTCTATGCCGGGATAGAGCAGCGGATACAGGAGAGGACCGCCGAACTGACCCTGGCAAACCGTGAACTTGAGGCGTTCAGTTACTCTGTCTCGCACGATCTCCGGGGGCCGCTCCGCGCCATTGATGGATTCTCCGGGATTCTGCTCAGGGAGTACGGACCGGATCTCCCGGAAGAAGCAGTCGCCTACATCAGAAAGGTCAGGGAGAACACCACCCGGATGGCTGCTCTCATCGATGCAATCCTTGAACTCTCCCGGGTCGGCCGGCAGGCAATCCGGCGGTCAGAAGTCCAGCCATCGGTCGTGGTCAGGGATGTCCTCGATCAGCTCCAGTCTGAGATGGCCGGGAGAGAGATCCAGGTCCTGATCGGTGACCTCCCCCCCTGCCGTGGAGACCCGGTAATGATCCGCCAGGTCTACTTCAACCTCATCGAGAATGCACTCAAGTTCACCCGGTCACGGGATCCTGCCGTCATCGAGATTGGGGCCACAACGGAGAATGGCGAGCAGGTCTACTACGTACGGGACAACGGGGTTGGGTTCGGGATGCAGTATGCCGACAAGCTCTACAAACTCTTCCAACGGCTCCATGAGAATCAGGGCTACGAGGGGACCGGCCTCGGCCTTGCCATCGTCTCCCGGATCATCGAACGGCACGGGGGCTGGATACGCGCCGGGTCGGGACCCGGGGGTCCGACAACCTTCTCATTCTCCTTCGGCAAAGATCAGGGAGATCCCCCTGTTCCCTGAGTCTGAGAAGCCCCCGCGTCAGGTCTGCAGAAATTACGCGTGATCCTGACCAGGGAACCGCCGGAATGGTAGGACAAGGTTTTCGACCCTGACTCCTTCCCGTTACCGCTGCCACACGGTTCTTCCCTTGTACAGGATCCTGGTAATCCGGTGATACGGTATGGGCGTGGGGCCATAGGGGCCTGAGAGTTCCATGTACGGTGCTTCGAGTGCCAGGATTCCCGGCCCTCCCACACACGACTGATCCTGGGGGGCCCCCCTGTCAATGTACCACACCACCACCTCGGAGAACTGGCAGCGGGGATCATGGTAGAGTCGAAGCAGCAGCTCCCTGCTTTTCCGCATCGTAATCATTCCTGTCTTGACGTGCGGTTCCATAAACCTCTCCCGTCCCGGAGTGCCGGCACCTTTTCCGTGAAAGCCAGCACCCACCTGGTTCATGGTCCATTTGTCACCGCGGTTTTAAACGAGAATGCCTCCGGCAGTTCCCATGCTGGCCGGTCACCAGCGGCTGGCATGAAAACTGGTCCCGTAGTATACAGCAGAGGTGCCGGAGTTTGCATTATCTCTTATACGTTTCATCGGAAATCCAGGGTATCCCGTGGCATCACTCCTACAACCCGGACAGTACGCTGCGATTTCCTTGAGCATCCTCTGCCCCCGCAGTCACCGATACATGCCTTAATAGAGCAGGAAGACGGATATTTTCAGAGAGATGGCGCAGCTGACCGTTGATATCGGGGGAAAACCCGGTGTCAACTGCAGGGGGTTCTGTGAGTACTGCTACTTCCGGCACGTGAAGGAGACCCGGCCCTTCGGGTGTCGCCACTGCCCCCCGTACCGCGTGGGGTGCGATTACTGCAGCCGGAGTGTCCGGGAGTACTACCAGGGATGGAAGACCCTCCGTGAGGTAGGGGATGATACCCTTGGAGCGCTCCAGATGATGACCGGGGACCTCGACCGGGTCACCATCAGCGGCGGGGGCGACCCGAGCTGCTACCCGGAGTTCGTTGACTTAATCGAGCTCCTCTCCGGCATGGAGGCACCGCTCCACATCGGGTATACCAGCGGTAAAGGCTTCGATGATCCCGCCATCGCGGATTTTCTCATTGACCACGGGCTCTCGGAGCTCTCGTTTACCGTGTTTTCGGTCGACCCGCGGAAGCGGAAGCGGTACATGCACGACCCGACCCCGGAAGTATCACTAAAAATCCTCGATCGTCTCTGCGGGGAGATTGACGTGTACGGTGCGGCAGTCGTCCTGCCCGGGGTAAACGACGGGAAGGTACTGGAGGAGACCTGCCGGTGGCTGGAGGACCGCGGGGCGAAGGGGCTCATCCTTATGCGGTTTGCCAACCGGCTCGACCAGGGCCTGATCCTTGGGAATTCCCCGGTGATCAAAGGACAGCGGGTCCAGACCCCGCAGGAGTTTGCTGACATGGTAGCCGATCTTGCCGGCCGGTTCTCGATGAAGATATCGGGCACCCCGCTCTGGGATCCGGGGATTGGATCCCCGTTTGCAATCCGGAACGAACCTGACCTGCTCGACAAGCTGCCCCTGATCCAGCGCCGTGCAACCGTGATCACCGGGAGCATTGCTGCCCCGGCAATCCGGGCAATCCTGGATGCACGGGGAGACGGGGTCAGGGTCATCGGGACGGAGAAAGAGATCGCCTGCCTCATCACGGCAGATGACCTCCGTGCACTCGATGTCGGGGAACTGGACGACCTCGTGATCATCCCGGGACGGGCATTCGTCCATGACCACGATGCAGAACGCATCCTTTCTGCGGACGGAAAAGAGCGGACGGTGATGCGGGGCCCGGAGATGCTCACCGCCGATGCCGAGACCAGCATGGGGATGAAGCGGGAGGGTGTGCTCCTGATGGAGCTCGAGGGGTTTGCGGACCTTATCCGTCTCATCAACCGGTACGGCCGCGCCTGCCCCTGATTCCTTCGATATCCTTATTATCTGCCCCGCTGAATGATAGAGCAGGCACATATCTGTGTGCTGGCATGTGTAAGTCCGACGTGCCGGAATGGCACGGCCTTGCTGGAATCAGGCTCGGGATTACAGGAGAGTCAGCAGAGACGACTCTTTTTCCGGATTTACATGGTGTCATCTGGAGGTGAACCATGGCACGTATACACGCACGCCGGAGAGGCGATTCAGGATCGGTCAGACCGCACCGCAGCGAGGCCCCGGCCTGGTCAAATACCGACGTGAAATCAATCGAGAAAGTGATTGTTGACCTGAGAAAAGAGGGGTACTCGAGCAGCCGGATCGGCCTCGTCCTCCGTGACCAGTACGGGGTCCCTGACGTCAAACTGGTGATGGGAAAACGGATCGACCAGATCATCCGGGATAACGGCCTGGCGCCCGAGATCCCCGAAGACCTCCGCAACCTGATGGTGAAGGCACTCGGCCTTCGCAAACATCTTGCGGAGAATAAGAATGACCTGCACAACAAGCGTCAGCTCCAGCTGACCGAATCGAAAGTGCGCAGACTGGTAAAGTACTACGTATCGAGCGGACGGCTCCCCGCCGGCTGGAGTTACAAGCCGGAGACTGCAGAGATCCTCCTCTCCCGTTGATTTCGTATGTCCCTTGAAGAAGCCGCATCCCGGGTCGCCGAGCACCTCGCGCATCAGGAGTTCGTGGAGGTCTATGCCCACCACGATGCGGACGGGATAGCCGCGGGATCGATCCTCTGTTCGGCGCTCTTTCGCCGGGGTATCCGGTTCAGGCTGAGGATAGCGTCCCGGATCAGCCCGGCGTCTCTCTCACCGGAGACCCCGACCCTGCTCTGTGACTTTGGATCAGGCCTCGAAGACCTCTCCACCGAGGTGATGGTGGTCGACCACCACATCCCCCGTTTCCGGGGAGATCTCCAGGTCAACCCGCGGCTTGACGGGATCGATGCAGACCGCGAACTCTCGTCATCAGGTGCTGCGTACCTCGTGGCCCGGCAGCTCGGTGACAACCGCGACCTGGCAGGCATCGTCATGCTCGGGGTTATCGGGGATAACCAGGAGATTGCAGGGAAGAACCTCGAGATATTCAACGAGGCGGTTGCAGAGGCCATCATCACCCCGGAGAAAGGGTGCCTGCTGGCAGGTCGTGACCTGCACGAACGGCTCCTCTGGTCGATAACTCCCTACCTTCCCCAGATCAGCGGTGACGAGATGGCCATTGCCGATCTCATCGAGACCGCGGCACGGGACGGGAAGATGGAGTATGACACGCTCATCTCGCTCATAATCCTTCGGATCAGCCCGTTCGTCCCGGCGGCAACACTGACATCGCTGTACGGGGACCGGTATTCCCTTGAGCGGGAGGTGATCCCCGATGCCCATGCACTCGCCGCGGTCGTGGACGCCTGCGGAAAATGCGGAAAGGGCGGGCTTGCAGCATCACTCTGCTTCCGATCTTCTGCAGGGCTGAAGGAAGCCTGGGACATAACCCGGGATCACCGGGGCCGCGTGATCCAGGCGCTCCGGAATCTCGCCGGAAAACAGGGCAGTGACGGATTCTTCGAGGTTGACGAACCTTCCGTGGCGAGTGATGTTGCCGATGCACTCGCACGGGACACGCTCCAGGAACGGCCCGTCCTCGTGGCAGTCCGTGTGAAAGACCTCTGCCATATCTCGGCCCGGGCACCCGGCAATCTCGGCCTGAACCTCGGGCAGGCAATCCACGAAGCAGCAGTCGCCTGCGGCGGCTTTGGCGGCGGTCACCGGATGAGGGCCGGGGCCACTATCGCCTGCACCCGCATGGACGAGTTCCGGGAAGCCATGGCACGGACCGGTGCAGTATGAGAGCGATCGAAGGGGTACTCATCACCCGCCACCGGCACGCCGGATGTGTTGCACAGGCGCTTGCCCCTGACAACCTCCAGGGGATGCAGAGCTGCGCCTCAGGGGACGAGGTGAGAACAACCGTATCGAGTCCGCGGCTCCGTTCCCTCATCGCATCCGTGGATGATTACCTCACAAATTGTGCAATTGCGGAGGACCTATGCAGTTACACTTCCGATTAGAAGCAGAACTCCGGTTCAGCGCCCCCTTTACCCGGGAAGCTGAAGCTGCCTGCACCGAGCTGATTGCCGAGGCAAACCGGGTGCTCTTCTTCAAAGGGGTTCCGAAGGGCGTGGAGACCGGTGAGGTCGGGCAGATCGTGGGAGCGGAATTCGCGGACCAGGTCGTCACCCTCACCATCGAGAGCGGGGCATACACCCGTGCCCATGACGCACTCTTCCGCTTCAGGAAACAGATTGCCCCGAAACTTGGGAAGTTCCGGATCGGTATTCGCGAGATCGCGGTACGACACTTCTCGGTCACGATGCGGGGCCGGTTCCCGGAGAACTTCCGGGTCCCGCAGCTCCCCTTCATCCAGAATGCCTCCTTTGCTGGAGATACCTTCTCGTTTGACTTCGCCGTCACTGCCGCTGATCTCGAGAACCGGATCCCGGATCGGTTCATACGCCTGGTGGAGGAGAAGATCGAGGCTGCAGCATACGGGGGCAAAGGTGAACACTGGGAGCTCATCTTTGAGAGCGGCCCAAAACCACGGCATTTCGCGGGAGACCCTACCGCTGAAATGATCCAGCGGGGCTGGATCAAACATGCACCGGCACGGGGCCAGTGGATCTTTGGTCCCCAGGCAGTCCAGCTCTTCAGGGCCTTTGAGACCATCGTAATGGAGGAGATTATCCAGCCGCTCGGGTTCTCAGAGATGATCTTTCCAAAGATGGTCCCCTGGGAGGTCTGGATGCGGTCCGGGCATGCAAAGGGGGTTTACCCTGAGATCTACTACATCTGCACCCCCAAAACCCGCGACCCGGCCTACTGGGAGGACATCGGTGATTACTTCAAGGTGACCGGCGAGGTCTGGGTCGACGAGATACGAAAGCGCATCGATGGTCCGATAGGCGGTATGTGCTATGCACAGTGCCCCCCGTTCTGGCCATTCGTGCAGGGAGAGACGCTCGCAAACGACTGCCTCCCCATCCGGGTCTTTGACCGGAGCGGGACCTCGCACCGGTACGAGAGCGGGGGCATCCACGGGATCGAGCGGGTCGATGAGTTCCACCGGATCGAGATCCTCTGGCTCGGCACCCCTGAGCAGACCGTGGAGACAGCAGACCGGCTCCACGAGGTCTATACCCGCGTCTTTTGCGACCTGCTCGAGCTTGAATGGCGCTCTGCGAAGGTGACGCCCTGGTTCATGGCGCAGGAAGGGATGGTCGAGACCGATACCGGCTGCGGGTGCGGCGGGCGGATCGGTACGACAGACTACGAAGCATTCCTCCCCTACAGCACGAGCTGGCTCGAGTTCCAGAACGTGAGCATCAACGGGGACAAGTACCCGAAAGGGTTCAATGTCAAGATCCAGAGCGGCAGCGACTGCTGGTCCGGCTGCTCCGGGATAGGGCTTGAGCGGTGGACTGCAGCATTCCTTGCCCAGAAAGGCCTGGATGCCGGTCAATGGCCGGAGAAGATTGCAAAACTGGTTGGAGAACCAAAAAATCTCTTCAAATTCCTCTAAGGTGATAGCATGGCAAAGAAAAAACAGGTTGGACGAAGAGTTGAAGGCTGGAAGGCCAAGAGCTGGTACAAGGTATACACCCCTGAAGGTCTTGGAAAGACGTACATCGGGGATACCATCGCGAATGGTCCCGAGAACCTCGTGGGCAGGATCATGCAGACCACGCTCGGCGAGATCATCAATGATTACTCCCGGCAGAATGTGAAGATGAAGTTCAGGGTCAACGAAGTTGCGGCAGACGCAGCATACACCGAGTTCATCGGGCACGAACTGACCCGCGATTACCTGCGGTCCCTTGTCAAGCGGCGGACCTCGCGGATCGACGCTCACATCCCGGTCACCACCAAGGACGGTAAAAAAGTTGACCTCACGGTCACCTGCTACACCCTGACCCGGGCGAACCTGAGCCAGACCCATGCCATCCGTGGACTGATCATGGAGAGAGTCCAGGCGATGGTGAAAGAGGCGGATTTCTCTGCACTCCTCAACGGGATCGTGACCGGAGACATCTCCAAGGAACTCTTCAAGGCGGTAAAGCCCCTCTTCCCGATTCGCAGGGTGGAGATCATCAAGTCAAAAGTCGGTGTCGTCCGGGCGGCATAACCAGCCGCTCGTGACCTCCCCGAACATCTCCTTTTGTTTTCCCGCTGCGCCCGGCCTGGCGTATCCAATGGTCAAGCATAATACCCCGCAGTCCGTACCTCTTCTCAGAATGACGGCACGAAAGGTCCTGCTGCTCGTCCTTGACGGGGTCTCTGACCGGCCCTGCAGGGAACTGGGGGACCGGACCCCGCTCCAGGCGGCACGGACCCCGGTTCTCGACCGCATGACGGCTGAAGGGGTTGCAGGGATCATGGATACCATCAACCCGGGGATACGCCCCGGATCCGACACCTCGCACCTGAGCATCCTCGGGTATCCCCCCGAAGACTGCTATACCGGCCGCGGGCCGCTGGAGGCCGTGGGGACCGGCATCAGGATGGACCCCGGGATGATCGGGTTCCGGTGCAACTATGCGACGATTGATGGTGCCGGACAGGTCGTGGACCGGCGGGCAGGCCGGATCAGCCATACGATCCCGCTCTCATCATCCGTACAGGAGGAGGTGGACCTCTCGGCATTCGGGATCGCGTTTGACCTGCGGTCAGGGGCTGGTCACCGTGCAGCACTTGCATTCAGGGGAGAGAACCTCGGTGCCTGTGTCTCCTCAAACGACCCGAAAAAGGAGGGCATGCTTCCTCCCGTATTCTCCGCGCTGCGGGATACGGATGCCGACCGGAGGACGGCCGGAGCCCTGAATGAATTTGTCCGGCAGGCCACCCTCATCCTCTCCCGCCATCCCCTGAACCGGGAGCGGGAAGCCGCGGGGCTCCCCATGGCAAACACGCTCCTCATCCGTGGCGCAGGGGAGATGGGTACGTTTGAACCGTTCGGGAAACGCTACGGGCTCTCGGGGAGCGTGATCGCGGCGGCGACCCTCATTGCGGGCATCGGGACCGCGGTCGGGCTCCGGCATGTTCCGGTGGAAGGTGCTACGGGATCGGCAGATACCAACCTTGCAGGAAAGGTTGGAGCAACGCTTGCCGAGCTCGAGACCCGGGACTTCGTGCTCCTCAACATCAAGGGAGCTGACGAGGCAGGGCATGACGGTCTTGCCACCCTGAAGAGAGACTTCATCGAGCGGGTTGATGCTGCTCTCGCGCCATTTCTCGATATTGAGGGATGCCTGATCGTCATCTGCGCTGACCACAGTACCCCGTGTGCCATCCGGGACCATAGTGCCGATCCGGTACCGCTGGTGATACGGGGTGACGGGGTGCGGACCGATGCAGTACTGCACTTTGATGAGGTCTCCTGTGCACAGGGCGGGCTCAACCGGATATGCGGCCGGTCGCTGATGCCGATCATCTGCGACCTGATTAACCGGGCAAAGAAGTACGGGGCCTGATACGATGAGCACAGAACGGCCATCACCTGGTCCTGCAGAGATTCTCGACCTCGATGAGGTCTGGTTCATAGAACCGTCATTTGCAGATCTCCCTGACGAACGGTTCACCGCCGCCCTCACAGAAGTCCCTGGGGACCAGGCCAGGCTCCTCATCGATGAAGAATCGGAGCCGCTCTGCATGGCAGTCTGTACTCCCGACAGCACCTGGGTGGCCGGCTGCTTCCAGCTCCGTCCCCCGACAGCAGCCCTGATCACCCGTTTCGAGGAGCTTGGCGGGGATATCTACCAGGAGGAACGGTCCCTGTGGGAAGCAGCGGTACGTGGCTGTTTCAGCAGGGAGATAGCCGGGCAGGTCACTCCCGCGCTCGAAGACCTGAACCCTGCCCGGATCGGGATGGTCGACTCGCTCATTGCCGAGGTCTGGGGGGAGGGGGGAGGTCGTTCCTGCATTGATTGCGGCTGCGGCTCAGGTGTCGGCTCGCTCGTCCTCAGGGAACGGGGATTTCGCCCGCTCTCCTGCGACAACGACCCGTCACTCCTGTCGCTCGGGCTCTCTACCGGTCGCCTGATCCCGGAAGATACGATGTGCATCGACGCCACGCTCATCCGTGACTACACCGGTCACTGCGACATGGGCATGGGCTGCATGTTCGGGGAGATCCATGATTTCAATGCCGGGATGTGGGAGACGATCACCGGGGAGCTGGTCCTGCTCACCGACCGCTGCCTCATCACGGTCGGGACCAGGCGCGAGGCTGATCTCATCTGCTCCTGGGTGGGACAATGGGGGGCCGGGGCACGGGTCTTTGAAAACACCCGGGACATCATCTATGATCGGTTTGTCTGCGATATCGTCCGGGAGGACTGATGCCATGGATCCCGGGTTTTTTCCGCCATAAAACGTTTAGGGTTCCCGCGCTCATACTCTGTCATGACACCTGGTGACCCGCCCGTGGTAGTGCTGGAAGTTATCCCGGAGCGAAATCTCCGGACCCTGTATCTCGTATACCTCCTCTTCATCGTCTGGGGAGGCATCCTGACATGGCTCGTTCCGCTGGTATTCTTTATTCAGCCCTTCCATGCCCTTGCGGTCAGCGTACCCCTCCTCGCCATTATCCTGCTCGCAGTCTGGTGGACCGGGGCATACTACCAGACCATCCGGTACCGGTTCACCCGTTTTGAGATCGCATGGGAGCGGGGGGTATGGTTCCGCCAGACCGGTATCGTCCCCTACCACCGTATCACCAACATGGATATCATGCAGGGCCCGCTCTCACGCTTCTTCGGGCTCTCTTTGCTGAAAGTGCAGACCGCAGGGTATTCTGTTGGTTCTGCATCGACAGCAGAGCTGAAGATCGAAGGCCTGCGGGAGCCGGAGCCCGTCCGGCAGTTCATCAGGGAGCAGATGCAGGCCGGGGGTGGCGTTCCCCGGGCTCCGGAGGGAACGGGCGTATCCGTTGATGAGAAGATCCTCGCAGAGGTCGTAGCAATCCGCTCACTGCTCGAAGAAAGACCCCCCTAGGATCGCGGGCTGGTCCTCTTCGTCTTCTCCTTCTTCTTCTCACGGGTTTTTTCCTCTGGCCGTGGACATTCCAGTTCGGTGAGGATTTCAACCGGGTCCGCGTGGGCATCGGTCAGTGCCAGGATCTCCGAGAGCCGCTCTACCCCGATGAAGTGTTCTGCCATGACCCGGGCGAGGCGGGAGAGCTCAATTCTCCCCTGCGATTGCCGGACGAGCCCCTTTTCCAGGAGGACGGTAAGGACGGGCTCTATCGTCCCGACCATGGCCTCGCCGATCTGTGCGAGCGCCCGTTCATTACCCCTGCAGATCACGGCAT
>LNQE01001266.1_pt1 | contig 11030 bp, 10 predicted proteins | sample 603111 | NCBI WGS metagenome assembly LNQE01 (sample SAMN04260313, study PRJNA301899) | hydrocarbon metagenome | isolation source: hydrocarbon-contaminated ditch | place: Germany: Bremen | collected 1998
TGCATGCCGAAGATGGGAGGACGGCGATCGGGCGGATCGTCGAGGACGAGGCCTATGTGAGGGATGACCCGGCAGCCCACTCGTTCCGGGGGAAGACGAAGCGGAACAGCGCCATGTTCGGCCCGGCGGGCCACGCCTACATCTACCGGATCTACGGCCTGCATACCTGCGTCAATGTCGTGACCGGGCCCGAAGGCATGGGGGAGGCGGTCCTGATCCGGGCGCTCGAGCCGGTTTTTGGGATCGATCTCATGCAGGAGAGGCGGGGGACGGCCGATCCGGCCTCGCTCTGCAGCGGCCCGGGGAAACTGGCGCAGGCGCTCGGGATCACCATGGACCTGAACAACACCTCGCTTGTGGACGGCCCCCTTCAGGTATGGTCGCAGGACAGCCTGCCCGGCTACCGGCCGGGCGAGATCGTGCAGACGACCCGGATCGGGATCACAAAGGCGGCCGATCTCCCCCTCCGGTTCTACCTGAAGGGAAACGGGTTCGTATCAAGGCGGTGATGTGGTCGGCAACAGCCGGGCTACCGGTCCTTCTTCATCGCCTCTGCCCGGAGATCCTCTGGCATCACCTCGATCGCATAGCGCAGGGAGACCCGCGGCATGGCGTGTTTGTTCCGCATGACGTAGTCAAACACCTCTCTCTCGTGCAGGCGGCTTGCCTCCTTGAGAAGCCACCCGTAGCCCTTCCGGACCATATCGTCCTGATCGGCGAGGAGCAGGTCAGAAATCTCCAGCACATCGGGAAGAAACCCGCCCCGGCGTGCCGGGATGATGAGCGATACCGCCGCCGCCCGCCGCAGCCACCGGTTCCCGGACTGCGTCCAGCGTTTCAGCTCCTGCACGCACTCCGGGTACATCTCAACGAGGCTGCCGACGGCATGGCTGCAGAGACCGTCGCAGGCGGCCCAGTTGGTGATGCAGGTCTCCATCCAGCGCCGGAAGACGGCGATGTCCCCGGGTTCGTAACGGTCGGCGAGCTGCCGAACCCACGTGGATACCACGAACGCCTCCTCCATCATCCCGGATGCATAGAGTTCTTCGCAGAGCAGAAAGATATCCTGCTTATCGCGTGATCTGACCTCTTTCCAGTACTTCTTTGCGATTGCGGTTGCGGCGGACGTCTTCATGCCGTAGCACGCGACCTCCTCCTTGAAGAACCGTTGCGCATTCTTCCGGATCTCGGGATCCGCGAGCGCCGCGAACTCCTGCCGGATCGCTTCGACGACCGGGTCCATATGTGATGTTTGGGGGAGCCGGGAGATAAGCGATGCGCTGCCGTACACGGCTGCCCGGATCCGCATGCGGAGGTGCATCCGGAAGGGAATGGGGAGCGGGTTCTGATGCCCCTGCAGCAGCTGCGATAGTATGCATGTATCTCCTGTGTGCGGTCACAGGATCGAGAGTTGACGAAAAGGAAGCATAAAAACCCTCACGTTTGCATGCTGGCTTGAGGGGGGACAACCTATGTATGGTCACGACTGTTATGAATCTGCCCTCATTGCGGCTGGATGAAGGGGGAATGCAGAATGGCACTTTCAGATGAGGAGATCAAAAAACAGGCCGTCGACGGGCTGTACTGGGACACGAGAGTGGATGCCGCGAAGGTTTCCGTCCAGGTCGAAAACGGCCGTGTGATTCTCACCGGCACCGTTCCCGGCTATAACGTTCGCATGCGGGCAGCGGAGGATGCCTGGAATGTCGATGGGGTCGTGTGGGTGGAGAACAGGATCCTTGTCAGGCCTCCGCCGGCCGTACCTATCGCAAGTGACGAGGACATCAAAGAGTCGGTGGTGCGGGCACTCGCGGAGGATCTGGAAACGGCAGATATCCGGGTTCTGGTGAATGATGCCACCGTTGTCCTTGAAGGATCCGTGGACGAATACTGGAAGAAGAGCGAGGCAGAATGGATTGCATGCAGAGCCCGCGGAGTGTGCGATATTGAGAACAAACTCGCGGTAGCCCCGACCATGAGTATTATGGACAGGGCGATCGCCGACGATGTCCGGGCTGCTAATGAGCGGAACCGCAACGTAAATATCGGGGATGTGGACATCACCGTTACAGATGGCGTGGTCACCCTCTCCGGATCGGTGCCGAACCGGGCTGCCCTGAGGGCAGCGGTCAATGCCGCTGAGTTTACCAGAGGCGTGGTGGATGTCGTTGATGAGCTGGCCATTGAAGCACCCGGAGAGAGGGTGGAGGCCGTCTGTTGAGCAAAAGGAGGAGGAGATATATGGCATTGAGAAGGCCGCCGTCAGATATCTGGCGCGACTATGAGGAGATAATGGCAGATATGCGGAGGCGTTTTGGCGAGATGATGCGCGGGTACGGAAGAGCCCTGCCGGAACCCGAAATGCCGAGCGCCGGGATCACCATCGACGTCCGGGAGCACGAGGATGAAGTTCTCGTGGCGGCAGACCTGCCCGGTGTGGAGAAACAGGATATCCGCGTCCGGCTGCTGGATCCGCGAACCCTGCGGATCTCCACCGAGCGGAGAGAAGAGCGGGAGGAGGAGAGGGAAGGATTCTACCTGCGCGAGCGCACCTACGGGGCCATGTCGCGGGCCGTCCCACTCCCGGCGGATGTAACCGAGGAGGGTGTTTCGACCAGCTTTACAAACGGCGTGCTCGAGGTGCGGCTGAGGAAGACTGCGGAGGCCCGGGGAAAGGAGATACCCATCGAGTAATCGAGTGGAGCGGGAGGAAATCCCCCGCTCCCGTCTTCCTGTGATTTCCGCGATTGTCCGCTTTTTTTATGGATACTCAGGAAATACTGCGTCTGTTCCGCACGAAGACGCACCAGGCATTCCCCCTGCGGATCTACCACGTCCGTCCTGCTTCAAACGACAGGCAATCGCCCGCCGGGGAGTTTCTCAACACCGGCAGCCTGTCGCTGCGCCATGGATGAAAGGGAACGTTTATGGGCAATGATAATCGAGTGGGATTCACCAGGGGCCTCTATCGCGAAGATCTTGAATCATGGAACATGCGGGAGAGAAGATATGAAGGTGCTCGTCATCATGGGCAGCCCGAGGAAAGGGAACACGTACGGGGCGGCGGAACAGATCAGGGAGATCATGCAGTCGTTTTGCGATATTGAGTGGGAATACCTGATGCTGGGGGACTACGATCTCTCCCAGTGCCGGGGGTGCTTTGTCTGTTTTGATAAAGGCGAGGAGCACTGCCCGATAAAGGACCGCGCCCCGGAGATTGAGCAAAGGATGCTCGATGCAGACGGGGTGATCTTTGCGTCGCCGGTCTACGGGATGAACGTCTCGGGTCTCATGAAGACGTTTGTCGATCGATTCGCATACATCTTCCATCGCCCCAGGTTCTTTGAGAAAAAAGCCCTCCTCCTTGCAACCACGGGGGCGCTGGGGCTCCGGGAGACATTGGACTATCTCGACCTCGTGGCCCGGGTCTGGGGCTTTGATCTGGCAGGCCGGGTCGGCCTGGCGACCCCTCCGGTTACACTTCCGCCATACCGGCAGCGGGAGAACGAGCGGACCCTGCAGGCAGGGGCTGAAGCCTTCTACCGTGCTCTCCGGCAAAGCACCCGATCCCCGCCGGGCTTTAAGGACATCATGATATTTCACGGCCAGCGGGCATCTTTTTCCGAACTGATGGATCTCTTTCCGGTCGATTATGCGTACTGGAAGGAGCAGGGGTGGCTGGAGAAGGGGGCGAAGTACTTCGTGGATGTCCCGGTAAACCCGGTCTATGACGCAATCGGCAGGCTGCTCGAGTGGAGGACGCGGCGGCAGGTGCGGCGGGATCAGGCTGAAGCGTGGTGATACGCCCCCTCGTCCTCTTTACCTCTGCACGCAGGAAATAAAGCCGGGAAAGGGCGGTCAATATCCCTGCCCTGCGTTGATGATGGAGATCCTCCCCTCTGTGACCGGAGCGATCGTGCCGTGCTTTTGGATATACGCGGAGAGCGCGTCTCTATCCAGAACCGTGGTATCGGAGACGTTTCCTTCGGGCTGTGAGGCGAAGATCGTATACCCGTCCCCGCCCCCGGCGAGCCACCGGTTGACCAGCACCACGTATTCGGCATCCGGATCAAGCGGCACAAACATCCCTTCCCGCTCAATAGAGACGTTTACGACCCGTGAGCCCGGGTTCTGCACCTCCTGTACGATGCCGCCTTCATAGGCGGCGGCATAGGGCGGGTTGCTCATATCGATGGTCACACAGAGCCCGCTCACCTGCAAAAACCCGCCCGGGCCGATCCCGGTATGGTCCGGGCCGAGCGCGGAGGCGCTCATCTCCAGCGCCTGCAGGATATCCTTCCCGGTCATCCGGATCCGGATGACGGTATCTTCAAAGGGCAGGATCTCCGCAACCATGCCGGAGGAGATCGGCCCGGCCGGATAGACCGTATCCGTCCTGATGGAGCCGCTGTTGACGAACGCCACATCGGCGTCAGGGAAGCGGTCCCGCCATGCATCGGCAATGAGGTTTCCTGCTGCCGCTTCGCCGGTCCGAACAGTACTCTTCCGGGTATCGAGCGGTGTCCCCGTCTCCCCGATCTCCAGATCCGTTGAGGCACGATACAGCCGGTAGTATGGCTGCAGGAGGGCATCGATCGCCGGGTCGCCCTCGATGCCGCCGTCCAGGCAGACGGTCGTCCAGACCGGATCGTCGATGCCTCCGCCCGAGTACGTAAACTCGAGAAGACCCAGCCGTTCGCCTCTCATATCGCCACACACGATGATCGTCCTCCAGCCCCGGGGGCCGTCCACCGTCTCGTAGAGGCGGATGGAGCCATCCCCGTCGACGATGAGATCGATCCCATCCACCTGCCCGGCAATCTCCCGGCAGGACGCAGGCCCGATCTGCGTAACCGCAATCACGAGGTCGGCACCTCCTGATCGGAGGCTGTCCGCCATTGTCCGGGCGACGCCTGCCACATCGGGGTTTATCGAAACCTCCGCCCCTCCTGCAGACAGGAGCGCAAGGTCGGGCGTCATCAGGCCGAATACGCCTATCCGGACGCCCGCCTCGGTGAGGATCACGGACGGCCTGATGGCGGAGGCAAGCGTGGGATTGTCAGGGTTGATATTTGCACAGACGACCGGGAAGCCTGCATACCGGAGGGCGTTGGCGTAGGTCTCGCTCCCGAAGTCGAACTCGTGGTTGCCGGGACAGGCTGCATCGTATCCGGCGGCGGTCGTGGCCTTCATCTCGGGCTCACCCTGAAACGTATGGTAAAAGTGCCCCATCATGTCATTGCCCGTGGAGACCAGCAGCACTCCGTCGGCATCGGTGCGTAGCTGCCGCACCAGAGCGCTGATCCGGCTTATGCCGCCGACAAACTCCCCGGTCTCGTTGGCATAGGGGGCAAGCCTGCTCTGCATGTCGGATGTGGTGACCACCGCAAAGCGGACGGGCGGCTCAGCGGCCCCGGGCAGGCTCGCCGACCAGATGACGGCAATAACAAGGACAGCGGCAACAGCAGTGCAGATGGAGATCAGGTTTCTTGGATGCATCTCCTCACTCCGGCGAATTGCTCATGGATGAAGATGTTCTCTTCTTCGACGTGATGAATGAATCGATTTTTAAAAGAGAGGGCATGTCCTGGACAGAAGACCTTTCTGGGCAGAAGGCCGATGCCTATCGCCTGCCGAGGGGATGCCTGACAGACAGGCGATTCAGGGCGGAAAGGGCCCGCTCAAAGATTGATCCTGCCCCTGATGATATATGGTGCTGCACCGTTGCCTGAACAAATACTCCGAAAATCTGCGTCCAATATCGGTATGGATTCAGGTGCCTCCTATCTCCTCTACAAATCTGGTATCCGTGCTCTGATGGATGCCGTCAACGTGCGGAAACTGCCAGCGCCCGGGCGATGCTGCCTGCCCATTCCTCGATCGCATTCCAGTCGCGGAAGTCGCCCTCGGGGAGGATTGCCCGGGCGGCCGGCAACTTCCGGAGCGCCCGGTGCGCAAAGCCGAGTCTGCCCGGATCCAGTGCGCCGAAGAAGACTTTGTGGTCTTTCGGGCGGACGATCTCCCGGAGTTCGCCGAGTTCTTCTGGCTCCAGCTCCGGATCATCCACCGAGGTGATCCCGGGGCCGAGTTCGAGCGGCCCGCTGCTGAACAGCCAGACCGGGCGGTCGGCCAGGACGGCGCGGTTCTTCCGCACGAACTCCATCGCCTCCTTCATCCAGTGCCCCATATATACGGCGCTCCCGATCACGACGGCGTCGCAGTCTCCCGGATCCGGGGCCGCATCGGCGCTTCGGGCCTCCGCCTGCACGCCGTGCTGCCGGAGCTTCCCGGCGATGAACTCCGCAATCTCCCGTGTGGAACCGTACCTGCTCGCATAGACAACGATGGCTTTCATGTGTGCACAGCCTCGCGTATATTTCTAGACAGCATCTGATGTTCTCACAGCATAAATGTGACTGCGGAGGTGGGAGCGGCGCGTTTTTCTGTTACGCCCCGGACTGCATCTCCGCTTCCGCCGGTTTCTTCATCGTTTTACCCGGCGTTGTCTCTCTATCAGCGGGACGTATCGCCTCACCCGGCGCTTCCAGTGTATCGGTCGTCACTTCTTCGGCACGCCCTCCGAAGTAGAAGCCGATCATCGTGGCAGACGCTCCTGTCAGCACTCCCGGCATATTCTGGAGCAGGGCCGCAGATTCCGGTGGAAGCCCGGAGGTTCCTCCGATGAAGAGGATATAAAATACCGCCGCCGCAATAATGAAGATCACCCCCACCATCTTCGAGAACCGTGACATCCCTTTTCTCTGCGGAAGAGATGCGAGCAGTTGATCGACAACTTCTCTCCGCTCGTCTCTGGTAAAGTCGTTGAAGAACGTGCCCTCGTTCATCCTGTCGATGATTGCACACTTGATCCGATGTCCATACCAGATATTCAACAGCCAGGGAAGCACGATAAGGAATGCCGCCAATGCGAGCACCACGAGAAATTACAGAAATAGGTCCACAGTACCCATCCCCTGAATAAGTGACTGGTGCACGCAGTGTATGATAAACATTTCCTGTACAGTTTGCGACGGCACCTGGAACAATCAATTGCGCCGTGCGGGCAACGGGCGCGGGCGATGACAATCGAGACATGCCTCAATTTTGTGATTTCGGCTTGATTTGATGCAAAAATCCTCTGACCGGCAGGAAGACCCCTCGCCGTCACGGCGATAGGCGGGTAGATGCCAGAAAAGCGGAATCCTGTTTATGGGGCGCTTCAACAGTGGGTGCTGCCGGATTGCAGATCGTGCGGGATATCCTCCATATCAGAGGCGCTGATGCGGGGCATAGTAATCCGGGAATGCGCCTTTCCTCTCCGACTGCCGTGCTGATCGTTTGCAGATATCCAATCTGCATTATGCAGCTGTTCTCAGCGTGAATAGAAACGCCGCCCCTTCCGAAGGGCAGCCCGGCACCCGGTCTTCGACCCATATCTCCCCGCCATACCGCTCGACCAGGATCTGCACCAGGTAGAGCCCGAGTCCTTCGCCGACGCCCCGTTTCTTCTGCTCGTACCGGTGGAAGATGGCATGCTTCTCATCGTCGGGGAGGCCCGGCCCGGTGTCCTCGACGGAAACCCGGACGAACCCGTCCCGTTCTTCCACCCGGATGGCGATCTTGACGTCGGGACCGCCGTGTTTTGCGGCGTTGCCGATCAGGTTGTTGAAGATCACGGAGAGCAGGTCGTCGGCTTCGACCCGGCAGTGCGTCTCATCATAATGCGAAACGCTTCCCGGGAAGCCCTCGATCACCCCCCTGACCACCGCATCGAGATCCATCGGTTTGAGTTCGGACGATGCCTGATGAATCCGGCGGATGGTGGAGACGGTGCCAAGTATCTCGATGCTCTTCTGGATGCTCTTCAGGAGGTTCTTTATGTATCCGGCCTCCTCTCCGTCAAGCATGTCGGCGAGCAGTTCGGCATAGAGGCTTGAGACGTTCTCGGTGTTGCGGATGTCGTGGGTGAGGATATCGAGATAGAGGTTCGCCTCCATATTCGCGGCCTCCAGTTGCAGGTGCAGCCGGCGATAATTCTCTTCGCTCTCAAGGAGCGAGAGCTCCGAACGCCTCCGCTCGGTGACATCCCGCATAATACACCCTGAGCAGTATCCCCGGGTGGTGGGGATGGTGAATACTCTCTGCTGGAGGTACCGGGTCTCTCCCTGGACGGTGCGGGCCTGCACTTCCTGGAGACGATTGTTGTACGGATTGATGCCGTCCCGCAGATCCGATCCCACACCGCACGATACCGTGTCTGATGGTCGGGATCCGCCCACTCCGTATTTACAACGCGAAGCTGGATCTCACAGCCGGGTTTCCCCAGCACATCCTTGGCGGCAAGGCCGGTTATCGTCTCCATGCCCTGATTCCAGGTGATGATCCGTCCTGTCTCATCGGTGAGAACGATGCCGTCTCCGGAACACTCAATCAGGTTCCGCAGCTGCTCCTCACGCTCTTTGAGCGTTTCCTCCGCCCGCTTGCGCTCGGTGATATCGCGGTTCAACGCCAGATACCCGGTTACCCGGCCGTTCTCCCCGAAGAGAGGAATGGTCACGCCCTCAACCTCGATCGGGGTTCCGTCGCGCTGATACTGCCGGATCTCAACGCGGTATTCGCCTGTCTCATGGAGCATGTGGAGTGATTCCGCCAGCTGCTCGCTGGAAAAATCGGAACGAATCACTTCATAAACGGGCTTTCCCATCGCTTCATCGGCTGTCCATCCATAGAGTCGTTCTGCGGCGGGATTCCACATGGTGATCCGGAAGGAGGCATCCGTACCGATGATCACATCGTGGATATGGGATAATAGCCGTGCCTGGTACGCCAGCTGCTCTTCCGCCTGCCTGCGCGCGGTGATGTCGATGCCAATACCGCCCACATACTTCCTCCCGGAAGCATCCTTGAAGGGAAACTTGCAGTTCAGCCAGTAGGTAGCACCTCCCTCCGGATTGGGCGTCTCCTCCACAAACTCAATGGCCCGGTCTCTCTCAAGAACAGCACGGTCGTTCTCCCTGAATTGCCCGGCGACATGCGGAGGCCAGAGTTCAAAATCAGTCTTTCCCTGCCAGTCTGCCAGTCGAACGTTGAGACGGTCCCCAAAGGATCTGTTCATGTATACGTAGCGCCCCTCTTCATCCTTCATCCAGGCCATTGCAGGGCTGTTATCCATGAATGCTGTAAACCGCTCTTCGCTTTCCCGGAGTGTCTCCTCTGCCTGCCTGCGCGCGGTGATATCCTTGAGTACCGCCTGAATCGCCGGATTCCCTTCATAAGCCGTCAATGCTGCCGTCACATCGACGTGTATCCGTCTGCCGTCCGGCAACTGCATGGGCATCGAGATGGGCGGAAGTGATTCTCCCTGCACCAGTTTTGACATACCCTCCGAAACGGTATCGAGCATCTCTGCGGGTAGCGTGGAAAAGACGGATCGACCCCCGAGATCATGGATGCTCTGCACGCCGGTGAGGCGGAGGGCTGCAGGGTTGGCATAGAGAAGCCTGCCCTCGAGATCGTGGACAACGATGGCGTCCGGAGACCGCTCGACCATGGCCCGATATCGCTCCTCGCTCTCACGAAGGGCTGCCACCGCGCTCTGCAGTCCCAGGTTCCTGTCCCGGAATGCATCGTTCTCCTTCTGCAGCTCGCGGGTCCGCTCTAAAACGAGCCGTTCAACTTCTTCGGAGATATCCTGTGAACCTTCGTTCTTGCTGACGGGATCGGACTTCTTCTGTGTGGTTCCTGGGGGTGTCGACATCGGATCCGGGTCTCCGTTGAAAAGACAGCATTAATATGGTTACACACAGAGTTATAACGATATCCCTGTCGGGAGTACAGGGGAAGTATACTGCTTTTTTAAAAAGAATCGCGATAGAAACAGTCTTTGACATTCTCTCACAAACAGAATGCCTCGATTGTATATAGGATGCAGGGCACACACTTTTCTAACCCCGCCGATGGCGATGTGCCGGGACATCGGGCATAGCCCATACGACCCCGGGCGCTCACCAGCCGATTCGGGGGAGTTTAGTCTTTGAAGTGCTGAAAGGGCAGGCTCTTCCCCGCCGATGACCGGAGTTTTTGGCTCCTCAGGGAAGAGCTCAGTTGGGCTCGTCCGACCTGATTTATGAGGAGGCGATCATGCATGCTGCACGGACCAGACAGGACGAACTGCTCACCCTGCTGCGGAATCCTGCCACCGGAAATGCACCTGCTTTCAGGGGCGGTGCAATGGTGGATTCGATAACGGCGAACGCTTTCCCATCAGGGACTAAATACAGGGAATCCTCCGTAAGGACGATGCCTTCGGGTGGAACCGGAAGCAGCAGAGAGGATACGACTGGTTCAGCCCCTTTTATGATCTGATGGATCGGTTGATCTGTGATGCCGGCACCCGGTTCGCCGATCATGGTTATGCCGGCAGCCAGCAGGACAAAGGGAGTGTCCGGGATATCCTCCTGTTTATTGGGGCGTTTGCCGGTCTGTATCCCCATCTGCGAATAACATATCATTGCGTCTGCGTTTTCCCTCCTGCAGGTGGCACCTGCGGTGATGGGTCCTCCTGGCAGGTTCGGTTAGAATCAGGTCATGACAATTAATGCTTTCTAAAAGTTTTGGGTATATCCCGGGTATCAATTTCCGGATGACCAGATCTCCTCTCAACATCTAGAAAAATAATGCTGATTTATGCTTTATTTTAGATAATAATCTATATATATTGGAATTGAATTTTATTCAAACAATAAAATACAAATACCGGGATAAAGAACTCACCGTATGGAATCTCTGGCGGAATGGATCGATAGCGACACGGTATCTGACCTTACTGGCATTCTCATCGCTGCTCCTGCTGCTGTAAATCCAGGCAGTTTTGGCGTATTCAGGGCCGGGATGGTGTTCTGACAGTGTAGCGATCCGCCCCTTTTGTTGCACCCGGCGCGGCAGAGCGTGGTTATGGCATGCCGCGTCCGGCCACGTGCCTGATGGTCGCCATTGCGGTGATCCCCGCGGTGGCCATCGCCGGGTTCGTG
>LNQE01001274.1_pt1 | contig 11012 bp, 9 predicted proteins | sample 603111 | NCBI WGS metagenome assembly LNQE01 (sample SAMN04260313, study PRJNA301899) | hydrocarbon metagenome | isolation source: hydrocarbon-contaminated ditch | place: Germany: Bremen | collected 1998
CCCCTCCCCCGCGAGGATAGCCGGTGGGAAGCCGTGTACGGGAGTGCAAAAAAAACCAAGTGGTGATGGCCTTCCATTGCAGAAACCTGCCCGATTTTCATGTGAAACACCCTGTCCGCGAGAGGGGCGGTCCCTCCCCCGCCCTGCGATAGCCGGTTATACTCAAACCGGTGATGTTTAAGCAGAATCAGGAGATGTTTGACGCAATGGATTCTTTTATGGGCAGGGCGATCGATAGGATCTCATGGCCGCCAGCACCCCTCTCTCAATCCGGGAGGCTGCGGATATTCTGGGTATCGCCGATCGGGCAAGCATCAATGAGATCCGTTCCCGGTACCGCGCGCTTGTCAGGGAATGGCACCCCGATATCTCGCCGCATGCACCAGACGATACCCATGATGAAATGGTCCGGTTGAATGAGGCGTACTCCATACTGATCGATTACTGCATGCAGTATGAAATACCGCTCCGTCCCGAAGACATCAGGCTGAATGCAGGGGAACAACCCATGGATGCCTGGATGGAGCGGTACGGAGACGATCCGATCTGGGGGCCAAGAAGGCCTCGCTCGCACCCGCATCGGGACTGATGCTTTTTGATCGCTGTTTGGGAGTGATAGGCGGCGGGACTGAGGATTCCGTGCCCACGGCAAGGCTCAATGTATCGGGATCCCGCCAGGCGTCATAAACATTCCAGTATCAGCCGCACCGATCTCCTGGACCGCGCCATTCCCCATGCATCCCCGGAAGACTTACCGATTGTCGATGGATGCTCCCCTGCCGGGCGGAAGGAGTACCACCCGCATGCGCCAGAGCATCAAAACAGCACCGGAAAAAGGGAGGTTTATGCTGGTTTGTCCAGATGGACATCCAGCTGCGGGAAGGGAATCTCGACTCCTGCCTTCCTGAACGCCGCAACGATGTCGCGGTTCAGATCGAACAGCGCACCCCAGTAGTCCGCGGTTTTAGTCCACGCCCGCAGGGAGAGGTTCACCGACGAGTCGGCCAGTTCGGTGACAACGACTGCGGGCTCCGGAGAGGAGAGCACCGCTCCATGAGCTGCCATCAGGTCGGTGGCGACCCTGACCGCCAGGTTGATGTCGCTGTCATACGCGATCCCGACGCTGACCTCGACACGGCGGGTGTCCATCCGGGTGAAATTGATCACCGGGCTGCCCCAGACCAGGGAGTTCGGGATGGTAATGAAGGTGTTGTCCGGCTTCAACAGCTCGGTTGCCATGATGCCGACCGCAACGACCGATCCGGAGATACCATTGATCTCAACGAACTCACCCTTATCGATGGGGCGGAGGGCTGCAACCCACACCCCGGCGGCAAGGTTGGCGATGGTGCTCTGAAGGCCGAAACCCAGGATGAGCCCGATCACTGCCGAGAGCCCGAGCACCACGGAAGAGACATCGACCCCGAGCGCCGCCAGGACGACGAGGACGAGGATCACGTAGAGCAGGATCGAGAAGAAACGGACGAGAAACTCCACGACCAGTCCAGGCAGGCGCGATGTCCTGGATAGCGTATTCCTGAATACAGAAACAAGCACCTTCACCGCGATCCACCCGATTACAGCGACGATCACAGCGAGGAAAACCGCTTCAAGCGTAGTGCCAGAGAGTGGAACGGTGGTATCAGAGAGGATATCTGCGATCTCCATACTCAAGAACTTTCTGGAGAATCCATATAACACTATGCCTCTGATTCGAGAACTCGCCGCCAGAAATTCCCCTTTCCGTCAGATGAGTGTTTGGGTGGCCTCTTCGGTGCGGCGGCGCGTTAAGCAGATTAATTTACCTGCGTTAACCGGGAGACGGATCAGCAGAGCGATGTGTCCAAACGGCCCAGCTAACACTGCATGAAGCATAAAACAAGCGTTATTACCACTCTGCTGCTCGTCTGCGCCGCGGTATCCCTGTGCGGGTGCGTCACCGAGGACGGGAATGCGGAGGCGGAGGCAGCCCCCTCCGCAATCAGCGGCGTTGTCACGGTATACCATGCCGGCAGCCTCACAGCGCCCTTCGAGGAGCTCGAAAGAGAATTTGAAGCCGCCTATCCGGGCACCGACGTCCAGCTGGTTCCCGGTGGATCTACCAAGATCGTCAAAGATATCACCGAGCTCGGCAAGAGCGCCGATGTTCTCGCCTCTGCGGACTACACGCTCATCCCGAGCCTGATGATGCCGGACGACGCCGACTGGTACGTCACCTTTGCCAACAACCAGATGGTCCTCTGCTACACCGACGACAGTCTCTACGGCGACGAGATCACCGCCGACAACTGGTACGAGATCCTCGCGCGGCCCGATATCGCATGGGCCTGCTCCGATCCGAACCTCGATCCCTGCGGCTACCGATCGCTGATGACGATCAAGCTCGCCGAGGCCCATTACGGCGATGCCACGATCTTTGACCGGGTCGTTGCCGGCAACTCGGCGATCACCGTCACCGAAGAGGATGATGTCTACACGATCCATGCCACCTCCCCTGAGCCGAAGGGCAGCCTCCAGATCCGGCCGAAGTCGGTCGAGCTCGTCCAGATGCTCGAGAGCGGGGGTCTTGACTATGCCTGGGAGTACCGCTCGGTCGCCGCCCAGAACAACCTGAACTTCATCGAACTCCCCGAGGCGATCGATCTCTCCTCGGTGGAGTATGCCTCCGCCTATGCAACGGTTGTGGTCGATACCGAAGGCGGCATGATGACCGCCGATCCGATCGTCTACGGTGCGACCGTCCCGAAGAACGCCGAAAACCCGGAAGCGGGTCTGGAGTTCGTCAAAATGCTCATCGGTGAGACGGGACAGTCGGTCATGGACGCGCAGGGGCAGCCCCCGATCATCCCGGCAGGCGGTGTCGGGAATGTCCCGGCCGCGCTGGCAGGCCTGACCGCCTCCTCCTGATCACCTCTTTTTCATCAAACGGAATCAGCATGGCCCGGATATCTCTGCTCCGTGACCGCTGCCTCGTCTCCTTCTCCCTCCTCGGCGGCGCCATCCTCGGTCTCACCATCCTCGCGCTGCTGAACATGACGATGCAGGAGCTCGCCGATATCCCCCACCTGCTGCAAATAGCCGCCGATGCAAAGGTGATCGACGCGATCGTCCTCACCATGGCGGCCGGCGCAAACGCCATTCTGATCCTGATGATCTCCGGGATTCCGCTTGGATATGTCCTTGCCAGGGCAGATTTCAGGGGGAAGAGGCTCGTGGAGAGCATCGTTGACATCCCGCTCATGCTCCCGCATACCGTGGCCGGCATCCTCGTCTATATCCTCTTCATGAAACGGGGGCTGTTCGGTGCTCCCCTTCGCAGTATGGGATTCTTCTTCGAGGATGCCTATCCCGGCATCGTGATCGCCATGCTCTTTGTGGCATCGCCGTACTTCGTCAACTCGGTGCGGGAGGGGTTTGAGAAGGTCCCGGTTCACCTTGAGAACGCGGCGAGGACGCTTGGAGCAACCCGTTTTTCGGCCTTCCGGCACGTCGTCCTCCCGCTCTCGGCGCGGGAGATCTACAACGGGGCGATCCTGGCCTGGGGGAGGGCAATCGGCGAGTTCGCCGCGATCATTATGATCGCCTACTACCCAATGGTGATATCGACCCTGATCTATTACCGTTTCACGACAGGCGGCATAAAAGATAGCAGCACCGTCGCCTTCGTCATGATCGTCGCCTGTTTCGCCGTGTTCTTGATCCTGCGCTTCCTGTCGCGCTTCATCGGGAGGCACGATGATCGAGTTTAGGCAGGTCTCCCTTACGCTCGGGGACTTCGCGCTACGGGAGGTATCCCTCAGGATCAAAAAGGGGGACTACTACTTCATCATCGGGCCTTCGGGCGCCGGAAAGACCGTGATCCTGGAGGCAATCGCCGGGCTTCACCTGCCTGATCGGGGGGAGATCTTCATCGAGGGGCGGGACGTTTCGGCTGTTCCGCCGGAGAAACGGCGGATCGCTCTTGTCTATCAGGACTACTCGCTCTTCCCGCACATGAAGGTGGAGGCTAATATCGGCTTCAGCCTCATGCTGCAGAGACGCCCAAAAGAGGATATCCAAAAACGGGTGGCGGAACTTCTCGAGAAGTTCGGGATAGCGCAGATCAAACACCGGTTTCCGGGCACGCTCTCCGGCGGAGAGCAGCAGCGGGTGGCGATTGCCCGCGCTCTGGCGTCCGAACCCGACATCCTCCTCCTCGACGAACCGTTCGCCTCGCTCGACCCGCTTACGCGGGAGCAGATATTAAACGACATCAAGCGGATCCACCGGGAAAACGGCATCACCATCGTCCAGGTGACCCACGCACGGGAGGAGATCCTGCGCATGGCGACCGGCTGCGCCGTGATCATCGACGGCGTATGCATACAGGAGGGGGCTGTCGATCAGGTCTTTCAGGCCCCGGAGAGCACGGCGGTCGCACGGTTTGTCGGTATGGAGAACATCCTCGCCGGAGTTGTCGCCGGCAGCGCAGACGGGCTCGCCTTTCTCGACGTGGCGGGGAGGAGGATCACCGCTGTCTCCGATGCCTCCCGGGGCACTGCCGTGGATGTCGCCTTCAGGGCCGGCGACGTGACGCTTCAGCTGGAGGGTGGGGATGGAAGCACCGCCCTGAACCGTTTTTCGGCCACGATCACCGCTGTTGTCCCGCTCGGCGGACCGCTCACCGAGGTATATCTGGATGCAGGCTTTCCAATTGTGGCGCTCGTCACCCGGCGCTCAGCAGAAGATCTCGATTTCGCGCCGGGCATGAGCGTTTCGGCGTCGATCAAGGCAAGTGCGATCCGGATCATCCCAAAGGTGGGATGATCGCCGCCCCCGTATCCCTGCCATTTTATCTCCGTTCCCGGATCGGCACAGGCCGTTCCCGGGATGGAAAGGTCTCCGGCGGCGAACCCCTCTCCCCTCCATGGCAGTGCCGGCATCCACAGTGCGGCCCCTTCGCGGGTGTGCGCCGCCTGGTTCCCGCAATACCGAGCCCGGCGGGGTCGCCGCCTGCCGGTGCAAGGGTTTATCAAACGTGGAGGCCTCCAGGGGTGTATGGTAACCACCCGCGAGATCATCCAGAAACTCTGGGATGCCCAGGGCTACGGGAACATCGCCGTCTACCAGGACGGTTCGATGGACCTGGTGCAGCCCGGCGAGTCCGGGGCGAGAGGCGATGCCATGCCGGTCGCGCTCCTCAAGCCGATAGTGCTGGTGAACGAGTTCCCGACAGTCTACCATGCGTTCGCCAGCACCGAACTTGCAAGCACCATTGAAGAGCGGCTCAAAGCCGGGGGGCTCACGGTCAGCAGGGGCGGGTGACGGCAAACGCCTGGCAATCCGGGCCCATACTGCCGCCGCAGCCTTTCTCAGCTCTGTTTTCGGGCCTGGAGAGGAGGACAGTGCTGACATGATCAGGCGGTATGCTGCAACAGGTGCCCGACAAAAAGTATTTATAATCTTAATCTGGTGCTAACACTTTTCCTGAGATACTGTGCACCGGTGATGGATGCCAGTGTACTGGCGATCCAGCGAGAAGTCCTCCGAAAAATGTGCGGATAATTACCAGCGGCGAAAAAATATCGAGAAAGCGTTTCGAATAATGGTTAATCGGAACGAAAATGCCGGGGTCGCTCGTTTTCTTCTGTGGATCACCTACATCCGGGTCCGCACCTGTTTTTGGTACCCTCATTGCCATATCTCCTGGTTACTCGGCCGGGGAAAGCAAATAGCCCGCTCCATTGCCAGCTCTCCCATCTTCTGGCTATGCATGGTGATTGTTGCTGTCTTCGCCCTGAATTACATCAGTGTATACGCCGGGGTATACAGGGAGGCTCTGAATGCCACAACCATGGCAGATCCCGCAATCGCTCAGGACACGGTGTCATCAACGCAACCCGTTCTGGCGGAGATTGTCATTTTAAGCCTCTTTATTTGGCTAGGAAGTTTATCTCTCCTACAGGCTCTTGAGCTCTTCGGCACCGCAATTCTCTTCTTCCTTGTCGGCCTATTCATGTACTTCGCCGTGATGGTTGCCCCGAATAAGATCGTGATCGATGAATTCAGGGATTACCGCCCAGATAATCCCGGTTCCACAAAAGAAGATGCGATTGCTAAAGATCTGAACGATAGACTCGTTGCCGAACTGGGAAGGATATGTTCTCTATCCCGTGCTATTTCTGACTCAAAGCCTGTCACGTCGGGTATCGCAAAAGATCTGCCTAAGCCACCGCTTATTGCGATTGAAGATATCAGCAAAATTGAGCAGGCATCCGAAACCAAAGTTCAGGCGATTGAGTTCGGCAAAGTCAAGATCCCTCTGGATCTGCTCAGGGAAGTTGCATCGCGCCTGGCGAGAGGAACGAGAATATTCGGAGTACTCTATGAGGAAGACGGCCGAATGAATCTGATCGTCCATCGGATCGGTGCGATGGAGCCGGTCTGCTGGAAGGTAACGGCTCCTGACAGGCACGAGAACCAAAAACAGCCGGCTGTACCGGTTCTCGACGGTATGATCGAAGAGCTGGCATACAGAATGTTTACAGAGATGGCTGTGCAGGAGTCTGTTGACTGGAAGGCTGTTCGGTCCTTCAACCAGGGGCTGTGGGAGTACCTGCAGAGCCAAACGAATCCAAAATATCGAATAGCAGGGCTCAAAAATGCAGAAGAAAAGTATATCGAGGCACTCTCTGAAGATGGAGAATACGCCAGGGCTCATTATAATCTCGGCGTAATCTATTTTGAACAGGCAAAACATGAGCGGGAAAAACGGCGGGCTGCGGAGAAGGAGTTCCTGTTGAGCATAGACTGCGATCCGACGGATCCCCGCCCGCACTACGCCCTGGCAAGGAACTATTTTGACGAATCGTGCCATCTTCTCTCCAAAGTCGAGATTGGAGAGAAGAAATGCGATTGCGACAATGACCGCAGACAGATTATTCAGATCATAGAGAAATACAACCGGGTTATACGGTCATGCGAAGCCTCCCTCACTCTGCAGCCGTACTATCCAGAAGCCCACGAGCTGAAGGGGTATGCCTATCGAATGAAAAGGTACCTCCAGGACCTCTGTCCCGGTACAGACGCGGGCACTCTTATTCCACCCGAATACAGCACCGATGCCGACGATCTGGATCGTGCGATTGAAAGCCGGTTCACCGCAGTACAGCAGGCATGGACCCTCTTAGGCAAGAATCTCCGGGGTGAGATTCCTGAGGAGAAACCTATGATGTATCACCAGAGCCTGGCCGCAAGCAAGGATCTTACGTATAAATGCTCAAACAACCTGGCGGCAACACTCTACGATAAATCAATTGCCACCAGGCGCTCTCTGGATGCGTTTGAGGCGAAGAATGGCAAATCCAAACGTGATCCAGACAGATGGATTGGGGCGCAGCTCCTCAAACTTACCCTCCGGGTGCTCTCACAGGTACAGTGCGGGCTCTACAACCAGTGCAACTTCTTAAACCCCTCCAGGAAGAATCATCATCTCGGGAGAGGATCTGTCCTCCTCATGGATTGCAGACCGGAGAAGGCACTCGAATCATTCAATAAGGCCCTCTCACTCGATTATACAAATCCGACTTCCTGGATACATATCGCACTGGTATATGATAGGCTTGCATCGAATAACAAGCCCGGAGCAGAAAAGTATCGCAAGAGGCGTAATCAAGCCCTCAAACATTTGCTGAAATACATCGAGGCAGATCGGCCATTCTATGTGTACAGGCTGCTTGAGGAGTACAGGCTGCTTGGGAAGCATGGAAAACAGATGGACTATAAGAGCACCGTCGAGTTCGTGCGCATTTCCCTGGACCTGTTACAGAGACTCAAACCGTTCGAAGGGCAGGAACGTCCTGATTTCGACGGCCTTGAGGAGGTGAAGAAAGAGTTTGGCGATAACGATACGGTAATGCGTTACTGGATAGACGGAGAACTTGCTCGCGTTCGCGGGCTGCTGCATTTACGCGCCCACCAGCCTGATGAGGCCAGGAAAGAATTCAATATTTCAATAGAACAATTTAAGGATCTCCCGGAGAGAATCCGAACGTATTCCCTCCACTCGCTGGTTGCTCTCGCCTGCATTCAACAGAAGGATTTTCAAGAAGCTTTAGCCGCCTCAAACAGGGCTCTGCAGCTCAACATAAACGATTACTATGCCCATCTGGGGCGAGGACAAAGCCTGTTCGGCCTTTCCGACCTTGATCAGAGCGTCAAGGAGTATACCATGGCACTCCAGTGCGATCCGTGCAAACCGGAAGCGTATTACCATCTGGGCCGGGTCGCTCTCCGGCAGGCCGACACTGCATGTGCATGCAGCGAAAAGACAGCATATCTGAGGCGTGCATCACGACACCTCCATGATGCGCTGGCGCTCTGTGAGGTGAAAGATAGAGACAAGGCGGTCTGCTGCTACCAGCTCGGGAAAATTTATCTTATGACGGAATCCTATGACAGAGCGTTATCTTTCTTTGAAATGGCCGGATCGTTCAAGATCGCTCCCATCAAGGTAGCGTACCATCTCGGCGAAGTATACCGGAGGATGAACCTCTACGGCAAGAGTCTGGAGCAGACTGAGGAAGCGATAGAAATGCTGAAAAACGCCGGTGCCAGGTCCGGTGCAACGAATCCCGCATGGAATTTAAAAGTTGAAGAGATCGTGGGTGACGACGCATCTGCCGGAGAGATCCTGGCCAACTGTTACCTTCGAAAGGCAAGAATAACAGCAAGTATGGGAGGCGATCTGGAAGAAGCACGCAGACACCTCGATTCCGCAGTCGATGTGATGAGCCGGATATTTGATGCAACAAAGAGAAAAGAACTCGAAGCAGAGTGTCGCTGCATTGAAGGATGGCTGCACCTGAAAGAGAAAGACTATCAGAAGGCTGCAAGGACTTTGGAGAGGACACAGGTATGGAAGCCTAACCTGCTCAATTACTGGTATCTGGCTTCTACATACAACGAACTGCTGAAAAGCGAAGTCAGTCCTGATCTCAAGGTTGACTTAAGGTCAAGGATCCGTGAGTGCTGCCGGAACGTCAAGGAAATCGATATAACAGGCCGCTACTCAGAGAAGGCGGACCGTCTTTTATCCGATATCTATGCATCTCCATCGGCCGAGACCAAAAGGGCGGGATAAGAGCGATGGAAGGGTATCAAGCTCAGGAGAGGACTGCAGAGCCAGGAAGAGAGGGAGTATGCGGGAGCAAGGGAGAGGAGGGGGCGTGGAGATACCGGTCGATATCTGTGAGCTGCAGGATGACGTCATTGCCGTCGCCGATCTCCCGTGGGGGTGCAAGCGGAGATATCACAGCATACGGCCTCCCAACCAGAAAAACGTGCGTATCGCCGCCCGGCGCGGAGAGGCTGCAGAGGAAGCGCAGGAAGAATATACTGTCAGCGCCTTCTGAGGATGAAGAACGTGTAGCCGTACTCGCCGCCGTACTCCCGGTGGATGGCAATCTCCCGCTCGGTGAACTCGATTGCCGCCTCCGCCCCGGGATCGCCGGCGGCTGCCGTCCGCAGCTCCGGCAGCCGCTTGATGAGCGGCGTGTAGTAGTGCTCCCACCATGCAGATGCGGGGAGCGGGAAGGTCGCGACGACCTCGTAGCCGGCACGTTCGGCGATCGCGCAGTTCTCCGGGGCCGACGTTATCTCCGGGTAGCACTCGTTCCAGAACGCCGCCGCCTCGGGCGAGGGGCTGTCGGTGAACCATGTGGACTCGGTGAGGCAGAGGCAGCCGCCCGACCGGAGGAGCCTCCTCCACGAGGCCAGCCCCTCCGCAAATCCAATGATAAAGATCGGGCCCTCCGCCCAGAGGATATCATACGAGGCATCCTCAAACGGCAGGTCATCCATGGAGGCCCGGATCGTGGTGATCCGCTCGCCCACGCCAGCCGATGCCGCCCTCCGGGCGAGTGCGTCCAGGTACGGCTGGTGGATATCGACGGCGGCAATCCGGCAGTCCCGGCAGGTACGCGCCAGTTTGCTCGTCTGCATCCCGGTCCCGCAGCCGATGTCCAGGATCTCGGGCCGGGCCGGCAGATCGGTCAGTATCGAAAAAGCCTTCTTCGTGCACCCGCTGCTCCCCGGCCCCTGGCGTGACTGGCCCTCGTGCATGGTGAAGATGAAGGAAGTATCCATCACCCATCGTGCGTCTTCCGGCCAGATATACCTGCACGACGGCGAGCGGCAGACCGCCGGCAACCTGCCCTCTCCCTGCCTTCCCGCACCCCCCCGTCGGCACCTACTCGGAGAGGAACGGGAACATCCTCATCATGGTTGCATTGAGCTGTTTCCGTTTCTGCCAGGTCTCCTCAAGCGGCGTGCAGGCCAGTCCCCCCCCGATCTCCCCGACCATGCATCCGCTCCGCCCCTCGAGCAGTGTCGTCACCGCCTCCGCACCGAGCATGCTCCCGAGCACCCGATCCCGCAGCGTGGGCGGACCGCCCCGCTGGAGGTGGCCGAGCACGCAGACCCGGGAGTCGTAGTCCAGGTACTCCCGCACCTCCCGGGCGATCTGGAAGCTGATGCCGGGCGTCTCGCCCTCCGCCACCACCACGATGGCGCTCTTCTTTCCGATAGAAAAACCCTCTTCTAGGCGGGCGCTCATCTCGGCGACGGGAATCGGCGCCTCCGGTATGACCAGTTCTTCTGCGCCGCCGGCGATGCCGCTCTCCAGTGCCAGAAACCCGGAGCGGCGGCCCATCACCTCCACGAAGAAGAGCCGATCGTGGGAGCGCGCCGTGTCGCGGATACGGTCGATCGCCTGCACCGCGCAGTTCGCCGCCGTATCAAACCCGATGCAGTAATCGGTCCCGTAGACATCGTTGTCGATGCTCGCCGGCACCCCCACGAGCGCCGTCCCCCACTCGTCAGCAAGCAGGCTGGCACCATGGAACGTGCCGTCGCCGCCTATCAGGACGAGGCCGTCCAGACCCGCCTCCCCGATCACGCCGGCTGCCTGCGCCCGGCCTTCACGGGTCTCAAACTCCGGGCCCCGGGAGGTCTCGAGGATGGTGCCGCCGAGG
>LNQE01000197.1_pt1 | contig 11002 bp, 8 predicted proteins | sample 603111 | NCBI WGS metagenome assembly LNQE01 (sample SAMN04260313, study PRJNA301899) | hydrocarbon metagenome | isolation source: hydrocarbon-contaminated ditch | place: Germany: Bremen | collected 1998
GGCCAGGCCCGTGGTCCCCAGGTCCAGGCCCAGGACATACCCCGTCCCGGCCCGGCCCGCTCCCCAGGCTGTTCCCGGTGTTACACGGGGGGCCTCATGCGGCCCGGCCGCAGCCGGGGCCTCGATCTCCGCCCCGGCGGCGGCCCGGGCCGGATGGGCGCAGGACAGCCGCCAGCCCGCCGCCAGTTCCCCGGGGCCGAGCCGCCGGACATCCTGGGGGACCGGGGCAGGCGCGCCGGAGACGAACCGCACCCGGCAGGCCCCGCATCGGCCGATGCCCGAACACAGGGGGCGGCCGACGAAATATCCGGCCCGAAACAGGGCCTGGGCCAGGGTGTCTCCCGGGGCCAGGGGCAGGGATCGACGGGCTTTGCCGCCGGAAACCACGAGGGTGCCGTCCATAACGGCAGGAACCTACCGTTTTCCCAGGCCGAGGCAAAGCGGTCCGGTTGTAAGGAGCCGCGTCCCCACATCCGCCCCCCGCCAGCCATGTACCGGGAATCACCCGTGTTCCGTGGAGAAGCGGCAAAATCCCCAGGAATCGGCTATGAATAAAATTGTAAAAAAATGCAAAACCGAAGAAAAAAATTCAATCTCCAACCCACCGAAATCCCGTGACAAATACTGCAACCATGTCTTTTTCCTCATTTTTTGGGGTTGACAGAAAACCCATGCCCATTTAGGACGCTTGAAACCTTTTGAAGGTTTGCCGGCGGTTGCGGGAAACGGTCCCGCCCGCTGCATAAAAAAACTACGGCGCGAAAGCGCGGGGCACTCCCGGTAGGGCGCAACCACCGGACCGTCAAACGAGATAGGCCGAAGAAGCGGCAACTCCCATAAGGAGAAGCAAATTGACCGACGCTCGTCATCACCGCAGACCACTCAAGGCACGCCTGAAACAGGTTGTCATTTTAGGCATATTGACTCTCGTCATGGCCGGATGCCAATCAAAACAGACCGCCTACCACTTCTCCATCGATCAGTATCAGGGCTTCAACGCCAAAAACGATTTCCTCACCGTCACACCGCTTTCCCGCCTTGCCTCCCTTGACGACATGGGCATCCAGATGGCCGCCGCCTCCCGGGACGACGTCCTGAGCAAGAATCTTTTCGACATGGCCCCTGCGGCCTGCCCCCCGACCCGCCTGGCCGCGGGCAAGGCGGGCGGCTCCTCCGACCAGCTCCTGCGCGGGGCCTTCGCCCTGCTGGGCACCCGGTACCGCTCCGGCGGCGACTCCCCCTCCACGGGTTTCGACTGCTCCGGCTTCACCACCTGGGTCTTCAACAAATACGGCATCAATCTCCCCCGCTCCTCCCGCGAACAGTTCCAGATCGGCCGCCAGGTGGCCAAATCAGGCCTCCAGAAAGGCGATCTGGTCTTCTTCGGCTCCAAGCGCGGCATCTCCCATGTCGGCATCTATCTCGAAAACGGCAAGTTCATCCACAGCGCCAGCAACGGCAAGACCGTGCAGGTCAGCAGCCTCGAAGAGGATTATTGGAAACGGCGGTACGCCGGAGGCCGCAGAGTCTTCTAAGTCCATATCCGGTCCGACCTTTCAGGCGACGCTTCCGGCTTGTGCGGACAGCGTCGCCTTTGCGTTTCAGGAGACGTGCGCCTCGCCCCGCAACCAGCCACCCCCATGATCCCCATGTCCGAACACCTTCCAGAAACCCCTTGTGCGCCCGGTTCCGGGTGTCCGCCGTGCTGCCCGGGGCGGACCGCCCATGTGCCCCCGGCCACCGGCAAACGGCGGGCCGGCCCTTTCGCTTGCGGCACATTCCGGAACCTGCTCGCCGGCATGGCCGCCTGCGGGTGCCTGCTCTTTCCCGCCCTTGGCCCGGCCATGCCCTCCGAATCCGCTTCCCAGGCGCCACCTACGGCGCCACCGGCGGCGGCATCCTCCCGGGAGCACGGTCCCGGCGCGGCCGATCACGCCTCGGACATGGCGGCCGTGCGCCGGGATTTCGCCCAGGCCGTGACGGAGAAGACCCGGGATCGCCTGGAGCGCATGAAAAAACACAAGGCCCTCACCGAGGCCGGCTACGCCGCCAGGCTTTCCCGGCTGGCCGCTCTTTCGGATGCGGCCTACCTGGAACAGGCGACCCGGGACGCCCTGGCCCGCCTGCATCCGGCCCTGGGCGAGGCCCCGGTCTCCCAGTATTTCGTCTATGTGGATCGCAATCCGGATCGACAGCTGATTTTTTTGGGATATTACGACGCCACCGCCGCCCGGGCGGAGCTTGTGGGCGGCGACCTGGTCTCCACGGGGCTCTTGCGGCGCGGGCAGGACTCGTTCCTCACCCCGACCGGGGTCTTCGAGCATCTGCCGGACAACTTCGGCTTCCGGGCCCAGGGCACCAAGAACCGGCAGGGCTGGCGGGGATTCGGCAGCAAGGGCAGCCGAGTGTGGGATTTCGGGTTCCAGCAAAGCCCCCGGGAATTCCGCCAGGGGGTCTATGAAAGCCAGATGCGGCTGCTCATGCACGCCACGGACCCCGACCAGGGGGAACCGCGCCTGGGGCGCATGGACTCCAAGGGCTGCGTGCGCGTGTCCTCGGACATGAACCGGTTCCTGGACCGGCGCAGCATTCTGGATCGCCACTATGAAAGGCTGGCGGCGGAAAAACCGGACATGTGGCTCTTGGCCCCGGATCGCATCCCGGTGAGCGCCCCGGGCAGCTTCCTGGTGGTGGGCGACACCTCGGCCGCCGAAAGCGCCGCCCGCTGAGCCCGGGCCGAGCTGCCGTTGCCGCCCTTGCCCTCGGGGCGGGCCGGGCCCGACGCTTCTTTGTCAGATCCGTCCCGGCGCATCTCGCGGATCAGTTCTTCCAGTTCCCCGGCCTCGCCGGCCAGGGCGGACACGGCCCCGGCCGCCCCGCTCATGCCCCCTGCGGTCTGCCGGGCCACCTCCTCCACCTCGGCCACGGCCCGCAGGATATCCTCGTGGACCACGGCCTGATCAGCCAGGGACGTGGAGATCTCCGTCACCCGGGCAGCCGTTTCCCGCGACGACTCGACGAGCAGCGAAAACACCTCCCCCGACCGGCTCACCAGTTCCCGGGCCTCCTCAACGGAATCCGCCGCCTGCCTGGCCCCGGCGACATTGCGGTCGGCCGAATCCTGGATGGCCCGCACGCTCGAGCCCACCTGCCGGGTGGCGGTCATGGTCTTTTCGGCCAGTTTTCTGACCTCGTCGGCCACCACGGCGAAGCCGCGTCCGGCCTCACCGGCCCGCGCGGCCTCGATGGCCGCATTCAGCGCCAGCAGGTTGGTCTGGTCGGCGATGTCGGAGATGACCTCCACCACATGCCCGATGGCCCCGGCCTTTTCTCCGAGTTCGCCCATGTCCTCGCGCAGCGTGGCCGTCAAGGCGGCGATGCGGGCCATGGCCTCCATGGACCGGGTCATGTCCGCAGCCCCGTTTCGAGCCGTGTCCATGGAATCCTCGGCCCGCCGGGCGGCCTCGGTGGCCTGGGTGGCCGCCGCGTCCAGAGTGGCCTGGGCCGATTCCCCAAGCCCCGAGACTTCGGCCAGCCGCCGGGTCTGGGTGGCCGCGCCGCCCGCGGCCGAATCCACCAGGTGCGACAGATCCCGGGCCTCGGCGGACACGCCCTTGGCGATGCGGTCGGCCCGGGCGGCCATGGCGGCCATCAGGTCATGCTGCACCCGCATCCGCTCGGCCTGGGCCGTGATATCCGTCAGGTCGGTAAACAGCACGAACAGCCCGATGCGGTTGTCGTCCAGGTCGAAAAGGGGCGCCACGTCGAGCCGGACGTGGAATTCCCGTCCAAGCCTGCCCATTCCCGACGTCTCCAGGCCGCACACGGCCGCGCCGTCGTCCCGGCAGGCCCGGCACCCCGTGGTCATGGCCCCGGCGTCGCCAAGCCCGCCCAGAAACTCCTCAAGCTCCCGCCCATGCTGCCCGGCGGGATCACCGGTTTCCTGAATCAGGTCGAGCAGGGGCTGGTTGACGAAGGTCAGGCGGTTTTTGCCGTTGGCCACCAGGCAGGGCACGGTCATGGCCTTGAGCACGCTTTCCGCGAACCCCAGCTTGACCTTCAGCTCCCCGGTCATTTCCAGAAGCCCGCCCCTGATCTCGGCCATCTCGGCCTTGAAGCGGCCGGGGAGTTCGGCCGAGAGATCCCCCCCGGCGCTTTGGCGCAGATAGCCCCGGATGGCCGCGAAGGGGGACAACAGCTCCCGGCGCAAAAAATACACCGTTGCCGCCAGGACCGCGACGATGGTCGCCACGCCAAGCCCCATGGCGGCCAGAACCAGGTCGTCGGCGGCGGCCAGGGCCTCCTCCTCGTCGGTCTCGGCCAGAAGCGCCCAGGTCACGTCCCCCAGGGCCACGGGCGCGAAACCGGACAGGACCGGCACCCCCCGGAAATCCTCGGTCAGGGCCGTGCCGCTTTGGCCGGAAAGGGCCAGGGCCGCGGCCTTGGTCGCCACCCGGCCCTGGTGGGGGGCGGCGAAGGAGGCGCGCAGGGAATGGGTGTCCGGGGCCCGGAAGCAGTCGGAGCGCATCAGCCCCTCCCCGCCCACCAGATAGCTTTCCCCGGTCTCCCCCATGCCCGTGCGCAGGGCCATGATCCCGGCCAGTTGCGCCCGGGGCACGCGCAATACGCCCACGGCCTCGACCCGTCCCACATGGTCGCGGATGGGCGCGGCCACAAAGGCCGCCGGTTCGCCGCCAAGGGGGGGATAGGGCGCGAAATCCGCGAACACCGTCTCCCCGGCCATGGCCTTTGCAAAGGCCCGGCCCAGGTTGGATTCCTTCAGGGGACCGTTTTTGACGTCCTCGCCGACCTCGGCGCCCTGGGCCACGGAAAACAGCACCCGGCCGTAATCGTCCACCACCAGGGCGTCCTCGTAGCCCAGGATCTCCACAAAAGGCGTGAAGGCGGCAATGACGAAATTGCGGGTGTCCAGGTAGCTCGGGTCGGCCACGTCGCCCCGCACCCCGGGCTTGACCTCCATGAAGGCGTCCCGGCCCATGGCCACGGCGTGGTAGATCTCCTTGACCCCGGCATAGATGCGCACATCGGCCAGCCACTTTCCGGCCATGGCCTCCACGGCGGCCTTCTTGGCGTCGCGTACGGCCTCCACCCGGCCGAAAGCCAGTTCCGAGAGGCTCTTTGCCGCCCGGTTCACCCCGAAAACCCCCATGACCGTCATCGGAACGATGCCGACCAGGAGGCAAAAGGCGATCATCTTGGATTTGAGAGACATGCGGTACTCCCTTAAGGCAGAAAGACATGACGCGGGAAAAGGGCGTCCAGGAGGAGGCCTGTCCTAGCAGCCCAACGGGGGGGGTATCGTGAAGAAATGATGACGATTGCGCGACGCCACAAGAAGGGGGAAGAAGCGGCCCGTGCGGGCGGACAGCAGGCGGCCGGGGACGCGACGCCCGGGGAAGCACGTCCCCGGACGTCGCGGGAAAACCGTTACAAGGAGCCGAAATTTTCCTCGTAGCGGGCCATGAACTCGGGCATGGCGTAGGCGTGTTCCTGGGTGCCGTGGTGCTCCACGGCGTAGACCGCGCTCACCGAGCCCAGCCGTCCGGCCTTCTCCAGGGGCAATCCGGCGGCAAGGCCCATGAGCAGCCCGGCCCGGAAGGCGTCGCCCGCGCCGGTGGGGTCCTTGACCACCGTGGCCCTGGCCGGGGGAATGGCCAGCTCCGTGCCGCCCTGGCGGATGATCGAGCCCTTCTCGCCCAGGGTGGTGATGAGCGTGCCCACCCGGGACAGGATGTCGGCCAGGGTCAGGCCCGTGGCGTTTTGGATCAGTTCCAGTTCGTAGTCGTTGGAGATGAGGTAGGTGGCGCCCGTGAGCATCTCCGTGAGATCGTCCCCGGAAAAGGCCGTGATGTTCTGGCCGGGATCGAGCACGAAGCGGATGCCGCGCGCCTTGTAGCGCCGGGGATAGTCCCGCATGTCGTCCAGGTTGCCCGGGGCCACGATGGCCAGCGCGCCGGTCGGGTCCAGGCCGTCCACGGCGTAGCCGCAGGGAAACTTCATGGCCCCGGGGTTGAATCCGGTGATCTGGTTGTCGGACTGGTCCGTGGTGATGTAGGCCCCGGCCGTGAACTCCCCGTCGATCTGGCGGATGCCCTCGAAGGTCATCCCGCACTGTTCCAGCCACCGGCGGTATCCGGCGAAATCCTTCCCGGCCGTGGCCAGGATGACCGGCTCCTGGCCCAGAAGCTTCAGGGAATAGGCGATGTTTCCGGCCGTGCCGCCGAACTTCTCAGTCAGGCCGTCGACCAGGAAGCAGACGTTCAGGATATGGATCTTGTCGGGCAGGATGTGGTCGGAAAACTTGCCGGGGAAGGTCATGATCCGGTCGTAGGCCAGGGAACCGGAAACGAAAATGCGCATGCGGCGGGCTCCTTTTACTGATGATTCAGGATTGGGGTTGGGTCTCGGATTCGATCCAGGCGATGAACTCGGGGTTGCCGCGCAGGATCGGCAACACCACCACACAGGGCACCTCATAGGAATGCAGGGCCTTGACCCGGGCGGTCAGGGCGTCGGCCAGGGTCATGCGGGTCTTGGCCACGAGCACCGTCTCGGCGGCCTCCTCGACCTTCCCCTGCCACCAGTACATGGACGCCATGCCCGGCAGGATGTTCACACAGGCGGCCAGACGCTCGGACACCACCGTCCGGCCGATCAGCCGGGCCTGTTCCGGGCTTTCGCAGGTGATGTAGACCATGGCGGCGGACATGGCGGACTCCTTGTTTTTTTCAGGCGGCATCCTATCCCGGTGCTCCCGCCATGGCAACACGAGGGACGGCCGCACCCGGCCCCTTGACGACAAGGCCGGTCGCGGTGAAATTCCCATGGGCGGCCCGGAAAACAGCCCCGGCCGCCCCTTTCCCTTGACAGACGCGGCCATTGCCTCCAAAGCTTCCCGGAAACGTCCGGCCAGAGGCCTGATGCGGGCCTTGCCCCGCGCCGCACCCGGATCATCCCGCAACCCTCCCACATCGCGAACATCCGCCATGAACCGTCAAAGCCTGCTCATGAACATGTTCCAGGCCATGCTGGACCATTTAGGCCCCAGCCGCTGGTGGCCCGGGGAAACGCCCTTCGAGGTGGCCGTCGGGGCCGTCCTCACCCAAAACGCCTCCTGGACCAACGTGGAACAGGCCATCGCCAACCTCAAATCCGCCGGGGTCTTTGCGCCCAAGGCCATGTTCGACCTGCCCGAGGCCCGGCTGGCCGAGCTCATCCGGCCTTCGGGCTATTTCCGCCTCAAGGCCGGGCGCTTACGAAACCTCCTGGGGTTTCTCAAGACCGAATGCGGCTTCGACATCACGGCCCTGGCCGGGCGCGACCTGCCGGCCACGCGGGAAAAATTTCTGTCCGTGCGCGGCATCGGCCCAGAAACCGCCGACAGCATCCTGCTCTACGCCCTGGGCTATCCGACCTTCGTGGTGGACGCCTACACCCGCCGCCTGCTCGCCCGGCACGGCCTTGTCCCCGAGGAGTGCGGCTACGAGGAAATGCGCGACTTTTTCATGGACGTCCTGGACCCGGACCCGAGGCTCTACAACGAATACCACGCCCTTATCGTGCGCACCGGCAAATCCTGGTGCAAAAAGTCTGACGGCCGGTGCGGGGAATGTCCCCTGGCGCCCTTTCTCACATGACCCGCCCCCAGGCCGCCGACGCGGCGCATCCGGACAGCAAGGGGGCTCCATGCCGCCTTTCCGGGAGCGCCGGGGCGGGATTTCCACGGCCCGCACCGCGAGATCAGAAGGACATGACCCCACGCCGCCGCGACATCGCCCCCCCGCGTTGGACTGACCGTGCTCCCGGCCTGGGCCGGACGGCCCTGCCGTTTCTTCTCGCAGCCTGCCTCCTTGTGTGCGGTTCTGCGGCCTTTGCCCAGCCGGAGGGGGACGAGGCGGCCGCCGGAAGCGGCCCGGCCGCCGAGATCGAATCGGAACTGGCCAGGCAGAAGGAGACGGCCTCCCAACGCCGCAAGGCCATGGAACAGCTCACGGCCGAGGAGCGCCGGCTGGGGACCGGGCTGGCCGGGCTCGAGGCCAAGGTGGGGGCGCTGTCGGGCCAGCTTGCGGAAAAGGAACGGCTGGTGCGCGAGGTCATGGCCGAGGAGGCCCGGCTTTCCGAGGAGCATGCCGCCCTCACCCGGCAGCTTGCGGACGCCCGGTCGCACATGTCCGAGCTTCTGGCCGCCCTGTGGCCGGTGCATCTGCACAACCTGGAGTCCAAGGGCTCGGGCTTGTCCTCCTGGGAAGAGGCCGACCGCCGCTTCACCTGGCTTGCCGGCCTCTACGGCGCGGCCGGGCGATCCTATGCCGCCTACCGCGAGCAGTCGGCCCGGCTGGCCGCCAACATGGCCGCCCAGGAGGCCGCCCGGACCAGGCTGGCGGCGGCCAGGGCCGAGGCGGAAAAGAGCAAGGACGCCCTCTTGGCCGAACAGCTCGAATTCTCCAAGCAGTTGCGCAACGTGCGCCGCCGCATCGTCAGCGAGGAAGAGCAGCTGAAGGAAATCCTGCGCACCATCGGCGATCTCGACGCCCGCATGGCCGCCGCCAAGGCCGCGCCCTCCCCCGTGGTCAGGGGAACCATGGTCTGGCCCGTCCCCGGCACGCCCATTTCCACGTTCGACCCCGGGGCCGATCCGCCCCGGCGGGGCATGGGCTTCTCCTGCGCCAAGGAGGCCCCGGTGCGCGCCGTGGCTCCGGGCAAGGTGGTCTTTACCGATCTGTTGCGTGGCATGGGCAAGGTGGTTATTGTTTCCCACGGCGACGGACATTTCACGGTGTATGCCTATCTGGCCGAGATCACCGTCTCCATGGGGCAGGACGTGACCGGCAGCGATTCCGTCGGGCGCGCGGGATTCTATCCGCCGGCCGCCGGCCCGGGACTGTATTTTGAATTGCGTTTTCACGAGAAAGCCATTAACCCCGTGGAGTGGCTGGCCGTCCGTGATTGACGCGCGTGAATCCGAACCTGCCGTCCCTGGCTTGCGGGGCAGGTTCCGCCAGGCCCTGGAGGCTTCTATGCGTTTTCGGCATTTCCTGTGCGCTTTGGCGACCGTCTTGGTCATCTGCCAAACCGCCGCCGCCTTTGCCGCGGCGGCCGAGGAAGATCGTTTCGCTCCCCTGAAGCGGTTCAGCCAGGTCATGGATCTGGTGGAAAACCATTACGTCAAAAGCGTCACCCGCGGCGAACTCATCGACGGGGCCATCGTGGGCATGCTGCAGCAGCTCGACCCTCATTCGAGCTTCCTCTCCAAAGAGGAATTCAAGGAGATGCAGGTCAGCACCTCGGGCGAGTTCGGGGGCATCGGCATCGAAATCAGCCTGGAAAACGGCCGCCTCACGGTCATCTCCCCCATCGACGACACCCCTGCCGACAAGGCCGGGATCAAGGCCGGGGACATCATCTTGGAGATCGACGACCAGCCCACCCAGGACATGACCCTGGTGGACGCCGTACAGAAGATACGCGGCCCTAAGGGCATGGCCGTCAGCCTGACCATCCTGCACAAGGACGCCCAAAAACCGATCAAGGTGCGCGTCGTCCGCGACACCATCCCCATCATCAGCGTCAAGAAGACCGAGCTCGAGCCCGGCTATCTGCTCCTGCGCGTCAGCCGTTTCAACGAAAACACCACCAGCGAGCTCAAAGACGCCCTGAAGGATTACGGCAAGGGCGGCACGCCCCTCAAAGGGGTCATCCTCGATTTGCGCAACAACCCCGGCGGCCTTCTGGAGCAGGCCGTGAGCGTCTCGGACCTGTTTCTGCCCTCGGGGAAGATTGTGTCCATCAAGGGCAAGAACACCGACCAGCGCAAGGACTTCGAGGCCCGTGGCGAGTCCGGCGAAATCGCCGCGCCCACGGTGGTGCTCATCAACGCCGGTTCGGCGTCGGCCTCGGAGATCGTGGCCGGGGCGCTGCAGGATCACAAACGGGCCCTGCTCATCGGCGAGAAAACCTTCGGCAAGGGGTCCGTGCAGACGGTCATCCCCCTCTCCGACGGCTCGGGCATCAAGCTGACCACGGCCCTGTATTATACGCCCAATGGCCGCTCCATCCAGGCCGAAGGCATCGAGCCCGACTTCAAGGTGCCGTTGCAGGATGTCGCGTCCGAGCGGGATCTGACCAACGGGATGCACCAGTTCCGGGAAAAAGACCTCACCAGGCACCTGGAAAACCGCAAGGACGCCAAGTCCGGCAGCGACGACCCCAAGCAAAAGGTCAAGGAGCAACTGGAGCGGGACAACCAGCTCAAGCTCGCCCTGGAGCTGGTCAAGACCGTGCCCATCCAGGCCCTCGTCAAATAACGCGGTCTCTTGCGCCTCCGTCCGTCCCCGGCCAGGGGAACGGACGGGGGCGTTTCGGCCATGCCCCGGCCATCCCGGCCGCGCCCCTGGCCGCCCGCCCACGGTCCCCACTTCGGCCTTCAGGCCCAAACCCCCGGCGGCCGGGCATTCCTGCGACCGCTTGCGCACCATATGGCCGCACCCAAAAAGAAAAAAAAATCCCGCACCAAAAAAAAGGCCGCCTGGTGGCCGAAACTGCAAAAGAAGCTGTCCCAGCCCGGGGTTCTTCTCTTTGCGGCTGGCATCACCCTGGGCGTCACCCTGGTCGTCCTGGGCATCCTGATCCTCGGCCCGCAACACCGCACCCCGGACGGGCGCCTGATCCTGGAACGATCTCATACCGACCGCCCGGCCGCCAAGGCCGCCCCACAGCGCAAGGAGAAACCGGAAATAGCCCCTCCCCCCGCCAGGCAGCTTCCGGCCGAACCGTCGGACGCGCCCGCCTCGGGCGCTGCGCCGTCCGACCGGACGGAGCCCCAGGATACGGCCATCGACTACGAGGAGCATTTCACTGACAAGTCCCGCCTGACGCCCGAGATGGAGGTGGTCCGGGAATACCGCGGCGCGGTGGTAGTCCCGGCCGAACCGCGTCAGGCCACCGGCCCGGCCGCGTCCTCCCCCGAAACGCCCGCCCCGTC
>LNQE01001148.1_pt1 | contig 10984 bp, 9 predicted proteins | sample 603111 | NCBI WGS metagenome assembly LNQE01 (sample SAMN04260313, study PRJNA301899) | hydrocarbon metagenome | isolation source: hydrocarbon-contaminated ditch | place: Germany: Bremen | collected 1998
CCCCGGTCCCACCCCTCGTTGGGATGTCCCCCTCGGTCCACTGTCCCGGTATAGTCTGCGAAAACAGGACAGTGCGTATCGGTGCAGCGTCAGGAATTTTAATCGATTGAGCCTGCAGCCCCTCCCCGGGGGGCTTCATACGCGGTTTTACATGAAAACGGGTGGTGAGCAGCATCACCCACCTTCGTTCTGGTGCCTGCGCCCCCGCGGCATCATGTGGTTTCATGCAAAAACCCTGCAAAAGAGCGCTGCCTGCTACGGTTGCCGCCGGAGGGTTTCTCCCGGTGCGGCGGAGAAATGCCCTCGTCCATATCCCGACCTGACCTCCCATCCCGTCCATCGCCCAAAAGACGGATGAAAGGGTCGATGACCGCCGGCGTGCAGCCTAATCCCCTCTGATAAACCGCACCAGCGCCGCGGCGTTGCTGTGCTCTCCATCCCGGGCGGCGTAGAGGAGCGTGACGGTCCCTTCGCTCTCCTCCTGACGGAGGCGGTCGAGCAGGTCTTCCCTGTCCCTGAGTTCGGCCCGGTACCGCCGCAGAAACTCCTCCCACTTCGCCGGATCGTGCCCGAACCAGCGCCGCAGCTCGTGGCTCGGCGCGATCTCCTTCTCCCACCGGTCGATCTTCGCCTTCTCCTTCGAGACGCCTCTCGGCCAGAGCCGGTCGACGAGGATCCGGAGGCCATCGTCCCCGGAAGGTTCGTCGTAAATCCATTTTATCCGCAGCATACTGCACCGTCCGGAAGTATGGCATGCCCCCACTTAATCCTGCCCCCGGGAGACAAGGAGGCTCGCGGAAGGATCTCTGCCCGGAGCGGGCTGCATCAAGCGGGATACCGGGGACGAAGGCCAGAACGTCCTTTCTGATGGCATCGAGCCCGGTCTGAGCGTTATCCTGATGGTGCTCGAGGAGGCGGCGGCCCGGATAGAGGACCTGCTCTTTCACATGAAGATAAAGCCGATTTCTAAAATGGAAGGTTCCTGCCGCCCTATTCTTTGCGTCCCGGATACGGCATCTCACCGGCTATCCTCGCAGGGGAGGGGGTCTCCCCCTCCCCGGTCCACTCCACCGGGACAGTCAGAGAAAACCGGGCCCGGGTATCGATGGAGGCTCTAGAATTTTTCCATGAAAAACCTCCCGATACCCGAGGTACTCTCCTCGTAGCCGATACCGGGCTGGAACCTTACAACCTGTCGTTTTCGTGTGTTAAGCCTGATGCAGCTCCTCATGTGTGTTTTATCAGTTGAACCTGGAGCCCGCTCGCGGGCTTCATGGGCGTTTTATGATATCTCTGGCGGCGGTATCGCCGATCCGGGGGCATCCGCCGGAGTCGCCCCCGAAGAGGACCGTCCAGCCTTTCGCGCTCCCGACGACCCCGATATCCCTGAGGTAGCGCTCGCCACAGCAGCGGGAGCATCCCGGGATCTCCATCTTGGCCTCTGCCGGCAGGTTCATGCCCGGGTACAGTTCCTCGACCCCGAGCCCGAGGCCCGGCAAGTCCTGCGTGCCATGTCTGCGGTCACCGTCCCGGAGCATGCCCGGACGTAGTGGACGCAGGGTGCGGCCGCCTGGCCCACGGTCATCCCGGGTTCCGTCCAGATGCTCTCGACGTCCTCTTCCCTGATGCCCGCGAGCACCATCCGCTGCCCCAACGTCATCCCGATAACGGGAATGCCGTAGCGCCTGAAGACCTTCATGATGCTCTCCGGATGCTCCGGGATGACGATCCCTGCGGGGTTCCCGGCGCGATTGCATATGGCGTGCCGTCCCTCTGGAGGATTGCTCTGGCGGGTCCATTATCCACATTCATCTCACCTATCCGGCACATCCAAATCCGCCGGATACGATCCGTCCACCGATGCCCCCGGGGGGTACGCCTGTTCTCACTGTTCGGGTTACACCGGCGTGTTTGAGGAGATCGCGGCATTTTCCCCGGTTGATCCGCCACCTCCCGGGCAGAGGTCGCACCGGGGGTTCACATCGGCCCGGTCAGGGACTCTGATCCCTTCCGGCATGACTGCCTCCTGAACGGGCGCCCGGAGAGAGGGTGCGGAGAAATTTTTGTGCAAAGAGTAATTCAGGATATCAGCGGTATTTCTGATAACCAAAAGGTTTTTTTAAGGGCACTGTATAGTGATGTGTGTAGGGATCCACGCCGAAACAGACCGATCGGGCATTCAACGACAGGGTTCCGGGGTTGTCCGGCGATTTCATCTGCCGGAGATTGGAGTGTGGACGCCTGCGGTATAATCGCAGTATTGATTAACACAGGGGAAACGGACATTGCGTTGATTGTACAGCCAGAAGACGCGGGTTTAACCCAACCACTCCTTACCGCCGCGGACATGGACGGGGGGCATCGTACATGCACAACCGATGGCAGAGGAGATGAACCGGTCTTACCCGGGTCACCGCATGTACTATCGAGCTCCGGAGGCGTTGTGCTGTTCGATCAGGCACCTGCCATGCTCTTTTTGATCCGATGCCGTGGACAGCGCCGCGGCCGTCCCGATATCTGCCGCCAGGATGGCGATTCAGGAAGACCCCTGCATATTCGAGGTCTGAACTACTAAAAAGAAAGGAGAAAATTGATGCCGATCACACCAACATATCCCGGAGTGTACATCGAAGAGATCCCGAGCGGGGTCCGAACCGTCACCGGGGTCGCCACATCGATCACCGCGTTCGTCGGGCGGACGCCACGCGGGCCCGAGAATGACCCGATCCCCGTCTTCAGCTATGCCGATTTCGAACGCCGGTTCGGCGGCCTTCATATCGATTTCCCGATGACCTACGCGATCCGGGATTTCTACCTAAACGGCGGCAGCCAGGCGCTTGTGGTCCGGATGGTGAACGGGGGCGCGGAAGCATCCATTGCCGTCGGCGGCCTGAACCTGAAGGCGGCCGACAGCGGTGCCTGGGGCAACAACCTGTATGCGGCGATAGACTACGAGGGAATCGATGCGGACGTGGCGGAGCGGTTCAACGTATCCGATCCGACCGGCCTCTTCAATCTGACCGTGGCAGAGATCGTCAACAAGGAGATCAGCAGGATTGAGCAGTTCAAGAACCTGGTCTGGGAGAGTGCGTCTCCCTCACCGCGCCGCGTCGATCGTGTGCTGGAGGCGGAATCCGCTCTGGTAAAGGTAGATGCCGATGACCTCCCGGAAAGCCGCCCCGCGCAATCAGCGGAGTCCACGACCTTTCCCACGGCTATGACAAGCACCGGGAAGAAGGTCGCGATGACCGGGGCCACTGCCGACAGCGGCAGGGACAGCAATGATCTGTCTGCTTCCGATTATACAGGCCACGAAGCCAATAAGAAGGGCATTTATGCCCTCGAAAAAGCCGATCTCTTCAACCTGCTCTGTATCCCCCCGGACAAACGCGATGGAGACACCCCGGATACGGTCTACCAGGCCGCCATGCGGTACTGCGCGATGCGCCGGGCGATGCTGATCGTCGATCCGAAGGCCGCCTGGAGCAAACCGAGGGAGAAAGCAGCGGAAAATGCCCGGGACGGCCTTACCACCCTGGGACTCTCCGGGAAAGCGGCACGGAACGCCGCTCTCTTCTTCCCCCGGGTGATCCAGGCGGACCCGAACCGGGACGGACAGCTCGATACCTTCGCACCCTGCGGCATGATTGCCGGCATCTTCGCCCGGACGGATACCGCCAGGGGCGTCTGGAAGGCTCCGGCAGGCCTCGACGCAACACTGCAGGGTGCGCAGGGCCTGGAGGTGAGTGTGTCGGACCCGGAGATCGGCATGCTCAATCCGCTCGGGATCAACTGCCTGCGCTCGTTCAGCAACCAGGGACGGGTTGTCTGGGGTGCACGGACGCTGCGGGGGGGCGACCGGTTCGCCGACGAGTATAAATACATCCCGGTCCGCAGGACGGCACTCTTCATCGAAGAAAGCCTGTTCCGGGGGATGCAGTGGGTGGTCTTTGAGCCGAACGACGAACCGCTCTGGGCGCAGATACGCCTGAACGCGGGGGCATTCATGCACAGCCTCTTCAGGCAGGGGGCGTTTGCGGGGAGCAAGCCGGGCGATGCGTACTTTGTCAAGTGCGACCGGGAGACCACGACGCAGACCGATATCAACCGGGGGATCGTCAACATCGTCGTCGGTTTCGCACCGCTCAAGCCCGCAGAGTTCGTGATCATCAAGATCCAGCAGATGGCAGGACAGATACAGACATAGGAGGCGAGTCAGTATGGTCAATTTCAGCGTCAATCCGCAGAGGTTCGATCCCTATAAGAACTTCAAGTTTCGCGTGAAATGGGACGGCCGGTACGTTGCGGGAGTATCGAAGATCGGTGCGCTCAAGCGGACCACCGAGGTGGTGGAGCACCGGGAAGGGGGAGATCCCTCCTCCTCGAGAAAATCGCCGGGCCGGACGAAGTATGAGCCGATCACCCTTGAACGGGGCGTCACCCATGACGTCGAGTTTGAGCAATGGGCAAACAAGGTCTGGAACTACGGCTCCGGCCTCGGCTCCGAGGTCTCGCTGAAGGATTTCCGCAAGGATATCATCATCGAGATATACAACGAGGCAGGGCAGCTTGCGATCGCGTATAAAGTATACCGGTGCTGGGTCTCGGAGTACCAGGCCATTCCCGACCTGGACGCCAATGCCAATGCAGTCGCAATCCAGACGTTGAAACTGGAGAACGAGGGCTGGGAGCGCGATTATGCGGTGACCGAACCGACCGAGCCCACCTTCACCGAACCGCCCGGCTAGAGGTTATGCAGGGCCTTACCGCAGCAGATGTGCTCGGGGTATGGGAGCGGGGGCAGAATCGGCCGCCTGCCGAACGTGCGCTTGCGCTTCTTGCCGCAGCATATCCCCATACCAGCCCGGGCGATCTGGCGTGCATGAGCATCGGCGAGCGGGACCGGCTGCTCCTTGACCTCCGTGAAGCGATCTTCGGCCCGGGATTTGCCGCCCGTACGGCCTGCCCCGCATGCGGCGAAGAGCTGGAGCTCGCGTTTCTAGCCGGGGACGTGCGGATCGAGGCAGCGCCACCCGCGGACGGCAGGCTCTCGCTGATCCGGGACGGGTATACGGTAGAGTTCCGTCTGCCGACAGCCGGCGATCTCCTGGCGGTTTTCGATGCCCAGGACCCCGAGGCTTCGCTCCTTCATCGATGCGTGGTGCGGTCCTGTCTTGCCGGGGAGCCGGTTGCCGTCTCGCACCTGCCTCCGGGCATCGTCGACGCCGTCGGCGAGGAGATGAGGGAGGCAGACCCGCAGGCGGATATCACGCTCGTTCTGACGTGTTGCTCGTGCACCTACGAATGGCAGGCGGCCTTCGATATCGTCTCGTATCTCTGGGCGGAGGTGGCGTCCCTTGCGAGGCGTACCCTGCATGAAGTGCACATCCTTGCCTCTGCGTACGGGTGGTCCGAAACCGAGATACTGGCCATGAGCGCCTGGAGGCGGGAGAGATACCTGGAGCTGGTCGACTGATGAGCGGATTTATTCATGCACTGATTGCCCGGCATTCCGGCAGGGCAGGGGCGGTCTACCCGCGCCTGCCTTCGTTTTTTGAACCCGCGGCGCGTGAAGTGCACCGGGGCGAAGCCGAGGAGGAGATGCCCCCCGGCATGCTGCCGCATACCGGTGAGAGGCCGCGGATAAAGAGAGGAGGCGGAGAAGACCCCCAGGAGACCTCCTCCGCTCCCGAGACGGCGGTACAGCGGCCCGCGCCGCCCAGACACCACCCTCCCGCCGCCGTCGCCCGGACACCCGCACGGGGAAGAGAAGAGATAAACACCCGCACGGGGAAGCGAGCCGAAGAGATGCACCCTGCGGGGAGACCACCCGGACCGGCCAGAGATCGCGCCCCCGGCGGGGAGAATGCAGATATACCGGAGGAGATCGGCAGCACGCCTCGCAGGCCGCCTGCCGCTGAAGAGAGCGACCCGGACAGGGGGCTTCCCCGGGCGGCTGCGCCGGATGAGATCCCTCCCCCGGCCCAGTCTCCCGTCCGGTCCGCAGCCGATGGGAAGACGCCGGCCGGCATCCCCGTTCCGCCACCATCCCGGGGGGAGGAGATCCCCGGGCGTCCGCATACCCCCGCACCGGGAACGGATATCCCTCTGGAGACGATGAGATACGAGCAGGATCCGGGCAAACCACTCCGCCGACCTTCGGGGGCAGCAGAGCCCGATCCGATACGCGTTCCCGGGGCTGCCGGGCACAGGCCAAAGGTGCGGCAGAACGGGGAACTGAGGCCCATACCCGGCAGAAACGTGCGTCCGAGGGAGCGTTCCGGCAGTGTTGGCGGATACCCGGAGGACGGCGGGATGGCGCAGCAGCCGCCCGCCGTCCAGGTGACCATCGGCAGGATCGAGGTGCGGGCCGTGCAGCCTCCTGCCGTCCAGCGGCGGGAGCGGGACGCACACGAGGCCACCCGTCTCGACGAGTACCTGAAGAGACGCGATGGAGAGATGCGAAGATGAGCAATTTCCGTTCCATTGCGGCGGTGACCGCCGCCCTGCAGGGCCTCCTGATGGAGGTCGCAGCGGATCCGTCCCTGGCGGACACGATCGTCACGGTCCAGCCGCCGGACAAGGCACGGGGCAGCAACAGTGCAAACCAGGTGAATATCTTCCTCTACCAGACAGGGATCAACGCCGCATGGCGGAACATGGCCCTGCCGGGAGAGGGGGGACACCCTCCCCTAGCCCTCGACCTCCATTACCTGATCACGGCATACGGCAGGGACAACGACGATCTGATGGCCCACCAGCTCCTGGGCCACGCCATGCGGATCCTGCACGACACCCCCTCCCTGAGCCCGGGCAGGCTCCGGCATGCCGTGACGGGCGCCGACCTGCACGAGCAGGCGGAGCGGGTGCGCATCACGCCCCTGTCCCTGTCTCTGGACGAGATCTCCCGGCTCTGGACCGCGTTCCAGACGCAGTACCGCATCTCCGCGGCATACCAGGTACACGTCGTCCTGATAGAGAGCGACCGGCCTGCGAAGATGCCGCTGCCGGTGCTGAAGCTCGGCCGGGACGGCAGGGGCGTCTTCCTCCTGCCCACCGGCACGCCCGCCCTCCGGGGAGCTGCCCCCAAAAACGGCGCGTTCGGGGTGGAGCTCGGTGGCGATCTGGTTGTTTCGGGAGAGCATCTGGACGGCGAAGGGCTCACGGCGGAGATCCGATCGCCCCTTCTTCGGGAAGCGCATACGCTCGCGCCTCTCCCGGGAAATCAGCCCGGTACCCTCTTCTTGAGGATCCCGGATACCGGCACGGACCCCCTTGCGCTCGAACGCTGGCCGGCAGGGTTCTATACCCTGGCCCTTCGCCTCCGGGCGCCGGATCTTCCCGCCAGGACAACGAACGAGGTCTCCTTTGCCCTCGCCCCCCGCGCATCGGGGATCACGCCGGTTCAGGCGGACAGCGGCGACCTCCTCCTCACCCTGGAGTGCGCTCCCCGGGTGCGGGAGGGGCAGCGGGTCATGGTGCTCCTCGGGGATCGCGAGACGGAGATCCAGGCCGTCACAACCCCCCCCGATGAAGGGAAGCCCACGATCCTCCAGGTGCGTGCAAGCGACCTCGAGCCCGGGGAGTATGTCGTCCGGGTACGGGTGGACGGCGTGGACAGCAACCCGGTGGACTTCTCGCAGTCGCCGCCCGGGTTTGCAGAAGACCAGACGATCACGATCCTGCCATGAGTCCATACGAAGAGTGGGAAGAGAACAACGAGGAGTACCTCGCCGCGGCATTAGCCTGGCTTCGCCTCCTCCTGCAGCGGTTCGCAGCCGGCGGCCCGGACGAACCGCAGGCAGGGGGATCGCCCGAAGGGCGCCTCCCTTCGGGCGAAGCAATCGCCCGTGCCGCGGAAGCCATGGCCGCCGCCGAAGCGGCGCTTCCTTCTCCGGCGCTGACCCTCCTTGCCCGGCAGTTCGGGCTCTCCCGGTTCGAGCAGGAGGTGCTCCTGCTCTGCGCCGCCATGGAGCTCGATACCAGGATTTCCGGGCTCTGCGCCCGGGCGCAGGACGACCCCGGAAGGCCCTACCCGACGTTTGCCCTGGCGCTCGCGTTGTTTGAGGATCGTTCCTGGGATGCGCTCCTGCCGGAACGCCCGCTGCGCTACTACCGCCTGATCGAATGCCACCAGCAGGCGGCCCTTCCCCTGACCGCCAGCGCCCTGCAGGCCGACGAGCGGGTTGTGCATTTCATCAAGGGGCATAACAGGCTCGACAACCGGCTGATCCCGTTCACCGTCCCGTTCGATACGGCATACGCCGAACCGGAAGCGCTCTCCCCGAGCCAGTTCGCCGCAGCCGAACGCATTCGACGGCATCTGCAGGGGGAGGGCGATTCCGGAAGGCCGACTCTTGTCCAGCTCGTCGGTCCTGATACGGTGAGCAAGCAGGCCGTGACGCACCACGCCGTATTGAGCGCCGGCATCCGGATCACCCGTATCCCCGTTGCATTGCTGCCTTCCCAGGCGGCCGACCTCGATATGCTGGCCCGTCTCTGGCAGCGCGAGAGCCTGCTTGTGCCGATAGCACTCTACCTCGACGCCGGCCTGGAGGGTGAACCGGGAACGGCCGGCGAGGCACAGAACGCTACGCTCGAACGTTTTCTCCTGCTGTACGGAGGCCCTGCCCTGATCGACACCCGGGAGGTCAGGCCGGATCTCGATCGCACCACCCTGATCCTGGACATCGAGCGACCGACACCGGCCGAACAGAAGGCTGCGTGGGCTGCGGCGCTCGGAGAGAGGGGCAAAGAGAGCCCGGCACTCCTCGCCGGCCAGTTCAACCTGAACCTTCAGGCGATCCGGCAGATCGCAGGCCCGGTGCTCGACGGGGCGGACGACGGCGATACCGGCCTCCATGACGGGCTGTGGTCGGCATGCCTGGAGAGAACCCGGCCGGGGATAGAGCAGCTTGCACGGCGGATCGATCCGAAGGCCCGATGGGAGGATCTCGTCCTTCCCGAGGAGCAACAGTCACTGCTCCGCCGGATCGCCGACCAGGTGAGGCGGCGAAGCACTGTCTACGACGAGTGGGGATTTCGGCACCGGATGAACCGCGGGCTCGGGATCAGCGCACTCTTTGCAGGGGAGAGCGGTACCGGCAAGACCATGGCCGCAGAGGTGATCGCCAACGATCTCGGCCTTGATCTGTACCGCATTGACCTCTCCGCCGTGGTCAACAAGTATATCGGTGAGACGGAGAAGAACCTGCGGCGGCTCTTCGACGCGGCGGAGGACGGAGGGGCGATCCTCTTCTTCGACGAAGCCGATGCCCTCTTCGGCAAACGCAGCGAGGTGAAGGACAGCCACGACCGCTATGCGAATATCGAGATCAACTACCTGCTGCAGCGGATCGAGGCGTATAGGGGGCTTGCGATCCTGGCGACGAACATGAAGTCATCGCTCGACCCCGCCTTCCTCCGCAGGCTCAGGTTCATCGTCGCCTTCCCCTTCCCGGGGCAGCCCGAACGCAGGCGCATCTGGGAGAGGGTCTTTCCACCCGAGACAGAGACCGAGGGGCTGGAGATCGACCGGCTGGCCCGGCTGAACCTGACCGGTGGGAGCATCCACAACACCGCCCTCAACGCCGCCTTCCTTGCGGCAGAGGCAGGCACCCCGGTGACCATGCCGCTCGTGCTTCAGGCGGCAAGGGCCGAGTTCCGGAAGATGGAGCGCCCGATCAACGAGGCCGACTTCCGGTGGACGGAGGCGGCGAAGAAAGGAGGAGACGCATGAAGATCACGGTACATATCGAGCGCCTGGTGCTGGACGGGATCGATATCCCTTACAGCGAGCGCCCGCTCCTGCAGGCCGCGGTGGAGGGCGAGCTGGCGCGGATGCTGGCCGCCGGCGGGCTCTCCGCCGATCTCGCCCCGGGGGGCGCACGGCCACGCGTGCCCGGGGGGACGATCCGGCTGGAGGGCGGAAACGACCCCTGCAATCTCGGCACCCGAATCGCACAGGCAGTATACGGAGGGATAGGGAGATGAGACAGATGGCTGCTGCTCAGGCAGAACAGGCCGGCGGAGTCCTGCAGCGGATATGCGATTGTTCTCAAAAGATGCCGGCCCTGCAGCGTTCGGCTCTGAGGTCCACGCAGGAGATGGCGCCGCCGATCGTGCATGAAGTGCTGCGCTCCACGGGGCGGCCTCTCGACCCGGCCACCCGCGCCGATATGGAGCCCCGGTTCGGCCACGACTTTTCCCGGGTGCGGGTGCACGCGGATGCAAAGGCGGCGGAATCGGCGCGGGCGGTCAACGCGCTGGCGTATACGGTCGGCCGCGACATCGTCTTTGACGCCGGCCGATTTGCGCCGGATATGGCGGAAGGAAGAGCGCTGCTGATGCACGAACTGGCTCACGTGGTGCAGCAGGGCGGCGTACGCACGCCAGGAGACCTCAGGATAGAGCCGTGCGAGAGCCGGTACGAGCACGAGGCCGATCAGATCGCGTCGGGGTCGGCCGATGGCCGCTCCAGTGCCGGGCGGTGCGGCAATGCCCCGGCGCCGCTCCAGCGGGCATGCTACAGGCCATCCGGCATGCGCCCCGTCGCGGGCTGTGAGGGCATGTGCGGCGACATCACCGACGTCGGTACAAGCAGCGAGGAGCTCTTCCGGTTCGCCGTGAACTGCGACGATTTTCTCGCCGGCGAAGAAGCACGGCTGCGCAGTTTTGCCGGTCGGCTTCAGCCCGGCGACTCCGTGACGATTCACGGGTTTGCAAGCGAAGACGGGCCGGCCGATTTCAACGAACATCTCTCCTGCCTGCGGGCGCTCAGAGCGAGAAGCGTGCTGGAGAACGCGAGTGTCTTTCCGGCCCGGATCGCCGGCATCTTCAAGCACGGTGCAACGCCCGGCGCGCGTGCGGACCGCCGCAGCGTCGTCGCCCACCGCATGGCACCGCCACCGGCGCCCACCCCGAAGCCTGCCCCCACGCCATTGCCGGCGCCCCGGCGGCAGCGCCCGCAAGCAACCATCAGTGC
>LNQE01000338.1_pt1 | contig 10978 bp, 7 predicted proteins | sample 603111 | NCBI WGS metagenome assembly LNQE01 (sample SAMN04260313, study PRJNA301899) | hydrocarbon metagenome | isolation source: hydrocarbon-contaminated ditch | place: Germany: Bremen | collected 1998
CGGCCGCCGCCCCGACTCCCACCCCGCGCAAAGCCGCCCCCATCAGCGCATCTTCTGATACGCCGCCAAAAGTCCCGTGGTCGAGGCGTCGTGCGCCGCCGAGGCCGCCGCCCCGCGCAATTCCTTTTCGATGACCCCGGCCAGTTTCTTGCCCAACTCCACGCCCATCTGGTCGAAGGAATTGATGTCCCATACGGCCCCCTGGACGAAAATCTTGTGCTCGTAGAGGGCGATGAGGCTCCCCAGGGTCTTCGGGGTCAATTTCCGGTATAGAATTGTCGTTGTAGGCCGATTGCCGGGAAAGGTCTTGGACCGGGCCAGGAGCGTCAGCCGGTCGCCGGAAATCCCTGCGGCCGCCAGTTCCGCCCGGGCCTCGTCCTCGGTCTTGCCGCGCATGAGCGCCTCGGTCTGGGCGAAGCAGTTGGCGGCCAGGAGCAGATGATGGTCGCCCAGGGGGTTTAGGGGATTGGCGGCCACCAGGAAGTCGCCGGACACCAGCCGGGTGCCCTGGTGGATGAGCTGATAGAAGGCATGCTGGCCGTTGGTGCCGGGCTCGCCCCAGATGATGGGCCCGGTCTCGTAGTCCACCCATTGGCCGGACACGGTCACCCGCTTGCCGTTGGACTCCATGTCGCCCTGCTGCAAAAAGGCCGGGAACCGGGCCAGATACTGGTCGTAGGGCAGGACGGCGTGGGAGGCGGCCTCCAGGAACTCGCCGTTCCAGACGCCCACCAGACCCATGATGGCCGGAATGTTGTCCGCGAAGGGGGTGGTCCGGAAATGCTCGTCCACCTCGAAGGCCCCGGCAAGAAGCTCCTCGAAGCGGTCCATGCCCACGGCAAGCGCGATGGACAGCCCGATAGCCGACCACAGGGAATAACGGCCGCCCACCCAGTCCCAGAATTCGAACATGTTGTCCGGGTCGATGCCGAAATCGGCCACGCCCTGGCGGTTGGTGGAGATGGCCACGAAATGCCGGGCCACGGCCTCCTCGCTTCCCAGGCACGCGACCAGCCAGTCCCGGGCCGAATGGGCGTTGGCCATGGTTTCCTGGGTGGTGAAGGTCTTGGAGGCCACCAGGAAAAGGGTGGTCTCGGGGTCCAGGCGGCGCACGGTCTCGGCCAGGTGGGTGCCGTCCACGTTGGACACGAAATGCAGGCGCGGCGCATCGGACGCATAGTGGGCCAGGGCCTCCACCACCATGCGCGGCCCCAGGTCCGAGCCGCCGATGCCGATATTCACCGCATCAGTGATGGTCTTGCCCGAAAACCCCTTCCAGTCGCCGCCGCGCACCCGTTGGCTGAACCCGCGCATCTTCTCCAGCACCCGGTTGACCTCGGGCATGACGTCCGCGCCGTCCACAGAGATGGGCCGGTTGGAGCGATTGCGCAGGGCCACGTGCAACACGGCCCGGTCCTCGGTGACGTTGATCTTCTCCCCGCCGAACATGGCCGCGATCTTGCGGTCCAGGCCGCACTGGTTGGCCAGGGAGGCCAGGTGGCCGAAGGTGGTGGCCGTGATGCGGTTTTTCGAGAAATCGACCAGGATGTCCTGGCCCAGGCGGCGGGAAAAGGTGGCGAAACGGCCGGGGTCGGCGGCGAACAGGTCGCGCAGGCGCACGTCGCGCATGTCCCCGGCATGGGCGCGCAGGGCCATCCAGGCGGGCAGTTCCGTGGGTCTCATGGGCGTGGTATCCTTCCTGGGCCGATTCGGCCAATACGGGGTTACGGGGTTACGGGGTTACGGAATTGCACAGGTGCGGAGCCGACGCCGGGCATTGCCGCCAGCCCATTCTCCACCCTCACCCAGCGGACGCAAAAAAACGAAACCTCCACTGGTATGGGTGACGCCACCTTATCCTCCAAGCGGCCAGAAGGAAACGTTTTTTGAGGATGAACGCAGAACCTCCACATGCTCTCCGCAGTATCGACTTATGTCTTGCAATACATAGCATGTCCGTCACATGCGGCGACAGATTGACCGGACTCCATTGTTTTGAAATGATGGGCCGTATGATCTGGCGACTGTCGCCTGCAAGGCCCCACAGCCTCCGTGAAGGAGAGACACCACCATCATGAAAGTCCACCGCGCCGCCAGGATGGAACGCTGCATCGGATGCCACGCCTGCTCCCTTGCCTGCGCCAGACTGGTCCACAAAACGATTTCCTGGAACGCCTCGGGCATCCGCATCAAATCCTCCGGCGGAGTGACCAGCGGCTATCAGGCCGTGCTCTGCCTGGCCTGCGACCCGCCGCCCTGTGCGGCGGCCTGTCCCACCGGGGCCATGACCCCGCGCAAGTCCGGCGGCGGGGTCTTGCATAAACGATCCATCTGCATCCGGTGCGGCAAGTGTGCGGAGGCCTGTCCCGTGGGGGCCATCGCCCTGGACGACCAGCGAGCCCCCCATGTGTGCATCCACTGCGGCCGGTGCATCGAATTCTGCCCCCACGGCTGCCTCGAACTCTTCGACGCCGAAGAAAAACACTCCCTTTGCCAGGAGGCCTGCCATGTCCCCCCAGTCGCCGGATAGATTCGACCGCACGGCCGCCTTCCGTGTGCTGGTGGTGGACCTCGCGGCCCGGCGCGGGGACGTGGTGATCCTGGACGGCCGCGACGCGGTCATGGGCGGCAGCGGCCTGGCCGCCCTGCTGTACCAAAAGTACGGCCTGCCCGGCGAACCGGCCTTTCACCCCGGACAGCCGCTCATTTTCGCCATCGGGCCCCTCACGGGATATTTCCCGCTCATGAGCAAGACCGTGTGCGGCTTCAAGTCGCCGTATGTGGAAAACTACGCCGAGTCCCATGCCGGGGGGCGCTCGGCCCTGTCCCTGCGCTTCGCCGGATACGACGCCCTGGTGATCACCGGACGGGCGGCCGCACCGGCGGCCGTGGTGGTGGGGTCGCGCACGCTCCAGGTGGTGGACGTGCATTACCTGTGGGGCGCGGATATCTTCACCGCAGGCAAGCTTTTACGCAAGATCGTGCCCGGCAACTCCGGCCATCGCAGCATTTTCCGCATCGGCCCGGCGGGCGAGAACCTCCAGTCCTTCGCCTGCATCAACGTGGACACCTACCGCCACTTCGGCCGCCTGGGCGCGGGCGCGGTCATGGGGGCCAAGAACCTCAAGGGCGTCGTCATCCACGGCGACTCCGACCTGCCCCTGCCCGAAAACAAGAACTATACCAAGCTGTTCGCGGACATCCACGCCAAGGTCACAGCCACGGACATGATGGAGAAGTACCACAACCTGGGCACGCCGGTGAACGTGCTGCCCTTAAACGAGCTCAAGTCCCTGCCCTGGCGCAACCTCCAGGCCACGGCTGACCCGGACGCGGGCAAGATCTCGGGCGAGGAGTTCGCGGACAAGCTGCTCATGAGCAACGCCGCCTGTTCCGGCTGTCCCGTGGGCTGCATCCACGTGGGCATGCTGCGCGAGATGTTTTCGGACAAGCACCGGTTCTACATCCGGCAGGTGCCCTACGACCACGAACCCAACTTCGCCTGCGGCTCCATGCTCGGTGTTACGGACCCCAGGGAGATTCTGGCCCTGATCGACGCCGCCGACCGGCAGGGCCTGGACGCCATCTCGGCCGGGGTGGCCCTGGCCTGGGCCACGGAGGCCATGCAAAAAGGGCTGGTGACCCCGGAGACGGCCCTGACCTCCCTGGCCTTCGGCGAGCCCGAGGGCTACAAGGCCGCCCTGTACCACCTGGGGCACAAGACCAACGACTTCTACGCCGCCCTGGGACGCGGCGCGGGATATGCCGCCGCGCAGTACGGCGGCGGCGACTTCGCCTGTGTGCTGGGGCAGGAGATGGCCGGCTACGCCACGGGCGAGACCTACTTCGTGTCCCAGACCATCGGCTTCCGGCATTCCCACCTGGATACCGGGGCCTATTCCTACGACCAGAAGAACAAGGACCAGGACATCGAGGCTACCCTGAAATTCCTGCTCGACGACGAGCGGGAGCGGGTCATGCTCACCAATCTGGTGTCCTGCCTGTTCGCGCGCGGGGTCTACAAGCCCGGGCTCATCGCCGAGGCCCTGGACTGCCTGGGGTTTTCCGACCTGGCCGCACGTCTGGACGAGACCTCGGAGACGGTGCGCAACCTGCGCTGGAGGCTCAAAATCCAGACCGGGTTCGATCCGGCCCAAACGCGCATCCCCAAGCGGTTTTCCGAAATCGTCACCTGGAAGGGGGCCGTGGATGCCGGGTATATGGAACGGCTGCGCATGGCCTATGCCCACAAGATCGCAGCCCTGGCCGCAGAGGAAACCCCGGCCGCCGCGTCGTAGGCGCGGGATGACTGCGGCAGGCGAATACCATCTCTTTACACCCTGAACGAAGGCACAAACCAACAATTTGAATGCTTTTAATTGAGCGGGAACGAAGACGATATCAAACTATTGATGTTGATCTCACTAGATAGCTAAAGATGCTCTCTTACGCTTGTACTCAACAATGGCTCGCTTACATATAATATTGTATAAATTTTTGAATGTTGAAACTAAGTCCTTTCGATGTGATTTGAAAACCTCAACATCGGATTCAATTGGGCTTCTATACAAGAATACTCGCATTTCGTCACCGTTTGTGACCATAAAATATGGAGTTCCAAGGAACATTGCGTAGCTCCTGGCTTGTCCTATGTGGTCAACAATATTTTTCCCGATGTTTTTTGCCTCGACAACCAGAAGAGCATTATCTTTACCTCGATTGAGACCGTCAAACAACACAAAGTCGGCTTCAGTTCTGGTACGCCTTACTCCAACAATCTGTTCGACTGGATAACCGTCCGACCTATCATCCTCGGAATAGCCAAGACGCTCAAGAAGTGGTAGGATAAAACGTATTTCAACTTCTCGTTCACTTCTAAAAAGCTTATCAGATACCGTCCCTATCCATTGGTCACCTTCTATTGAGGGGCCTCCATCGTCATTTTCAGCGGTAGCCGAGAAGTCATCAACGGGAATCCTCGGATCAGTAACGGACAATACTATCCAATCGTGACGACCTGCATCGGCAACAGCTGGTGATGTGATAATGCCCGCATCATTCAGGCTGTTTTGGATAGCATCAAGCCAATGCTTTTGCCGAGTCTTGAACCCATACATTCTGATGAGGGTTTTCAGGAGAACCCGACGAGATTTCTTAGGTGAATCGTTGATTGCGTCAAGAATGGCAACGGCAACAGCCTGGAAATCAACTTCCGACATTTTGAGCTCCTCTGCTGGCGTTCAAACAGATTCCATTCCCAGCATCGATATCAGGAATCTGGACTATTTCGCAACCTCCACCGTCCCACCGTCATTGACTCCCCATTTGACAACCGTCCCCTCGCCGGTACAATGTGCCCGCTCCCGCCGGAACCGGCGGAAATCCCCCAGAAAAGAGGTTGCCGCATGGCCGTCACCGAGCCCAACAAAATTATTTATTCCATGCTGCGGGTCAGCAAGTTCCACGACAAAAAGCCCATTTTAAAAGACATCTCCCTGTCCTATTTCTACGGCGCGAAAATCGGCGTCCTGGGCCTAAACGGCTCGGGCAAAAGCTCGCTGTTGAAAATCCTGGCCGGGGTGGACAAGGACTTCCAGGGCGAGACTCACGTCTCCCCCGGGTTCACCATCGGCTTCCTGGAGCAGGAGCCCCTGGTGGACTCGGCCAAGACCGTGCGCCAGGTGGTGGAGGAAGGCGCGGCCGAGACCGTGGCCCTTCTCAAGGAATTCGAGGAGATCAACGCCGCCTTTGCCGAGCCCATGGACGACGAGGCCATGGACAAGCTCATCACCCGCCAGGGCGAGGTGCAGGAAAAGCTCGACGCCCTGGACGCCTGGGACTTAGACAGCAAGCTGGACATGGCCATGGACGCCCTGCGCTGCCCCCCGCCGGACACCCCGGTATCGCAGATCTCGGGCGGCGAACGCCGCCGGGTGGCCCTGTGCCGCCTGCTTTTGCAGCAGCCGGACATCCTGCTTCTGGACGAACCCACCAACCACCTGGACGCCGAATCCGTGGCCTGGATGGAGCATCATCTCCAGAGCTATCCGGGAACGGTCATCGCCGTGACCCACGACCGCTATTTCCTGGACAACGTGGCCGGTTGGATTCTTGAGCTGGACCGGGGCCGGGGCATCCCCTGGAAGGGCAACTATTCCTCGTGGCTGGAGCAGAAGGAAGAGCGCCTCAAGCATGAGGAAAAGGCCGAGAGCGAGCGCCAGAAAACCCTGGCCCGGGAACTGGAGTGGATCCGCATGTCTCCCAAGGGCCGCCACGCCAAGGGCAAGGCCCGCATCAACGCCTACGAGTCTCTTCTGGGCCAGGAAGGCGAAAAACGCTCCAAGGAGCTGGAAATCTACATCCCGCCAGGACCGCGCCTGGGCAAAAACGTCATCGAGGCCACGGGCGTGGCCAAGGCCTACGAGGATGTACTCTTGGTTGAGGACATGACCTTTACCGTGCCGCGCGGGGCCATCGTCGGCATCATCGGACCCAACGGCGCGGGCAAGACCACCCTTTTTAGGATGATCACCGGCGAGGTCGCCCCGGACGCCGGGGAATTCAAGGTGGGCGAGAGCGTGAAGCTGGCCCATGTGGACCAGAACCGGGCGGCGCTTGATCCGGCCAAGACCGTGTTCGAGGTGGTCAGCGAGGGCTACGACACCATCCGCCTGGGCAACCGGGACGTCAATTCCCGGGCCTATCTGGCCCGGTTCAACTTCACCGGCCAGGACCAGCAGAAAAAGGTCGAGCTGCTCTCGGGCGGCGAGAAAAACCGGCTCAATCTGGCGCTTCTCTTAAAGTCCGGGGCCAACGTGCTGCTTCTGGACGAACCCACCAACGACCTGGACGTGAACACCCTGCGGGCCCTGGAAGACGCCCTGGAGAGCTTTGCCGGGTCGGCCATGGTCATCAGCCACGACCGCTGGTTCCTGGATCGCATCGCCACGCACATCCTGGCTTTTGAGGGCGACAGCAAGGTGGTGTTCTTCGAGGGCGACTATTCGGAATACGCCGCGGATCGCAAGGCCCGGCTCGGCTCCGACGCCGACGTGCCGCACCGCATCAAGTACCGCAAGTTCGCCCGGGGCTAAGCGCCTTCCGCGGACATCTTCACCGGGCCGCCGCCGCACTGCCGGGGGCGGCCCGTTTCCTTGTTCCCGGGCCTGCGGCCAGAAATCCCTTCACCATCCCGGCCAGCATGCCCGGGAACTGGTGCATCATCCAGTGGCCGCCCTGCCCCACTTCCGTCAGGGCCACGGCAGCGTCATTTTGCGCCGAAAGCCGCTCGTACACGGCCCGGGAGGCCTCGGGCGGGCACACCCAGTCCGCACCTCCGGCCAGAAGGAGCACCGGGGCGCGAAGCTCAAGGAGCCGCCCCATGACCCCTGGCCAGCGGCGCATGGCCGCCTCCTGCCCCTGGATCACCGCCATGTCCGGAGGCCGGGGCCTGGGGACCACCCTGTCCCACACCCCGGGGTGGGCGGCCAGCCAGTCGGCCGGGAACATGGCTGTGCGCATCTCCTCGCCGCCCATGGTCCCCATGCGGTTTAGCGCCGGGAGAAGCGGCCCCATGTCCGCCACGCTTGACAAAAGCGCCAGCGAACAGACCGCATCCGGCCGGGCCAGGGCCAGTTCCAGGGCGATCATGCCGCCCATGGACCAGCCGAGCACGTCGGCCCGTCCGAGGCCCAGGGCATCCAGGACGGTTGCGGCGTCGTCGGCCATGCGGCTTATGGAGATCTCCGCCCCGGGGGGCAGGGCCGTCGGCCCCATGCCCCGGTTGTCCATGAGGATCACCGTGTGCCCGGCGGCGAGTCCCCGGACGAACTCCTGATCCCACATCCCGCTGGTCATGGCGTAGCCGGTCAAAAGCAGCAGCGGCGGCCCCTGGCCCGTGACGCGCACGTCCAGGGTCGCGCCGTCGGCGGCGGCCACGGTGCGCAGGGCCTCGGCCGTTTTCGCCCAAGCGGCGGCCCGGCAGACAAACCCGGCCAAAAGCGCCACCACGAGAACGGTGGCTGCGTAGCGCGTCAGGCGTACGAAAAGCGGTCTTTCAGCGCGTTCCATGCCCATCCCTTCTCCTGGGCCGTCCCGATCCGGGCCGGTACAATTCCCTCCGGCGTCGCCCGGCCCATGTCCGGCGTCCAGCCCTCATCCCCCTCGCGAAGCCCTGCTGCCAGCACAAGGCGAGGTGGCTTTCCCTGGGCATTCGCCCTCAAGCCCTTCCCGCCGCCGGACTATTCCCGGCCCCGGGCCCGCTGCACGGCCACCATGCCCTCCAGGCCAAACTTCTTGACCCGGTAGCCCATCTGGCGCGGCGTGATGCCCAGATCCCGGGCGGCCCGGTGCTGGATGCCCCCGGCCCGGCGCAGGGCCTCGATGACCACGGTCTTCTCCATGTTCTCAAGGGACGGCCCGGTCTCAAGCTCCGCCGTCAGTTCCGGCCCGTCGTCGCGCACGCTCCCGGACAGGTACGGCAGGATCAGGTCCGTGCCGATCCGCTCGTCCTCGGCCAGGATCACCAGCCGCTCCACCAGGTTTTCCATCTCGCGCACATTGCCCGGCCAGTCGTAGCGGGTGAGCATGGCCAGGGCCTGGCTGGAAAAGGACAGCTTGCGGGAATATTCCTTGGACACCTTGGTCAGGAAGTGGATCAGAAGGCTTTGGATGTCCTCCTTGCGGTCGCGAAGGGGCGGCACGCGCAGGGGAAAAACATTCAGGCGGTAGTACAGGTCCGGCCGGAAGGCCCCGGATTCGGCCAGAGCCCCCAGATCCTTATTCGTGGCGGCCAGGATGCGCACGTCCACGCGCCGGGTCTTGTTGCTGCCCAGGCGCTCGAACTCCCGGTCCTGGAGCACGCGCAAAAGCTTGGCCTGAAGCCCAAGCGGCAACTCCCCGATCTCGTCGAGAAAGATGGTGCCCTTGTGGGCGTCCTCGAAACGGCCGGGTTTGGTGGAATCCGCCCCGGTAAACGCCCCCTTCTCGTAGCCGAAAAGCTCCGACTCCAGGAGATTCTCGGGAATGGAGGCACAGTTGACCTTGATGAAGGGAAATCCCTTGCGGTCGGACAGGTCGTGGATGATGCGGCCGATAAGCGTCTTGCCCGTGCCGGATTCGCCCAGAAGCAGCACCGTGGCCCGCGTCGGGGCCACCTTCTCGATCTGGCGCTGCACCTCCTGCATGGACAGGCTCTTGCCCACGATGTACAGCCCGCGCGATTCCTGGGACAATTGGTACTTGAGCGAGACGTTTTCCCGGCGCAGGTTCTCGACCTTGGCCGCCACCTGCTGGTTGATGCTCAGGAACTGGGCGATGAGCGTGGCCACCACCTTGAGAAAGGCCACGTCCTCCTCGGAACTGACCTCGTCGCCGAACAGCCGATCCACGTTGAGCACGCCCATGACCGCGCCGTGCAGAGAAATGGGCACGCCGATAAACGTCACCCGGCCCTTCTCGATCTTGCGCGCCCCGGTCTTGTCCAGAAAAAGCGGCTCGTTGCGGATGTCCGGCACCACATACGGCTTGCCGGTCTGAAAGATCTTCCCGGTCACCCCTTCATCGAGGGCATAGACCCCCCGGGCCTTCTCCTCGGGCGACAGGCCGTGGGAGACGCTTATCACCAGCATGCCCGAGGTCTGGTCCCGCAGGGTGATGGTGGCCCGCTTCATGCTGAGCGTGTCGGAAAGGATGCGCATGACGTCGTGCAGGGCCCCTTCCAGGTCCAGGGCCTTGTCGATGATGCCGCTGATGGCCGAAAGCACCGAAAGCTGTAGATTTACTGTCTTGTGAGCCATTGTCTCAACTCGGCGAGCTGTGCCGCCACGGGCTCGGGTCCGGTGCCGCCTCGGGCGCTGCGCCGGGCCACGGCCGTCTCATAGGCCAGGGTGTGAAAAACGTCCGCCTCAACAAGCGGGGACAGTTCCCGCAACTCGGCCAGGGACAAGGCCTCTATGCCCACGCCCCGGGACTCGGCCAGGGCCACGGCCCGGCCGGCCACATGATGCGCCTCGCGAAAGGGCAGCCCCTTGGCGGCCAGGTAATCGGCCAGTTCCGTGGCGTTTAAAAATCCTGCGGATAAAGCCTCGCGCATCCGGTCCGTGCGAAACCCAAGCACCGTAAGCATCCCGGCCATGATGCGAAGCGAGGCCCGCACCGTATCGTCGGCGTCGAAAAAGGGCTCCTTGTCCTCCTGCATGTCCCGGTTGTAGGCCAGGGGCAGGCCCTTCAAGGTGGTCAGAAGCGACACCAGCGACCCATAGACCCGGCCGGTCTTGCCGCGCATGAGTTCGGCCACGTCCGGGTTTTTTTTCTGGGGCATGATGCTCGAGCCGGTGGCGAAGGCGTCGGGCAGGGTCACGAATCCGAAACGCGGATTGGCCCACATGACGATCTCCTCGCACAGGCGGCTCAAATGCGTCATGATCAGGCTGGCGCAAAAAAGCCCCTCGGCCGCGAAATCGCGATCCGACACGGCGTCCATGCTGTTGGTGAACGCGGTCTCGAAGCCGACCGCATCGGCCGTAAAAAGCGGATCAAGGGGATAGGTCGTCCCGGCCAGGGCCGCTGCGCCAAGCGGCGACACGCGCACCCGCTTCCCGGCGTCGGCCGCGCGCTCGAAGTCGCGGCGAAACATGGCCGCATAGGCCAGAAGATGCTGGGCCAGGCTCACGGGCTGGGCCGGTTGCAGATGGGTGCAGCCCGGCAGCAGCGTCTGCGCATGCTCCGAGGCCCGGTCCGCCAACACCTCCACCAGCCCCTTCAGACACCCGCCCCAATCCGCCAAAGCCTCGGCCGCGTACAACCGGAAATCCAAGGCCACCTGGTCGTTCCTGCTGCGGCCCGTGTGCAGCTTGCCGCCCAGGGGACCGATCAGTTCGGTCAGCCGGGCCTCGATGTTCATGTGGACGTCTTCAAGCTCCACCTTCCACGTGAACGTCCCGGCCTCGATCTCGGCCGCCACGGCGTCCAGCCCGGC
>LNQE01000395.1_pt1 | contig 10978 bp, 13 predicted proteins | sample 603111 | NCBI WGS metagenome assembly LNQE01 (sample SAMN04260313, study PRJNA301899) | hydrocarbon metagenome | isolation source: hydrocarbon-contaminated ditch | place: Germany: Bremen | collected 1998
TTCAGTTTCATCCTGAAGTTGTGCACACTCAAAATGGCGGACAAATAATCAGCAACTTTCTTTTCGATATTTGTAATTGTAAGGGAGATTGGACATCACAAAATTTTATCTCTTCTTCAATTGAAGAGATAAAACAGAAAGTCGGTAACAAAAAAGCTATATGTGCGCTTAGCGGCGGGGTTGATTCTTCCGTTGCTGCAATTCTTGTTCAACAAGCAATTGCAGATAATTTAATTTGCATTCATGTTGATAATGGATTGATGCGTAAGAATGAAAGCAGCTCAATTATGAAGATGTTCCAAGATAATTATCATCTTAATTTAATTTCGGTTGATGCCGAAGAATTATTTTTAGAGCGATTAAAAAACATCGTTGATCCTGAAAAGAAAAGAAAGATTATCGGAAATACTTTTATTGAAGTTTTTGAAAATGAAGCTAGTAAAATAGCTGATGCAGAATTTCTGATTCAGGGCACATTATATCCCGATGTAATCGAATCTGTTCAAGTTAAGGGAGTTTCGGCAACAATCAAAACTCATCATAATGTTGGCGGACTTCCTGAAAAAATGAATCTGAAACTTATCGAACCATTCCGCGAGTTATTTAAAGATGAAGTTCGGGCAATAGGAAAAGAATTAGGTCTGCCGGATGAATTTATCGGTCGCCATCCTTTCCCAGGTCCCGGTTTAGCAGTGCGAGTTTTGGGTGACATAACTAAAGAAAGATTGGACATCCTTCGTGAAGCGGACAAAATTTATATCGACGAAATAAAACATGCCGGTATCTACAATGAAATTTGGCAGGCTTTTGTTGTGCTTCTACCGGTTCAATCTGTCGGTGTAATGGGTGATTCGCGAACATACGAAAATGTTTGTGCATTACGCGCGGTTACATCTTTAGACGGCATGACTGCAGATTGGTACAGGTTTGATCCCGAAATACTTGAAAAAATTTCCAACAGAATAATTCGTGATGTAAAAGGCATCAACAGAATTGTTTACGATATCAGTTCAAAACCCCCGTCAACAATTGAATGGGAATGACGTGACTGAATTTGAAAGCAATTTCGAAAAAGCCGAACAATTCTTTAACGAAAAAAAATATTTACACGCCATCCAAATTTATCAATCACTTCTCGATTTACCGCATCTTAAAAGAAAAGCGGTAATAAAGCTTATCGAAATTTTTGGAATCCAAAATCAGTTTGATTCAGCCGTAAAGGTATTCAAAAGATATCTTAGCGAAGAAGAAAATGATGAAGATATGCTTACCTTTTACGCTCAATTTTTAATAAAAAATGAAAGATACTTAGAAGCACACGATGTTCTCTCCTCAATTTCGAATGATAAAAGACCCGAAAGAAATTTTTTGATGGGTATTGTAAATTATTATTTAGAGGATTATCAAATTGCTGTTATAAATTTCGCCGAGTTTATAAAAAGAAATAAGAAATCGGAATTACTTCCGCAAGCACATTTATTTCTTTCAAAATGTTATCTAAAGAAAAATGAAATTAGTTTAGCATTAGAACATGCTAAAGAATCGGAAAAAATTTATAATCAGGATTATGAAGTATATTCTACTTTGGCAATCATCTTTTATGAAAAGGAAATGTACTATCATGCGTTGGATAATATTCAAAAAAGTATAAAGTTGAATCCCGGTGATATAAATTCACTATTATGGAGCGGTAGAATTTTGTTGAAGATGGGTGAACCGGAACAGGCAAAGAAAATATTAGAATATTCTGTCGACATCTCAAATGAAAATATAGAAACATTGAATATGCTAGGAATGATTTCGTTGGAAGCGAGTGATTATAACTCTGCTGAAGAATATTTTAATAAAGTTGTAAAACTTGACCCGGAAAATCAAGAAGCAAAAGACTGTATTACCATTTGTAAATCATTACAAAATAAAGAGATGTAAAAAATGAAAGTAAAAGATCTTCCATTAGATGACCGTCCTCGTGAAAAATTAATCTTACGCGGTGCACAAAATTTGAGCGAAGCAGAATTGCTTGCAATATTATTACGAACAGGCTCAAAAAATGAATCTGTAATTGAAGTAGCACAAAAATTATTAATAGAATTCGGCAATCTTGCCGTACTTGCCTCAAAATCCGTAGAGGAAATAATAAAAATAAAAGGTATTGGAAAAGATAAAGCTGCCGCTTTGGTTGCTGCTTTCGAGCTGGTTCGGAGGATCGAATTTAAGAGTAAATGGTATTCAAATAAAAAAATCAGCTCACCCGGTGATGTTGCCGAGCTTTATATTCCACTTTTGCGGGATGAACTGCAGGAAAAGTTTTATGTTGTCTGTTTATCATCATCAAATAGAATTATAAAACACGAATTATTGTTTGTTGGTACTCTGAACGCAAGCTTGGTTCATCCGAGAGAAATTTTCAAAACCGCACTTGCAAATGACTCTGCAAATATTATATTAATGCATAATCATCCTAGCGGTCAGCCGGAACCAAGCAATGAGGACATAAGTATAACGCGCAGAATAGTTGAAGCAGGTAAAATTCTTGAGATTCAAATATTTGACCATATAATTATTGCCGGGAATTCTTACACAAGTTTTGTTGAAAAGCGGTTATTGTAGTTTTTTTTACGATTTTGATGCCATTGATTACAAAAATTTATTATATTTATCAATGCATAAATTCACTAACAAATTATTTATCAATCAGGAGGAAAACATGATCAGACTTAAAAAAGCCCTCAATCTATCAATTGCTGTATTGATGGTTGCAGGAATGATCGGATTTGCGGGTTGCAGCGGTGTTAGCGATGAGCAAATGGCTGAATTACAAGCGCTCAGACAAGAAGTATCCGCACTTGAAAGCGAAACGCAAGATCTAAAAAACGAAAAATCTAGACTTGAAAGAGAAATCGCAGAATTAAACGCGAAACTTGAGCAATGTGCTAAAGACAAAGAGCAAACAAAAGCAAATTTAGAAAAAATGGGAATGTAATTAATTAGAAAAGTTTAATAAATAATTGGAGGAATTAAATGAAAATTCAAAAATATTTAGCTGGCTTGGTTGCTCTTCTTCTTCTGGCTAATGTTAGTCTGTTTGCTCAGGATATGTCCAAAGAAGAATGGCAAAATGAAATAAACAGGTTAACAGAAAGGAAAGCTTCTCTAACATCTGAATTAACTATGTTGCAAAATGATGTTAACCAATTAAGATCTACTCTTGAAGGAATGCAAGCTTGGGAAGACTGCCGCGATGAGTTATATGCTTTAGTTGGTGCTACTAAAGCCGATGTTGATGCTTTTAGATCTGAAGTTGAAGCTGTTGAAGGAAAGATTAACCGTCAGCAACTTCCGAAAGAAGATCGTCAAATGGAATTGAATAATCTCAAAGCGAATAAGATTTCTGCTTTACCCGAATTCTTTGAAAAAGTTCATAACGAACTTCAAAGAAAACTTGATGCTTGGGATGCAAAACCAAAAGAAATTATGTACACAGTTGTTAAAGGTGATCACCTCTGGGGCATAGCTAAAAAGAAAGAACATTATGACAACCCATTTGCTTGGCCGAAAATTTATCAAGCAAACAGAGATCAAATTAAAAATCCTGACCTTATCTATCCAAAACAAGTCTTCAAAATTCCTAACTTGACTGAAGAAGAAAAAGCTAAATACGATAAGATCAGAAGAAACTATAAACCTGCTCCACCGGTACAAACGCAAACTAGCAGAACAAACTAATAAATTGATTTGAGAAGTAAATTTTTTATGATAGCCCTTTTCCTCTTTTGAGAAGGGCTATTTCTATTTAAACGGAGGCAACTCTGCTTTTGGAAAAAATACTTAATATTAATTCTGTCGATCAAAGAGCTTTGCTCGGATTTAACGACAGTAACTTGCAGCCAATAGAACGACGGTTTAGTTCTACAGTTATTGTTAGAGGCGACAATGTTTATATTAAAGGCATTCAAGAAGAAGTTGAGGTTATCGAAAAGATATTCAAAGAGATGATTTATGTTCTGAACACTAGCGGTAAACTTGTGCCCCAGGATGTTACAACAATATTAGACCTTACAGTTCAAGGAAAAGAAATTATCAGCGATAAAGAATACGATGACATTATTCTTTATACAAAAAGAGATGTAATAAAGGCAAAAACTCCAACACAAAAAATTTACGCAGAAAGTATTTCTAAAAACGATATTTGTTTTGCAATCGGACCTGCGGGTACAGGAAAAACTTATTTAGCAGTTGCATTTGCAGTCTCTGCTCTTAAAAAAGGTGTGGTTCAAAAAATTGTTTTAGCGAGACCGGCAGTTGAAGCCGGCGAGAGTTTGGGTTTTCTCCCCGGTGATTTAAAAGAAAAAATTGATCCTTACCTTCGACCTTTGCTTGATGCTTTGCAGGAAATGCTGCCTAATGATCAATTGAGAAGTTACCTTGAAAAAGAAGTCATTGAAATTGTTCCTCTTGCTTATATGCGAGGAAGAACACTAAATCATGCCTACGTAATTTTAGATGAAGCACAGAACGCAACAGCGATTCAAATGAAGATGTTTTTAACAAGGTTGGGTCCAAACTCTAAAGCAATTATTACAGGCGATATCACACAAATTGATTTACCAAGTTCTACTTACAGCGGATTAATTCAAGTGCAGCAAATTTTACAAAACGTAGACGGAGTCGATTTTATCTATTTCAATAAACAAGACGTCGTTAGGCATAAACTTGTTAAAGATATCATTAATGCTTATGAAAAATTTAATAACGGCGGAAAAAATTCAATTGGTCAGTGAATCTTTTTACTTTCTTCCCACAACTTATCCATTTCAGATAAATTTGAATCTGTAATATTTTTCCCTTCTTCCGCTAATTTCTTTTCGATGAAAGAAAATCTCTTTATAAATTTTTCATTTGTTACCCGCAATGCATTTTCGGGGTTTATGCCGATAAACCTAGTATAGTTAACTATCGAAAAAAGCAGATCTCCCAATTCTTCTTCAATCTTCTGAATGTTGTTACTTGTTGAAACCTGTTCAAACTCGTTTATTTCTTCTTTTACTTTTTCCCATACTTTTTCTTTTTCATCCCAATCAAAACCGACCTTTGAAGCTTTTTCCTGAATTCTAAACGCTCTATGTAATTGCGGTAGTGCTTTTGGTATGCCGTCCAGAACGGATTTACGTCCTTCTTCAAGTTTGATTTTTTCCCAATTGTACATTATCTCATCGTTATTCTTTACCTTTGTTTCACCAAAAACATGAGGATGCCGGCGGATTAATTTTTCGGTTATTCCGTCAATCACATCGTCTATATTAAACTGATTTGTTTCTCTTGCAATTTGGGAGTGAAAAACTATATGAAGCAATACATCACCTAATTCACCTTTCATCTCGGCAAAATCTTTTTCGTCTATCGCTTCGATTAGTTCATAAGTTTCTTCTAAAGTTGCGGCTTTAATTGAATCATGAGTTTGTTCTTGATCCCATGGACATTCGATTCTCAGTCTTTTCATCACATCGACCAATTTTTGAAATTTCTCTCCGGTCATTCTTCCTCTTTTTTTGATGGTGAAATTACTATTGTTTATTCAGAATTACCAAACCGAGAAAATAATTTGACTTACTTTTTATTAATTTTACAAACACTTTTCGGAGGATTTATGTTAGAAGAAAAATTGAATGAAATGGGAATCGATATACCTGAAGCGCCAAAACCTTTGGCGTCGTATATTCCGGCAGTCGTTTCGGGTAATTTAGTTTATACTGCCGGTCAAGTCCCGCTTGAAAATGGTAAAATAAATTTTACCGGGTTAGTTGGTCGTGATTTAACAATTGAAGCAGCACAAAAAGCAGCAAAAATTTGTGCGATTAATTGCCTGAGTGCTATTAAATCCGTTTTGGGTGATTTAAACAGGATAGAAAGAATATTAAAACTTACCGTTTTTGTTGCGAGTGCAGAAGGTTTCGTTGATCAACCTAAAGTTGCAAACGGTGCATCAGATTTTGTAGTTGAACTTTTCGGTGAAAAAGGAAAGCATGTAAGAAGTGCAGTCGGAGTTAGCGGTTTACCAATCAATGCACCGGTGGAAATTGAAATGATTGCAGAAATTAAGAAATAATATACCCCCGTTTTGTATTGATTTATGATTCATTTCTTGTATTTTTAGTATAAATTACTATTAGTACTTGAAACTTTTCCGTAAAAATTATGTTGAAATGAGAACTGAAGGGAGATTTATGATGAAAAAACTTTTTACAATCTTATTACTTTTGGGATTTGTTCTTTCTGTGAATGCTCAATTCAGAGATGATTTGAATAATAAAGTTAGTATACGTGAAGGATTTCTGAATCCGGAAACTTCCAATAATTTATTCGGTTTTATTGATCCGTCAAAATTCTCTATGAACCATCAAGTTAGTATGTCATATTCTGCGTTTGCCGGGCAAGGAGTTGCTTTAGGTGTTTATACCAATAGTCTTCGTTATGATTTTTCAGAGAACCTAAATTTTCAGGTTGATGCTAGTCTTGTAAATTCACCCTATAATACAATCGGTGAGGGTTTTTCAAATAACATAAACGGAATTTATTTATCGCGAGCTGCTGTTAATTTCAAACCCTCTGAAAACACAAGAATTTCCCTTGAATTTAGACAGCTCCCCGGCGGTTATTATAACAATTACTACAACCCATATTATTACCTATCTCCCTCGTTCGACCGTGAAAGGAAATTTCATCAACTTCAGGAAGCAAAGTAATTAAAATCATTTTTTGTTAAATTTGATAACCGGGTAATTGCCCGGTTATTTTTTTATCTATTCCGAAAAGAAATTGATCCGAAGACAGAAAAAAATTACAAGCCAAGCAAACAATGTAGATTTGAAAACTTCTACACAAAATCTGCTTTTGAATATTATCATATTTGTTTTGATTGTTGTTGTGATTTATCTGAGCTATTCAATATATATCAAACTAAAATTAGATACGGCGGAAGAGATTGTGCAAAATGTTAATAAAGATGTCCCTTCCGAAATTATTCAACTAGAAGTATTAAATGGATGCGGTGTTTCGGGCTTGGCTGATCGTTTTACTGATTACCTAAGAAGTAAAGGATATGATGTTGTCAACAAAGGAAACTATATTCAGTTTGATATTGAAAAAACTATAGTTATTGATCGAATAGGAAATAAAGCTAATGCAGAAGTAATTGCGAGCTCGCTTGGTGTCAACAAAAATAGTATTATAACACAAATCAATGAAGATTATTTTCTGGATGTTTCGGTTATACTTGGTGCAGATTATTATCAACTAACTCCATTAAAATGAGGTGAAATTGGATTCATTAAAATTTGCCGAAGAAATTACTCAAACAATGCTTTCCAAAAAAGGATTCAGAATTAGAATTTTAGATCTCAAAAAACTCTCTGCTTTTGCAGATTATTTTGTGATTTGTTCTGCTTCATCGGATACTCAAGTAAAAGCTATTGCTGATGCAATCGACAAAGAAATGCGTGATAGAGGAATTAAAACTTATCACCGTGAAGGATATGAAGCCCTTAACTGGGTCTTACTCGATTACTTCGATGTCGTAGTTCACGTATTTAAAAATGAAATTCGTGATTACTACAACCTAGAAAAACTCTGGGGTGATGCCGAAACTATTGAAATTGAAGATGAGGATTAACGCGAGGGAATGATTGAAAAAGTACATTGCAAATCTATTTATAGATGCATCAAAAAAACTTGATTACTTAAATGATAGAGAAATACAATTAAGTATTCCGGCGAATCCCCTTCACGGTGATCTTTCTACTAACATTGCTATGATCCTTACTAAAGAATTAAAAAGGAATCCTCGTCAAATTGCTGAAGAAATTATTTCTAATCTCGATTACGATAAAAACAACATTAGCAAAATTGAAATAGCCGGACCCGGGTTTATCAATTTTACTTTTACTAATTCATTTTTAGCAGATATACTTAAAGAAATCAATCAACAAAAAGAAAAGTTTGGTGAATCGCAAAAGTATTCACATAAAAAAGCTAACGTTGAATTTATTTCGGCAAATCCCACCGGTCCATTAACTATCGGGCATGGAAGAAATGCGGTAATTGGGGATACAATAGCAAATCTATTGGAAGCAGTTGGTTATCAAGTTGACCGTGAGTATTATTTTAATAATGCCGGCAGACAGATGCGTGTGCTAGGCGAGTCTCTTAATCTCCGATACTTAGAGTTACTTGGAGAGAAGATTGATTTTCCCGAAGATTATTACCAAGGTGAGTACATTAAAGATATTGCGCAAAAGTTGATTGATGAGTTTGGTAATGATTGTAAGGATAAAGAAATTAATTTCTTCAAAGAGAAAGCCGAGAAAGAAATTTTTGTTGATATTAAAAATACATTAAGCCGGCTCGGTATTGAGATGGCAATCTTTTATAACGAGAATGATCTCTATGAAAGCGGGAAACTTGAAGAAGTAAAACAAAAACTTGCCAGTAAAAAATTAACCTATGAAAAAGACGGAGCGCTTTGGCTGAAATTAAGCGAACTCGGTAGGGAAGATGATAAAGTAATTGTAAAATCTACGGGAGAGCCTACTTACCGCTTACCCGATATTGCATACCACACAACTAAGTTTGATAGAAATTACGATTTAATGGTTGATCTTTTTGGCTCGGATCATAATGCAACATACCCCGATGTTATTGCCGGAGTTAAAGCTCTCGGCTATGATGAAACAAAAATCAAAGTTGTGATTCATCAATTTGTTACAATAACACAAGGGGGTGAAGCAGTTAAGATGTCAACCCGCAAAGCAAATTTTATAACAATTGATGAACTTATTGATGAAGTCGGGGCTGATGTTGTTCGCTACTTCTTTCTTATGCGAAATGTAAACTCCCACTTAAATTTTGATTTAGAGATCGCAAAAAAACAATCAGATGAAAATCCGGTTTTCTATTTGCAATATGCACATGCAAGAATCTGCTCTATTCTTAGGATGACTGAAGAACAAGGTTTAGAGCCAAATTATAATGTACTTAATAAACTTGAAAAAGATGAAGAATTAAATCTTGTTAAAAAGATGCATCATTTTGAAGATGAAATTTTATATGCAGCGGAAAATTGTGAACCGAACAAAATCGCGAATTATCTCGAAGAGTTAGCTTCACTATTTCATAAATTTTATACCGAATGCAGAATTATCGGATCAGAAAAAGATTTGGCTGAAGCAAGAATTGCGTTAGTTACCTCTGTTAGAACGGTGTTGCAAAATGGGTTGAAGATTATCGGAATATCGGCACCCGAGAAAATGTAAGTTGAATTAAAAGTTTGGGTAATAAATAATTAAGTTAACCTGCTAGTGCAACAGAACATGCATAAACTTTATTGGCTTCGTTTTCTTTCAAAACTTTTCCCAATTCTGTTACCGTAGCACCTGTCGTAATGACATCATCGAGTAATAAAATATTCTTCCCCCTTATTGTCTTTGTTCGTTTTAACTTAAATGCACCTTCAATATTAGTTTTTCGTTCTAGGATATTTAGCTTAGTTTGAGATTCAGTAAACTTTTTCCGCTTTACAATATTTGTTCGGTAAGGTTTATTCAAATATTTTGCTAAACTTATTCCGATATGATCGGACTGGTTATAACCTCGATCGGCTTTCTTTAGTTTGTGTAATGGAATCGGAATAATGTAGTCAATATTCCACGAAGCAATTTTATCAGCGCTTAATTCTCCGATGAAAACTCCTAAAATATTTCCAACTCTAAACCTCTTTTTATATTTTAATTCGTGCAGAAGTATTTGAAGATTTCCGCCTTCCTTAAATACAAATGGTGATACAAAACCATCGATAATTTTTTCTGTTGAGAATTTTCTATCAAATTCATATTGAATTAGTTCATCGGGAGCGATATCAATTTGAGAAAAACAAGAATCACAAATGACTCTTTGTGTGGAGAGCAGTTTTGAATTGCAGCATAAACATAAACGTGGTAAGAAAAAATCGAGTAGTATATTCCCTACTTCATTTACTTTCACAAATTATGAAACTCCTTGAGTTAACAAGTATTCACCGCATTTTTTGTCGTTAAATTCAAAGTGGTTAAAGAACCATCGTTTGTTGCTTTTTAAGAATTCCAAATCCAATTTGGTCTTCCCGCTTGAAATGTCTTTAAAGTATGAATCGACAAAGTTGAAGAATCGATCGTGTTCAAGTTTGTGCGAAAAATAATTAACATACTTATACTCTTTCATTAACCCTTCTTCGGTATCGAAATGATCACGTAAAAGATTCTTTAGGTCGATTAATAAGCGTTTAGTTTCACCGTCAAACTTTGCTCCAAGTTGGTTATATAACTTATTGACAATCTTGATATACTGCAAATGCTGAGCATCGATTTTCTCAATATTGACCAGCTCGTTATCCGATAATTCGATAAAACTCATGATAGTTCTCCTCGGGAAACTATAACATTCCCTCTTTTTTTCTGATAAACCACTCGATGGTAAGCAGTAAAATTATTATCAACAAAATAAATTCAAATGATAGAGGATCGTAAGTTGTTGATAATACTGTTCTTTTTATTTTATTCCGATTTAGAGTCTCAATATCCCTTATTGCATCGCTTGAATTATCGATATAATAATAAGCACCTCCTGTTAAAGATGCTATCATTTCCAAATAATTTTTTTGCATAACGGTTTGAAGCTTTTCCAAATCAATTTGACCGATGTTGAATTTCCCGTTATAAGTTTTAGTTTTAATCCCGTTGATTTCAGATATGGCATTGAATGAGTAATCACCTTTATTGGGAATATTTATCTGACCTTTATAAATACCATTATCTTCGTGAGAAAGTTTTAAAGTAAATGAATTTTCTGAAGATTCAATTTCAACAATAATATTTGCATCGCGTATTGGTGCTAACTTATCATCATATATTTCACCAATAAATTCAATTGATTCACCAACCGCATAAAT
>LNQE01001705.1_pt1 | contig 10968 bp, 11 predicted proteins | sample 603111 | NCBI WGS metagenome assembly LNQE01 (sample SAMN04260313, study PRJNA301899) | hydrocarbon metagenome | isolation source: hydrocarbon-contaminated ditch | place: Germany: Bremen | collected 1998
CAGGATACCCCTGCGCCGGGTTCCCCTGCCAGCCCCCTCTTTTCCCTGAGCTTGCTGCTCTTCGGCGGTTACCGGAGAGTCTCCCGGAAGAATGTCCTCGGGCATGCTACACGTTCCACCCTCTATCGCGAGATAGTACGCCGGCCGGGAAGCGACGCAGCGACACTCGCAGAAGCGACCGGGACCAATGAGAACACCCTGCGCTACCACCTCATGAAACTGGTTGAGACCGGAACGATCATCACCTTCGTACGCCCGGGTGTGGTGCGGTACTTCCCGAACCAAGGGAGGTATTCCCCGTTCGAGCAGGTGCTCATCCACTATATCCTGAACGATACCCCATGTGCCATCCTGCAGTTCCTCTCTCACTGCCCGGGAATGACGCGACAGGAACTTGCGAATGCGCTCGATATTTCCGGGCCATCGGTCTCCCGCCAGATGGAGGGGCTGATCGCGGATGGTGTCGTAGAAAACCGATCAGACGGGCGGTCCAATCACTACTTCCTCACGAAGGACGCATGCCGGGCCCTCAAGAGGCCAGCCGACGGGGAACCGACGATACTGCAGCACCCTGCTCTGCCGGGTGGGGCGTATCCCTGCCACCGGGAGGATACAGCACGGGAAGCCATTGCAGTACAGGCCCCAAGCCTGCCCCGGATTCCCGGGGTATGACGCGGGGATATCCTCGCTTTGTACCATAGGGCTTCACACCGGGCTACAGGGGTCCCTCTTCCCGACAATCCCCCGCTCATTTGCAGGGCAGCATACCATGACCTGGCGTTCCCTGGAGAGAGACGTGCGTTCCTGGTCGTCCGGATCCTTTCCTTGTTCCAGAACCCCGGGTGTACCCCCCTTGTCCGGCAGGGTATCCCTTCTCCGGCATGTAGCTTCCCGTTCGAGAAATGGTTTGATATCCCCTGCCCATGTTCCTGTGGAGACGGGTGATTCGGGACCCTTTGCGTCCCTTCCCCGTCTGTCCAGGAGTCGATACACCATGATACGAAAGATTGCACTCTGTGCTCTCCTGGTCCTGGTCATCGTCCCGGCGCTCGCACTGGCCGCCGGGCCGCAGGGACAGGGAGCAGGTACCGGCATCCAACTCCGCGACTGCCTGCAGGCGCGGCAGCAGGACGCCGGTGAAGAAGCCCGGAACGAACAGGTCCGCACCTGCCTCATGCAGGGTACGGGGACCGGAGAAGGCCAGGAGCTTCGCCAGATGGTCAGGAACCGCATCAGCGGACAGGATGGCCTCCAGGTCCGGAATATGACCGGTATCGGCCAGCAGGTCCGCGAACATGCAGGGCTGATGAACCAGTCGCGGCTGCAGGACGGGTCCTGCGGGGCCTGCCTTCGCTCACGTTCATCATGACGCGGTGCACCGGGCCGGGCATACCGCTGACCCCTCTTTTTTGCCTCCTCGTTGCCTGGAATGGGCAGAGTAAATCAAGGATTCCTGAATGGATTATTCCCCAGTCATCGAAACGCTGGGGGAGGGTCCTGGTCTGAATTGACTGCCGGCAACGAGGCACCTGGATGGCCGCCCCGGGGTCGCGGGGACAAAAACATTCGCGGTATTCGAGTACGTTAGCAGATATCACCTGGAGGGGTGCGGTGGCGACTGCCCACGGGTATATATAAGCCCGGGAAAGTCACGCTGACCCATCAGGAATAGCGAAGAGCCTTTTTTGGAGGAGGATATTTTTGCCACCAGGCCTGGTGGTCGCCCTATCCGGATACCCACACCGTCCCTTGATTTTACGACAGATCTTACCGGCCAGGATGCTTTCAAAAAATACCCCGGCAGGATCTCTCCCTGCAGGAGAAGCCCTGAGTTCTGCGAAAGCCTCTTGTAGGGGATATACCTATCGTAGTGATGGTGTGCATACGATGCCAAAAGAGAACCAATCCTCCGTAGTAAAGATCATCGAGTTGATCGGCAGTTCGCCGAATGGATGGGAAGAGGCAGCAGCGAATGCTGTGAAGGAAGCAGCGGGAACCGTCAGGAACATCAAGGGAATCGACCTCAAGCGCTGCACAGCCAAGGTTGAGAACGACAGAATTGTTGAATACCGTTCCGTGGTAAAAGTTGCATTTGTCGTGGACAGGGACAGCTGAACTGTCCCCGTTTTTCGAGATACCGGGACCTGAAAACCCCGCTATCTGCAGATCCGGAATATGGCAGGGAGCGGCAGGGATGTTCTCTGATCACGTCAGGGCACCGGGAACATTTTCCTGACGAAAAGAGGTGAGGAGAGTCCACCTGCCTGCCTCCTCGCTGTTTACTATGGGTAAAATGGCTACTTCGTTCTTTACCGCTCCCGGGACTGATCACTGAACCGCAGCCAGGGCGCCCTCCGGGGCCGGCGGTGCGTATCCCGTGGGGCGGTGTGGGGAGGCGTTCCCCCCCAGATACTCTGCTATCTTCATCATCCTCACCTCTATAAAAAAACGAAGAGCCTCCTAGCTCCTCCTCAGGGTGTCGATAGCGATGGAGAAGTTTCCACCGCTTTCGGCGTAAACCAGTTCTATCTCGTTCTCGCTCACGATCATGCCAGAGGAGTATCCCCCATCCTGTTCGACAACCGTAAGCGTCCTGCCGTTACGGTCGATCACGCCGGCAAACTCTTGAGGAGGATCGTTCTCCCAGGGGGATCCATACGAGAAGGTGCCGGAGAAGATACGCCCCTGCTGCTCGGTCACGTCAATGAACATCATCGCACCTGAATAATCGGTGTATCCCGTGCCCTGTTCAAAACCGATCATCGTACCGGACCACCTCCCGGTCAGGTCCGGGATACCGTTCGTGGCAGGCTGGTCCTGCGGCGGGACTCCTGTGCACCCGCAGAGCAGTGCAGCAAGGAGGAGGAGTATGGTACCTTGTATCCATTTCATACAGTTCCCGGTTCTCTGTAAAGACAGATAAGCATGTCCATCCGAGAATTATTACGATGAGTGCTCCCTTCATATTCACCCTCTTCGAAGGACTCCCCCGGCAGGGCCCCGGGAGCGATGCATGCACGAACCGTATGTTTGACCTGCTCTCTCCGCCCGCGAATGCCCGGGTCCTCGATATCGGGTGCGGGGTGGGAATGCAGACCCGTGCCATCGCCCGCCGGTGCCCACGCTGCAGGATCACCGCCCTTGATATCCACCAGCCCTTCCTTGACGACCTCACGCGAAAAGCAGGGGAGGCGGGTGTCGGAGACCGGATCACGACGTGTCGCGCCTCAATGGATGATCTCCCCTTCCCCCCGGAATCTTTCGATCTCATCTGGTCCGAAGGGTCGGTCTTCATCATGGGCTTTGAGAAGGGTCTCCGGTACTGGAAGGACTTCCTGAAACCAGGTGGCAGCCTCGCGCTCTCCGAGATGGCCTGGTTCACGGACACCCCGTCACCGGAGGTTATGGCGTTTATGCAGGAGCAGTACCCGCCCATGACCACCGTCCGGGAATGCGAACGGATCATCCGTAATGCCGGGTACGGGATCATCGGGAGCTTCAGGCTCCCTGGTGACGCATGGTGGAATGAGTTCTACGAACCGCTCGAGGCAAAGATGAATTCGATAAGGGATCAGTACGCCGATAACCCTGATGCCACGACCATACTCGCCATGACCAGGAAAGAGGTTGCCCTGTTCCGGGAGTATGCAGACCAGTACGGGTACCAGGTCTTCCTGCTCCGGAAACCCGCCTGACGGGAGGGGCCAACGGTCCTGCCCGGGAGCCCGCGTGATTGCCGGGTGCTATGGTACTCTTCGTGGGTTTGCTGAAAGAGGGTGGGGAAAACGGTGCCTCCCGCCCCCAGGAACCCGCTGGACTCCATGGTGCCACAGAACTGTTCATGGGTTTCCGGCAGAAGAAGGTGAATCAGCTGCTTCATTCCAGGGAGCTGGGATCTCCCGGCGGACCACGAATACTCCTGCGGTCCCGGGCAACCACTGGTTCAATGGGGACCCTGGGTAAACAGGGGCTGCCCGGCGTCCGAACCACCCACTGCATTGGATCAGGCCCGTTTCCCTGCCTGATTCACTAAAAAAGAGTTCCTGGGAGCCCGCCTGGAGCAGTTCATCCCCGGGGGGGTTCCTGGCCAGGGTCTTTTACAAAGAGCTGGTCGACCCCGAGCAGGGTATTCACCCAGGCCAGCTCATCGCTGCACTGGAACAGGATCAGGATACCGAGCGTGATCGGGACGGCAAAGATCATCCCGGCGATACCAAGGATCCATCCCCATATGATTACCGAGAGGACCACCACGAGGGCAGGCATCTGGAACTTCCGTGCGGCTAAGTAGGAGAAGACCGGGTTCTCTACGACAAGGTTGAGGATGCAGACCAGTGCGATGACCGCCGCTGCTCCCCACCACCCGAACTGGAGCCAGGCAAAGAAGATGGCAGGGAGTGATGCAAGGATCAGCCCGATGTACGGGATGTAGCCGAGGAAAAAGGTCAGAACCCCCCAGAGGAGGGCGGCATGGACCCCCATCAGGAAGAGGGTGCCGCCAAAGAGCAATCCATGGACAGCATTCGCCTCGGTCCGGACAACCACGAACCCGATCATGTACTGGCTCATCCGGGAGAGCTCGGAGACCTTCCCGTCCTTGAGCGCGGGAATCTTCTTCAGCCGCTCCGGCAGGCGGGGGAGCTCGAGCAGCAGGAAGAAGGTCGTTACCCCGATAAAGAAGAGGTACAGGATCAGGTCGCCGATGCCAGTCACCGATGAGACGACCAGGTCTGCCACGTATTTCAGGTCAGGAGTCGGAGCCGTTGCAAGGACACCGGAGAAACCAAAACCGGTGAGGGTTCCTTCGATCTCTCCGATACGCTGGGTGAGCTCGGCCTGGTACAGGGGGAGGTCTTTTATCAGGGTGCTGAACCCAAAGACCGTCAGGGCTACCAGGATGAGGATGAGGAGAAAGGCAATCCCGGTAACGACCGACACCGCGAGGATGTCTGATAACCCCTTCTTCCGGAGTCGTTCCATGAGCGGATAGGTGAGCATAGCAAGGACGAGGGAGACCACGAGGATGGTGACAAGGTACGAGGTCATCTTCAGGGCGATGACCAGGAGAAAGCAGAAGACCAGGAGGATGAAAGCGCGGGAGATTCCCTGTTGTCCGGACGGAAACGTCATCCTGTGTCACTGGGGAAGCGGACACGACAAACCTTTCGATCCAGGAGAACGACCAGCTGAACGTATCCTGAGACAGCACTCCGGTCGTCTCACCTCCCCGAGAGATATACCTCGCCAGAATGACCCCTCCGCCATCTCTCCCTTCTCTCATCCCGTCGCCCCTGCATCGTCCTGTCTTCCCGGGGCCCTCCCTTTCTCACTCTCCCTCTCATCTGCCATTACCAAGTACTCTCTGACTCTCCTCATTTCTCCCTCCTCCCTCATGATCATCCCCGGACTGTGCAGCAAGCACCGCACCGTACCTCCCGGTCCCTGCACCGGTCGCCCTCCAATACCCGTGATTCCCGGGATCGGTGCGGACTGGAGAAACATTAACATCGTTCCCGCCCGAAATTACTGGCACTATGTGGAAGGCAGTGGAGGTTGATGCCTGGATTGCGGGCAGGAGATCGAGCCTGGAGGAGGCCCGGGTCACGGTCACGGACATCATCCGCCGTGTCGGGAGTGACGGGGACACCGCGCTCCGCCAGCTCTCGCGGCATGTCGTGCTCACGGATATCGCGGTCACGGACGAGGAGCGGCAGGCAGCATACGATGCGGTTGATGCGAAGATCGTGGAGAGCCTTGCTGCGGCAAAAGAGCGGATCGAGCGCTTCCACCAGCTCCAGCGGTCCCGGGACCTCTGGATGGAGGAAGTCGAGCCCGGGATCGTGCTCGGGATGAAGACGACCCCCCTCCGGCGGGTCGGCCTCTACATCCCGGGCGGCCGGGCCGCCTACCCCTCCTCTGCCCTGATGTGCGGGATCCCGGCCCGGGTTGCCGGGGTTCCGGAGATCTGTGCCTGTTCCCCCCCGCCGATCAGCCCCATGACGCTCGTCGCCCTTGACCTGGCCGGGGTGACCGAGATCTACCGGTCCGGGGGAGCGCAGGCCATCGCGGCGATGGCGCTCGGAACAAAGACCATCCCCCCGGTCCAGAAGATCGTCGGTCCGGGAAACATCTACGTCACGCTGGCAAAGATGATGCTCCGCGAGAAGGCGGAGATCGATTTCCCCGCTGGTCCGAGCGAGATCGGGATCATTGCCGACCACACGGCCGACCCCCGCGTCGTTGCTGCCGATGTCCTCGCCCAGGCCGAGCATGACCCCGATGCTGCCTGCATCCTGATCACCACGGATGCCACCCTGCCGGCGAAGGTCGGCCGCGAGATTGCAGCGATGACCAGCAAAGCGCCGCGAAAGGAGATCATCGAAAAAGCGCTCGAAAATTCCGGGTACGTCATTGCACGGGACCTTGACGAGGCGATTGCGGCATCCGATGCCGTTGCCCCCGAGCACCTCTCCATCCAGGTCGAAGACCCCCTGCCGGTCGTGATGCGGGTGCGAAACGCCGGGGCGATCTTTGTCGGGAGGTACTCGGCGGTCGCCTGCGGGGACTACGCGGTCGGGACCAACCATGTCCTGCCCACTGCCGGGTATGCCCGGACCTACTCAGGCCTTGATGTCGGCCACTTCTGCAAGACCGCCTCAGTCGAGATGATCTCCCGGGACGGCCTCGAACGGATAGGGGATGTCGTCGAAACCATCGCCGACGCCGAGGGGCTGCACGCCCATGCCGAGTCGGTCCGGGTGCGGCGGCGGCTGGGGTAACCTCTTCTCACCAGCCCTTCCTTTTTACGGGAGGGGGGCCACCTTCCAGCCGAAAGAGGGAGACCAGGCCGGAGTTACCTCTCCCGTTTTCTCTTTTTCAGGGTACCACACAGGGATGGGCTGACGGGGACAGCAGGATCCTGTCCGTACCGGGTGATTCCACCTGATGGACATCACAGGAATTTATAAGGAAGGCGACAAAGGTTGAGTGTTGAGACGCACCAGGACATTCTACCGGACAATAAGGGACCGTATGACCCGGTATATTCCCAGCGAAGGCCAGGGACACAAAGCCAGTACCTATTCCTGGAAAGATCTCCTCTTCTTCATCCCGTTCTTCAAACCCTATACCGCAGCTATAGCGGTAATCCTGGTCCTTACCGCTCTCAAATCCCTCTTCACCGCATTCATTCCGTACACCTCAAAAATTTTGATCGATTCGGTGTTCGGCAATACCCCTGTCCAGATTCCTGAAACACTGACCGGGCCATTCAGCCAGATGGTAAACCAGGTCGTTACGTTCATGGGGAGTTCCCTCACATCATTCATTCTCGTTGTTCTCATTGTGGGTCTTGCTATCGGCATCCTTGACATCATCCGCACGTTTCTCACGATCCAGGTCAGGGAAGGGTTCGTGGTTTCCCTCCGGACCGCACTCTATTCCCACGTCCTCTTTGTTCCCATCCGGTTTTTCCGGTCGGAACGGACCGGATCGATCATCTCCCGGGTATCTTCGGACACTGCGCAGCTCCAGGGGATGGTGCTCACCCAGTTCCCCCAAATTACCTCATCTGTATTCACGCTTGTTTTCACCCTTGGTGCGATGATTCTCATCTCGCCGTACCTGACCCTGGTATTCATTGCCGTTATCCCCTTCATCGCGGGTATCAATTACCTCATCTCCGGAAAGATTCGGCGGCTCACGTACCTGGAACTTGAGAGACTCTCCGATATTTTTGCCCGGATGGGGGACACAATCGCCGGGATCGAGACCGTAAAAAGCCATGGGGCCGAATATCGGGAAGCTGAAGACATTGCAGCACAGGTCCGGGAGCTCGGCGATACGCGGATTGGGAACAGTCTCGTCAGTGCACTGGGAGAGAAAAGCCGTTCGTTGTTTGAGGGTGCAGCGATTCTGATCATTCTCTGGGTGGGTGGAACCATGGTTATTGGGGGCCGGATGTCACTTGGGGATTTCGTTGCGTTCATGGTATACCTCCCCATTCTCGGGGCATCCTTGCAGATCATGCTCTCGTTTCCCCTCGATATGCAGAGGATCATCGCAGCTGCCGGCAGGGTGAAGGAACTCTTTGCAATTGCACGTGAGTATGAACTCCATGACCATGATCTGCTGCCGGACTACCAGATTCGGGGGGAGATCATCTTTGACCACCTCTCGTTCGCCTATGACCCGCGCAGGAAAATCCTCGATGATATAACTCTTCGTATCAGGCCGGGAGAAATTATAGGAATCATAGGAGAGACGGGTGCGGGCAAGACAACCCTTACCCAGCTGATCCTGCGGTTTTATACCCCGATGAACGGCAGAATTCTCCTTGACGGGATGGATATCTCGACCATCCGGCATGACCATATCAGGACGCTGATCGCATTTGTCTCCCAGGACCTCTTCCTGTTCCACGACAGTATCAGGAACAATATCCGGTACAGTGTCCCCCATGCGACCGATGAAGAGATCATTACTGCTGCACAGGCTGCCCAGCTCCACGAGACGATCCTGCAGTTCCCTGACGGGTACGATACCATTGTCGGGGAACGGGGGCTCCAGCTCTCTGCAGGCCAGCGGCAGCGGATCTCGCTTGCCCGTGCATTCCTCCGCAATGCACCGGTGATGATCATGGATGAACCCAGCTCAGCCCTTGACCAGGAGACGGAGTATCGCCTGCTCTCAACGCTCGCACGACAGGCGCACGGGAAAACGGTCCTGATCATCACGCACCGCGAGAGCATCCTCCAGGTATGTGACCGGGTCCTGCGACTCATTGACGGGAAACTGGTTGAAGAAGAGAATCACCAGCGAACTATTATCTGATGGGAACAGAGAAGTCATAAAAGACGTTTCACGGGAAGGGAATCGCCATGTACTACCGGGGCAACGAACTGGGAAAACTTATTATTCAGCTCGCTCCGACCGGGATCGTCCCTACGAAAGAATCCAATCCATCCGTCCCGGTAACTCCTGAAGAGATCATCGGGCAGACTATCACGGCATTCCAGCTGGGGGTATCCTCGGTGCATATCCATGCACGGGATGAAGCGGGCCGGCCAACGACCCGGAAAGACATCTACGAGGAGATTATTGCCGGTATACGGAAAACCTGCCCGGATATCATCATCTGTGCCAGCACAAGCGGACGTATTCCGGGCGGGAGACGTGATGAGGTACTGGACCTTGCACCTGACATGGCATCCCTGACTCCCGGCTCGGTCACGTTCAGGGACTCGATTTCGATTAACCCGAGTGGAGAGATCATGCACCTGGCCCGTGAAATGGCCAGACAGGGGATTAAACCGGAGATAGAGGTTTTTGAAGCAGGTTTTATCAATACTGCCAGGTACCTGCAGAAAAAAGGCATCCTGGCCGCACCACTCTTCTTCAATTTCCTCATGGGATCGCTCGGGAGTATCCCGGCAGATGTCCGCGATCTGGTCTATCTTGTGGAGTCCCTCCCGGAAGGTTCAACCTGGGCAGCGGCCGGGATCGGCAGGTTCCAGATGCAGGTCGCCGCTGCCGCGATCCTCATGGGCGGCCATGTCAGGATCGGTCTTGAAGATTCGATTTACCGGGACTACCGGGAGCGGACACTCACGACAAATGAGGAACTCGTCAAATGGGTTGTCGGGATGGCGCAATGCCTGGGGAGGGAGATCGCATCACCCCGGGAAGCCCGGGAGATCCTCGGGCTCCGACCACGGGGAGGCGGGGATTCCTGATCCTGCGGTGGCACTGAGGAGTTCGGTTCAGTGAGTGCCCACCATGACACCATGGGCCGGTTCCCCGAAGGGGAGACGGTATTCGGTCCGGTAGTGGCATGGGCGGGTAGGACCCCGGATCACCCTGCTATCATCGAACCGTCAGGGAAGGTCATCACCTACCGGGACCTCACGGTTATTCTCCCTGCCTGGAACCATGCACTCTCACGCGTGGGATTGAAACGCGGGTCGCGTATTGCCCTCGTCCTCCCCAACGGGGCGGACATGGCGGCAGCCTTTCTCGGCATCACGGCCACCGCAGTCTGCGCCCCGCTGAACCCCTCCTACTCGCGCGAGGAGTTCTCCTTCTTTCTGACGGATACCGGGTGTGATGCCGTCCTGGTATCTCCCCATCACCCGACCGCCGCGGAACCCGGCGCCGATGAGCTCGGCATCCCCTGCTACCAGCTCCGGGACGTCGAAGAGGTCATTGCCGGGGCCTCCCCGTTCCCTGATGGTGCTGTGGGCGGGATGACCGGGGACGTCCCTGCCGGATCCTGGGCCCGGCCCGATGAGAACGCCCTCATCCTCCACACCTCAGGGACGACCGGGAAGCCCAAGAGGGTGCCCCTCAGGCAGGACCGTGTCTGCAGGAATGCTGCCGCGATTGCCGGATCGCTCGGGCTGACCACTGCTGACCGGTGCCTCAACCTGATGCCGCTCTTCCATGTCCACGGGCTGATCGGCTGCCTGCTCGCCACCCTCTATTCCGGCGGGACCGTGATAACCGCACCCGGGTTCCAGCCAGACCGGGTCGCGGCGTGGTTACGGGACCTCTCGCCGACCTGGTACTCGGCAGTCCCGGCGATCCACCACGCCCTCCTCCGGGTCTCCCGGCAGGAAGAGGGTATGCGCCACCGGCTCCGGTTCATCCGGTCCTGTTCGGCCCCGCTCCCACCGTCCCTCCTCTCCGAGCTGGAGGAGCGGTTCCGGGTCCCGGTCATCGAGGCGTACGGCATGACGGAAGCAGCCCACCAGATCGCGTCAAACCCGCTCCCCCCCTCACCCCACAAGCCGGGTTCGGTGGGGGTCCCGACAGGGTATACTGTCAGCATCAGGAGTCCTGGATGGCAGGAACAGGAACCGGGTGAGCGGGGAGAGGTCTGGATAGCCGGGGGGAACCTCTTCTCCGGGTACGAAGACAACCCGTTCGCAAACGCCGAGGAATTCCGGGGCGGGGTCTTCCGGACCGGGG
>LNQE01001123.1_pt1 | contig 10960 bp, 12 predicted proteins | sample 603111 | NCBI WGS metagenome assembly LNQE01 (sample SAMN04260313, study PRJNA301899) | hydrocarbon metagenome | isolation source: hydrocarbon-contaminated ditch | place: Germany: Bremen | collected 1998
CCCCCTCCCGGGCGGGGTGGGATGTCCCCCACGGCCCACTGCCGTTCTGTTTGCCTCGCCCCCCGGGCGCGGCTGCTCACCGCCTGTCGTCATGTGGGAGTGGCGCATGGGGGTGGGGAGGCCCCCTTCCCCTGCCCCCCGGTCCCTTCTCCGGGGAGAGGCAGGAACAGGGCATGGGTCCGGGGTACCCCATCGGAATTCGGGTTTTCTCATCGGCCGCATCTGCAGCCTGCAGGGCTTCATCCTGCCGAGCATCATGGTCGTTTAACATGCGGGAGTGAAGGGGACAGAGAGAAGGAGGCCAGGGGCGCTGCCCCTACATCGTGAACGTCACGACTCCTTTGTGAATCTCAAGGGAGACATCGAAGTTTCTGACGGAATGGGTCAGTGCCCCGATGCTGATGATGTCGGCACCGGTCCGGCAGTAGTCGCCGAAGCTGGCCCCGGTGATCCTCCCCGAGATCTCGATCAGCACACGATCCCGCAGCTCCCGTGCCGCCAGGGCACGGAGGGTCTCCTCGATCCGCTCGGGCGGCATATTGTCGAGCAGGATGATGTCCGCGCCGCACTCCGCTGCCAGCACCGCATCCTCCGGGTTCTCCACCTCGATCTCGATCTTCCGGTAGGCGCATGATGCGCGGGCTTTTGCTATCGCATCGCGGATAGGAACGAGGGCGAGGTGGTTGTCCTTGATCAGGATGCCGTCGGATAGGCCGAACCGGTGGGGGTCGCCCCCGCCGAGCGCCACCGCCTTCTTATCGAGGATCCGCATCCGCGGTGCGGTCTTCCTGGTTGCGGCTATGCGGAGATCCGGATCGATCTTCCGGGCGGCCTCGACAAACCGGTGCGTCTGCGTGGCGATCCCGCTCATTCTCCCGATGATGTTTAACGCGGTCCGCTCCACGAGCAGGATCGCCCTCGCGTCGCCCTCGAGCGCAAGGAGCACCTGCCCGGCCTCCACAGCCTTCCCGTCGGCGTGGTTCTGGCGTACGGTGACGCCGTAGTGCTCAAAGAGCGCCCTCGCCTCTGCAAGCCCGGCGATGACGCCCCGGTCCTTCGCCCGGATCGATGCCCTGACCCTGATATCGGGGATGATCGCTTCGGTTGTGGCGTCGCCAAAGGGCGCATCCTCCTCGATGAAGCCAAGGAGCGTCCGGAGCGGGACGGCGGGCGTCATTCCCGCATCGCCTCCCGGGCATACCCGGGACTCCCGCCGATCGCGCCTGGCTGTGTCAGGATATCGGGCTGCCCGCTGCCGGGGATCCTCATGTCCCCACCACCAGAGGGTTATCCAGGTTCCGGAGAAGCGTCAGGATGGAGAGGGCCGCCATATAACTTGTAGCGGGATTGTCCGGGCTCGGGACGTTCCGGATCCTGATATAGATATCCCCGAACTCGCCTTCCGCATAGACCTCGTGGATATTCCGCTCGACATCGGGGTCCACCCAGAGTTCCACGTCGGCCTCCCGTCCTGCCGCAAGCCCGAGCGCCACTGCGACATTGATGTTCTTCGGGTATTGCTTGATGCACTCGCGCGCCTGCCCCTTAAATATCTCCGTTCTCCCGGCGCCGCTGATGCCGAGCGCCGAAGGGTGCTTCGTCGTTCTGAGCAGCAGCGTCTTGAAGGGAGAAATCCGCCCGATCTTTAAGTTGTCGAGCCCGATGATGGCGCCGCTCGGGATGTAGATCTTCCTGTTGTTCCGGCGTGCGGTCTCGACGAGCTCTTCCCTGAAATCTTCGTCTGCAAGGGCACCGCCGCTCAAGAGGACGAGATCCTTTCCTGCCTCAAGGATCGCCTCGCCGTAGGATCTGACGGCGCCGACCGACGCCGCTTCCACCACCAGATCAAAATCCTGCGCGATGAACGCGTCAAAATCGGTATAGGGCTCTGCACGGCAGAATGCGGTCAGCTCCTGCGCGTGCCCGGCGATCATATCAAACAGGGCGACGATCTCGATACCCTCCGCGTGTTTTGCAATGATCTGCCCGACATTGCCGCAGCCGAGCAACCCTATTTTAATCATCGGGTACAGAAGTAGTATATCGAAGCGGTTAAGCGTTGTGCTCCGCCGCGCGGCATTCCTGCCTCCACGCAGGGGAGATCCATGAACCCAAACTGCAAGCCGGATAGCCCGCTCGCCGGGCTGCGTGACCGGCGCGTCTATATCGAGTCGTACGGCTGCACCTACAACCATGCAGACACGCAGAAGCTCATCGCGGTGCTCCGGGATCAGGGCTGCATGCTGTCGTCTGCAGAAGACGCCGACGCGGTGATCATCAATACCTGCACGGTCGTCGGCGCGACGGAGCGCCGCATGCTCCGCCGCCTCAGGGTGTTTGCCGGCAGGGATCTCTACGTCACCGGCTGCATGCCGCTGGTTCAGATGGATGAGATCGAGAGGGTCTGCACCCCAAAGGTGATCCATCCCCGGGAGATTGCCGCCCGGTTCGGCGGGGTCGGCACCCTGCTGCCCGGCACTGCGGTAGGGATCGTGCAGGTCGCGTCCGGTTGTGTCGGCAGGTGCACCTACTGCATCACCCGGCATGCCCGGGGTGCGCTCCAGAGCGCGCCTGAAGACGCGATCCTCGACGCCGTCCGCTCTCTCGCCCGGCAGGGTGCGGTGGAGATCCAGCTGACCGGACAGGACGTTGCGGCATGGGGGCGTGACTGCGGCAGATCGCTTCCGGATCTCCTGCGGCGGATCGCAACGATTCCCGGCCGCTTCTCTGTGCGGGCCGGCATGATGAACCCGGCGACCGTGCTTCCAATCCTGGACGATCTTGTCTCTGCGTGGAGGAGCGAGCGGATATTTAAATTCCTCCACCTGCCCGTCCAGTCCGGGGCTGATACCGTGCTCGACAGGATGCAGCGGGGGTACCGTGCCGGGGACGTGCTCGGGATCGTTGCCGCGTTCCGGGAGCGATACCCGGATATGATGATCTCTTCGGACTTCATCGTCGGGTTTCCCGGCGAGACCGGGGAGGAGTTCCAGCGGTCGCGCGACCTGATCCGGCGGGCGGAGTTTGCAAAGGTGAACATCACCCGGTACTCCCGCAGGCCGGAAACCCCCGCAGCAGCCCTCCCCGACCATACCGATTACGTAAAGAAGCAGCGATCACGCGCCCTCCTGGCAGATGCCGACCTCTCGTATGACCGGTTCAATGCACGCTGGATCGGCAGAACGACTCCGGTGCTCGTGACTGAGAAGAAGGCTGCCGGATCGGTCGTCTGCCGCAACCCCTCTTACGCAAACGTCATCATACGGGAGGATATTCCCCTCGGCTATGCGGGGTGGGCTGAGATAGCGGAGAACCGGAGGCACTACGTCGTTGGGAGGCTGCTTTCCGCCTACGAAATTTAGCCCCGGCACAACAATTACATAGTATCCGGGCGGATCACCCACTATGAGAGGGGTTGACGGGCTTGAGCTCTCGGCGAAGCGGGCCGAATACCTGAAGTATATCTTCAATCAGGGGGATGTCGTGCGGACAACCGATATATCGACCCATTTTTCGGTTGCGCCCTCTACGGTGACGAAGACGCTTGAGGATCTGGCCAGGTCGGGGTTTGTCGAGCATTCCCCGTACCATGGCGTCAGGATCTCCCGGCGGGGCAGGGAGTACGCCCGGTTTCTGATCCGGCGGCACCGCCTGCTGGCCCTCATGCTCAGCCGGCACGGTCTTTCGCCCGATGCCGCGTGCAGGGAGGCGCGCAGTTTTGAGTGGTACGTGAATAAGAGCGTGGTCGACAGTATCTGCGCATCCCTGGGGCATCCGGTCATGAGCGTCTGCGGCCCCATCGAGCACGACACCTGCTGCTGCTGTCCCGCAGACCGGTAGTATCTGCCGTGCTGTTTATATATGATGCAGGAGAAACGACCGCATAATTTAGGTCTATACCAAACATTAGCCGGGGGGCGGATGACGATGCAGAGATTGGAAGGCGGCAGCCCGGGAGCGGCGCTTCTGATCATGGCGCTCCTGCTTGCCGTATCGGCAGGCTGCGTCTCGGAGGACGGCGGTAGCACAGCCGGCACCATCCCCGTAGTGGTGACCATACCCCCGCAGGCGGAGTTCGTCGAGAGGGTGGGGGGCGACCGCGTGGAGGTCATGGTGATGGTGCCTCCCGGGGCAAGCCCGCATACCCATGAACCGACACCCGGGCAGCTTTCGCAGGTAAGCCGCGCGGAGATGTACGCCATGATCGGATCCGGCATTGGGTTCGAACGGGTATGGATGGCCAGGATTGGTGAGCTGAATCCCGGCATGCTTGTTGTCGACTGCTCGGAGGGCGTCGCTCTCATCGAGGCAGGTGACGGTCACGCCGCTGATCCGCATATCTGGCTCTCCCCGAAGAACGCCGCCATCATGGTCGAAAACATCTACCGGGGGCTTGCTCTCGTCGATCCCGACCACGCGGGATATTACCGGCAGAATGCCGACCGCTACCTTGAAGAACTGCGCGAACTTGATGCCGAGATCGAGCAGGCGCTTGGAACGATGGAGAACAGGAAGATTCTGGTGTACCATCCATCGTGGGGGTACCTGGCACGGGACTACGATCTGGAGCAGATCCCTATCGAGCACGATGGGAAAGAGCCGACCCCGCAGGGGCTTGAACACCTCATCAGGCAGGCAAAGGAGGATAATATCACCGTCGTCTTCGCGTCGCCGGAATTCAGCACCAGGAGTGCGGAGGTCGTCGCGGCGGAGATCGGCGGAGAGGTCGTCATGGTAAGCCCGCTTGCGCGGGACTATCTGGAGAACATGAAGAGTGTTGCGGATGCATTCTCACGGTCGGCATCAGCATGAAAGCGCCGGTTATTGAAGTGAAGGATCTCGTTGTGCGCTACAACGGTCAGCCGATACTTGAAGGAGTGAACCTCACTGTCTATGAAGGCGATTTTTACGCGATCATCGGGCCGAACGGGGGAGGGAAGACCACCCTGCTCAGGGCGATCCTGGGGCTGATACGCCCCGATCAGGGGGAGATCCGTATCAAGGGAGGGTCTCCTCTGGAGATGCGCGATCTGCTCGGATACGTCCCCCAGTACCGCACCTTCGATTTCCGGTTCCCCATCACGGTGATGGAGATGGTGCTCACCGGACGCCTGGGCAAGATCCGGGGGATCGCGCGGCGCTACGGCAGGCAGGACTACAGAGCCGCTGAAGAGGCGCTGGCGACCATGGGTATCTCCGCGCTTGCCGGGCGCGAGGTGGACGGCCTCTCCGGCGGGGAGCTGCAGCGCGCTATCATTGCCCGGGCGCTTGCCGGCGAGCCTGAGATCCTCCTCCTCGATGAGCCGACGGTATATGTGGACGTTCCGACCGAGACCCAGTTCTACGAGATACTCGATCGGCTCAGGCGGAGGATGACGATCCTGCTCGTCACCCATGACATCGGGGTGATCGCTGCATGCGTGAACAAAGTCGCCTGCCTGAACCGGCGATTATACACCCATGATTCAAACGAGATCACAGAGGATATGCTTCAGGCCGCATACCATTGCCCGGTGGATCTGATCGCCCACGGTGTGCCGCACCGGGTCTTTCGGGAGCACGAGGATCGGGATTGACGATGCTGTCCGTGCTCGGGTACGAGTTCTTCAGAAACGCCCTCATTGCCGGGCTGCTTGCCAGCATCGCCTGCGGCGTCATCGGCACGTACGTGGTGGTGAAACGGATGGTCGCGATCAGCGGCGGCATCTCCCACGCGGCCTTCGGGGGCATCGGGCTTGGGTATTATCTCGGCATCGACCCGATTGCAGGAGCGGTCCTCTTCACCGTCGGCGCGGCGCTCGGGATGGGCATGCTCCAGTTTCGGGCGAGACAGCAGATCGATACCCTCATCGGCGCGGTCTGGGCTGCCGGTATGGCGATCGGGGTGCTCTTCGTCTCCATAACCCCGGGATTTGCACCGGATCTCTTCAGCTATCTCTTCGGCAACATCCTGCTCGTGCCTGCAGGGGATATCCGGCTGATGGCGCTCCTTGCCGCGGTTATCCTGCTCGTCGTCGCCGTCCTCTACCAGGAGCTCCTTGCAGCCACGTTCGACGAGGAATACGCCGCTATCATGAACCTCCCGGTGGAGCGGTTGGTGCTCCTCCTGCTTGCCCTGATCGCACTGACGGTGGTGATGCTCATCCGGGTCGTCGGGATCATCCTGGTGATAGCGCTGCTGACCCTTCCTGCGGCGATCAGCAGACAGTATACGTCGCGGCTGAAGGCAATGATGCTCATTTCGGTCTTCCTCGGCATCGCATTCACCATGGGCGGGATATGGCTCTCCTATCTCCTCGACATCCCCTCCGGAGCGACGATCATCCTCATCGGCAGCGCTGCCTATGCCGCCTCGCTCGTGCACACCCATATGGGAAGGATACGCTGACGCCATCGGCCAGGAGCTACCGGTGCATTTATCGTGCCAAAGACATCACTTTTGACGAATACCAGATGCTGCTTTGCGTCCGGCACTCTCCTGTGAGGAGACGCATGAACCGTGTGCGTCTGTTGCTTAACGGCGGCGGATCGAAAGAGGCGTTCATGGCATTGCGTGCCGAGAGGCAGAGCGGCGCATCAGGGAGGAAGCATATGGACGAGGTAATAGAAGAGGGATACTCGCGGCTTATTGAGAAACTCGAGGAGACTTCACGGCGCAGGGAGGAGCTCTCCCGGGAGGTCAGGGATCGGGAGGCGGCACTCCTGGGGCGCATGGCGGAGAAGACCATGCCCGTCATCGGGCAGAAAGGCCTTGAGATGCTCGAACTCGGGAAGGTTGACCCCGGGGGAGCGATCTATGATCCCGTATACTACCCGAAGAAGATGATCCTGCTCGGGAAGACGGATCCGGTGCCGTACAGGCCTGATGACCCGACGAAACCGGTGGAGAACCAGATATGCGTTCTTTCGGAGGACGGGAAATTCTTTGAGTTGATGTACAGTTCGGACGGGTTCATCCTCGATTCCTACTTAAATCCCCTGACGCCGGCGGAGGCCCTGGATCTGTACGGGTACGAGATCATGCTCATGCTCTACCGGGCGATGCGCGAGTATCTGGAAAGTGAAGGGGACCTGGTCGATGCGCTGGCAAAGACCCTTGAGTTTATTGTCGGCTGACGCTCCCCTACTTCCAGCCGAATATCGGAAAGGCAGGCCTCAGCAGGTCTTCCTCGCCGCCACCGAGAGCAGAGAGGCCATATGATCGGGAGTACTTCCGTCCGGCGGCGTCTTCATACGTGACCACGGCCTTTGCCTCCTCGATCATCGTGGAGGACGGGAACTCCTGCTGCTCGTCCACCTGCATGGAGGGCAGGTCGTACTCCTTATTGAGCGGGACGAGGGCGATATGGATGTTCAACGCCTCCGCGTTCCCCTTATTGGTCACCACAATACCTTTTGCGTCATCCCGCAGCGACACGGCGACGTTCGGCAGTATCGCCGAGTTTGCCATGATCCGAAATGACATCCAGAGTACGATGAGGATGATTACGCCGATGAGTGCGAGGTAAATGTCGATGAGCAGGAGGCCAACAAGAATGAAAATCCCGATGACAAGGATCAGCTTCTGGTTTCTGTCCATGGATAGATGGTTGCACGCCAGGTAATAAAAGATGATGAGAATTGTGATGGATTTGATGAGGATAAGAATTGTGATGGGCCCGATGCGATTCGAACGCACGACCTCCCGGTTATCAGCCGGGTGCACCACCAGCTATGCTACGGGCCCAGCGGGGTTACCTTATACTGTTGGGTTTCGATCTTCTTATAGATTTTCGAGCTGCCCCGTTCAGGCGGCCAGCCACTGCATCAGGTCTTCGTTGCAAGGCCGGTTTGCGGCAGCCCCATGATAAAAGTGTTGTTCTTACCGATATTTAACTTGTGGGGGCTCGCGGCGTGGGGCGGAGCGTCCCTCCCGAAAGCGCGGGACGGCGCACCCCGGATCTCTGAAGCCATGCGGGCTGCAGGTGCAACTGATGAACACCGATGAGTTGAATACAGGAGATGGTGCTGGCCTCCCGAATCCGTTTTTCCCGGCGGTTCTGTTGCGGTGGACCGTGGTGGACATCGCACCCCACCTGGGGAGGAGGTCTCCCCCTGAGGGGATGGTCGGCGGGAAGCCGGGGATGGAAGCGAAACGAAGAAATCGACTTGAATCTTCGAGTATCAAACATGAGTTGATTTAATGCAAAATGCCATGAAGCCGTTCTCCGCCACGGGCGTGGCTGGTAAAACACACATGGGGCGCTGCCCAGGGCTTAACCAATGAAACTCGCATGTTGCTCTTCAGACTACAGGCGCAGCGGATGAAAATTCTTGACGCTGCACAGACACACAGTATCCTGTCTTCGCAGACTATCCCGGGAAAGTGGACCGTGGGAACAATCGCTCCCGCCCGGGGGAGGGGAGACCCCCTCTCCTCCCCGCGAGGATAGGCGGGGAGTGGCCGTGTACGGGAGCGAATTGATTGAGCGGCGAGGGTCTTTTTATTTCAGAAACCAGCAGAATTTCTTGGGTAAAACGACAGGATGAAGTGAGGTTCCGGCCCGGTTTCGGCTGCGGGGGAGAGTGCCCCTGGTATGGGGGAGTTTTTCATGGAAAATTCGTTGATCCGGCTTTCATTTCAGGTTTCACGTGATTTTTACCGGAAGCCGGTTATTGCGCAGACGCCCCCGTCTGCAGTCAGGGGTGCCCGTTATCGCCGGGCGAAAAGCCAGACCATTAGGTTAAATGCGGATGATTGAAGTACTCTTACCTGGGAATATGGCAACGAGATACCTGCTCGGAAATGAGGCCATAGCACACGCATGCCTCGAGGGGAATGCCGACTTTGCATGCGGCTATCCCGGAACGCCTTCTTCTGAAGTGATTGATATCCTGCGGGCGCAGCAGGAGCGCCAGCTGTATGTGGAATGGTCCACAAACGAGAAGGTTGCCTTTGAAAACGCGCTCGGGGCCTCCTGGTCCGGGATCCGCGCACTCTGCACGATGAAGCACGTGGGAATGAACGTTGCGTCCGACCCGCTGATGACGAGCGCATATACCGGGGTGACGGGGGGTTTTGTTATCCTCTGCGCAGACGATCCGTTTGCTCACAGCTCGCAGAACGAACAGGATTCCCGGTGGTATGCGCACGCCTCCCAGGTGCCCTGCCTGGATCCCTCCTCCGTCCAGGAAGCGCATGACATGATCCGGGATGCGTTCTCCCTATCCGAAGAGTTCGGCCTCCCCGTGATCGTCCGTCCCACGACACGCATCTGCCACTCAAAGAGCGATGTGGAACTCGGCCCGATCGGAACGGAGCACCGGATCGGCGAGTTCCGGCGCGACCCGAAGCAGTACGTGATGGTGCCCGCACATGCACGCGTCCTGCATACGAAGCTGAACGAGAAGCAGGAAGGGATTAAGAAGCGTCTCGTGGAACTGGGGTACAACCGCTACGAGATCCGGGGCGAGACCGCCATCATCGCAAACGGCGTCGCGGCGGCATACGTGCAGGAGGTGATGCCGGAAGGCGTCTCGTTCATGACGATCGGGGCGTACCCCATAGACGGGGAGTGGCTCGCCGGGTTCGTTGGCAGGCACAGGAAGGTGCTCGTGGTAGAGGAGCTCGATCCCGTCGTGGAGGAGGCGGTGCGGCAGGTGGCCACGGCAACCGAGGTGCACGGGAAGATGAACGGATACCTTCCGAGGGAGGGGGAATTCACCCCGGCAGTGGTCGCCGCAGCGCTGCAGGCAAGCGGGTTTACGCCGACCCGGATCTTCCCGGAGTCGCCTCCCGTGCCCGGCATCCCGCCCAGACCGCCGATCCTCTGCGCCGGGTGCATGCACCGCGCAACCTTCTACGCGATGCGGAAGGTATTCCGGGACGCCGTCTTTCCGAGCGATATCGGGTGCTATACGCTCGGGCTGCAGCTCGGGGCGGTCGACACGACCATCTGCATGGGGGCGTCGATCACCGTCGGGAGCGGGATAGCGCAGTCCGGCGAACAGCGCGACGTCGTCTGCAGCATCGGGGATTCCACGTTCCTTCACTCCGGTATCCACGGGCTCATCAATGCCGTCTACAACGGCGCCGATATGATCGTCGTGATCCTGGACAACCGGACGACGGCAATGACCGGCCACCAGCCGAACCCGACCACAGGAGTGACGGCCACCGGCGAGCCCAGCGGCCCGATCTCCCTCGACGCCATCTGCCGGGCCTGCGGTGTCTCCTTTGTCGAGACGGTCGATCCCTATGATCTCCCCCTCCTGATCGAGACCTTCCGGCAGGCGCGGGAGCGGAACGGCGTGAGGGTCATCATCTCGAAGCAGCCGTGCGTGATCACGGCGCGGCGGGCGGGCATCCGCAGGAAGCCGTATGCGGTCGATCCCGACCGCTGCACCGGATGCGGCATCTGCAGGGCATTCGGCTGCCCGGCAATCGTCTTCACCGACGATCACGCAGCCATCACCGACCTCTGTGCGGGTTGTGGGGTCTGCGCCGACATCTGCCCGGCAGGCGCCATCGCCAGGGAGGGGCGGCGATGACGTTCGATATCCTCATCGTCGGCGTCGGCGGGCAGGGCACCATACTCGCCTCGAACGTCCTCGGGGAGGCCTGTCTGCTCGAAGGCCGGACGGTCAGGAGCGCCGAGACCCACGGCATGGCGCAGCGCGGAGGATCGGTCGAGAGCCATGTCAGGATCGATGGCCGCCACGGCCCCCTGATCGTGCCCGGAACGGCAGACCTGCTGATCGCCTTCGATCTCCTGGAGGCGTTGCGCTACCGCCACTTCCTGCAGCCCGGCGGGAAGCTGGTTACGAACCGGAGAATTATTGTCCCGACGTCCGTCTATACACAGAAGATCGATATACCTGATGAGGAGACGGTCCTTGCAGCGCTCGGCGATCTCGCGATCACCGCGATTGACGCCGCAGCCCTTGCTGCAGAGGCGGGCAGTCCGCTATCCCAGAACAT
>LNQE01001682.1_pt1 | contig 10935 bp, 5 predicted proteins | sample 603111 | NCBI WGS metagenome assembly LNQE01 (sample SAMN04260313, study PRJNA301899) | hydrocarbon metagenome | isolation source: hydrocarbon-contaminated ditch | place: Germany: Bremen | collected 1998
TCGTGATGACCCCGCCGTTCGGGGCCCAGCAGCTGCATGCCGACCGGCCGTTCATTGACTTCGCGCTCTCTGTTGCTCCGGTCGTATATGGTATATTCAATGCAGGGAGCAGGGATTTTGTTGCTTCTTACATTGCGGGCAGGGGGGCAGTTGATGTGGTGATTGAGGGGCTGCTGCCGATCAGGAGGACGTTCTCGTTTCATACACGGGATCTGCGGGAGATCCCGGTTGAGATTATGGTGATACGGAGGGGAGGGTGACGGGGGCGGAGGCTGGTCACCGCTGAGGGAGAGGGATGCGGGGTTGTTGGGATGAACAATCACGATGGATGCTGATGGCAGAGACGGGATTGATATGATATCCAGCAAATAGGGTGCTCTACGAACCGTTTCCCCATTGCATTCGCCTGAAAGAATTTACTGAGATCACTGGGAAGAGACAGGTTGCCATCGTGGGTGAGAAGGTTTATCAAACCAGATTTACCATTTCTACCAGTAATCGGGAATCTGATTTCAGATGATCCGGGAAGAGAGGGGGTCCATGAGACCCTGGGTGAGATGTATATCCGGTAGTGCCTCGAACAGTACCGGATTATTATTTCCCGCCTGGCCAACATAATGGAGGCATCGTTCCGACGAATATCTCCAGCATATGACTAGCCCTCACGCAGATTGGAGCATAGTAAAATTTCCGGGGTAAATGATATGCGTTGCGCCGTTTTCCATGACTATTTCGGGGCTGTTGGGGGTGGCGAGAAGGTTGCGGTTGCAATTGCACAAACCCTGGGTGCCGACATTATCACGACCGATACCGGGAGTCTTGATCGGATAAGTTCAGGACTCCCTGTCAGGAGTCTGGGAAAAACGTACCGGACCCCGCCTCTCAAACAGATCTCTGCTACCCATCTGTTCTCATCCTGCGATTTCTCAGACGAGTACGATCTCTCTATCTTCAGCGGGAACTGGGCACACCATGCATCTGCAAAACACCACCCGAATTTCTGGTACTGTCACACACCCGTGAGAGCATTCTATGACCTGTATGAAACATTTCTCAGGCGCCAGCCGTTCCTGCAGCGGCAGGCCTTTGCCCTGTGGACGGCGCTCTATCGACGCCGTGACCAGCGGGCTGTCACCCATGTTGATCGTATCATGACCAATTCACAGAATACGCTTGGCAGAATCCATCGATACTACCAACGGGATGCTGACATCGTCTACCCGCCCATTGAGACTTCACAGTTCGCCTTCAGGGAATACGGTGATTTCTGGCTCTCCGTAAACAGGCTCTACCCTGAGAAGAGAATAGAACTCCAGATCGAGACATTCAGGTCCCTGCCTGAAGAGCGCCTGGTGATTGTCGGGGGGTATGCGGAAGGAGACCATGCCGACCGGTATGCTCATCACCTGAACAACAACCTGCCTGCAAACGTGGAGCTCGCGGGGGAGGTCCCGTACAGTACATTACGTTCTCTCTATGCAGAATGTAAAGGATTTATCACGACAGCCCTTGATGAAGACTTTGGCATGACGCCACTGGAGGCCATGGCTTCCGGGAAAGCGGTTGTCGCTGTACGGGAGGGGGGGTATATGGAGAGTGTTATCAATGGAGAAACCGGATTCCTGGTTCCGGCAGATGTACCCAGTCTTGTGGAAGCAGTGCTATCCGTCTCCCAGAATCCCGAAAGATTCAGGGACGCATGCATCAGTCAATCCGGGCTTTTTGATATTTCTGTGTTCGAAGAGCGACTTAAAACCCAAATACACACATTGGGGGTTTCATAGCTCAATACCAGATTCTTTATGAAATGCGTTTATCGTCCCAGGAATACAATGGAGATTAACTCTCTCACGATCAATCTCCTATTTATCAATGGATGGACTGAACTGCAGGGATTGATTGGTATCCGATGGAATTCATTATTGAAAGTAACACCATGTCAGGACCGGATTCCAATGAAAAACTGCTTCCGCGGTTTTCATTTTTTTGCCCGAAAACCGGAAATAGAATTCATAGGGGATTCTCATGAAGATACTCGCAGTTGAAGAACATCTCCTCAATCCACGTGGTGGCGGGGAGCTCTCTTTCAGGACACTCCTTACAGAACTCTCGAGAAACCATGTGTTATGTGCCGTTGGAAAACGCGTTTCAGATCCTTTTCAAGCCAATTTTCCTGTTTTGGGATTTTCTGTCTTTGAAATACCCCGGACACATATGCTCAATAAATACCTGGTATTCAGACAGGTTGAACACCAGGTGGCAAAATACATTGAGCGTATTTCACCCGACATCCTCATAACCCAGCAGGACTTTGCCGCCCCGTCCGTGAAGGTGGCATGCCGTGCAGGAATCCCGTCTATCGTATTCATGAGAAATTACGAGCATTTCTGCTTATGTAGTGATCCCGCACGAGAATGCAGCAGGCACTGTTCTGCATGCTACGGGTATGGGAAGTATAATCCATACCGGTACTGTGTTGATGCAGTATTTGCCTATGAAAAACACTGGCTCGCCCAGGCATCACTACTGGTGTCAAACAGTACCTACATGAAGCACATTGTAGAGGACTGGCTGGGCATCGATTCTGCTGTTGTATATCCATTCATCAGGACCCTCCCGATAATGCCTCATAAACCGGAATATATCACCTTTATCAACCCAAAAAAACACAAAGGGGTTGAAATTGTTCTCAGACTTGCAGAACTGCTTCCGGATAGAGCCTTCATGGTTGTCGGCCATGCCCCGGATTCCCGAGAACTCCGGGTACTTCCCAATATCACCTGTGTTCCCTGGGTGGATGAAATATCCGGGATCTATTCCCGCACACGCATCCTGCTGGTCCCATCACGCTGGCCGGAACCGTTTGGGAGGGTCTGTGCTGAAGCAGCTCAATTTGGAATTCCCTGTATTGCGAGCAGGGCAGGGGGCATTCCTGAAGCAGTAGGAGACGGCGGGATCCTCATTAACGCCAGAGATGATCCTGACGATTGGCTGCGAGCGATCGAAACACTCGATTCAGAAGCGGTATACCAGGAACTTTCCCGGAATGCCCGTCACCATGCTGAGAACTTCACACTTGGCAGGATCATCGAGTCTTTCCAGTCGCAGGTACGGGAGAGATTAGGAATCCAGTTGTAATCCGATATCCCCCCGGACAATTTTTAACATCTGCCGGAAAGGGAGTGTTCCTGATAGATGAATCAGGAGGAGATAGACGATGATGCCTGAGAGGATAGTAAGTACCAGTCCTGCAACCCCCGCGGGGGTTATTGACACAACTACAAAACAGATCAATCCCATAAGCACTGCAGAGAGACAAATCTTGGTGATCCTGACAAGTGCCTCAAATTCAACCTTAATTTCAAACCGCTTCATGACATATCCAAGCATGAGACCGGTCAGGAGGGTATGCGTAGCAATCTTAGCAAATGCAGCACCAACTGTTCCCCATTGTGGGATAAAAACCAACAGAAGCGAACTGTTGAGAATGACCGCGCCGAACATATACCACATGAACCTTCTGGCTTCCCGGGCTGCAATCAGGTAGGTTCCATTCAGCACCCCGAGTGTTTTTGTGAAGATATAGGGGGTCAGTATCATGAGGATGAGGGCCGTATTCTGGTATGCCGGGCCATAGACGGTCGTAACAAACAGATGAGCCACAACGGTGACCCCGGTGATCACAGGCATCATAAAGAGAAAACCCATGGTGATGACCTGGTTGAATATACGGTTCATGTCTGTTTTCTGTGACGCTCTTCCATATGCCGATGCAACGATGGGAAGTATCGCGATCTCTATTGCCGCCAGCGGTATGATCAGGTTGTCGATGAGACCAACTGCGAGTGAATAATACCCGACATCTGAGGCAATCCCAAAATAGCCGAGAGCAAGGATGTCAAATTTTGTATATGCAATAAAAAAGAGGGTAGATACGAGGAGGGGTGGACTATACCTCAGAATATCCGGTACATAGTTCTTGATATCAGGATTCTCCATCGAGGGGAATGTAATAATAATGATACTGGTGATCAGGGCCAAGAGGGCGGCAACAATCAGGGTTGCTGCAGCATATCCGGTCATTATTCCGACTACCCCGAGACCAAGTGCAATAACTGCCAGAATGGCGATGAGCCGGAACCCTGCATCAAAGACCATGGCTATGCACAATGACCGGAATGACTCGTATCCCTGCACGATTGAGATCTGGTACTCGAAAATGATCAGCGCAGCAAGCAGGAGGCCTCCTGTCTTGATCAGCGGCTCGAGAACCGCGATACCGTATACCTCTGCCATCCATGGTGCGAGCAGGTACGTAAGCAGGAATGCAACACCGGCAATTCCGATCTTTATCCATAAAAATCTCCGGCAGGAGAAAGCAACGGCCTCCGGTTCTTCCTGCAGGTGTTGGGATATATGAATCTGAGCAGACCGGTTCATGCCCCCATCCGCAATTACTGATAGAAAAACGATGATGGTCATTGCCAGTGCGAGCTCCCCAAACGCTTCTGGACCAAGATACCTTGCAACAAGAATTGATACGAGGAAGAGCAGAGCAGCAGACGTCCCCCTTCCGATCAGTGCATACCGGGTGGCTCGGATGTTTCGTTCAGATATGTCCATGCTATCCCTTCTCAAACCGGTAGACACGAACCGTATCGTCAGAACCTTCCGACACAAGACGCATATGCTCTCCTACATATGAGAGGACATCTGGACTGGTGAAGTACGATTCCAGTTTTCTGTCAGCGATAAGCCAGCCGTTTTTTCCCGATAATTCGCTCTCGACCATTGCATAGTCTGTGAGTATGACCGCACCGGTGTACCGATCCCTGATTATTCCCTCTTCATCAGTAAAAGCGTAATATTCGTTCTGCCGGAGCCAGTAATCTGTTTTCCCGAGATAATAGAGCGTACAGACTGGCATAGTGCTCACCACAACATCTCCTGATTCAAGCTTGCTCCCCACATATGCTGCAGCATCGTTCCAGTGGGGATGGGGATCTTCATAGGGGAGGGGATGGTAGTCATCGGTAACAGCTCCGATAAGGCCAATGACTGTCATGAGCAGGAGAAGCCCGATACAGAGCGGGACCACCAGAGAAGTGGCCGAGGTCTTCCTTGCCTGATACCAGTCCCAAGTGACAGTGATGCCATATGATGCAAGTATGACAAGCAGCGGGAACAGGAAGAAAATGTACCGGGAGTTTTTCTGATCCAAAAATAGTGAGAGCAGGAGAAGCGGAATGAAAAAACCAATGAGGAGGAGGGATTCCCTTCCTGCTCTCCGCTTCAGGAAGGAGAGAAGTGCGACCGCCGCAAAGAGACCAAATACCGGGAAATATCTTCCAAAGAAGAGGATGTAGAACCATTCACCGAGTTGCATTCCTATCGGCCCGGCTTTTGGTGTCAGCATTCCAAATGGATTGATAAGAAATACAAGGATTGCGATACCGGCAGCAACAATGATGAAGAGGATAGTGGTGTTACGAATTCTCCCCAAATTCACCTTCTCCAGTATCTGTTCCCAGAGAAGCAGGAAGAGGAAGGCAACGCCAACACCTACAAAGAGGATGCCGAAATCATGCAGCTGAAAGGCAAGGGCGATCATTACCAGGGAAGCTCCGGTGAAACTTAAAAACCGGATATGATTGATTCTGCCATGACGAACACCTTCGTTCCATGCCAGGTACATGAAGTATATGAATAGCACATACACGAATTGAAGCAGGATGTACATTCGTGCATTCGTCGACCAGTAGATCTGCCAGGGAGATATGGCGAGCAGCAGAACGGTGACAAGGGCGACACGTTGATCGAAGATCTCCTTTGCAAGGATGTAACTTACAAGTATTGCACCGGCCCCAATGAGGAGAAACGGCAGGCGTGCTGCATATTCAAATATGCCAAAAATCTGAAATGACGTCGCAACGATCCAGCTCGTTATCAGGGAACGGTTATAGAAAAGTCCTGAGGGAAGCAGGGGCTGCCCCGTTGCAAGGAGTCCCTGTGCTGCAAAGACATGAAACATCTCGTCCACCCAGAAATTGAGGGGAAAGAGGATGAGCCGGATCAGTCCGAGGATGATGAATAGTGATAACGAAAAAAAAAGGATAAACGGATATCTTTTTTCCATTGTCAGATATCATTGAATTCCGGGGATTAAATTATTTGAGGTATCTGTTTGCCCGAAAATCTCAACTATTCCGGGGCTGCAGTTCATATTTATCAATAATTTTCCCTGAATAGACATATCCAAAGGTATAATCATGTTCCGATGATACTGCCTGATACTTCCATTGAACCAAGAGCCAATGAATGAAAAGAGGTAGGGCCATGTAGAGTCCGAAATTACATACATGAGGCAGAGTGATGGTGCATTTATGTAATCCTGCAATGAGGTTGATTACGTTCTGCCAGAGTATCGTGATCGATTACCGCAAGGATGCCGAACGCGAACGTACTCTGGATAAAGAACGAGAAGAGCGGTTTTCTGGAAAATATCCTCTTCTGACCTCTATTCCGATACTCAGCACAGTCTCAAGATGGTTGTATACACAAACATGGCTCTTTACAGGATTGTTGCTGGTTATTATTCTGCTTGGCTTCGGGCTCCGGCTGAAAGGGCTGGGAACCATGGACTTCCTGGAAGATGAGTTCCAGGTCATCGAGGCTGCATATGGATATCTTCAATCAGGAACTTTCTATCGGTGGGAATGGCTTGCAAACGGCATCAGCAACAATTATTACGACAGGGCATGGCCGCACACCCTGATGATCACCGAATCATTCAGATGGTTCGGTCTCTCTGAATGGTCAGCACGACTCCCCTCACTCATCTTCGGAACCCTCCTGATACCGCTTGCATACTTCCTCGGAAAGCATGCTACGGACAGAAAGGTGATCGCCTTGATGCTTGCTGCTATCGTTGCATTCAGCCCGAAGATGATATTCCTGTCACAGTATGCCAGGATGTACGTGGTGTTCATTCCCGTGTTCCTCATTGGCAGTTACCTGCTTTTTTCCGGCCTGGAAAAAAAGAGTCCCTGGAGATCCAACAACGTGCCATTGGCACGATGGATTGTGCGATATTTCGACTTCGATTATCGGTACCTGATTACAGCAGCTATTATTCTTTACTTCAGCTTCCTGATACACATCAGTACCCTCCTCATTGGCGTGGGTATGTTTGGGTACGTCTTCATCATGGCCCTTACGACGAGGGAGGAACGATATTTATGTGTGACCGGATGTATTTCGATAATACTATCTGTTATGATAGCAGGATACGCAGCAGGGATCCAGCCATTCCCGAGCTTTTTCCGCTGGATTGATATATATGCACCAAATAAATCGGAATATTTCTTCTTCCTGTTTGATTACCCATTCGGGATCTTCCTGTCACTGTTTCTCCTCGCAGTACTAGTGGTACTGATTAAAAAGAATAGAGAACTTCTGTATTATCTCTGCCTGACCGTGACCGCACTGGTATTCTTCGTTTTTTTCAGTGACCGGTATTCCCATTTCTTGTACATCTCCAACTTCATGGTAATTGCATGGCTGCTTCTCCTGCCTGGTGCGGCATTCATTGCGTATTCTTTTTTCAGAACGAGAGAGAATATCTGGCAGATAGTCTTCTCAGCATTTGTGCTGCTTGCAGTATTCACACCGCTCATGGGCACACCCGGGATACTCATCGAGAATTACAGGGCGGAAGATAGCATGTATGGTACGTTCAGGGAGGGATATGCAGATCTGAATGCGGGATACCAGGACGGGGATCTCCTGATGGCGCAGTACCTGCGGACCTACTACATTACCATATCAGGGGATATCCGGATTGAATCCCTTCAAAATTACCAGAGTTATTCATATGATCGATTCCTGGATACGACAGCGCCGTACGACAGGATCTGGATCACGTGGGAAACACGGAAATCATACCATATTCAGCCTGAGATCATTGAATTCGTTGATGCACATTTTGATAAAATCCATGGAGAAGGAATCGATGAAACAAATGTTGAACTCTACCTGTGGGATAAAACCAGAAACCATCCGTGAGATCGCCTGCACATCCGCAAGACGATATCGCACTACAGACCTGATATTGCGCTGGGCACGAAAATACAGGAATGTGATACAGGGATTCTCAAGATCTATGGTTCAGCCTTTTCATACAAAAACCATACGTGTTCCCTCAACAACCTTACCATTCCATTTCAAAGCTGTAGAGAAGGAAGAAAATGGGTCCCGGTTTTCACGGTTAAACCCAGAGCAGGTATATATTTATCACCCCCATTACCTACCACCAAGCAAATGGTTTTTAGTTTTCCCTTTTAATAGAACATCATGTGTGCTCATCGGGATCGTATCGTTGTATCTACAGGTAAATTTTTTTATCATTACCATTACCTGATATGCAGGAGTCGCCCCTCCATCCCTTTTGTCCTCCAAGAAGGGCACCTCCCTCTGGATGGCGTGTTTTCACAAAATATCCGGGGGGTGGAATGAAGTATGAGAGAGAAGTCCCTCTGTATCCTCATTATCACCCTTGCTTTATTCGTAAGTATAGCTGGTTCCATAGACCAGAATGTCAGTCCCCTGCCCCCCATCGCTGAAGAAAAAACAACATCTATCCAGCAGGGAGGGCCCATCGTTCCATCAACCACGAATGCAGACACCGATCAGTATCTGGTTAAGCCAATCGTCAGTCCGTCTGAAATGAATGAACCAGCCGCCACAACAACGGGAGACAAGGGAACGGGAATACAGGATAATCCCGGGAAAAGCGGGAGTCAGGAGAAGGGATTTGATGCAAATAATAATATGAATTCCAGCGGCCAGAAAGAGAAGGACAAGCCAACCCACGCCGATCATGAACTCATCGTCCGATTCAGGACAGAACCAGGGAAGGGAGGAACACCGGCCATCGCCGCGATAATCCACCGTGCTGCCGGCGCAGCGGTCAGGAAAGATTACAGCGGGAAGGGCCTTGCTGGCACCCAGCTCGTGGTTCTCCCACCGGGTCTTTCGGTGGAGGAGGGGATCGCCCGGTATGCAAACAATCCCGCAGTCCTTTCCGTGCAGCCCAATTACCGGATTGACCTCATGGAGATCCCTGATGATCCCGGTTTCTCATACCAGTGGGGTCTCCTGAATACTGGTCAGACCGGGGGGCTTACCGGGGCGGATATCTCTGCGGTACCTGCCTGGAATATCTCCACGGGGGGTTCGAATATTATAATAGCCATCCCGGATACGGGCTTAGACCTGACCCATCCGGACCTGGCAGGTAACCTCTGGATAAATCCCGACGAGATTGCCGGCAACGGGATTGACGATGACGGGAATGGGTACATCGATGATACCTACGGCTGGGATTTCGTCAATAACAACCCCCATCCCTCCGATGACCATGGCCACGGGACGCATATCGCCGGTATTGCCGGTGCCATTGGCAACAACAGCATCGGGACCGCGGGGGTAATATGGAATGTACAGATTATTCCCCTCAAAGTGATAGGTTCCGGTGGTTTCGGGTACGAGAGCGATGCGATCGAGGCCATCCTGTACGCCCGGGAGGCCGGGGCTCAAATCATCTCCATCTCCTGGGGCAGCTCCGGGGAGAGCCCGGCGCTGAGGGATGCTATTGAGAGTTTCCCAGGAATCGTGGTCTGTGCTGCCGGGAACAGCGCACGGGACAGCGATTTGTACCCGGTCTATCCTGCATCGTATCCCTCTCCAAATATCATCTCTGTAACGGCAACAGACGAGCACGATGAGCTTGCACCGTTTGCAAATTTCGGGCTCCAGACCGTGCATATCGCTGCACCGGGGGTTGAGATTTACAGCACGGCCCCGGGATCCGCGTATGCGACCCGGTCCGGGACATCCATGGCAGCTCCCTTTGTTGCGGGAGTTGCAGGGCTGATCCTCTCGGAGCAAGGGGACCTGGAACCCTCGTATCTGATTGATATCCTGACAGAGAGTGGTGATCAGCTCAGTTCCCTGGAAGGTAGGGTCTCATCCGGGGGACGGGTAAATGCACAGAATGCTTTGCTCCACGCAAAAGCCGGGCCTGCCGTAACGCCGTCTCCGACACAGACGACCCCGTCACCATCCCCTACAGCAACGGTCACCCCGCTCCCTACTTCCGAACCTCCTGGTGATGACCCGCTTATCGCTCCACTCAACCCGGAGTTCGTCAACTTCATCCAGTCCCAGTCAACTCCTATCTCTGAAGGTGATGAAGGCGAGTGGGTGCATGGCTGGATACCCTCACCTGTTGACCGATCTTCAATGACCGGCAAGCTTCTTGAATTTTCAGGAATCACAACCCTCTCATTCCCGTCCTCATACGATCTCCGCAGTGAAAACCGGGTGACATCCGTGAAAAACCAGGGTCAGTGCGGGTCCTGCTGGGCATTTGCCACGTACGGATCGGCTGAGTCCGTGTTGAAGCCCGGTGAAACGTGGGATTTCTCGGAGAACAACCTGAAGAACAGACACGGGTTTGATTATGGCTCCTGCTCCGGGGGCAACTACGATATGTCCACGGCTTATCTTACCCGCTGGAGCGGTCCAATCTCTGAGGCGGCCGATCCCTACAATCCCTCTTCAGGATCCTCTCCGTCCGGTCTCCAACCGGTGAAACATACACAGAATGTACTGTATATCCCCGACAGAGCTCATTCACTCGATAATGACAACCTGAAATCGGCCATCATGCTCTATGGCGGGGTAGGGACGGCATTTTACTGGAGCACCAGTTACTACTCATCGGAAACGAACAATTACTACTATTCCGGAAGCGCAGGTGATAACCATGCTGTCACTATCATCGGTTGGGATGACAACCGGGTGGTCGCGGGTGCACCAGGGAACGGAGCCTTCCTGGTAAAGAACAGCTGGGGGACCGGGTGGGGGAATGGG
>LNQE01000929.1_pt1 | contig 10928 bp, 13 predicted proteins | sample 603111 | NCBI WGS metagenome assembly LNQE01 (sample SAMN04260313, study PRJNA301899) | hydrocarbon metagenome | isolation source: hydrocarbon-contaminated ditch | place: Germany: Bremen | collected 1998
TTTGGAGTGCATTATGGCTGTTTTCGGTCAGTTTGTTCAGTATGAGTTTTTTATTCCGCTATGCCGGCATCCAATTCCGCTATGAAAGCAGGTCATTCCGCTAAATCACAAAAACCTGCCGATTTGCTCCGGAATCACCTGCCGGCTTGTTCCGGATTAGGGTGCCGACTTGCACCGGAATGGGGTGCCGAATTGGAGCGGATTCTCCAAATATGACAAACGCAGTGTAGTGATATTTGCATGTCGAATTATCCCACATGTGAAGCTATGTGGGGCAGAAGCTACATTGCTGGACGAACTATCCCGCGCATGCGGGATAATGAGAACCCCTTAGCGAAGTTCGAAGCGTAAGTGGAATTATCCCCGAAGCGAAGCGGATGGGGGTTAGTGACCCAGACTTGAGAAGCGAAGCTTGTCCCTGCCACCTGAGGGTGGCGGGATAATGAAAACTCTGAGCTTAGCGCCGTGGTAAAACGAGCGAAGCAAAGTTTGTCCCCAGATTTGGCGCAAAGGTTTTTGATAAAATAATTGTTTACATTACAATACAATTGTGTATTATAACGTAAATAACTATGAAAAATTATCGTGAGACATATATCAGACGGGCTGAAATTGCGCAGCTGATCATCCTAAACCACTTGTATCAGCAGCGCGGAAGCCGCGACCTGATCTTCCAGGGCGGAACGGCGATCCGATGGTGCTATGGCGGCAGCCGTTTCTCGGAAGATTTGGATTTCGTAACGCCTCTGTCCACTGGGGAAGTATGGCCTGTTTTGGATGCCGCTCTGAAAGGAATGGAGCGGGTCATGATTTCCCATTTTGGCATGGGAGCGTTTACCGCTACGGAAAAGCAATCGCGAACGGATTCGTTTAAATGTTTTTTGAACTTCCATCCCGAAACATCAAGGGAAAAGATTTCCGTCAAGTTTGAAGTTGAAGGCCTCGTTCCCAAACAAATGCCGGAAAGTAAGAACCATATTCTTTCCGGTCTTCCGCCGGTAGCCTATTTGATTGCCGATGGCAGTTTCCGCGTTCCGCGTCCAAATGCCGTCGTCGTCGCCGAAACACCGGAGGAAATTCTTTCGGATAAAGTGCGTTCCCTCCTTGAACGCCGCTATCTCAAAGGGCGCGATTTGTTCGATGCCTGGTATCTACGCACGGTTTTGAACACAACCGTGAATATTGAAGTCATCGAAAGAAAATTCAATATGTACAGGGAACATTTCATTGCCCGCCGTCCCATGAGTTTCTTTTCCGGACTTACAAAAGAAAGTAAGACTTCCATGACAACGGCCATCTCGCAGGATTTATCGCGCTTTCTTCCCCCCGATGCTTTTGAAGTTCAGCGTAAAGAAAGTTTTGATGCCTATATTCGCACCGTTCAATCTCTCTTTAAGGAACTCAAAAATAAAGGAGTGCGACTGCCATGACATCCGTAATGATCCTGAGACAACTGCCGCAACTTTTCCGGTATGCCGATGTTGAAAAATTTACCGGCAATGCCAATGTCTTTCTTACACGGGCGCTGGCTAAAGGCTTTGTTGAGCGGGTGGCGCGCGGCGTTTATCTCAACGCCATGCGCGACGGCAAACCGGCGATTGAGGAAGTAGCCTGTTTTCTGCGAACGCCGTCTTACATTTCCTGCGAATGGGCGCTCAATCGCCACGGCGTTATTATTCAAGCGCCTTTTGTCTGTACGGTTCTCACGCTTGATACGGCGGTCGGCCAATTGCGCAATATCGAGTTCGGCGGCGTTACAATTGAATTCTCCCGTATTGCCTCACGACTATTCAACGGTTTTGAGACGAGGGATGGTTTTAACCTGGCTCTGCCGGAAAAGGCTCTCCTTGATACCATTCACTTACGGAAGCATATTCCATTCCCGGATGAACTTAACCTTGAACATATTAACAAGGAGACCCTAATGCAAATGGCCGTGCCTTTTCCGGCTGTCGTAAAAAAACGGTTGGAAGAAATATTCCCCAAAGACTAAAGCATTGGGAAAAACTAATATGCTATTCCCGGTTTTTCTGTTGCTTTTTGTCATTGTCTGGCGGTGACCAGGCAATCCATTCTTTTTCCCAACTTTTTAATCAGTATGTGAATTTAGTGACCCAGAGAGGTTAAAAAACTGGTTCATGGCGTCGCCGGATTTTCATCTGTTTTTTTAAAAGGACTAAGCTGTTCCGCGGCAAAAAGTAATATGGTAAAAGGTTGTCATTTGCTTCGGGATATGATAAGTTAAATTTATGGAAACATTAGAAAAACAGGAATTATTTTGGGATGTTAACCTCGCGCAGCTGGATAAAAATGCGCACAAGCGCTTTATCGTAAAACGCATCCTGCAATTCGGCGATCTGGATGATCTGCGTTGGGCATTAACCTTTTACGGATATGATGGCGTTCGGAGTATTTTTCTTTCCAGCGCTGACCAATTCGATAATAAATCACGGAATTTCTGGCGCTTTTATTTTCATGTTCATGACGGTGAAGAATGCATAAAGAAGCAATCGATGAGCGAACAAAACGCGTTTGGGAAAAGATAGCGCAAACTGGTATCGCTGACCGTTTTTATCTGGCCGGCGGAACGGCGCTTGCCGTACATTTTGGACACAGAAAATCCATCGATCTTGATTTCTTTTCTCAAGAAGACTTTTCAACATCGGATTTAAGAAGACAACTCTCCCCAATCGGTGAAATCGTTTTATTGGGCGAGGCAAACGGCACACTGCACGCGACTGTCGATCATGTAATGGTGAGTTTTTTCAATTATGATTACGGTCTGCTTTTTCCGCCGATAAAATTCGAAGGCTTAATGCTGGCAGATGAAAGAGACATCGGCGCGATGAAACTGGACGCCGTATCTTCGCGCGGGAGCAAAAAAGACTTTATCGATATTTATGAATTGTTAAAGAAATACACCCTGGCCGAACTCATTGACTTCTTTGAAAAGAAATATGCCGGCATCCGGTATAATATGCTGCATATTCTCAAAAGTTTGATTTATTTTGATGATGCCGATGAGGAACCTCCTCCCTTGATGCTCCATGGTGCTGGCTGGGATGATATAAAACAAAGCATACGCCAGGCAGTTGCTGCGTTTAGCAAAGAACGCAATTAATTCGAAAATCGCAAAGAACAAAGAAGTGAATACCATGCCTTTCCCCGCTGTCGTAAAAAGACGAGTGGAAGAAGCTATTCATTGAGAAAAAGAAGGGTTTCATACCTGTGATTTACTAGCCAAATAATACTTTTGGGCATTCTTGAAAACTGGTATGGCGTCCCCAGATTGCCGCTAGAGCGTATTTTGGCTAAAATTAACAAATGTAAAGAAGCGTTGGACGCACTACACTAGTTTGTTCTGTGATTAATAATTAAGTGTTATGGAAAATTATCAATAGGAGACATTATGAAGTTTGTAATTAGGCTATTGCTGATTGCAATATTATTTTTGGCAATGTCTACAACAGGAATTTGTACAGATAAAGAAATTCCGAGATTTAAAATTGTTGGGAACTATAAAAGATCAACATTCTCCATAGTAGTCCCAAAAGGCACATCCGATAAGCAATTGTCAGATTTAATAAGTGAATTTAAAAAAGCTAGAGAAGGAAATTACTTGAGTAAATATTTTCCTCCGACGACTAGTGGTGGTAAATTTGGAAACTATGCCGCTATCTTTGTGTATGTATTTACAGATGAGAAAAAAGCTTCAAACGAATTACTGAATAAGTATATGGAAACAAGTGAGTACAGCAAATCAGACAAAATATTTGCCCAGAAATATGCTGAGAAGGTTTCCGCATACTATATGTATCATGTTCTAAATAACCAAGAGTTTGGTTGCTTAGGTCTTAGAGATGTAGGTGTCAAACAAATAAAGAAATATAAGAAATTGTTTGCCGCTAATGTTCCATATTAATCATAACCCGTAACTAAATCTGATCAACGCAAAATGCGGGGAACAAATGCGGGGAAAAAATGCGGGGACACCTTACTAGTTTTTTTACAGCTTCATTGACATTACTTCTCTTCCAATCAAATCGGAAAGAGGAGCTACTTTCAAATCTTTCGCACTAAGTCCCGTCAATATCTTTTCAACCTCCGTTAGTAAAACAGCACCGTTTTCTTCTCCACGTGGATTAACATCGTGCAGCAGGATGATATCGTCTGCTTTGACTTTTTTAAGAATTCTCATACTGAGATTTTTAATTTTACGATTACCGGCATCGGCGGCACGGCAGCTGAAAGTTACGCAAAATAATCCCATTTGATTAAGAACCGACGGCAGCTTCGGGCTGATTATTCCTACCGGCGGACGGAAAGCCAGCGCTTTTACACCCATATTTTTAAGAACTTCCTGCGCCTGGGACACTTCCTGATAGAGATAATTGTAACTTCCAAGCATCAAGAAAGGATTATGATGAAAAGAATGATTGCCGACAGTGTGGCCGCGGCTGATTATTTCTTTGATTATTTCCGGATATTTCAAAGCATTGACGCCGGAAACAAAGAAAGTTGCTTTAACCGCATACTTATCCAGCAGCTCGAGTATTTGTTTTGTTGTAGGCTCATCCGGGCCGTCATCAAAAGTCAGCGCAACCATTTTTTTACCGGTATTACCGCGGCTGATTACAGATAGATAAAAACTGCGCCGGTAACAAAATGACGCGACGACACAAAGCAAAATATAAAAAAGCGCGATTATTATGGCGAGCAGAGAATTAATAAAGAAAGCAGCCGCGGCGGCAGATAAAAGAACTATTCCTGTGATTTGGGCCGGGCTGAAAGAGGAAAAAATCTTTTTCATTAACGCATCCACCTCCGTCCCGATACGGAATCGGGACACCTCCGCCAGCGGAGGACATCAACGTTTCAACCTATTCATTTTTCCTCCCTTGAGGGGAGGAAATTAAAAGGAGGGTGAAACATTCGCAAACATCACCCTCTCCCTACCCCTCTGCTATCAATGGAGAGGGCACTCGCTTTTGTTCACGCCCACCAGGGGCGGGAAAATTATTCGGGATTCCTCGAAATGACAATTGCAAAGTCGTCTTTATTGAATCAGGTATTCCCACAGCGGCCCCGTAAACCCTCGCCTATACAGCTTCGGCAATATTCGCGTCGCCTTGGCTTCGCCGGCACCGATCATCCAGTTCACGCGGCCGTTAGCCTTATCCTCCACCATCTTCATAATTTCTTCAACCGTTATTCCCGGCGAGCGATAAAACACAGGCGGCAGGATATTTTCATTCGCGGTAATCTGCCCTTCACGCAAAGCAATATCATATAAGGCGGTATGCGGATAGATACGGACACCGCAAAAGAAAAAGAAAACCGCTTTTTCCAGACTGTCTATTCCAGCCAATGTATTTTGCAGAGTGTTTTTGTTTTCACCGGGACCGCCCAGTAAAAAATAATGGGCAATATGCAACCCGGCAGCAAGAGCTTCTGTATGCGCAATGAAAACATTTTCCGCGGCAAAAGGTTTACGTAAATTGGTCAGCACTGTATCCGATAAAGATTCCGTGCCGAATTCCACATGAGTTAGACCGGCATCGACCAAACGTTTGAAGTAATCAGCCGGAGGAACTGTCGGAACAAAAAAACCTCCCCACGGAATGGAAACTTTCGCTTTAATGAAAGCCTCGGCAACCTGGCTGCTGTGATCATAACTGGCATTGAAAGCGGAATCGATTATAAAAATATATTTGGCCCCGGCATCCTGCAATTCACGGGCACTCCTGGCTATTTCATGCGGAGGATAAAACCGCATCCGGGCGCCTTCGATATGAGGGTAAGTACAATAACTGCATTGAAACGGACAGCCCCTTTTTGTTTGCAGATTAAGCATCCCGCCATAAGAGAGATAAAAATTCGTATGCCGATCGTCCGGATCGAAATGTCTGTTAATCGTGCCATTATATGGTTCATAAATTATGTTTGTCTTTTCTTTTGTTACAACACCCGGTATTTTATTTATATCTTTCTTTTTCTCCAAAGCATCCAGAAGCTGCGAGAGCCTTTCGCCTTCACCGACAATTCCATAATCGGCATCAAGCGCCTGCATGAACTCGACCGGGAAAATTGTAAAACCGCTACCGCCTAGAATTATTTTTGCTTTGGAATTTGTTCTTATCTGACGAACCAGATTCTGATATTCGGGTAAAAAACTCCGGCAGTTCAGTACATCGGTATTGTCAATATTTCTGATTGATACTCCGGCAAAGTCCGGATAAAATTCCTTGATCATCGCTTCCAGAGTTTCCGGATGGGAAAAATCGTTTAGATCGACAATTTTAACCTGGTAACGGGAATCAAGAGAACCGGCCACATAATCCAGGCCCAGCGGATATACGGGGTACGGAATTCTAAGAGTATTTGCTGAAATGAGCAGTACTTTCATAATAGGATAAAACACTTTAAACGATAATATTATATGAGAAAAAAGTTGTCATCTCGACCAACGGGACTATGTTCAATGTCTTTTTTATATCATTTCGATCCCTTCGCTTTGCTCAGGGTAAACTCCGGGAGAAATCCTTTCGAATAATGATACCCATACTTTTAGATTCCTCGCATAAGCTCGGAATGACATTTACTTTAGATGACATACTTGAGAAGCTCCGGGCTAACATGTCATGATTAAGTCAGCAATAAAAATCAACCTTTTTTATGGTTATTAGAAATGTGCGTAGCCAGAGCGCGCACAGAAGCAAAAACTTTAACGCCCAGTTGTTTGTTATCTATTTTAACACCGTAGTCTTTTTCAATCATCATCACCAGTTCCAAGACATCAATGGAATCAATTCCCAGATCGCCCCCTACAAGACGTTCATCGTCTTTGATGTCTTCAGGCCCGACGTCAATCAAACCCAGTGTATCAATAATTTTAACTTTAAGTTCACTTATCATTTTCTCAATCTGACTCATTTAACAACTCCTGTTTTGTCAACTTTATGAATTAGGATTTGAGGCGACCTTTTTCGCTTCATCACCTAGAATTTTTTCCAGAACAATTCTCACCAAACATTTCCCGAGCGCTTTCGCATAATCAGAGCCAGTCAGGTAAATCCCCAGCATAAAAATCAACCAGGAAACGCCATAAGCAAGCGGAATCCCAATAATACCAATAATTGGTTTTTTCAACTTAGCGGCAATTAGCCCTACTATAAAAAACGCCGGTATGAAAGAAACATAACTGAAAACAATTAAGACAAGACCGATTATTGCCGGCAAAGTATGCTTCTTTCTTATAACGCTTAAATCAGCGTGTTCATTTATGGCGTTTCGACAAAATTCCTTCCGGGCGAAATATAAGGCCGCTTTTTTGATTATACTCAAAATCTTTCCTGTAAAACAATATACGTCAATATTTTAAATGATATATCCGGCAGTGTCAGGCAAACAGCTCTTAGAAGCTGATTACTTTTCCATGATGCCGCCTATAGAATATTTTGAACGAAGCGGATAATCTTTGTAGGCGATATTTTTAAAAACTCCTGTCCGTGCCTGTCCTACAGTGGCAATCAATTCATTATCTATAAAAATACGCCCGTCGCCGATTACTATGCTTGCACCCGATTCTTTCAAAAGCGAATAACGCCGTACATCGACTTCAAAACGAACACATTTGTTAAACGGACGAATTTGACCGTTAAAAGCTACTTCTCCACAACCTAACGCCCTGCCCGTACCCAGTGAACCTTTCCAGACACAGAAAAAACCAAGCAATTGCCAGATAGCATCCACTCCCAGGCATCCGGGCTGTACAGGATCTCCCGAAAAATGGCATTGAAAATACCATGCATCCATACGAATGTCCTGTTCCGCTATCATCTTCCCCTGTTTGCCGTCGCTTTCTATCAATAATATACGATCAACCATAAGAAACGGAGGGGCAGGAAGCTTCGCGTCAAAATGTTCCGGAGGATCGGTTATCAGCCGACCATAAGAGAAGGCAAGAAGTTCTTCAAAGTTGAAATGATCGCGCTTTAAAAATTCCTGATATTTCATAATTATTTCGCTCTTTCCGCATACCAAAAGTACGATAATGCAATGATTTCCAGTAATTTAACACAGATATAAGAAATGAACTCTTTTGTCAAAAGAAAAAATGCCCACGTGAAGGTACCAAATCATTATAATCCAACCAATCCCACGTCGCTACTCTCCTGGGATAATTCGACTAATGCCTCAAACTTCATCCCGACTCGGCGGGATTCGTTTTCAGCAAGTCTCATTATTTTTAATAGCTTTGAAAATGAATTTGCGTTATAAGGTTGCGCAATATGATATTTCCAGATTGCGTAACAAACTTTTAAGAAAAAAAAACTGTCATTTCGAGGAGTCCCGATGTAACGGGACGACGAGAAATCTTTATCATTGTCGTTTACTAAAGATTTCTCCCCGAGCATACGCCGGGCCATAGCCTTCGGTCGAAATGGCAAAAACAATTTCAGGGTTCCATTTTCTTCTATTGCGTATTCCGGGATAATCCAGAATCAGGAGAACAAGAATGAACAGGGCCGCCATTCATAAAATCAGTTATGGTTTATATATCGTCACTTCCGGACAAGCAGGTAAATTCAACGGCCAGATTGCCAACTCCATGTTTCAGGTTACATCCAATCCGGCAACAATAGCCATAAGTATAAACAAAGAAAACTACACTCATGAATTGATAAAACTCAGCCGCAAATTTGTCGTTTCAATTTTGTCAGAAGCAACGCCAATGACTCTCATCGGTCTGTTCGGCTTCAAAAGCGGGCGCGATGTTAATAAACTTCAAAACGTAAAGACAAAAACAGGAGCAACGGGCGTTCCTATAGTGGTGGAAAATACAGTTTCCTATATCGAAGTGAAACTGGAAAAAGAAATGGATTGCGGCACACACACGATTTTTGTGGGTAATATTGTTGATTGCGACGTGGTAAGTAATGAAGAACCGATGACTTACGCTTATTACCAGAAGGTTAAGGGAGGGAAATCACCGAAAACCGCTCCTACTTATGTCAAAGACGAACCGGCCAGCGCTGCCCAACCCTCCTCCAGATATGTCTGCAGTATTTGCGGTTATGTTTATGACCCGGTCAACGGTGATCCTGATAACGGAATTGCTGCAGGCACAAAATTTGAAGATATACCGGATTCATGGACATGCCCTGTCTGTGGAGCGGAGAAATCAAAATTTGAAAAAGAAAAATAACAAGATACATATACAAATGATGCATTGTATTTTATAGATAGAATTGCTACGGATAATTTCCTAAACTCGTTAATTGACGAATTCTTAAAATTATGCAAGATTGCAACAGTTAATTTGAATATTGTAGCCTTGCTGAAAAAACCAGTCTGAAAACAAAATTAATATAGATATAGGAGGTAGCAGCTGATGAAAAAGTCGTTAGGAACGATGGTAGCGATAATGGTAGTAGCTATTATATCGGGACTTTTTATTACGGCAAAGTACTCCAACGCAGTAGACATTGGAAAAGACAGCCGTTTTATTGCCTATGATAACGGAACAGTACTGGATACGAAAACGAATTTGTTGTGGGCAGTTAAAGACAACGGAAGTAATATAAACTGGTCGGATGCAAAATCCTATTGCGAAAACTACAAAGGTGGTGGTTATACAGATTGGCGACTGCCGACAAAGAATGAACTTAAAAGTTTATACGACGATACAATTTTCGGAAATAACGGCTATCACCTGACAAAACTTATCAACCTGAGTGGAACGTTCGTCTGGTCGTCGGAAATGACCGGCCCCAAGCCCTTCGTTACCAGTTTTCTGTACGGTCTGGCCTATGAAGAAACTTCATCAAACGCCAGAAGAAATAGAGCGCTTCCGGTGCGATCCGCAGGTGGGGAAACGGCAGCCGTTAATGTCCCCGACGCCGAAGTACCAACTGCCGCTGTTGCTTCTGCCGATACCACTACGGGTAAAGCTAAGCAATGGTGGGAGAAAGGCTACATTCCTCCTCCCAAGGTTGAAGAACCTGTCGCACCGGTGGAAGTAACTCCTCCTCCGGTTGAAACAACACCAGCTCCGGTGGAAGTAGCCGCTCCTCCGGCCGAGGCACCCGTTGCTCCCGCCGAAGCAGTAGCTCCCCAGGTTGAAGCACCGGCTGCTCCCGTGGAAGTAGCTGCTCCCAAGGTTGAAAAACCGGTTACGGAGAAAGTCTCCATGCCGCTCAATTTGAAATTCGATACGGCCAAGTCCGACATCAATAAAAAATATGATAAAGATATCAAAAAGGTAGCCGATTTATTAAAAGCAAATCCGGAGGCTACAGCTGTAATTGAAGGCCATACCGATAATGTCGACATCCACAACGAACCGGAAAGAAACATGCGATTGTCTCAGGCCCGTGCCGACAGTGTCAGGCAGTATCTGATCGACACTTTCGGAATCGATGCGTCCCGCGTCACCGCTGTCGGTTATGGACCGAATAAGCCGATTGCCAGCAACGATACAGCGGAAGGGAAAAAGAAGAACCGCAGAGTTGAAGCTGTCATCGAAATGGTGAAGCCGAAATAATTATTTAACAGATTCATAGTTCCGAAAATACTTAAGGCCTCATAACCATGTAGCGGTTATGGGGCCTTTTTAATGAGACTCGCTGAAAACGAATCCCGACAAATCGGGATGAAGTTTGTCCCTGCCACCTGAAGGTGGCGGGATAATTCGCTCTAAAATTTTCCGATTACTACGTAGTCGTCCCTGAAAAAGTCACATTTTCTTAAAACGGTGATATCGTGTTTGCTGCGAAGTCACTTGGCTTCCAACAAACACGATTTTCTGAGATGGAACGATCAAAATATCTCCAAAATAGCCTTTGGAAAAAAGATAAAAAGAAAGCTCTGAGGAGCTTTCTCAGGTTAAAACCACAGCCGGACAGAATCGCGTTGATGCGATCACC
>LNQE01000803.1_pt1 | contig 10916 bp, 10 predicted proteins | sample 603111 | NCBI WGS metagenome assembly LNQE01 (sample SAMN04260313, study PRJNA301899) | hydrocarbon metagenome | isolation source: hydrocarbon-contaminated ditch | place: Germany: Bremen | collected 1998
GATTTATAACACTTTAGAACGACTTGAAGAATATAATCTTTGGACCGAGAAAGGAAAAAAGTATACTAATTTTATTATACGTGAATTAAAACCGTACATCGATGAAACATACCGTACAAAAAAAGATAGATCGAACACTTTTGTAATGGGTTCATCACTCGGCGGATTATATTCCTTCCAATTAATATGGAATTACCCGAATATTTTTTCAAAAGCAGCGAGTCTCTCGAGCTCTTTTTGGGTCGATGACCGAAAAATTTTCGATATGATTAAAAGTGATAAACAACCGGTTAAAGATATAACGCTATATATAGACTGCGGAGAGGGGGAGAAAAAATTAATAGATGACATAAATAAAATGATAAAACTTCTGCAGAAAATCGGTTATGTGAAAAATCAAAATTTGTTTACGCATATTGAAAAAGGGGGAAAGCACTCCGAAGAAGATTGGGCTAACAGGTTACATTTACCATTCACAAAATTATTCCCGAGGAAAAATGATTCCAGCATCTACATTGGTTGAAAAATTAGATTTACAACCGCATCCGGAAGGAGGTTACTTCAAAGAAGTTTACCGTTCAAATGAACTTATTAAAACGGAAGGATTACCTGAACGTTATACTTCAGAAAGATGTTTCGGTACTTCTATTTATTATTTGTTGGTAGGTGAACAGTTTTCTGCATTTCATAAATTGCAATCAGATGAAACATGGCATTTCTATTTTGGCTCGTCTATTATTCTACATCTTATTTCTAAGCAAGGTGAATATTCAAAAATAGTTCTTGGGCAGAATCTTTCCGAAGATGAAGTATTTCAATTCACAATTCCAAAGGAAACCTGGTTTGCTGCGGAAGTAAAAGACAAAACTACTTATTCGTTAGTCGGCTGTACAGTTTCACCGGGATTTGATTTTGCTGATTTTGAGATGGGAGATCAAAAAACACTTCTTGATAAATTCCAGCAGCATCAAAATTTAATTAAACGATTTACAAAGTAATTATTTCGTGTGTTTTAGTCCTCGGCTATTTGGTATAAAAGATCATTGAGCTTCTAATCCATTATAATAACATACTCTTGTCTTGATTAATTATATTCTTTCAACTACTTTTCAAATACAATCATTTCCTTGCTAGAGACATTTTGAGATTATCTATCGACAAATTTCTCACCTACATTACAGCGCTTCTCCCAAGGACATAGAATCAAGTTTTATGTTTGCTTAATTATTTTACATGTTTTCAAAATTGTTGGTTTAAAAACATAGGAGGTATCGTGTTTAAAAAAATCACAATATTGATTTGTTTAATTCTATTAGTAATTATATCAACGAGCGCACAAAGCTCAGGTAAGCACAAACATGATGGATTCTTTATGAGATTTCTGATTGGTCCATCATACTCTACTCAAGTTTACGACGGAGCTCCATCCGATTTGGAAGTTAAGGGAGTTTCTGCAACATTCGGTTTTCAAATTGGATATGCAATAGCAAAAAATTTAAATGCATTTGGTGAAGTTAGTGGTTTTACAATCACCAACCCGGATTTTGAAGTTAACGGAAAAACCATTGAAACCGATGAGACAAAATCCTCAAGCTTTGGGTTTGGCGGTGGGTTGACATACTATATAATGCCGTTAAACTTTTATTTTACTGCTTCGGTTTTAGCATCCAAAGTAAGGATCGAATACACTAAGGGTTCGGTTAAATATGAAGGTGAAACCGATATGGGAATTGGTGTTTTTGCCGGTGTGGGTAAAGAATGGTGGATTGCTGATGATTGGGCTTTGGGAGCTTGTGCATTTTTTTCCTATGCAAATGTCCCGGATAAAGGTAGTTCGGATATTACAATTGCATGCACAACTTTTGGAATTGCCTTTTCTGCAACCTTTCAATAGTTATCAAAATATGTATTCTAAAATGTAGTGAACGCAAAATTTGCGTTCACTACGTTTGTTAATCTTACAAATTAAAGTACATCTTGTACTCAAACGGATGAGGCATTGTGCCTATTGATTTTATTTCTTCATTCTTTATTTTTATCCATTGATCGAGCAACTCATCTGTAAATATATTTCCTCTCTTAAGAAATTCGTTATCAGCTTTAAGTGCTTCAAGAGCTTCGGTTAAGTTTCGCGGCAGAAAATGAATTTTATCAATATGGTCGTCATCAAGGAAATTTTTGTCGTAAGGTCCGAATCCTTCTTCAGTCGGATCGATTTTGTTTACAACACCGTCAATACCGGCAAGTAATATTGAAGACAAACATAAGTATGGATTAGCCGTAGCATCGGAGGGGCGATATTCGAACCGTGTTTCTTTCGGATTTGAAACATACTTTGGAATTCTAATTGCACTTGCTCTGTTGCCCTGCCCAAATGTTAATGCAACCGGGGCTTCAAATCCCGGTACTAATCTTTTATATGAATTGGTACTTGGGTTAGTAAAAGCCGTCAAAGCAGGACCATGTTTTAATATTCCGCCGATAAAATATAAACCCAGTTCACTCATATTACCGTATGCACCTTTTTTATAGAAGAGATTTTTACCTTTTTTAGTTAGATATAAATGAAGATGCATCCCGTTTCCGGCTTGATGATACATAGGTTTCGGCATGAATGTAATAAATAAATCACGTGATCTGGCAAAATTAAACAGAGCATATTTCGAGGTGACAATATGATCGCCGGTATCTAATAAATTAGAAAAGTAAGTTTCGATTTCCTGCTGACCTCTTTCACCAACTTCATGATGATGATACTTTACATCAATTCCGAAGTTTTTTAAAATTTTACATGCCTCATCTCTAAAGTCATCATAAATGTCAAATGGATTTGCCGCATGATAAGCTTTACCGTGAAATTCTTCTTCATGTTCAACTTTGTAATATGAGGTTGCAGTTCTTGTATCATATTCAACATTTGAAAAAATATAAAACTCGAATTCCGGTCCCCACCATGACTGATCTGCGCCGGTTGTTTTCTTTAATAATGCTTCGGTTTGTTTTGCAATGTGTCTTCCGTCTTGTGAGAAGGGCGAACGTTTTTCATCGGTTAATACTATGTGAGAGTAAAAACTCATTGTCGGTGCTTCACGGAAAGGATCAATAACCGCTGTATCAAGATCGGGAATTAAAATCATATCGCTGTTTTCAACTTTTCTAAAACCGTAACTTGATCCGTCAAAACCAACACCTTCACTCATAAGTCTTTCCATAATATCATCACGAACCGGAAGAGAAATATGATGAAGTCTTCCTGCCAAGTCGATTGCTTTTAAATCGATAACTTCAATTTTCTTTTTCTTTAATTCACTTTTAATTGATTCGATAGTTCTTTTAGCCATACCATCCTCAGTATTTTTTATATAGACAAAAATGGGCTGTCAAGAATTTTGCAATTCCGGACAGCCCCAAATGCGGGTTATTCTTAAATTTTATTTCTTATAATTAATTGCTGCTAAGCCGGGATAAATTCCGGTGATATCCAAGTATTCTTCAATTCTAAGTAACTGATTGTATTTCGCAATACGATCTGTTCTGCTTGCCGAACCGGTTTTAATTTGTCCAGCGTTTGTTGCAACTGCAATATCTGCAATAGTTGCATCTTCTGTTTCTCCGGATCTATGTGAAATAACAGAAGTATATCCTGCTCTTTTTGCCATTTCAATTGCATCAAGTGTTTCTGTTAATGTACCAATTTGGTTTACTTTAATTAGTATTGAATTAGCAATACCTTCCTCAATTCCTCTTGATAATTTTTCAGTGTTAGTTACAAACAGATCATCACCAACTAATTGAATTTTCTTACCAAGTTTATCCGTCAATAATTTCCAACCTTTCCAGTCATTTTCATCAAGACCGTCTTCTATTGAAATAATAGGATATTTATCAACAAGTTTTGCATAAATCTCTACCATTTCTTCGGCAGTTTTTTCGGATTTGTCTGATTTGAAAAATGAATAAACGTTTTTTTCTTTGTTATACATTTCACTTGATGCAACATCGAGAGCAAATGAAATTTCATCACCCGGTTTGTAACCTGCTTTTTCAATTGCGGTCATCATTATATCTAAAGTTTCTTCGTTAGATTTTAGATTAGGTGCGAATCCGCCTTCATCACCAACTGAAGTACTGTAACCTTTAGATTTGAGAACTGATTTTAATGAGTGAAAAGTTTCTGTCCCCATTCTTAATGCTTCGGCAAATGTTTCGGCACCATGAGGAACAATCATAAATTCTTGGAAATCAACTGTGTTGTCTGCATGACTTCCGCCGTTAAGAATATTCATCATCGGAACCGGTAATGTTTTGGCATTAACACCGCCAATATATTGGAATAAAGGTAATCCTAAAGTTTCGGCAGCAGCTTTTGCACATGCAAGAGATACTCCTAATATTGCATTTGCACCGAGTTCGCTTTTGTTTGGTGTTCCGTCTAATTGAATTAGCAAATTATCAATTGCAATCTGATCTACTGCATCAAAATCAATCAGTTCATCGGCAATTTTGTCGTTTATATTTTCAACGGCTTTGAGAACTCCTTTACCTAAATATCGTTTTTTATCACCATCTCGTAATTCGACTGCTTCATGTTCCCCTGTAGAAGCACCGCTGGGAACAGCAGCTCTTCCAATAATACCCGATTCTAATTGTACTTCAACTTCAACTGTCGGATTACCGCGCGAGTCTAATATTTCGCGTCCCAATACATCAATTATCGTAGTCATTTTTACTCCTTTTTAGTTAGTTTTTATCACTGAAAATTAGAAAAAAGGACATGCAAATTCAATTTAAAGCGGATTATGAAATTGTTACCGGATGCACTAATTTTTATATTTCGACTTAGATTTTTAATTTTTTTGCCCCGGTAGCTCAGTAGGATACCCGTCCGATTTTATCGTTCGGGCAGGGAGCAGCAGTTTCCTACCCGCCTAAGGCGAGCGAATTCTCTCCCGGGGTATCGGACGAAGTGTAAAGGAGAACCAATTTGCATAACTTTGAGTTTTTCACTTTGGATTTTACACTTTGAGCTTTTTCCTTTATAACGCCCACGTAGCTCAGGGGATAGAGCGACGGTTTCCTAAACCGCAGGTCGCAGGTTCGATTCCTGCCGTGGGTACATCAAATGTTTTTAGAAGGGATTAGTTTAATACTTATTCATCTATGGCAATGATTATTCTTTTAATCTAACCGTTTCTTTTGCTAATTCATGATTAAATAATCTTTCCTTGCCGTCAACTGCGGTTTGCATTATTGGTAGGTTTCCAAATGCATTATCTTTTACAATAATTTGACGTTTACAACGTTTACATTTGAGAGCCCAGGTAACCGGGTTTAATCTTTCCATATTGATTCCATAATTATTACAATCAAAATGGAATAGTTCAAGCTCCTCAAAATTTTTGACCGTAGATTGATGAACTTTTTCAACGGAAATTGTAAACTTTTTCATACTTAGTACCCCGTAAATTCATTCCTTATAATCGAAAAAAAGAAATTTTTGTTGAGAAAGCAAAAGTAATTTATTACAGTTTAGAGATAAATTTCTACCCATATTTTATCATTAAGTATGATGAAACTTTTAACACATGCTGCCGTCTTAATAACTGAATTTAGGAAATAGCGATACAACAAAAAAGTAGTTTATTAGTCTAATATATAGAAACACAAATTCAAAGATCAATCTCTGGGGGGAGAAATGAAAAATAAAAAGATGTTTTTTGTACTTGCCGTTCTTACAGTTCTTTTAACGAGCGTATACGCCGGTTCAAATGCAATACCAACCGAGCTAATAGAAAAAAGTTACCTGGTTGGTGTTAGTTCAGATAACCAAGGACTAAAAGTTAGTTCTGCTTATTTCCTTGGTGAAATGAAATCTTTCAAAGCCGTAATTCCTTTAATGAAAATTCTTCGAGACGACAAGAGCGAAAGTGCGAGGTTAGCTGCTGCACTTGCTCTTGTAAAAATAGGTGATGCTCGAGGTATTTTTATGGTAAAAAGAACGGTTGATTTTAACGATCACGAAAAAGTTCGAAAGTTAGCAAAACACCTTTACTCTGCTTATCTAATCGGTGATGAATCCACTGCTAACAATGATGTAAATTTTGCTTTAGCTGTTTTGAATTAACCTGACCCTATAAACCCCTTCCAAAAATATAGGTGATAGAAAGTCCGGCTGACCACCGGACTTTTCCTTTATATTCAATAAATAAACCTTCTTAGTAATTGTGCTTTTTATCACATTTAATTGCTTAACATTTATTAAATTTATAAAGATTTTGCTTTACAAAAAAACGGAGGCGTTATGAACGGACTGTTTATAGTAGCCTTTCTTATCTTGATAATCCTTCTACTTTCTCGACCGGCTTCTAAAATACTCAAGGAAATTCTTACAAATCACGAATAATATAAGTGGTTTAGCGCTAATAAATCGTTGATTATAGCCCTAAAACGCAATAATTTGGGTCTTTCCTCATTTTATGTTATTTTTGAAGACAAATGATATAAAATCCACATAAATTGATTCCTTCTTAATTCTCATCTTAATTGCTAATTGTATTTAATATGATTGGTTTCCAGAGTTTTGGAGGAGGGATTGTTTTGTTCAAAAAAATAAGGTTAGAAAATGTTAGAAATTAAAAAACTGGTTAAGGAATCTGATTTTGATGAAAATTTAACACGAGAGAAATTTGTTGATTTTCTCTACAACCACTTAGACCAATTTGGCGACTCGAAAGAAGCAATAAACAAATGTATAGATTTTGCATTTAGTAAAGACGGTAAGCTTGGTGGATTTCTACTTGCCGCATATTTTGAAAATAATCTTGTTGGTACTCTCATCATCAACAATACCGGTATGTCAGGATATATTCCGGAACATATTTTAGTATATGTTGCTGTTGATGCTTCTTACCGAGGGAAAGGTTTCGGAAAACAAATTGTTGAAAGAGCAATTTCAGATTGTCCCGGTGATGTTAAACTTCACGTTGAATATGAAAACCCCGCAAAAAGATTGTATGAGCGGATTGGCTTTACAACAAAGTATGCCGAAATGCGATTCAAAAAATAGGATAACAAAATGGCTACACTGCATATTCATCCTGAACGAATTATTGGCAACATTAAAAAACTCAATGAATTTCTTAAACCGAGAGGAATTGAGTGGACACTTGTAACTAAAATTTTAAACGGTTACAAACCTATCCTCGAAAAGATTCTCACTGATCCTGTTATTAAACAAGTTCATTCCATTGGTGATTCGAGAATTTCAAATCTGCGTGCAATAAAAGAAATAAAGCCTGATATTGTTACCGTTTATATTAAACCACCGGCTATAAATCTAGCAAAGAGCGTTATTCAATATGCAGACATTTCTCTTAACTCATCTTTCGAAACAATTAAGCAGTTGGACATTGAAGCACGTAAACAAGGTAAAATCCATCGTGTTATTGTAATGATCGAAATGGGGGAACTACGTGAAGGTGTTGTACGCGATCAGATTCTAGATTTTTATGAAAAGATTTTTGAGATGAAAAACATAAACGTAATTGGTATCGGTACAAATTTAGGATGTATGTACGGTGTTGAACCAACTTACGATAAATTGATTCAGTTGAGTTTATATAAGCAGCTTATCGAAACTACATTTAAGGTGAAGTTGGAGATTGTATCAAGCGGAAGTTCTATTACTTTACCTCTTGTTTCAATGAATAAAATCCCGAAAGGGGTTTCTCATTTTAGAATAGGTGAAGCAGCTTTTCTCGGAATTTCACCTTACGATGGAAAAAAGTTTAGAAATCTTTCGACAAATGCTTTTACTTTTTCCGCAGATATTGTTGAACTTGAGAAAAAAGAAGTAGTCCCCGATGGAAAAATTGGTGATGCCGCAATTGGTGAAACAGCAGATTACAACAAGTTAGAATACGATGAATCATATCGTGCAATTGCAGATTTTGGTGAGCTCGATGTTGATTATAGAAACTTAATTCCGAAAGATGATAAAATTAATTTTGTCGGTACTACTTCCGATATGACTGTTTATGATATCGGAATTCGAAACGGTCAATATAAAGTAGGAGATCAGCTTCATTTTAATCCGAATTATATGGCAGTTGCCAGACTCACAAATTCGAAATACATGACTAAAAAAGTTCTTTAACAAATACTCTTATTCATGCATTGGATTGACCTATCAATTTTTATCGTTTACATGATTGCCGTCCTCGGTATTGGTTTTTATTTTCTTAAGAAAAATAAAAGTGCCGATGATTATTACGTCGGCGGCAGAAAAATGGGAAGTCTTCATATCGGACTTTCCGTTGTTGCAACCGATGTAGGAGGGGGATTTTCAATCGGGCTCGGCGGACTCGGTTTTGTTATGGGTCTTTCCGGAAGTTGGATGTTGTTCACCGGATTAATCGGTGCTTGGTTAAGTGCGATCTTCTTAATACCAAAAGTAAGCAAATTAGAAAACTTCAAAACGCTTTATACATTCCCGCAAATCTTCGAAAGTTTCTACAGTAAAAAAGTTGCAATTGCTGCCGGGTTAATTTCCGGTATAGGCTACATCGGGTTTACAGCGTCTCAAATTCTTGCCGGTGCTAAACTTGCCTCTGCTTCATTTGTTAATTTAGAAATGAATACAGCTTTAATAATTATGGGAACCATTGTAGTTGTTTATACCGTTCTTGGCGGTATCAAAGCTGTTATTTATACCGACACTGTTCAGTGGATAATTTTAATGGCGGGATTAATTTTAATCGGAATTCCTCTCGGTTATCTTGCGGTCGGAGGGTACGAAGAAATTTCATCAACGGTAAGATCAGAAATGTTAACTCTTACCAATGTTAGCTGGCAGGAATTAGTTAAATGGGCTGTAACTATAATTCCAATCTGGTTTGTTGGAATGACATTATACCAGAGAATTTTTTCTTGTCCGGATGAGAAGACAGCAAAGAAAGCATGGTATATTGCCGGTGTGTTTGAATATCCGTTAATGGCTTTTATGGGAGTATTGTTAGGACTGTTTGCTAGAGTTGCCGCTGATCAAGGTATGTTTGATTATCTCGGTTATGAAGCAATCCAAGACCTTGATCCCGAAATGGGATTACCAATGTTGTTAAGAACAATACTGCCGGTTGGATTGATGGGATTAATGATGTCGGCTTATTTCTCGGCAATTATGTCAACAGCCGACAGCTGTTTAATGGCAGCATCCGGAAATTTTGTAACCGATATACTCGATAGATTTATTAACATTAGCGGAAATCACAAACGATTTTTGAGAACATCGCAAATAATGACCTTAGTTCTCGGAGTTTTTGCTTTACTTCTCGCAACTAATATGCAAAACGTGTTGGAGTTAATGTTATATTCTTATGCATTCATGGTCTCCGGTTTATTCGTGCCTGTTATAGGCGCGTTTTATTGGAAACGAAGCAGTTCGATAGCGGCATTCTGGGCAATGCTTCTCGGCGGCGGAACAACAATTACTTTAATTGTTGCTTCCGTAAAACTACCTTTCAATCTTGATGCTAATATTTTCGGTATTACGATGTCGCTACTAGTGTTTGTAGTTCTTTCATATATTTTCCCGTCAAAAGAATTTATTGTAAAGGGAAACCCAAAATGAAATGGGAAGAAATTGAACATGAGTTGATTTCACTTCGCAAAGAACTTCATAAGTATCCCGAATTATCCGGCAGAGAAAATAATACCGGTGAAAGAATTATAAAGTTTGCGGAAAAATTTAATCCGGATGAAATTATAAAAAATATCGGCGGAAACGGGTTAGCCGTTATATTCAAAGGTAATCAAGAAGGGAAAACGATTTTAATAAGATGCGAATTAGATGCACTTCCAATAGAAGAAGAAAATAAGTTTGATTATAAATCTCAAAATGATGGTGTATCACATAAATGCGGTCATGACGGACACATGGCAATTGTCAGCGGATTGATTCCATTATTAAGCAAAAACAAAATTGATCAAGGAACGGTTGTCCTTCTTTATCAACCTGCAGAAGAAACCGGTGAGGGCGCAGAAAAAGTTTTACATGATGAAAAATTCAACAAGATTAATCCTGATTATGTATTTTCACTTCACAACTTACCCGGCTTTGAAAAAAATAAAATTATTATTAAAGAAAATGAATTTGCTTCAGCCTCAAAAGGATTGATAATAAAATTAAACGGCAAAACTTCACATGCAGCCGAACCGGAGAAAGGAATTACTCCATCATTAGCAGTTTCCGAATTAATTCAAAGATTAGTTGAGCTTCCTCAAAAAGAAAAGTTTGAAGAGTTTACTTTAGTTACAATCATTCATGCAAAAATTGGTGAGCGTGCTTTCGGTACAACGCCCGGTTATGCTGAATTGATGGCTACTCTTCGTTCATACAAAAACGAAGACATGGAAAAACTTCAAAAATTTGCTGAGAATATTATTAATGAAGTAAGTACTAAAAACAATCTGAAATACAAAATTGAATTTGTAGAAGAATTTCCATCAACGGTTAATGATAAATTTTGTGTTGATGTTGTTCAAAAATCTGCCGAGGAAAATAATCTACAAATTGAAGAAATTACAAATCCATTTCGTTGGTCTGAAGATTTTGGACATTTTACCCAAAAGTATAAAGGAGCTTTGTTTGGTTTGGGTTCCGGAGTTGATCAACCTCAGCTTCATAATCCCGATTATGATTTCCCGGACGAAATAATTTTAACCGGTACAAAAATGTTTTACTCAATAATAAAAAATGTTTTGGAAGAATAGATGTTGGAAACAACACAAATAGAAATTAGTAAATCGGCTTTAAAACAAAATGTTAAATTCATTAACGAATATCTTAATGATGGCGTTAAATTTTCTTCGGTTGTAAAGGGAAATGCATACGGACATACAATAGAAAAGTTTGTTCC
>LNQE01001227.1_pt1 | contig 10894 bp, 8 predicted proteins | sample 603111 | NCBI WGS metagenome assembly LNQE01 (sample SAMN04260313, study PRJNA301899) | hydrocarbon metagenome | isolation source: hydrocarbon-contaminated ditch | place: Germany: Bremen | collected 1998
GTCGGGGAGGGGGTCTCTCCCTCCCCGGTCTCTATCCCCATGAAGATGCTTCCTGCGGCCCACTGTCCCGGGACAGCGAAAAAGACTGAATTCCCGGGTGGCTGCACCGAATGCATCGATCCTGATCGCGCCCGTAGCCTGCAGGGCAGCAGGTGTGTTGAAGATCGGGATGCACCGGGCAGGGGTACCCCGGATATCCGGTACGGTGGACTGCAGCAGGTACCGTCATGGGTGGCGTGAATGCCCTCATGCGAGGATAGCCGGTGGGAAAAACCATACGCGGGACAGCCAGAAAAGCACGGATCAGGATACCGGCAACCCGCAGGATGTCATGTGCGTCTGGGATACCCCTTCCGCTCCGATCCCAGGGCGGGAATCATCCCCGGCTATCGCAAAAAGGATAAGGGCGGGCGGGTGCCCGATCGCTCCCGGAATCATCCGACAGGAATGCCGTATTCCTGCGCGATATCCACAAATGCATCTGCAAGATGCCGGATCTGCCCTTTCGAGAGCCCGTAGGTATTGAACTTCCAGACCTTGGTCGAGCCCGGGATCACGCCGACGATGCCCCGTTTTTTCAGGTCGGTCGAGAGGAAGTATCCGCGTTTCTTGTGGGACTGCGCCACCCGGTCAAACGAGCCTCTGGTATCGATGCGGGTCAGCGTGTGCCTGCGGGGGTAGTCGGAGAGCACCCTCGTCCCCTCGATAGAGAGGAGCGCATCCACCACCGTCTGTGAGTGCGCCACCTCCCGCTCCCAGTGCTTCACGCGCTCCCTGACATGCGGGAAGGATGCCATCATCCCGATGATCGTGACCCCCATGAGCGTGCATCCCATCATCTCCACCTCTTTGATCCCGAACATCCTCCCGGTGACATCGCCGCGTGAGCGGGTGGTCCGAAAGACCCGCTCTGCGTGTTCGCTCGTCGTCGCGACAAGGCCCGAAGGGGCCGGCGCCGCCATGCTCTTGTGGCCGGATCCCACCACGAAGTCCACGCCGAGCTGCTTCCCGTCGACCTCCATGATGCCGACCGAGTAGGCGCCGTTGAGGAGGACCGGAATATCGTACTGGTGGGCCACCCGTGCGATCCCCTTTGCATCGTGGATATTGCCGTACTGGTAGTCGACATGGTCGATGAAGAGGAGCGAGGGCCTTCTCTTGAACTCCCGCTCGGCCTCCTCGATCTTTGCGGCAGCGGCGTCCGGAGTGATATGGTGATCCGCATCCATCGGTATCTCCCGCGCCACGCCCCCCGCCTCCTCGATCGCAATAAATTCCGTATAGTGGGCGAGTGATGTGAGGAGGGCAGGGTCGCCCTTCTCCAGATAGGTGCTTGCGATCGCCTGGAACCCCCGCCGGGCGCCGGGCACCACGCGGACTTCGTCCATATTCAGCCATTCGGCAAGATCGGCGTGAAACTGTGCGATGGGGGGCTTTTTTATATAGTCGAGCCGGAACGGGCTCAGACAGTGGTCGCAGACCGAATAGCCGTCTCCATATGCAATGGCAGACTTCATTGCATCGGGGGTGAGCCGCCCGCCCGCCTGTATGGGATCGATATTGATGAAGAGCTCCTCCACGTCGCGGGCTTCGATATCCAGGGCGCATTTCATCGCAGCATCTCCTGCTCGAGTATGGCTATCTGCTTCTTTGCCGTTTCGATGGATCGGACGGCCTGCTCTCTCTGCTCCGCGCTCATCTCATGCAGCGGGGCGGTCTCCCGCAACAGCGCCCTCAGGTCTGTCAGGGCGAACAGTGCCTGAAAAAGCGCATCAACTGCCCTTCTTGACAAAACATCACCATACTAATATCAGTGGCGATATATAGATAGGTTGGATCAGGACGCGGCAGCGTGCCGAATACATTCGCCCCGCAGACGGTAGCCTGATAATATAGCAGAGACGGTGAAGTATCGGGATGAGGATCGTTCATATTGCAGATACGCACCTTGGTTTATCGGCATTTCATAAACTGGATTCCGAGACGGGGATGAACCTGCGGGAACGATTGCTCTATGACAATTTTCTCGAGTCTATCGACCAGATCATCGCGATGCGGCCCGATGCACTCGTGCATGCAGGCGATCTCTTCCACCAGATCAAGCCCAAGACCCGCGCCTACACGACGGCCCTCGAGGCGCTCCACCGTCTCTGCGAGGCGGACATCCCGCTCGTCGTCATCGCCGGGAACCACAGCATGGCAAAGACCAGATATACCTCCTCGCCGCTCGAGGTGCTGGAATATCATTCTGCCGAGGTCTATGCCGCATACCGCTCCCGCTACCGCCGCGTGGAGCTCGACGATACCGTCTTTCACCTGATTCCCAATATGCCGCAGGCAGGCGGCTACCGCGAGGCGTTCGATCAGATCGAGGTGTCGTCAGGGCCCAACGTGCTCGTCACCCACGGGCTTGCAAGTTCCCTGAAGGACAGAAGGCTGCACACCGTTGCCGAGTACGAGATCGACGGCACGATACTCTCCGATCAGTTCGAGTATATCGCGCTCGGCCACTTCCACGGACAGGGTCAGGTGGCCGATAACGCCTGGTACAGCGGTTCGCTTGAATACTGCACATATGGCGAGATAAACGACACGAAAGGAGGGCTGCTCGTGGATATCGGCCGCCGCAGCGTGGAGCGCATCGATCTGCCCCGGACGCCGATGCTCGGGATCGGCAGGGTCAACTGCGACGGTCTATCGGCAAAGGAGGTCATGCAGGAGATTCTGGATGCCGTGGCATCGGCGGGCGGGATCCCCGAGAGATCGATGTGCCAGATCACGCTCGACGGCATCCGGCGGGAGACATTCCGCGCTCTTGATGGAACGGCGCTGCTTGAGATCAGGAACCGGGTGCTCGATCTCAGGTTCAGGGTGATCGCCGCAGACGAGACGATGCCGGTCTTTCGGGAGGAGAGCCTCCTTGGCGTTGACTATATCCGTGAATTCGAGCGCTTCGTAGCGATGCAGCACCTGAACCAGAAGCAGGAGGAGTACGTGAAGGCGAAGGGTGCGGAGATCCTCGAGACGGCGATTCGGCGCAGGAAAGAGGTGGAAAGTGCTGCTCCATAGCCTCAGGATGAAGAACTTCAAGCGCTACCGCGATCAGGAGATCCGCTTTCAGGACGGCATCACGGGCATTGTCGGGAACAACGGGACCGGTAAGAGCACCATCGTCGAGGCCATCCTCTTTGCGCTCTTCGGGCTTCAGGGCACCGGCCTTGACGGCAACTATATCGTCAGCTCCTTTGCAGGGCCGCGCGATCTCTGCGAGGTCCGCCTGGATTTCGGACTGGACGGCAATACGTATTCTGTCGTTCGCAAATTCAAAAAACGTCCGGGCTCAACGCTGCATGAGGCAAGGATGTACGCAAACGGCAGACCGTTTTCCGAGTACGCCGAGGGCGTGCAGAACGTGATGCAGGGGATTCAGCGGGTCATCGGCATGAATCCGGTGGACTTTAAGAATACAATCTATGCCGGTCAGCGGGATCTCCTCTCCCTTCTGGAGAGCCGGGCAGGTTCCCGCAAGGAGTGGTTTATGCGGGTGCTCGGGATAGATTTCCTCAAAAAGGGCAGCATGGACGAGCTGAGAGCCCAGATCGACGGCTGCGAGAAGGAGTACGGCAACCTGCAGAGCCGGATTGCCGAGCTGGACGCCGACGGTGCGATCAAGAAGCAGCTCCGCGCTCTTGAAGGCGAGCTGAAGGCAGCACGGCAGCAGGCGGACCGGATCGACAGGGAGATCGCCGATACCGGGCAGAGGCGGGATGCCGCGCTATCAGAACGCGACCGCCTGCAGCGAGCACGTGAGGAGCACATCAGGCTGCAGGGCGAGGAGCAGGCATGTCTTGCCGGGATCGCCGTGCTGGAGGCGGATATGGCAGATCTTGCCGATCAGATTGCCCATATAGAGTCCTCCAGAACCGAGTACGAGCGCCTCGTATCGCTTGAGGGAAGGTATCAGGAGCTCAGGCGGCTGCTCCCCGAGATCGCCGAGAAGAAGAACGAGTTCGAACGCCTGACCGAGAAGCGCGGGCACCTGTGCGATCTCCTGGAGCAGCATGAGGGGCGCCGGGAGAGTATCAGGCGCGATCTCGACCGGCTTTCGCAGGACGAAGACCTCATCGCAGATCTCTTTGGGAAGGTCGAACGCTGGAAGGAGCTTGAGGAGCGGCTCGATCGCCTGAGAGGCGTCGAGCCGGAGTACACCCGGCTGCGCGAAGACCTCTCCCGGCATGAAGAGCGATTCAGGCACCTCGAGAACCGGGTTCTTGAGATCCGGAGGGATATTGCAGCGCTCGAGGACAAATCGCTCGCTCTTGCCTCCCTACAGGGAGAGGTGAGCGCGTATGACGAACTCCGCGCCCGCGAGGAGATATTGTCCCGTGCGGCGGTACACGCAGAGCGGGTGCAGGCATGCACGGAAAAGATCGAGGAGGATGCCGCACAGCTGCGGGCCAGCGATGCAGACCTCGCTGCGCTCTCGCGGCAGTGCGAGGGGGGCGATGCCGTGGAGCAGGCAATCGCCGACCGCGAAGCCCGCAGGGAGGAGCTGGCGGCGGAGGTGAGCGCCTGCGCCGCACGCCGCCAGGCGGCGCACCAGGAACTGCTGAAGCAACAGGCCCGCCTTGCAGAGATCGTCGATGCAGGTGCCGACGGGGCGTGCCCGATGTGCCACCGGAGCCTCGGCGAGCAGTATGCGGATCTGGTGGCAGAGCTGGAGGAGGGATGCGCTTCGCTGCAGAGGCTGCTTGCCGGCCTTGAGACCGAGCATCGGAGGTTGTCCGGCGAGCGCGGCAGTCTGGTTGACGAACTGTCGCGGCTGCAGGAAGAGCGATCCCGGTACCGCAACCTCCAGGAGCAGATCGTCCTCTGCAGATCAAAGCGCGGGCATATTGCCGATCAGATGGCAAAGAGGCAGGCAGAGCGGGAACGGCACGCATCCGCCCTGCGGGAGATCGGGATCGCCGCCTATGACCCGGCCGACCACGCAGCCCTCACCGAACAGCTCCGGGAACTCGAACGGAAGCGCGTGATGGCGGATACGCTTCGGGGGGAATGCGCCCGCCTCCCCCACCTCTATGAAGAGCGCCGGCGGTACATACACGAGGTCCGGGATTATCTGACGGAGCGAGAGGCGATCGAGAACGAGATCGGGCTTCTCTCGTACGATCCCGAGGAGATACGGGAGCTCGAGCGTGAGAAAAGGGTTCTGGATGCTCCGTACCGCGAATACCTGAACGCGCAGGCAGAACTCCGGCAGAAACCGGTGTACGAGGAGGAACTGGAGACGGTATCGGCAAAGATCGCCGCCCTGCACGAGGAGATCCGCGAGATTGATCTCAGGTGCAAAGAGCTGGCATTCGATCCCGAACACCACCGGCAGCTCTCAAAAGAGCATCAGCATGCAGAGGAGATGCATCAGCGCCTGCAGAAACTCCGGTTCAGCATGGAGCAGCTGCCGCGGCTGCAGGCCCGGCGGGAGGAAAAGCATGAGAGCCTCGGGGCGTCTGCAGAGCAGCTCCTCCGGATCCGGGAGGCAATGGAGGCTCTCGGATTCGATGATTCGCAGGTATCTGAGGTCGAGGAGATGGTTCGGTCGCTCGATGAGCGTCTTTCAGCGCTCGCCGGGGAGGCGAAGGCGATCTCGGGCCGGATACAGGTGCTGGAGAGCGAGAGCGGACGGCTGCGGCAGGCGCTCGCGAGGGTGGAGGGGTATCGGCGTGCCTCCGATGCGCTGCTGGAAGAGATCGAGATGCTGAAGCTGACGCGCAAACTCATCGCCGACTATACGGTGTACCTGCTCCAGGTCGTGCGGGACCGGATAGAGGGTGAGACCGGCAGGATACTCGGTGAGATCACCGACGGCAGATATGACAGCGTGCTGCTCGACGATGACTTTACCGTGCTCGTCCATGACGCCGGGGAGGACTATCCCGCCGATCGCTTCAGCGGCGGCGAGCAGGACGACATCGCCATCGCCCTGCGGATCGCACTCAGCCGGTTCCTTGCCGAGATCAACGGGATTCACGAAAGCACCTTCCTGATATTCGACGAGATATTCGGGAGCCAGGACGAAGAGCGGCGGAACAACCTCATCCGGGCGCTTCGGACGCAGGAGACCTATTTCCCCCAGATATTCCTGATATCGCATATCGCTGACATCCTGGGAGAGTTCTCGACGACGCTGCTCATCGAACTCGGCGCCGATCAGGCAAGCCGCGTCCAGGAGAACGGATAAAATGGACCGGCAGCAGGCGTATTTTGGGAATATCGCCCGGATTGCAGGCAGGATCAGGGCATATGCCCCTCCCGACCTGATCGAGCGCTTTGCCGCGGTCAGCGGGTTTGATCATTCGTCGTACCGGCGATGCACGCCTGCATTCGACGGCACGATCACCGCGGTCGACGGAAGCAATGCGCTCCTCCTTGACGCCGGCAGCTTTGCCATTGCGGCAATACGGGCCGTGGAATGTTCATATGCAGGCGGCGAGTGCATACACCGGAGGACGACGCCCCTGCAGGTGGTCTCAGTCGGGGGTGCGGATGACGACTATGCCGAACTCTTCGAGGAGTGTTTCGGCTGCCGTCCGAGGGCGCTGCCGGGCGGCGAGGATCCGGCGGCGGCTGCGTCTGTTATCAGGGATACCTTTGAGTACTGGGTGGCGCTTGAGCTGGCATGGGAGCTTTCAGAAGGAGATCTCCTCGTGCTCGACGGCGCACTCCGGGTGAGCCACGCGAGCCACCACGAGATTCTTGAAGATCTCCTGAACGTCTGCAACCACCGCGGTGTGCTGCTCGCAGCGGTCACCAAGCGCACCTCCCTGACCTGGGGGAACGGCCACCCCATCCTGCCGGCGGCAGCGGGGCTCGCTGCAAAGCTCGGCGTCGGCGAGCCGTGGTACGTGAAGATTCCCGCAGATCAGGCGATACCTGACCGGCAGCAGCAGCATACCTGGCAGCAGCGCGGCAGCCAGTACGTTGCGCTGCTGCACCGGCGGGCGGCGCGGCCGTTCAAGATCGAGCTCCCCGAATATCTCGAGGATGAGATGGCGGATCGGGCATTCTCGGCCCTTGCGGCCTATGCGGATGACGGGCGGGTCACCGGGTATCCCTATCCGCTGCTCGACGCCCATCTCCACTGCAGGATCGGGATCGATGTTGCCGAACAGGTCCGCCACGACCTGATCAGGGGTATCTGCGGTCTCGGCATGAGTATGAAGGAATACTCCGGACTCTTTGGTGATTACCATGATGAATTTAACCGATATTGATCAGGAGGATGTCTCGAAGTACCGCCTCATCGGGGATCGGGTGCTTTCGTACCGGTTTGCCATTCCGCACAACGAACAGCTCTTCCTCGGAGACGTGCTGAAGATCACCGATCGGGTGCAGGGGCTCACCTTCTTTGCAAAGGTGAGCGATCTCGTCCATGACAGCAACTTTGCGGATAGCAAATGGGATATGCGTCCTCATACGGAGCATTTCTACGGGCTCGGCGAGGATGTCTACATCGTCGTGGAGGCGCTGCCGCTCGGGTACGTGGACGCCGGCGGGGTATTCCGCAAACCGCGGACGATCCCGGCGAAGTTTTCGCGGATCGAGAAGCCGGGATCGGAAGACTTTGCATTTCTCAAGCAGGTCATGGGCGATATCGAGGTCGGGGCCATGAAGAGCGGGCAGGAGGTGCTCAGGGACGTCACCGTATCCCTGCACAGTGCCGTGATGCGGCAGCATATGGGCGTCTTTGCGACCACCGGTATGGGGAAGAGCAATTTCATGAAGGTCTTCTGCGCCTCCTGCATGCATGCGCGACAGTTCGGGCTTCTCGTCGTGGATCCCCACGGCGAGTATGTCAGGGGAGGGCGCTCATCGAGCGGTCAGCCGACAAAGGGTCTCCTGCACTACCGGGAGGGGCGGGACGGGCTTGCGGTCTTCACGATTCGGGATGAGAAGTTCCGGAAGAAGTATTCGCTCGACCGGCTCTACCTGGATTACGATGATTTCAGGGCACCGGACATGCTTCTCATCTACGAGCATTCGCAGGCGCAGCGCGAGCTCGTTGAGATGCTGGCAGACGTTCCGGGATCAGACGTGATCGATTTCTTTTTGAGCACCGATCTCTCGAACTTCGATCCCGATCACTATACCGGGCAGTACCCGCGGATTGCACGGGATCTGAAAAACTTCCAGTCGAGCACGCTCACCGTCATGCAACGGCGTATCGCCGGCATGCTGAAGAGGAACAGCCGGTTCCTGCGGCGGCAGGGATCATCCATCACCGATATCATCGAAAAACTCCACGAAAACCGCGTCGTGCTGATCGACATACCCGGCATGAGCGAGCAGAGCGAGCTCTTCGTCCTCTCCATCATCACCCGGCGGATCATGCGGGAGCACCAGGGCGAGGATCGGGGCATGGGAAGCGATGCGGGAGAGCAGCATCAGGTGCTGATCACCATCGAAGAGGCGCAGCGGGTGCTCGGATCAGGTGCCGGAAGCACGCAGATCTTCCGGGAATGCGCAATGGAGGGGAGAAAATTCGGTGTCGGGCTCTGTGTGGTGACCCAGCAGCCGAAGAATATCGACGCCCGCGTTCTGGCGCAGATCAATACCTTCGTGGTGATGGGGCTCTCCGATCGCGGCGACCGCGAGATCATCGCGGGCAGTGCGAAGCAGGATCTCTCCAGGCTTGACACCGAGATCCAGACGCTCGAAGCGGGTGAGGCGGTCATCAGCACCCTGGGCATACCGTTTCCCGTGAGCCTGCGGATTCACCTCTACGAAGACTATATTATGCGCCTCCCTGAGGAGATACGCCCGATAGAAGAAGGGCTCGATACGAGCTTCTGATTGTCTGCCCGGGTGGAAGGGTGAGAATGGTCCATCGCGACTTGATGAACGCCATTCCTCTTCCGGATGTGGGGATTGTGTGTTTCAGGTTTTGCTTGGTTTGTTGATCTTTCTGATGGAGACGCAGTTTATGACGGGATCGCCGGTGAGGATGTACCTCTTTGTGATCGTCCCGAGCACCTCGACAATATCGTTGACCTTGATGTCTTCCTGAGGCGATGTGAACATCTTCACCGATATCTCACCGCTTTTATCGGCTACGAGGAACTGCGGGCGGTTGAGGAACTTGAAACTCGCCCTTTCCACGACTCCTTCGATTCGTACTGGCTGTCCGAGCATGCTTGGCTTGATCGCTTTTATCCGAACGTCCTTCGCTTCCTTCTCATACATCGGCAGAAGAGACGCATACTGCGACTGGCTCATGTAGTTGAGCGCTGCCGGTATGACGAGGAGCATGATAAGCGCAGGGATGCCCCAGAAGAGGAGCGATGTATCTCTCGTAATGAGAAATACTGCAACGAAAATGATTGTGAAGATAATAAAGACGGCCAGTGAAAGGGCCGATATCTTCACATTGATGTTTCTGATTTTCATCTGCTGTCTCTTACTTCAGTGCAGCAATTTCCTTCCTGAAGGCGACCCAGTAGAGGACACCCACGAAGACGAGACCGCCAACGATGTTGCCTATAGTGACCACGATGAGGTTCTGCGTCCACATGGTTACCCAGTTCAGGATCTCAAGATTCATGCCTGCCGACTGTTCAGCCGTCAGGAAGCCTTTCGTCATGATGCCTGCAGGGATGAAGTACATGTTCGCTACAGAGTGCTCAAACCCGCTTGAAACGAAGGCCATGATCGGGAACCAGATTCCGAAGAACTTGCCGATCAGGTCGTCGGCGCAGATACCGAGCAGAACTGCGAGGTTGACGAGATAGTTACAGGCCAGACCCTTGAGGAAGCACGACCATGTCGCTGCCGTTCCTACATAGCTCACCTTGGCTATGCCAATAGCGACCGCTCTTACGCCGAAGGCCGTTGCCGTCGCGCCTCCTGCTGCGTCGAACGCCGTCAGCGGGCCGTTTGCCATAATGTAGGCCCAGAAGATCGATCCGATCAGGTTGCCGATATACACCCAGATCCAGAGATTAAGCACGGATGCCCATGAGACTCTGTGGATAAAGGCCGCCATGGGAGCGAGCATTGCATCTCCGGTAAAGAGTTCTGCACCCGTAAGCACGATGATAATAAGCCCAACAGGGAACACTGCTCCCGTAATCAGCTGACCGAAGCCTGCGCCTGCCCAGGCAGCTACACCAGTACTGCAGACTGTCGCAAGAGCACCACCCATTGCGATGTAAGCTCCTGCCATAAAGCCACGTATCAGCATGTTCCATGCAGGAAGGCCGACCTTGTACTTGCCGGCGTCACCCGCTTTTGCAACAATTGCTACTGGGGGATGGAACACCATTTTTCATACACCTCTCTTAACGTCCTACCTATACCAGCGAGAATTCTATCTGTATAGGTTCAAATTAAGAGTAATTTGAGAATGCTATTAATATCTTTCTAAATGTTCACAGAGCACCGCGCATTTCCATCCCTCAGCGCAGGCTTCAACCGGATTGGATTAATGTAAATGGCTGTACATAATCGAAAAATTTAATACCTTGTTGATAAATCAGCAGTGCCCGAATCGATTCTGGGGGAGACGCCGGGCAGAGAAGGCCTTATCAATTAACAGCGCGCCGATTCGCATAATCAGCCCTGATGGTACTCCCTCACCTGCACGGCAGTCTGTATGTATACATTCCCGCTGCCCGGGGGTATGGTATGGCGTGGTTTTGGTGCTGCCGGCAGGCAGTCGGCGCGAAGCCAAATAGCACCTTCGCTCCGTTGATCCGCCTGCAGATTGAAGCAGCCCCGTCCATGGTCATGCCGTATGCCTGTGGCCCCGGACCCATGTGGTTTCACGCGAAGTTGATGAACCGGGTGCAGTGACGCCGCTCCATTGAATCGCGGGAGGTATTATCGTGGGGGGGGT
>LNQE01000833.1_pt1 | contig 10854 bp, 11 predicted proteins | sample 603111 | NCBI WGS metagenome assembly LNQE01 (sample SAMN04260313, study PRJNA301899) | hydrocarbon metagenome | isolation source: hydrocarbon-contaminated ditch | place: Germany: Bremen | collected 1998
GTGCAGCCCAAACCGGTCTAATTCTAAATTCAAAACTTTTTTGAACATAACCTCTAAAGAAGACTTCTTCACAAATTGCAGGAACAACAGCAACAACAATCACGATAAATGATGCTTCAAATATAGTTTCACTCCTGAGCAATTCAGAATATGTTTCGGTTACAAGCTTATCTAATTTATCTAAGATGGATTTGATTCTCTCAACTATGACATACTTTTCTGCTAATTGATTTATAACAAAATTCTGTACATATAAATAAGTCTGTAAAAGGGGAGTAATCAAAATCATTCCAACAATAAAAACAGTAATTTCTTTGAATGAAGGGAGTTTAAAACGAATTATTGTTCCGACATCTTCGTAAATCAACTTGGCAAAAATTAAAGCGGGGAGAAGAATGAACATGATCTGCCCGCCAATGGTCATCAGGCGCATTGCGTTGATATTTGCCGATTGAATATCTAAGCCGAAAATTAATAGGGTTAAAATACTACCACCGATTTGGTATAATACAAATACTACTACCAAACCTGTAAATGCGGCTGCAATGGGGGACATTGTTGGATATATTTTTCCTTCTTGTGAGTCTCCTAGATCGGGAGATTCATCCGGATTATTAAAGTCGTCATTCATATGGAAATTAAGATAAGAAAAAGCTTAAAATTTCTCTATCGAAAAGATTTCTTTGAGTTACTTTACTTTTGAGGTTAATTCCCCTGCAAGTCCTTCATATGCAGTAAGTTCTGAATCAATGGAACCGATAATGACTTTTGTTTTTACTTTTACCGGAATTTTCAATTCATCGTCAGAAAGCCATACAATTATATTCCCTTCATTTTTGAATAAACCGCCTTCAACTACAAGAGGTTCTACAATTATACAGTCGAATGTTCCGGCTTCTACGGTGATTCTTTCTTTTCCGAGATAAATCACATCAAGCGGATAAACTTTATCATTATAAAAATTTTCCAAATGAAATCTATCGCCCGGTTTCATATCACTAAAATCGAAAGTTCTTGTAATATAAAATGCGGAGAGAATATCGTTCACATTAGGAGGTATTTCAAAAGTACCGCCCGTGGTTTTTGCAAATCCTCTTCTTTGATCAAAGAATGCAGAAAAATCTTTTGTATATTTTCCTTCGCGGATATGCTGTTCAAAACGCCATGGGAATAGTCCTTCAACATCTAAAAAAGTTTCGTACCGATCTCTTACGATAAAGAATGGATCAAATGCGGGAACAGTATTGACTCGGAAGGTAACGTGATAAACATCTCTTCCGGCTAATGTTCTTGTATTCTGAATTGCCATTTCTGCGATGCCTGCTGTTACAAATCCATACTTAACATCAAACGTTAGTTTTTCGCCTTCACAGAATGCATTGTTTTCGATCGTCCTGAATTCTTCAGCATAAATAGAAGTAAGCAACAACATTGTTACGATTATAAGTTTCTTTATATTTTTCATGTTTTTCTCAATTTAATAATTTTTGTATACCACTGAACACATCATCGACATTTATACTGCTCATACAATTCAATCTTTCACATTGTTCTCTCGTGCAGTTGCTGCAATCAATTGTTGGAGAGAAAATTAGTTTTTTATTTGTGTAAGGTCCCCATCTTTCAACTGAACATTCCTTAATTTTAGGATAGAAGCCGACAACATATTTATCAAGTGCGGCTGCTATATGAATTGGTCCTGTTGAATTTGCTATTAATAAATTACTTCGGTTTATTAAAGCGGTCAATTCTTCTAGGTTTAGTTTGCCCGCTAAGTTATATGTGTTTTTTTCTATCATAAATTTTTCGCAAGTCTTTTTTTCAGTTTCCGAGCCTGTTATCAGAATAGAATAGTCCAATTCACGTGCCAAGCGTTCGGTAAACTTAATAAAGCTTGAAATCGGTAGATCAATTGAACTTCCGCCGCTTCCCGGGTGCACAATTACAAGTTTTTTATCTTCAGGAACTTTAAGCTCTTTAAGTAATGTGTCTATTTTTTGCTCACTTATCTTGGTTACTTGTATATCAAACGATACACTATTTTTTTCTATTTCATCTATTCCGAGCGACGCTAGCAAACTTAAATTATACTCTAATTCGTGTTTATCACCTCGTTTTCTGTGCTCATAGACTTTATCGGTAAATAAAAAAGAAAATAATCTAAAACCTGAACCGATTCTTTGTTTTATTCCGGAAAGCCCGACGGCTAGAGAAATAACGAGTCTTGGGTAAACAATTATTGCAGCATCGAATTTTTCTTTTCTGATAAGCGAAACAAGCTTGAAGAAATTTATCTTTCCATTCTTTGTCGGAAGAATTATAGTGTGATCAACATAAGAACTATTCCGGGGAAATGACGCGGTATATTCTCTAACTAAAAAAGTAATTTGAGAATTTGGAAATTTCTTTTTAATAATTTTTGCCATCGGTAAAGTTAATACAACGTCGCCAATCCGATCGGTTCTTATGATTAATATTTTTCTTCTATTATTCATTTCCTCGAAACATAAGGATTATCTTTAACATAAAAACGCCAGGGTAAATGAACGGATTTTTTGATTCCAATCCTTGTAGTCGATACAATATTATACTTTGAAATAGAATCACCTTCTGCCAAAAATACCGGGCTGTCTATTAAATCCAAACCGTTATCTTTTCTGCCTATTGCAAAGGCATTGCAAAACTTTGCCGGTCCATTTGTTAAATTCTTTCGTTGTGTTGAAGATATTTTTGTTTTAGCAAATCTATTCTTACTCATTTTATCAATACCAACTAATGGTTCAACAGCCCGTATTAAAATTGCAGAACCCTCATTTTCTTTACCGCACACAATATTTGCGCAGAAGTGCATTCCGTAAGTAAAGTAAACATAAAGAAATCCTCCTTCGCGAAACATAACTTCATTACGTTTTGTTTTTCCATTGTAAGAGTGTGCGGCTTCATCATCTTTGCCGCGGTAAGCCTCAACTTCTACAATTTTGCCGGTTAGGTATTCATTGCCTAATTTTCTTACAATAATTTTTCCTAACAATTTAGGAGCGAGCTTTACAGAATCTTGGAAATAAAATTCCTTCGGGATAATTTTTTTGGGTGAGATTGAACTCATTAAGATATGCCGGGATGAATTATTTATTCATCAACTTTTTTGTCTCTTCAATTTTTTCTTTGAGATGTTCAGCTTTATTTGGGTTTGTTTCAATAAGTTTCTGATATATCTCTAAAGCTTCTTTATAGTTCCCTTGCGAAAAATAAATATTTGCTAAAGTTTCAGAAATGAATTGTTTGCCCATTGAAGAGAAGTCTTCATAATTTTGACTCGATTTATTTTCATCAACAGGGGGAATTTTTGCTTTACTTATCACCTCAGCTAAATTTTCTAGATTATCTTCTAGAGATTTTTTTTCGCTGAGTAAAAAATCCTCTTCAATTTCGGTCTTAGCTCTTTCTTCTTCAATTTTTTCTAAGTAATAATTTATTAACGTATCGTCATCTAATTTTGGACGAAGTTCTTCAATTATATCTATTATCTTTTTGTATTGAGCTTTTTTTGCGAGAGCTTCAACATAAACTAATTTTGCGGTTATATATTCGGGATAATTATTAAATCCTCTTTCTAAAATTTTTATTGCTTGATCAATATTGCCGTCATTTAATTCGGCTTCTGCAACCCTTGCAAATAACGGCGAATTGTTATTGAATTCGTAGATTAATTTTATTTTATCTATTGCTTGGGTCATGCGGCCATCTTTTGTTTTTTAGTGAATGAATTTCTAAATGAGAAATAAGAAACAGACCCGAAGCCGAAAAAGAACATTAATTGAAAAGGCAGCGCCGCTATCTCCATAAAATAAATTGATGCAGCTACACCTATAAAACAATAGATAGCAAGAATCATTTCAACATAAGCCGAGCTTTCAATTTTCATATTCATAAAGTATTTATTCTTTTCAAGTGTATCATCTTTTTTCTGAACTTTGAATTTCGGTGTACGTACGAATTCACTTTTTCTATCAAGTAAAGCTTCAACAACCGCGCGCGTATTATTTACTGCGAATCCCATACTTCCCGCCATAAATAATGGAAAGAGTGCAATCTTTTTTCGCCAATCATGATGAACATTTTTCTGACCGAACAAATAAAACACGAAAGAACTCAAGAATGCCAATACAAAAATTGCCATAAAGTTAAAAAATGTATCATAAGGACCACTGTTCTTTATAAATATAAGCGGAACATTTAATATGCCTGCTAATAAAATGAAAGGGAAAACAATATTATTTGTTAAATGAAAAGTTGACTGAAGTTTTACACGTAACGGAATTTTTGATTTCCAAACTTCGGGAAGGATTTTTTTTGCAGTTTCAATTGCACCTTTAGTCCATCGAAATTGCTGTGCTTTAAGTGCATTCATTTCGGCTGGCAACTCGGCAGGTGTTGTAAAGTCTCGGAGATAAATAAATTTCCATCCTTTTAATTGAGCGCGGTAGCTTAAGTCCAAATCCTCCGTTAAAGTATCTGCATGCCAATTACCGGCATCTTCAATACAGCTTCTTTTCCAGACACCGCCTGTACCGTTGAAGTTGATAAAAAATCCCGAACGGTTTCTTACTGTTTGTTCGATTACAAAATGACCGTCTAAAGCAAGAGCTTGAATTTTTGTAAGCAACGAATAATCTTCATTCAAGTGTTCCCATCTTGTTTGAACCATACCGACATTATCATCGGCAAAAAACTTTAATGTATTTTTGAGAAAATCTGTTTTGGGAATAAAGTCGGCATCAAAAATTGCAACATATTCACCGGTAGCGGATTTTAGTCCTTCTTTAAGCGCCCCGGCTTTAAAACCTGTTCTATCAGTTCGATGAATGTGTTTAATATTGAAACCAAGTTTTTGTTTATCTTCGACCGCCTTTGCAACAATTTCAACCGTTTCATCTGTTGAGTCGTCAAGTACTTGAATTTCAAGTTGATCTTTCGGAAAATCGATTTCGCATACCGCATCGATTAATCTTTCCGAGACATACATTTCATTGTATAACGGAAGCTGAATGGTTACGGTTTTGTTATAAATTTCGGCTTCTTTTTCCTTAGGAATATTTTTACCGTATTTCCATTGATAATAAATCATTATAAATCCGTGACTCGCAAAAATCATCAGGATAGATAATGAAGAAATATAAGTCAATAATACAATTTCATCGAAATTCATAATGTCCCTCTACCAATTTGAAACAACAGCAAGAAGAATATCTTCGGTAATTTTATCAATAGCTTCTTGAATTGCCTCGTTTCTATTTATGGTAATATCCCCTTCGTTTACATAATCGCCGTAATTGGAAAAATTCTGCTCGAAGATTGTTGCCTTTTTTATAAAATCTCTGTAGATAACTTTGACTGTAATAGTAATACGTCTTGAATCAACTGTTTCAATTCCTTCTTGTGTACCGACCGAAGAAGGAGCATCGCTGATAGAAAGAACGGTGCTTTCTAAAATTGCGTCTGCTTCGGTTCTTTCTCTTAATTGAAAAGAGTTATCATCAATAAATTTTGTAATTAATTCGTTGGTGAAATCTTCTCTCAAGTTCGGTTCACCGGAACCACTGCGGTCATCGGACAATGGTATTGCAATCGAATTAAGATGCGGAGGAATTGATGCACCGGTAAATGAATAACTGCAGCCGGAAATAAATATTCCCGATAAAATAACTGCAACTGCTATTTTTATGAGATTACTGAATTTCATATTCTTTTAATTTTCTATACAAAGTTCTTTCGCTGATGTTTAATAACTTAGCGGCTTTACGTTTATTACCACGAGTAAAATCCAATGCATTTTCTATTGCATTTTTTTCAAGCTTATCAATAGGTATAACTTCATCAACATGAAAATTTCTTCCATTGCTCTGTAGTTCGCTTTGATTATTAAGTGCAATATCTTTCAGTTCAATTAAATCTTTTTTTATCTCGATAAGTGCACGGTAAATCATTTCTCTGTCAAGAGCCTCGGGAGATCGGTTTAAATGTACGGGTAAATTTTTTATTTGCTCCGATGCATCGCGAGTCGTTAGTAAGGGCAAAAAATCAGTCTCTGTTAAGATTGGCTCTCGTGATAGTGCCGTTGCCGTTTCAACAGCATTCTTTAATTCCCTTATATTCCCGGGCCATTTATAATTGTATAATAAATCCCATGCTTCTTTACTTAGTTGCGGTTTAATTGAGTTGTTTTCAGCAGCATAGCTTTCAATGAAATGTTCAACTAACGCTGGTATATCACCCGGTCTTTTTCTTAATGGAGGAATGTTAAGCGAGACTGCTTTCAATCTAAAATATAGGTCATTTCTAAATCTCTTTGCTGCGACTTCATCCTGCAAATCTTTATTTGATGCAGCGATTATACGAACATCAACTTTTGTTACTGTTTCACTTCCGATTCGCATAAATTCTTTTGTCTCAAGTACGCGTAATAATTTAACTTGAGTAGTTAAGGGCATTTCAGCAATTTCATCTAGGAATAATGTTCCGCCATCCGCTATTTCGAAATAACCTTTTCTATCTTCAAAAGCGCCTGTGAACGAACCCTTTTTATGACCGAATAATTCACTTTCTAAAATTCCTTCGGGAATTGCACCGCAATTAACACTTACTAATTTTTTGTTTGACCTTCTACTTGCGCCGTGGATTGCCCGCGCAAAAATTTCTTTACCGGTTCCCGATTCACCATAAATCAAAACTGAAATATCTGAGTTAGCAACCTGCATAGCGATATCGGAAAGATCACGGATCTCCTGTGATTTACCGATAATACCGAACTTATTTTGAAACTCTTGTGTGGTCATAATAAAAATTTTTCAGAGCTTTAAAAATAATACAAATCGATGTGATAATTAAGTGAAATCTCAAGAAAGTGTGACATATTGTCCGTCTGCAGTAACAACAATTTCCTCAGTATCTAAAAATGTTTGATTTCTGAGAAAAACCGCAATTTTTCTCTCATCTTCATCGGAAATGTGAGTTAAAAAAATCTGTTTTGGTCTGTAAAAATTAACCACTTCCGACAGCCATTCAAGTTCGATATGAGTGGTTTCTGCTATATAAATTGTCGGTTCACACTTATCAAACAAAAATAAATCCTCTTTTTCACCAATATCGGAAGTGTAAATTATTTTAGCATCTACACCGGTGAATAAGATGCTTGCCGAAATAAAACGGTTTTCATCGATTGAATTCACTTTATATTTATTTCTAATATGTGTGTTTTGTTTTGCTGTAAATGATAATTTCTTATCAACTTTATAATCTTTGTCAAATTCATAACCGAAAAATTGAATTTCAAATTCAAGTTTATCTTCAAACAAATAACAAGTATGAAGAAATTCTTTAAGGGGTTCAACAAGATTTTTGTGAGTAAAAATTTTTAACTCGTTTTTTCTATCATTCAATTTCATTTGAGTGATGAGAGAACTTATACCGCTGAAATGGTCTGAATGATAATGCGTAAATAAGATTGAATCGATTGAGTTAAAGGAAATGTTACTCTTCAACAATGCCTTTGAAATTCCATCGCCGCAGTCAATCAATAATTTTGAATCGAGAGTGTCGATTAAAATTGAAGAGTGATTTCGCTTGAGTGAAGTCTGCCCGGAACCGGTTCCGATAAATTGAAGTTTCATTTTATTCTACGGTAATTACTCTGCCGTTTAAGTCAAATTTATTTTTTAGATATGACAAAAGCGGATCAGCTTCCGTTTCATTTTGCAGGTGACCGAATGTAACAATATTCAATAATGAACCGCCGACGCTTTTTGTCCCGAGTTCAGCGGGGTAGCCGTCTTTATTAATTTCATCTGCCAAATTCTTTGCATTTTCAATATTCAAAAACGCACCGGCTTGAATTGTGAAATTATATTTACCGGTTGCTTCTGCGGTAATTTGTTTTTGAGGTACCGGGATAGGTTCGCTTTTAACAATATCTTCTTGATCCGGAATTGTTCTATCTGCAGCTCTAATATAAGGAGAAGAAGGATAATCGGTTTTCAACTTGTTAAGTAATTCTTCGGCTCTTTGATATACACCCAATGAAAAGTAATATGAAAAAACTCTATATAAAGAGGCATCTGCATAATTACTTTTAGGATGCTGTTCATAAATGGTTTGATATTTTTTTAATGCTGCTTCGCCCTCTTCGGTTAAAACTGCATCAAGAAAAATTACGGAAGGGTCATTAGGGTTGGTTCTTTTAAGTGTGTTCAATCCCTCTTTAGCAGTATTAATTTCACCGTCTTCAATCGATTTTAGATAGGGAACGATGTTGATTTCTTGAGCAAGAAAAGTTGAGATAAATAATATTAATATGAAAATTTTTTTCATCATCCCTTTTATGCAGTTAGGGAAATTTTTTCCCCGGTCGGATTTATAATTTCCATAACATCGCCGAATAAAGTTGCAGAGGTAGCACGATTAATTTTAACTTTCACATAATCGCCTGTTTTAATTTCGTCATTTGCCGGGAAGATAACAACTTTATTTGTATCGGTTTTCCCTGCCATAAATTGATCGGATTTTTTACTGTTTCCTTCAACCAACACAACTTCGTCTTTATCGATCATTTTTTGATTAATTTCATAAGAAATTGATTGCTGAAGATCTATAATATCATTCAACCTTTTTGCTTTTGTCTCTTCAGGAACATCATCATCCATCTTATAAGCTTTAGTTCCTTCGCGGGGGGAATACTTAAACATATAAGCACCGTCATATTGAACTTTCTGCATTACATCAAGTGTCATGATGTGATCTTCATAAGTTTCGGTTGGGAACCCGGAAATAATATCGGTTGAAAAACTTACACCGGGAATTATATTTCGAGCTTTTTCGATTAAGTTGAGATAATGTTCAACCGTGTATGTGCGATTCATTAATTTTAAAATTCTATCTGACCCGGACTGCACCGGTAAATGAATATAGTTGCATAAATTAGGATGTTCGGCAATTGTGTAAAGCAATTTATCCGATAAATCTTGAGGATGTGAAGTTGTAAATCTAACACGAATTAATCTATCGACATTTGCGGCGGCGGCTAATAAATCCGCAAAATCTCTTCCGTTATCATTATATGAATTTACATTTTGCCCGAGTAAAGTAACTTCTCTAAATCCACGATCGGAAAGTTGTTTGATCTCATCAACTACCGATTCAAGATTTCTGCTTCGTTCTCTTCCTCTAGTAAACGGAACAACACAAAATGTACAGAATTTATCACAACCTCTCATTACCGAAATCCATGCGGATAAACCATCTTCTCTAAATGGAATAATATCATCATAAGTTTCCGTACGTGAAAGTTTAACGCCAATTCCTTTTTCCCCGGTGAAAGCTGTGTCTATTAATTCAGGTAATCTACGGTATTCATCGGGACCAACAACAAGGTCAACCATTTTTTTTGATTCAACAAGGACTTCGCGCAATCGCTCTGCCATACATCCCAAAATACCGATTACTGTTTGCGGATTTTGATCTTTAAATTTTTTCAGGTTACCGAGTCTGCCGTAAATTCTTTGTTCTGCATTATCTCTTACACTGCACGTATTCAGCAGAATAATATTTGCATCATTTGCTTCAGTAGTTAATTGGTATCCTTTATTTTGAAGAATACCCATTACCAATTCGGAGTCGGCAACATTCATCTGGCAGCCGTATGTTTCTATATATACGTTATTTTTAGTCATCTTATCTTGTTATGAGTTTTAAGGACTCAAAAGATATAAAAATTAATAACGAGTCAAAAGGTATAATACAATATTGACTATGATTACAACGGCAGATACAAAAGAAATAAAGAATATGCGGTTTTGTCTTCTCTGGAATTCGTGGATATTCGGGGGGTTATCATTATATTTGTTTTTTCTGAACATAGTTTCCGATAATTTTCTTATGCTAAAATAAATATTGTGAAATTAATTTCGTTTGATGCATATCAAATTGAAAAGGTTCTTTTATTTTGATAGGAAGCAGAAAAATTTTCGTGATTTGTGAGAATTTGAACTAATCAACAAGGAGAAAAAATGTTATTGAAAGATAAAGTAATATTGGTAACAGGCGGTTCTTCCGGAATAGGTTATTCAATTGCCGAAATGGCAAAAAATAAAGGGGCTAAAGTTATCATAGCCGCAAGAAATAGAGAGCGGTTAGATAAAGCTGCAAAAGAACTATCAGCATTCCCAATTGTCTGCGATGTCGGAAATGAAAAACATGTAACCGAATGTTATAATACAATTATGAAGGAGTTCGGTAGAATTGATGCATTAATTAATAATGCCGGTTTCGGTTATTTTTCTATGTTGGATGAATTAGATAAAACTAAATTTGAAGAAGTCTTTAATACAAATGTTGTAGGTGCTGCACTAATGGCAAAGTATGCCTCAAGAATTTTTAAAAAACAAAATTACGGTAACATAGTTAATATCTCTTCCACTGCGGGAACAAAAGGATATGCCGGTGGAACTGCATATACGGCAACCAAATTTGCTTTAAAGGGAATGTCGGAATGCTGGAGAGCAGAACTAAGAGAACACAATGTTCGAGTAATTCATGTTAACCCAAGCGAAGTACAAACCGATTTTTTTGTTAATTCCGGAAGAGGAAAACGCGAATTCAATCCAACGAAATTAGTCGGTGAAGATATAGCTCATGCAGTAATTTCAGCTTTAGAAATGAATGACAGAGGATTTATAACTGAGTTAACGGTTTTTGCAACTAATCCGAAATAAAATTTTTTTAAGTAATCTTTTATTTAAATTGATTTCTATAGGTTAAAAATAAAGTTTGTGAAAAAGCTATAAATGAATATTACAAAAG
>LNQE01001234.1_pt1 | contig 10812 bp, 10 predicted proteins | sample 603111 | NCBI WGS metagenome assembly LNQE01 (sample SAMN04260313, study PRJNA301899) | hydrocarbon metagenome | isolation source: hydrocarbon-contaminated ditch | place: Germany: Bremen | collected 1998
GTCCCCGCCCCCATTGAGATGCCCCCCACGGTCCACTACACCGGGATAAGCGGAGAAAACCGGTTACTGCGTATCTGAACAGAGATAAGAATTTTCATCCGCTGAGCCCGCAGCCTCTTCCGGGGGCTTCATAGGCAGTTTTATATGAGAGTGGGTGGTGAATGCCACCATCCGCTTCAATCCGGTATGCCTGCGGCCCCGGGGCATCGTGTGGTTTCATGTGAAATGCTTCGACCATGCCCGGAACCGGTAACCGCGTACTCATTGAAAGGGGCGGCAGATCGGCGTCCGGATACCGTTCGATCCGCGAGTTCCTGACCCCTCCGGGAGCGCCTCAGGTCCTGCGCTGAGGCAATCCCGGCGTTCCCGCGTCCGGGAGGAGGTTCAGCAACCTTTATTAGTCCCCATTCTGTATTCCCTCATACATGACACGAGTGGCAATCAACGGGTACGGCACAATCGGCAAGCGGGTTGCCGATGCAGTCGCCGCCCAGCCCGATATGGAGGTCATCGGCGTCTCGAAGACGAGTCCCAGCGCCGAGGCATATGTGACGATGCAGCGCGGATACCCGCTCTATATTGCCGATCTTGCGAAGAAACCCGCGTTTGACAAGGCAGGGATACCGGTTGCCGGATCGGTCGAAGAGATGATCGAAAAGGCGGATGTCGTCATCGACGCCACCCCCGGGGGTGTCGGGGCAAAGAACCGGCCGCTGTACGAGAAGCTCGGCAAGAAGGCGATCTTTCAGGGCGGAGAAAAGCATGAAGTGGCGGGCACCTCGTTCTGCTCGTTCTGCAACTACGAGGAGGCGTTCGGCAAGCAGTTCGTGAGGGTCGTCTCCTGCAACACCACCGGGCTCTCCCGCCTGATTCAGATCATGGATCAGGCGTTTGGCGTGAAGAAGGTCAGGGCGACCATGGTCCGGCGAGGCGCCGACCCTCACGACGTAAAGCGGGGACCGATCGACGCCGTCGTGCTCAACCCGGTCACGATCCCAAGCCATCACGGCCCGGACGTCAGGACGGTGCTGCCCCACATCAACATCGTCACCCTGGCAATGATCGTCCCCACTACCTTCATGCACATGCACGTCGTGCAGATGGATCTTGAAAAAGACGCAACCCGGGAGGAGGTGCTCCAGGAGATCGAGGGCAGGCCGAGGATGGTCCTCATCCGGCCAGAGACAGGGATCAAGAGCACCGCCGAACTGAAAGAGTATGCCATGGATCTCAACAGGCCGAGGAACGACATCTGGGAGAACTGCATCTATAAAGAATCCATCTCTGTTGCCGACGGGGAGTTTTACTGTTTCCAGGCGATCCATCAGGAGGCCATTGTGGTCGTCGAGACGATCGACGCGATCCGCGCCATAACCGGCACGATAAAGGATCCCGGCGAGTCGATACGGATGACCGATGAGGCGCTCCGCTTCACGCCATTATAGGAAAAAGGATTAACTCCCTGACAAACCCATTCTTTTAAATGGATCCCTACTCACTGGTAACGCGGAATACAGTGGAGGTCATCACTGACGAAGAACTGCGGGCTCTTCTCGACCGGCCGACGAAGCGGGTCTACGCAGGTTATGAGCCGAGCGGCGAGATTCACCTGGGGCATCTCGTCACGATCAACAAGCTGATCGATCTGCGGGACGCCGGATTCGAGGTCATCGTGCTCATCGCCGACCTGCACGCCTTCCTCAACCGGAAAGGAACGATGGACGAGATCCGGGATCTCGCCGAGTACAACCGGCGCTGCTTCGAGGCGGTCGGCCTGAAAAATGTGAAGTTCATCCTCGGATCCGATGTGCAGCTCGACGCCGGGTATGAACTCGCGATCCTGCAGCTCTCCCAGCGGATCACCCTGAATCGGGCCACCCGGAGCATGGATGAGGTCGGACGGCAGATGGAGCACCCCACCGTCTCCCAGATGATCTACCCGATCATGCAGATGGTCGATATCGCCACGCTGCAGGTCGACGCCGCGGTCGGCGGGATCGACCAGCGGAAGATCCACATGCTCGCACGCGAGCACCTTCCGTCCATCGGGTACACGCCGCCGGTCTGCATCCACACCCCGATCCTGGACGGGCTGGACGGGAAGAAGATGTCCTCGTCAAGCGGGAACTACATCTCGATCGCGGACAGCGAAGAGGAGATCAATGCCAGGGTGAGGAAGGCCTACTGCCCCCCCGGGGTGGAGAACAATCCGGTCCTCCAGATCATGAAGCACCACATCTTCCCGAGAGCCGGAGAGGCCGCGATCCTCCGCGCCCAGAAGTACGGCGGCGACCGGACGTTTACGAGCTACGAGGAACTCGAGCGTGCATATGCCGCAGGAGAAATCCACCCGCTCGACCTGAAGAAGGCGACGGCCCGGCACCTGATCGAGATTCTCGCTGATGTGCGTGCATACATGCACCGGTGAGACCCTGCCATGAGCGTTGAGAAGATCCAGGAACGGTTCGACCGGGAGATCGAGATGATGGGCGTCCGCATCAGGGATGCGGACCAGCTGAAGGTCAGAGACGACGTCTTCGACGAGGTCACCCTGCTCGCGCTCTACAGGCTTGTCCACAGGAAGCTGATCTCGGTGATCGGCGGCCCCATCAGCACGGGAAAAGAGGCAAACGTCTTCTACGGCGAGATCGACGGAGAGGCGCTGGCCATCAAGATATACCGCATCCAGACGGCGAACTTCAAGAGGATGGGCGAGTATCTGGCGGGGGATCGGCGCTTTGCTAGCGTGCGCGGTTCGCGCAAGGAGATCATCTTCACCTGGACGAGAAAGGAGTACTCCAACCTCAGCAGGGCGTCTGAGGCAGGCATCCCGGTCCCCCGTCCCGTGGCGTTCGACCGGAACATCCTGCTGATGGGGTTCCTGGGCGAAGACGAGATCCCGTACCCGCAACTGCGCAACGCGGAGATCGATGATCCGGCAGGCACATACCATCAGATCCTCGAGTATATCAAAATACTCTACCGCAACGCAGGGCTCGTGCATGCGGATCTCAGCGAATACAATATCCTGTACCGGGAGAAACCCTACATAATCGATATGGGGCAGGCGGTCACGAGCGACCATCCCCGCGCAATCCCCTTCCTGATCCGGGACGTCCGGAACATCAACAGATTTTTCTCCCGCTACTGTGATGTGCTGGATGACAAGGAGATCATCGAGCGGACCATCGGCGCCTCCCGCCGGGAACCCTGACCAAATAGTGCAAGAAGGTTTGAGATATGGCAACACAGGAGATCAAAGTGGCAGCAAACAGGATCGGCGCCCTCATCGGAAAGAACGGATCCACGAAACGCGAGATCGAAGAGAAGATGGGCGTGGGCATTCAGATCGACAGCGAAGAGGGCATCGTTGTGGTGGAAGGGGAGGACCCTATCCGCGTGGTCGAGGCAATCGACGTCGTCCGTGCAATCAACCGTGGTTTCTCTCCTGAACGCGCACTGCGCCTTCTTGAGGACGAGGATATGATGCTTGATGTCATCGACCTCTCCGATAGTGCAGACTCCCAGCGACAGCTCGAGCGGATCAGGGGGCGGATCATCGGAAAGGCGGGGACGTCCCGGAGTCAGATCGAAGATCTCACAAACACCGAAGTCTCGGTGCACGGCAAGACCGTGGCGATCATCGGGCTGCCCGACCAGATAAAAACGGCACGAACCGCGATCGAGATGCTCATCCAGGGCGTTCCCCACGAACACGTCTATGCCTTCCTGGATAAGAAGAAGAAAGAGACCAAGCAGGAGATGCTGGAGTATTACTATTAAACGATCGCGCCGGCCGCCACCCACCGGCATGAGCGTCCGCGGTGCGGGGCGGATCCGGGAGGGGTGCCGGTGAATATAGCCGATCTGCCGATCCCCGCGGACCTTGCCGAACGCTACAGAGAGAAGGGGATCACCACCCTGTATCCGCCGCAGGTGGAATGCGTGGAACAGGGCCTGTTCTCCGGGAAGAACCTCCTCATTGCGATCCCGACGGCCAGCGGCAAGACGCTCGTTGCAGAGATGGCGATGCACCACCACATCAAGAACGGGGGGAAATGCCTCTACATCGTCCCGCTCCGGGCGCTTGCAAGCGAGAAGTACGATGAGTTCAGCGGCAAGGGCGTCCGCGTCGGGATCTCCACGGGCGACTTCGACCGACGGGACGACTACCTGGGAAGGAACGATATCATCGTCGCGACGAGCGAGAAGGTGGACTCGCTCCTCCGGAACCGGACCCCATGGCTCTCAGACATCACCCTCCTCGTGGTCGACGAGGTGCACCTGATCGACTCGCCGGACCGCGGGCCGACGCTCGAGATGGTGATCACAAAACTCCGGTACAAAAACCCGGATATGCAGATCCTCTCCCTCTCCGCAACGATAGGAAACCCGGACGAGCTTGCGGCCTGGCTGGATGCGGCGGCGGTGACGAGCGAGTGGCGGCCGGTCGAGCTCAGGGAGGGGGTGTACTTCAGGGGGAGCATCCACTTCAATGGATGCACCCGCGAGGTCCTCCCGCGGTCGAAGAACGAGGACATCAACCTCTGTCTCGACACGATCGACGAGGGGGGGCAGTGCCTCGTCTTCGTGAGTTCCCGGAAGAACGCGGAGGCGTTTGCAAAACGCGCTGCAGCAGCCGTAAAAGCCATGCACCCGGAGCTTCTCGCATATGCCGGCCAGATCAAGGAGAGGGCCGAGACCGAAATGGGAAAGTCGCTCGCCGCCTGCGTGGCGCAGGGTGCGGCGTTCCACCACGCCGGACTGAAGAAGGAAGAGCGCCGGATCGTGGAAGCAGGCTTTCGGGAGGGGCTGATCAAGGTGATCTCCGCAACGCCGACACTCGCCGCAGGACTCAACCTCCCTGCGCGGCGGGTGGTGGTCCGCGACTATCTCCGCTACTCTGCCGGTGTGGGGATGGCACCCATCCCGGTGCGCGAATACCGGCAGATGGCCGGGCGTGCCGGCCGGCCGCACCTCGATCCGTACGGAGAGGCGGTCCTGATCGCCAAAGGGGGGGAAATGCTGGAAGAACTCTTCTCCTGCTACATCGAGGCGCCGGCCGAGGACGTCGTCTCCCGGTGCGCAAACGAGTCGGTCCTCTGCTCGCACATCCTCTCCCTGATCGCGACCGGGTTTGCCCGGCAGCACGACGAGATCATGGCGTTTATGGACAGGACATTCTACGCGTTCCGGACAGAGAGCCCCCGGGCGATGAAGCGCATCCTGCACCGGGTGCTTGAGTTCCTGCGCGATGCCGAGATGATCCTGGAAGTCGGGGAGTGGCTTGAAGCCACCGAGTACGGCTCCCTCGTCTCCAGGCTGTATATCGATCCCCGAAGCGCGGAACTGGTCACCCGGACATTTACCGAAAATCGGCGTGAGTACACCGATATCGGCTTCCTCCAGCTCCTCTGCTCCACGCCGGACATGCCGACCCTGTATGTGAGGAAGAGCGACATGTACCTCCTGGACCGCTTCCTCTCCGAACGCGGAGACGAGCTCTGGCAGGAGATTCCCTGGGATGCCGGCGAGGAGTTCGATCGGAGCCTGAAGACGGCGATGCTCCTTGCCGACTGGGTGAGCGAGGCGGGCGAGGAGCAGATCTGCGAGCGATACGGCGTCGGGCCCGGGGATATCTACGGCATGGTGGAGAGCGTCAACTGGCTCATCCATGCAAGCGGCCATCTGGCCCGGATGTTTGCGCCCGATCTCGCACGGCACGTGGCAGAGATGGAACTGCGCACCCGGCACGGGATCAGGGAGGAGCTCCTCCCGCTCATCCGCCTCCGCGGGATCGGGCGGGTGCGCGCCCGCCGCCTCTTCAACAACGGCCTCGGAAGCATCGAGGCAATCCGGGAGGCCGGACAGGCAGAGGTCGGGCGGATCCTCGGGCGGGGGATCGCGGAGCAGATATTTAAGCAGATTGAAGGGAATGAAATGGAGATGGAAGAGACATACGAGCAGCAATCGACCCTCCTCCACTTTGGATGATGGATATGGGCAGCCCGGCATGCGATATATTCCAGGCTCGATTCGAAATTGCCGGGAAGAGACGGTTTCTCGATGAGATCCGGGCAATAGCCGACGGGTCCGGGACGCATATCATCTTCTTCGATGCGGACGCCGTCGCAGGAAGAGAGCACGTGGAGGCGGCGCTCCGGCACGCATGGCGATCCTATGTCCATGGCACGCCCATAGCAAACTCGTTTGAGATGGAGGCGCTCCTCTTTGCCGCAGGCACGAGGCAGTGCTCCGCTGCAACCGGATTCGGCATCCATGAGGGCGAAAACCGCGCCTATATCTGCATATGCCCGCCCTCTGCCGCTGCAGCAGACCGGCTCGGCGCACTCGTCACCTATGTGGAAGAGGACTGGGAGATGATCACGCCCGAGGACCGGGAGCGCCTGATGGCCCTCTTCTCCGTCACCCCAGAGGAGGTGGAGGCGGTCGGCGTCCATCGGTTCCGCGAGCTCGTGATCGAGCGGGTCGCCCTCCTGGAGGTCTACCGGTGAGAGGCCTTACCGCGATGATGCGTGGGTGAGGATATGCGCTATCTCCGGGATGATGATCTCCCGGGTGGCGAGCGTGACGGCTTTTACCGAACCCGGGATACAGAAGACCGCCCCCCCGCCGACGGTGCCCGCGACGGCGCGTGACAGGATTGCAGCGGTGCCGATCTCCTCAAAGCTCTTCAACCGGAATACCTCCCCGAACCCGTCCATTCTCTTTTCGAGGAGCGGTGCAACTGCTTCGATGGTGCAGTCGTCCCTGGTAAGGCCGGTGCCGCCGGTGATGACGATGCAGGACGCCTTTCTGAGTGCTGTGTAGAGTTCGGACCTGATCCGGCCGATATCGTCGGGAACAATAGCATAGTGAACGACGTCTATATTGGCCCCGATGAGGAGATCCCGGATCGTCCGGCCTCCTGTATCAGTCTCGGGGGTCCTTGTCGTGGAGACGGTGATGACGCCTGCAGTCACATGAACCGGTTTAATATGATTGCTCTCCATGAAAGGATCTTGCCCCGTAATATCACTTAATTTATCCTGATCTCACAGGCCGGGATGAGACGCGGGTTCCCCTGACCCCTTTGTTTCCAGTGGAGAATACACAGGTACGCGACTGCATCCGTTGCCGGTATCGGCGAGAACCCGACCCGGATCGATGGGGTCGGTACCCGTTCACAGAGTATAAATATTATGAGTCACACAATTACAAATAGCCGGTATCATAGTTTTTCATGATGATGAACCACGTGCCGTATCATCGTTGAGTTCCACTGGAAACCAAGGGGTCCAGGGGCGGCTGGATTCCCGCACACCGGCTGCAGCCTGATCCAGACAATTCCGGAGGAATGTATCAGCAAATTCTCTGCATGATTCTCCACCGGAGTTCCACTGGAAATGAAGGGGTTAAGAGACATCACAAATCGATCACCTTATTAGCGCAGCGCTCAAAAAATTCCCGTCCTGGAAAGATCCTCCCGGTGGCCACATGTCCGATGAAAATACCAATCCTATGGGTTTGTTTAAAAAATATCTTACCAACAGGAGGATATTTAAAAACCGCGAAGTGCTGAGGCACAGCTACAGGCCGCACATTCTCCCGCACAGGAAGCCCCAGATCGATCAGGTGGCCTCCATTCTCGCTCCGGCGCTCAATAACGAGACGCCGTCAAATATCCTGATCTACGGAAAGACCGGTACGGGCAAGACCGCAAGCGTCAGGTATGTCGGATCCGAACTGGTAAACGCCAGTGCCCTCACCGAGACCCAGTGCCGCATCGTCCACCTGAACTGCGAGGTGATCGATACCCAGTACCGGGTGCTGGCCCAGATTGCCAACTCCCTTGAAGACGTCGATCAGCATCCGAGCGACAGCGCCAGAAGCCATATTCCGATGACCGGGTGGCCGACCGACCAGGTGTATGCGGAGCTCAAGAACCAGCTGGAGGCCAACGGCGGTGTGCTGGTCATTGTCCTTGACGAGATCGACAAGCTGGTCAAGAAGAGCGGGGACGATACCCTCTACAACCTGACCAGGATCAACTCCGATCTCAGGCACGCCAAGGTGAGCATCATCGGCATATCAAACGATCTCCGGTTCACCGACTTTCTTGACCCACGGGTCCTCTCCTCGCTATCGGAAGAGGAGATCGTCTTCCCGCCGTACAATGCACCGCAGCTCTGCGATATTCTGCAGCAGAGGGCCGAGCTGGCGTTCGTTGAAGGTGTCCTCGAGGAGAGCGTCATACCGCTCTGCGCTGCTCTTGCAGCCCAGGAGCACGGCGACGCCCGCCGGGCGCTCGACCTGCTCAGGGTCTCGGGCGAACTCGCCGACCGGGACAACAGCACGATGGTGATCGAGAAGCATGTCAAGATGGCGCAGGAGAAGATCGAGACCGACAGCATGGTGGAGTGCGTCTCCACCCTCCCGACCCAGAGCAAGGCGGTCCTGTACTCGATGCTGATACTGGAGCAGATGGGAAAACGCATCTTCACAAGCGGTGAGGTGTCGGTGGTCTACCGCGAGATCGCCCGCGTCCTCGACCTCGATGTCCTGACGCACCGGCGGATCACGGATCTCATCTCGGAGCTGAATATGCTCGGCGTGATCAATACGCGTGTCGTGAGCAGGGGACGCTACGGACGGACGAAGGAGATGTGGTTCGATGCCACGACCCAGAAGATCGAGGACGTCATCTCCCGGGATCCCCGGCTCTCGGACCAAAGATTGAAACAGATAGATACCAACCGCTTAAGGGCAATGTTCAGGTGATACAAGTGGATGAGAAGGATCTTCTGCTTCTCCACCTCCTGGAGGAGAACAGTCAGATAACGACGCAGGAACTTGCGGTCATGGTCGGCGTCGAGGAGGAAGAGGCTGGCGGGCGGATCCGCAGAATGGAAGAGTCGCGCATCATCAGGAAATACACGACGATCATCGACTGGGAACGGGCAGGCAACGGAGAGGTTTCAGCGATCATCGAGCTGAAGGTGAACCCTGAGCGGGATTTCGGGTATGATCGCATTGCAGAGCGCATTGCCAGGTTCCGGCAGGTCCGCTCCGTCCGCCTGATCACCGGCATCTACGATATCCAGCTGGTGGTCACCGGCAGGAGCATGGGCGAGATTGCGCGCTTTGTATCGGAGCAGATCGCTCCGATGGACAGGATCCGGGAGACGGCGACGCATATCATCATGAAGTCCTATAAGGAGAACGGACATATCTTCTTCGAGCGAGGGGAGCCGGAGCGCCTTCCCTACTCATTGTGAGGGGCGACATGAGGGACTTCATCTCCACACGGGCGCACGCCATTCCTCACTCGGGCATCAGGAAGTTCTTCGACCTGATCGAGACGATGGACGGCGTCATATCGCTCGGCGTCGGCGAACCTGATTTTATGACGCCCTGGAACATCTCGGAGGCGAGCATATACTCAATCGAGCAGGGATCCACCTCATATACCTCCAATAAGGGGACGCCGCAGCTCAGGACCGCCATCTCTGACTACCTCTCCTCCCGGTTCGGGCTCGATTATCACCCGGAGGATGAGATCATCATCACCAGCGGCGTCTCCGAGGCGCAGGACATCGCCATCCGCGCCGTGGTGGATCCGGGCGACGAGGTGCTCGTCGCAGAGCCCTGCTATGTGGCATACGGGCCGTGCATCACCCTTGCCGGCGGGGTGCCGGTCCCGGTCCCGTGCACCGAACGGGACGAGTTCCGGGTGACTGCCGATGCGCTGACGGAGCGGATCACGCCGCGGACGAAGGCGATCATCCTGAACTTTCCGAATAACCCTACGGGCGGCGTGATGGGCAGATCCGATTACGAGGCGATTGCAGACGTGATCGTGGACCGCGATCTCCTGCTGATCAGCGACGAGGTCTATGCGGAACTGACCTATGAGGGAAGCCACTTCGCTGCGGCGACCCTCGACGCACTCCGCGATCGCACGATCACGCTCAACGGATTCTCAAAGGCCTTTGCGATGACCGGCTGGCGCATAGGCTATCTCTGTGCCCCGCCTGAACTCTGCGATGCTGCGCTGAAGATTCACCAGTACGTTATGCTCTGCGCACCGGTGATGGGACAGGCGGCGGCATACCAGGCGCTCCGAAACGCGGAGGCGGATAAGGACAATATGGTTCGGGAATACCGCATGCGGCGAAACCTCTTTGTCCGGGGGTTAAACAGGGTCGGGCTGCCCTGCCATCTTCCCAGCGGAGCGTTCTACGCGTTCCCGTCCATCAAAGATACCGGAATGACCGATTTTGAATTCTCTGAAGCGCTGCTTAAAGAACAGCGTGTGGCGGTGGTGCCGGGCAGCGTCTTCGGGGAGTCGGGTGCCGGTCATATCAGGTGCTCCTATGCTGTGTCCCGGGAGAATCTCAAAACTGCCCTTTCACGAATTGAAGAGTTCATGTCAGACATAAAATGAAATAGCAACCTCATATTTTCGATTGGAATGGGAAGGTTTTTTATACTCCCTATTGTCATAAAGAACTGACGGAGACCGGTTCGTCTGACGAACGGCGGCGGATCGACCCCTTTATTTCCACTGGAGATATGGAAAAATTCTGCGATCGGATCTGCCGGCGGCCGCATACCCGCCTTCGATGTTCTGCATACCTTCCCGCAAAACAGTAAAGATTATCCGGTTCCCGCCATTTCGGCCCGCCGGAAAATTCAAAAACATCGAGACACCCGTTGGGGTATTCGGTGAAGCAGACCGGAATATGAGATCCCGGGCGAGACCATTTTCCAGTGGAAGAAAAGGGGTCAGAATGGATACGGCGGCCGCCA
>LNQE01001336.1_pt1 | contig 10739 bp, 12 predicted proteins | sample 603111 | NCBI WGS metagenome assembly LNQE01 (sample SAMN04260313, study PRJNA301899) | hydrocarbon metagenome | isolation source: hydrocarbon-contaminated ditch | place: Germany: Bremen | collected 1998
CCTCACAGGGGGAGGGGTTTTTGGGGAGGGGGCCTCCCCCTCCCCCGGCGGGAGCGAGTACCCCCACGGTCCACGGGAACGGGACTATCGAGAACAGCCGGATCCGGGATGCCTGCTGAGAACCCGGGGATATTCATCCGGTATACCTGTGCCCCTCGGGGATCCATGCGGTCAGGAAAAACCTATCAATCACCGGGATGCCGTACTGTCGACGATCATCGATTCCACCTGCAGACCCGCCTTGCAGCCCCGCATTCCTCCACAATCGTTACCGGCAGGGGCAGGGAGGGGGTATCCCGTTCTCCCTACTGGATCAGGTAGAGCACTGCGAAGTAGAAGAGGAAGAAGAGGGAGACGAGCAGCACCCCATATCCGGTGCTCCACATCCGTGCGGGATCCCCGGGGTACTCGTCCCGCGTCCGCATGAGGTCTTCTTCGAGGGATGCCGCATCGGCACAGGGGAGGGCGATCCGCGCAATCGGCATCAGGGCAGTTTCTGTAAGTATTTTTATCGCCATGATCGGGTTCTCTGCGAACCAGCTGACCTTCGCGATTGCATACTGCTGGGCGGCGGCGAGCGCATCGGCCGTCCGGTTCAGCGATGTCGTGCAGAACCAGAGGAAGCCCCTGCCGGCCAGCCGGTAGGCCTCGATCAGATCCGGGATAGTTCTCGCCTTCGGTTTGAAGATGCTCCACCCGAGCAGGAGGATGACGGCCGTAACAAGGATGATCCCGCCGGTCTCGATGAGGTGGCCGGCACTGAACGGGTGGTAGTCGACGGGGATAGGGAGGATGGCGAAGAGGAGAGCGGGATATACCCCGAAGAGGATGCAGCCAAACGCGGTGACGACCATGGCAATCAGCATGGGCAGCGGCGCTTCCCCGGCCTCGATCTCGTTGTTCTCCCTGAAGAAGACGTAATACGTCAGTTTGACGAACGAAAGCAGCGTCCCTACTGCGCCTGCGAGCAGGGCGATCTCAAGGCCGGTCATATGCAGCGAGGCGGCCGCCCCGATCACCATGCCTTTGCTGATATATCCGTTGAACCCCGGGATGCCCGAGATGGCCGCTGCGGCGATGACGCAGGCGATCATGGTGACCGGCATCCTGCGTGCGAGCCCCCCGAGCTCGGTCAGGTTGTGCCTGCCGGTCGTGTAGATGACCGCGCCCATGCACATGAAGAGGAGCGCCTTGTAGAGGATGTGGTTGAAGAGGTGGGCGATGCCGCCGCTCACCCCGAGCGCCGTCCCGATGCCGACCCCTGCGACCATGTAGCCGACCTGGCTGACGATGTGGTAGGAGAGCAGCTTTCTGATGTCGTTCTGCAGGAGCGCAAAGAAGACGCCGTAGATGACCATCAGCCCGCCCATCCAGGCGACCGCTTCCGCGCCGGAAAAGGTGCGTGCAAGGAGGTAGATGGCGGCCTTCGTCGTAAAGACGCAGAGGATCACGCCGCCGGCGATCGACGATCTGGGGTAGGCGTCCGGAAGCCAGACGTGCAGCGTAATGAACGCCGCATTCACGCCGATCCCTATTAAGAGGAGGAGCGAGCCGATGCCGGGCGCGACCGGGCCGACGGCAGTGCTCCCGGTCGCCGCCGCATGCAGCAGGATGCCGCCGAGGAGGCAGCCCCCGCCGAAGATATGGAGCAGGAGGTAGCGCATGCCGGCGGCCCCGGACTCCTCCCGCCCCCCGTACCAGATAAGGGCGAGCGATGTTGCGGCCAGCAGCTCCCAGAAGACGTAGACCGAGAGGAAGTCTCCTGCAAAGGCCACCCCGAGCCCGCCTCCAATCTGGATGAGCGCAGCCATGTGATGGCCCGTCCGCTCCTCGAGCATTGAATAAAGGACGGCAATGACCCCGATAAAGGCAAAGATGTAGCCGACGATGAGGCTTAAGGAGTCGACGTGCAGGAGCACAAGATCGTGGTCCGGAAGGAAGGGAACGGTGAACGCCGACTCCGGCGTCAAAACGAGCGTTGCTGCCAGTGCGGCGATGCTGACCGCAAGGAGGTAGGCCTTTCGCAGGTTTCCCGAGAGGAAGGGGACGAGAAGCGCCCCTGCAATCGGGATGAGCGCCGGCGGGACAGCCGTCATGGAAGCACCCCCACGAGCTCCCCGACCGCAAGTTCGACTAGGCGCAGGAACGGCAGATCGGGTGCCAGGAAGAGGAGGAGCGATCCGACGCCGGTGATCACGAGCGGGACGAGCATAAAGAGCGGGGCTTCCCGCACGCCCTGTTCCCCGTCGTCCGGCTCTTCAAAGAATGCGGTATGGATGATCGGAAAGAAGTAGAAGATATTGAGGACAGAACTCGTGATGATCACCAGGAAGGCGATCAGCTGGTGGGCCTGCATGGCGCCGAGAACGAGGTACCATTTGGTAATGAGCCCGCAGACCGGCGGGAGGCCGCATATCCCGATTGCCCCGATCGCAAACATCAGCATCGTTACCGGCATCTGCCTCCCGATCCCCTTCATATCGCTGATATACTCCTTTCCCGCAGTGGCGATCAGCGCTCCCGCGCAGAAGAAGAGCGTGATCTTCATGAACCCATGGAACGGAATATGGATCATCGCTCCGGTGATGCCCATCGGGGTCAGGAGCGCGACCCCAAGCAGGATATAGGAGAGCTGGCTTATCGTCGAATAGGCGAGGCGCCGCTTCAGGTTGTCCTGCTGGAGCGCAAAAAGCGATCCCAGGATGATGGTTGCTGCGGCGATGGCTGCAAGGAGCGTGGACATACCGATCTCTGCGGTCAGCTCGAGGCCGTAGACGAAGCAGACCACCCTGACGATCCCGAAGACCCCCGCCTTCACCACGGCAACGGCGTGGAGAAGGGCGCTGACCGGCGTCGGCGCCACCATTGCTGAGGGGAGCCACCCGTGCATCGGCATCCACGCGGCCTTGGCAAATCCTATCAGGAAGGTGACGAAGAGGATCTGCTGCAGGAGCACCGGCCCGGTGCCGGCAAGGAACCCTCCAGGCGCGAAGTCGGTCGTCCCGGTGAGGTAGTAGGTCAGCACGACCGAGAAGAGGAAGGACACCCCGGCAAAGAGAAGGTATGCAAAGTACTTCCTGCCCGCCCGTCGTGCCTCCTCGGTCTCCGTATGGACGACGAGGGGATAGGTGGAGACCGTCAGGATCTCATAGAAGACAAACATCGTCAGGAGGTTTGCAGAGAACGCGATCCCCAGCGCCGCTGCAATCGCAACCGCGAAGCTGAAGAAGTAGCGTGTCAACGCGTGCTCCCGGAGGGTTCTCATGTACCCGATGGAGTAGAATGACGTGGCGACCCAGAGCCCGGAGGCGGTCAGGGCGAATATCATGCCGAACGCGTCCACACGCAAAGCCACGTCAATCCCGGGCAGGAGCTCTATGAGCGTGCACTCCACCCGGTTCCCGGCAAGTATCTGCGGGAGGATGGAGAGGACGATTGCGAAGTTGGCGACTGCCGCGAGGATGGTCCAGCCCTCCCTGACATTCTCATGGCGGCGGGAGAGCAGGATCAGGACTGCGGCGGAAAGAGGGAGCAGTACGGCGCATACCGGCATTGCGGACTGGACGGCAGCCACCCTATGCACCTCCGAGGAGCGCGGCAACGACCGGTTCGATGATTGCAAGCGGGATCGAGACGAAGAAGAAGAACAGGACGCAGCCTGCGGCGAGCACGATCATCGGGGCGAGCATGGTTGCAGGGAGCTCCCTCTTCTCGCGTGCGGGCAGGTCCGCATCTGCGTGCCTGAAATAGGCATACTCAAACACCCTCCAGAAGTAGACCGCATTGAGCAGGCTGCTCGCCAGGATGACCGCGACGAAGATCCACTGCCCCGCTTCGACCGCCCCCAGGGCAAGGTACCACTTGCTCATGAACCCGACCGTTGGGGGGATGCCGATCATCGAGAGCGCTGCGATGAAGAAGATCGCACAGGTACAGGGTGTTCTCTCTGCAAGCCCCTTGAAGTCGTCGATGTTTTGCAGCCCGGTCTGGTAGATGATCGCCCCGGCCACCATGAAGAGGCAGCCCTTCATCAGCGCATGGTTCAGTATATGAAGGATGCCTCCCGTCATGGCAATGCTGTTTGCGATTCCTATCCCGAGCATGATGTAGCCCATCTGGCTGACGCTCGAGTATGCGAGCATCCGCTTCATGTCGTACTGCGCGATCGCAAGCACGGATCCCGCAATGATGGCGAACGCGGCGACCCAGGCGAAGATCTCCATGATAGGAAGGTAGTCGACGATGAACCCGACCGTAAAGACGCTGAAGAGGATCCGTATGGTCGCATAGACGCCCATCTTCGAGACGACGGTCGAGATGAGGGCGCTGACCGCGGATGGGGCCTGGGTGTATGCGTCCGGCAGCCAGATGTGCAGCGGGAAGATCGCCGTCTTGATGCTCAGCCCGACGATGAAGAAGACAAAGGCCGTATGGATGATCGTCGAGTCGTACAGCGCGGGCAGCAGGCGTGCGAGATCTGCCATATTGAGTGTCCCGGTAGCGACATAGAGGTGGCCGATGCCCAGGAGGATGAAGCCTGCAGAGACGGATCCCATGATCAGATAGTTGAACCCTGCAAGCAGCCCCTTCCTTCTCCGCCCGGATGCAACGAGGGTATAGGCTGCGATCGACGAGATCTCGAGGAAGACGTAGAGGTTGAAGATATCCCCGGTGACCGCGATCCCGCATACGCCCGCAACGAGCAGGAGAAAGACCACATAGAACCCGACGGTCTTCTCCGGATCGATCTCCCTGCCGATGCTCCTCTTTGAATAGATGCAGCAGAGCAGGCTGAGCAGGAGGAGGATGACGAGGACATAGGCGTTCAGCCGGTCGATGACGTACTCGATCCCCCACGGCGGCGGCCAGTTGCCGAGGAAGTAGCGTACCGTGCCGCCCGCAAGCACCTCCCGGAGAATGTCGAGCGATATTGCCAGCTGGACGGCGATGGCGGCAGCGGCGATCGGATAGCAGTATCTCCGGTCCGCCCATCCTGCGAGGAAGGCGGTGAAGGCGGCTATGAGCGGCAGGACGACGACCAGGACCGGGAAGTGCGCGGAGATCACGGCCGCTCACTCCCGAGCTCCAGCAGCTCGTCCTCCTCGATCGAACCGTAGGACTCGTAAATCCGTATCACCAGCGCAAGGGCGACCGCCGTCGTGCTCACCGCCACGACGATCGCGGTCAGGATGAGCACGTGCGGCAGGGGATTGACGTAGACGACGTCTGCTCCCGGCACCAGGATCGGTGCGGTGCCGCCCTCCACATCGGAGATCGATATATAGAAGAGGAAGATGGCGGTCTGGAAGATATTGAGCCCGATTATCTTTTTGATCAGGTTGCTCTTTGCGATCATCGCGTAGAGTCCGACGAGCATGATGATGACGGCCATATAGTAGTTATACCGCATGATGACGGCCGCAAGGAACTCTTCGATCATTCTTCCTCCCTCTTTGAGGCGATATCATAGAAGATGGAGGTCATAACCGCCATCACCGTGATCCCGATGCCGACCTCGACCGCCTCCGTCATCAGCCCCCTCACCTCCGGCGGATCGAAGGGAAGGGGGATGGCGGCGTATCCGAGAAAGTTGCCGCCGAACAGGATACACAGGAGGCCGATTCCGGCAAATATATACACCCCGAGGCTGCTTGCGATGACAACGGCTTTCTCCTGGATCCTCTGCCGTGCTTCGTCGATCCCGAAGGCAATGCCGAGCAGGATGAATGCGGATGCGAAGATCACCCCGCCCTGAAATCCCCCGCCGGCGCTGGACCCCCCGTGCAGGATGACGTACAGGGCGAAGAGCTGGATGAACGGCACCGCCATCCTAACGACGGTCCGGATCACCACGTTCTCTCTCACAGCCTCCCACCCCGGCGAAGCAGCAGGAGCACGGCGATGCCTGCGGTGAAGATCACGGTCGTCTCACCGAGCGTATCGAAGCCTCGATAATCTGCAAGAATTCCGGTGACCAGATTGACAGACCCGGTCTCCTCCGCGCCCTGCTCGATGTAGCGCGGGGCGACGTGGTTGTACGCAGGCGCCTCCGGGTCGCCGAACGGCGGGATGTCTCCTTCTGCCCAGAGCAGGAGGGCGCCGACGACGATCACCGCAAAGAGGGCCCATTTTTTCAATCTTTCGATCTCCTGGTCGTCCGTGATACTGCCGCGATGAAGAGGACGGTGGTGATGCCCGCACCGACCGCCGCCTCGGTGAAACCCACGTCAACGGCGTTCATCTCCACCCAGAGCACCGCCATGATCAGGGAGTATGCCGCCAGGATGACGACCGCAGAGAGGAGGTTCCGCACAGTGATCGCGGCGATGGCGCAGATGACCAGGAAGATGAACATCGCAAAGTTGAACTCCCAGATCATCGCCGCCCCTCCCCCGGTCTCCAGGGCCTCAGCCCGAGGACATATGCCGTCCGGATGATTGCGTGGGTGGCGGTCGGCGTCAGGATGTAGATGAACACAATGAGGAGGGCGATCTTCACCGTCTCAAGCCCGAAGTCCGCATAGAGTATGAATCCGAGAAGGATCAGGGCTTCACCGAGTGAATCGCATTTTCCCGTCGCATGGGCCCGGGTGTAGAAATCCGGGAAGCGTATCAGGCCGAGCGGCCCGACAATCATGAAGAACAGCCCGAGAACGATGAGAGCCACCGCAGGTATCCGGAGAACGTCGATCATCAGCAGATGCACCCCTTCTCATAGTATTTTGCCATGGCAAGGGTTGCTATGAAGTTGATCAGCGCATAGGCGAGCGCGATGTCGAGAAAGATCGGACGCCCATAGATATAGCCGATGATGACGAGCAGTATGATCGTCTTTGTCCCGATGGTGTTGACCGCTATCAGCCGGTTGCAGGCTCCGGGGCCGACAACCACCCTGTACAGACAGAGAAATATCGTGAAGATGAGTACGGCACCGGAGATCGTGAAGATGTCAGTCATCTGTCCTCCTCAAAGATCGCCGACACCCGCTTCTGCATCGTCTCCTCTTTCGTGAGACCATACGCAAACTCAGGTGCGAGCACATGCACCACAAACCGCCCTCCTTCCACGTCGACCGTTACCGTCCCCGGGGTCAGCGTGATGGAATTGGCGAGTGTGGTTCGTGCGAGGTCGCCGTGCAGCGGCGTCTCAAAGGTGACAATGCACGGGTTGATCGGCATGGCCGGGTGGAGCACCCGGTAGGCGACATCCAGGCCTCCACGCAGTATCGCGAGCAGAAGCCAGGGGATGTACCCGATGAACCGGGCCGTTTTTCTGAGAATCCGGTCGCCCGCATCCGGCATGAGCAGGTCGTGCGAGAGGATGGTGACGATGCCGGCGCATATGATGCCTGCCGTCAGATGAAAGGCGTCAAAGTATCCGGACAGCAGCACCCAGAAGGTGAAAAGGATCGCAAATACTACCGCTATTCTCGTTCCTCCTCCCTTCATGGTTCTTCTTCCTGTTGTTATTTTTCTCCGCCCTTACTAATCAAAATTACCTTTCCAATCAACCAATCGACGCCTGCATATATCTCAATTTTGACATATGCAGGCTATCTGCCGGAGTGACGGTGAGCATGCACAGGGTCGTCCGCACCGCAGGGGAGATTCCAATTGTTGCCCGGTCGGGAACGCTCTCTCGCTGCCTTCCGGCATCCGGATGAGATTCTTCACGCCTCCCGGGAGAGGCTGTCCTGCCGCCTGCAACCGACGCGCGGGCTGGACGATTGTGCGTTACAGCCCGCTGCACTGGGAAACCTGCATAAAACGTCTTCTCCACGCCCGATCGATCGGGTGGTGGGAGCTGCCCTTTACCCATTCAAAAAGGTTATAGAGGAGAGCTCCACATTAGCTAGCTGTGATGTCGGTGGAGATCGGTACGTTACACGAGCGGGAGACCTGGAGCGGCACCATCCTGCTTCGCCTGGATCTGAACTCACCCATCGACCCCTCTTCAAGACAGATCCTGGACGACAAACGGTTTCTGGAGCACCTCCCGACGATCAGAGCGCTCGATTCGAGCCGGCTCGTGATCATCACGCACCAGAGCCGTCCGGGGAAGAAGGACTTTACCACGCTTGAGGCGCATGCCGGGAAGCTTGAACACCTGCTGCAGCGGCCGGTGACGTATGTGGACGACATCTTCGGCCGCTCGGCACGGGAGGCTGTCCGGCAGATGAAGGCCGGGGATATTGTCATGCTCGAGAACCTCCGGTTCAATGCGGAGGAGAACCTGACCTTAAAGCCGGAGGATGCGAAGAAGACGATTCTGGTCCGGCGACTGGCAGGCATGGCGGATCTCTATGTCAACGATGCCTTCGGGACTGCGCACCGCTCTCAGCCCTCGATTGTGGGCCTGCCCCGTGTCGTCCGGACGGTTGCCGGTCTGCTCATGGAGAAGGAGATCTCCATGCTCTCGCGGGTGTTCTCGGGGGCGCCCCGTCCGGTCACGTTTGTCCTGGGAGGGACGAAGGTGGATGACTCCGTGGCGGTGGCACAGCATGTGCTCGATGCGGGAATCGCGGATCAGGTGATCGTGACGGGCGTTGTCGCGAACGTCTTTCTGATGGCTGACGGCCACCGGATCGGCAGGCCTTCGATGCAGGTGATCGAGCAGCTGAAGTATCTGGGGGAGGTGGAGCGGGCGAAGAAGATCCTGCAGGAGCATCGGGACGCAATCATGCTGCCCGAAGACGTGGCGGTGCGCGAACACGAACGCAGGGCTGAATACGGCATCGATGCAATCCCCGACGATCTCCCGGTGCTCGACCTCGGTACAGAAGCCATCGGGTCGTTCCGGGACAGGATACGCGAGTCCGGAACCGTTGTCTTAAATGGTCCTGCAGGCCTGTTTGAGGAGGAGGCGTTTGCCATCGGGACGTTCGAGCTCCTGAAGGCCGCCGCCGACGCCCGGTTCTCGGTGGTCGGCGGCGGGCATACGGGAGTCGCCATCGAGAAGATCGGGCTGGAGGAGAAGATTTCCCATATCTCCACGGGCGGCGGGGCATCCATCGAGTTCCTGACCGGGAAGAAGCTGCCGGCGATCGAGGCGCTTGAAGAGTCAAAGAGGATGTTTGGGTGAGCAGGATCCCGGCGTCCGAAACACCGGTCTTCCCGGCAGGAACAGCCCTGCCGTTCGGCCGCATGAGCATCTCCGGGCCGGGACGATGAGGCAATGGTGCGGGAGCGGCTATCTGCAAAGCCTTTTATGAAATGGGCAGGCGGCAAGACGCAGTTGCTGGGTGCGTTTGAGCGCCGCTTTCCCCCGGGACTCGGCAGGGGTCCGATAACCCGGTACATTGAGCCGTTCGTGGGCGGCGGGGCGGTATTCTTCTCGGTCGCCCGGAGGTGCCGCCCCTGTGAGTCTTTTCTCTTCGATATAAACGAAGAGCTGATCCTCGTATACACTGTGGTGAAACGCGACGTCGAGAACCTGATCGACCAGCTGGCTTTGCTGGAATCTGCATTCCTGCCGCTCGATGCGGAGGGCAGGGGGCTCTTTTACTATGGGGTGAGGGGTTTACTCAACCGGACGAGGCCGGAGATCGATTTCTCCAGGTACAGCGACAGCTGGACGCAGAGGGCCGCACAGCTGCTTTTTTTGAACCGAACCTGCTACAACGGGCTGTTCCGGGTGAACCGGCGAGGAGACTTCAATGTGCCGTTCGGCAGGTACAAACGCCCCCGAATCCTGGATGCCGACAACCTCAGAGCGGTATCGCGCCTCCTGGAGCATACGGAGGTATCTTCCGGCGATTTCACGGCATGTGAACCACTGGTCGATGAGCGGACGTTTGTCTACATCGATCCCCCCTACCGCCCGCTGAATGAAACCTCCCGGTTCACCTCCTACTCCCGGTCCCGATTCGACGATCAGGACCAGATCCGCCTGGCAGAGTTCTGCAGGGTGCTCGATAGAAAAGGCGCAAAGGTCATGATCAGCAACTCCGATCCGAAGAACGAGGATCCGGGAAACGATTTCTTTGACGAACTGTATGCAGGCTTCACCATAGAGCGCGTGCCCGCACGCCGGGCGATCAACTGCAGGGGGAAGGGGAGGGGGCCGTTGAACGAACTGATCATCACGAACTATTCCCATCGGGCGGGCGCAAAGCAGGATTGATCCGCCGCGGCAACAGCACCTCCGCCGGAGGGGCGTTGCAGACAAGACCCATGAGGCCGCAACGGCTCACGCATGCCGGAGGAAGGGGGGCGGGATATCCGATGGCTGCCCGGAAACCGGCAGTGCGCCCGGCAGTCGAGTGCAGGACGTGAATACGGCTGCTACCCGGGCACCGCAACGCAGAAGGGGGCAGAGTAAGCAGGGTGACACACACCGTTTGTGTTTACGGAGAACGATGATGAGGCGTTGCCTCAGGTTTAAATCTGGGGTCGTTGTTTCATGTGAACCCCTCCGCGCCGGCGAGCGGCACAAGCGCTGCCGTGGAAATCGAGATCGTGATCCCATACCCGATCGATTCTCATAGGAATAATTATGAGGCCGGGATCTGCCTCAAGCTCAACCAATGAAACGGCATGAGCCCTCGAAGGCCACAGGCATACCGGATGGAAGCGGATGGTGGCATTCACCACCCTTTTTCATATAAACTCCCATGCGCCGGCGACCGGTGCAAGCGCAGCCATGAAAAACTCTTACGTTCTGTGCCGATATCCCGGATCCGGTTGTTCTCGATAGTCCTGTTCCAGTGGGCCGTGGAGAGCATCTTCATGGGGGTGGGGG
>LNQE01001690.1_pt1 | contig 10734 bp, 7 predicted proteins | sample 603111 | NCBI WGS metagenome assembly LNQE01 (sample SAMN04260313, study PRJNA301899) | hydrocarbon metagenome | isolation source: hydrocarbon-contaminated ditch | place: Germany: Bremen | collected 1998
GCTTCTGCGATACCGTCGGGTTGCTCACCCCTGAGCGGGTCAGAGAGCTGATCCCGCCGCTCTGCCTCGCCCCGCTCTCCATCCACTGCCATGACGACCTCGGGATGGGGATGGCAAACACCGTTGCAGCACTCCGGGCGGGCGCGTCCTGTGCCCATACCACCGTCAATGGACTTGGCGAGCGGGCAGGCAACGTCGCCTTCGAGGAGCTCGTGATGGCGCTCGAGATCCTGTACGAGTACCAGACAGGGATCATCACGACCGACCTGTACCACCTCTCGACAACCGTCTCGCGCCTCACCGGGGTCCCGCTCCCCACGAACAAGGCGATCGTGGGCGAGATGGCGTTCACCCACGAGAGCGGCATCCATGCCCACGGCGTGCTCCGCGAACCGAGCACGTACGAACCGGTCCCTCCCGAGCGGATAGGGAGAAAACGCCGGATCATGCTCGGGAAGCATTCCGGCAGGGCTTCTGTCGAGGCTGCGCTGGAGGAGCTCCATTACCGTCCGGAAGAGACCCAGCTCAAGGAGATCCTGAAGCGGATCAAGGAGCTCGGGGACCAGGGGATGCGAATCACTGACACCGACCTTATGGCGATAGCCGAGGCGGTCATGGCAATCGAGTGTGAACCGGTCCTCCGGATGCAGCAGTTCACGGTGGTATCAGGAAGCAACGTCATCCCGACCGCGTCGGTCACGCTGCTGGTGCGGGGCGAGGAGATAACAGGCGCGTCGACCGGGAACGGCCCGGTGGACGCTGCGATGGAAGCACTGCGAAAATCGGTCGCCGCAGTGGGGGATATCTCTCTTGAGGATTACCATGTGGACGCGATCCACGGCGGGACTGATGCGCTCGTGGACGTGACGGTAAGATTAAGTAAAGACGGAAAGATAATTACGTCTCGCGGCGCTCGCACCGATATTATCATGGCAAGCGTGGAAGCGGTGATCGCCGGCATGAACAGATTGTTGAGGGAAGAGCATGAAGACCGGAGCAAAAATCCTGGTTGAAGGGCTGCAGCGCGAGGGAGTCGGGACGATATTCGGCTACCCGGGCGGTGTGGTGTTGCCGATATATGATGAACTCTATGACTCGTCATTGCGGCACATCCTGGTACGGCATGAGCAGGCAGCAGCGCATGCCGCTGACGGGTTCGCCCGCGCCAGCGGCAGGGTCGGTGTATGCCTTGCTACCTCCGGGCCGGGCGCCTGCAACCTGGTCACCGGGATTGCCACGGCCTACATGGACTCGGTCCCGATCGTCGCAATCACCGGGCAGGTCCCGACAAGCCTGCTTGGAAACGATGCGTTCCAGGAATCGGATATCACCGGTATCACCCTGCCGATCACAAAGCACAACTACCTCGTGAAGAGGACTGAAGACCTCGGCCAGATCCTGCGGGAAGCCTTTTTTATTGCCGGAACCGGCCGCAAAGGTCCGGTCCTCGTCGATATCCCGAAAGACGTGAGCATGAAGCTCATCGACTACGACTATCCGGAGACTGAACCGGTCTCCCTTCGGGGATACCAGCCGACCATGCGGGGACATGCAAAACAGATCGACAAAGCACTCGATCTCATCTTCGAGGCAGAACAACCCGTCATCTATGCCGGGGGCGGGGTCATCGCATCCGATGCGTCGGCAGAGCTCCTGCAACTCGCTGAGAGCCTCGTGATCCCGGTGACCACCACCCTGATGGGCCTCGGGGCGGTCCCCTGCGACCACCCGCTCAACCTGGGGATGCTCGGGATGCACGGGACACGGTCTGCCAACTACGCGGTCACCGAGAGCGACCTCCTCATAGCTATCGGGGCACGGTTCGATGACCGGGTGACCGGGAAACTGGACAGCTTCGCGTCCCATGCCCGGATCATCCATATCGATATCGACCCGGCCGAGATCGGGAAGAACAAGCGGGTCGATGTCCCAATCGTCGGCGATGTGAAGTCCGTCCTCCAGGACATGCTCGGAAAAGTTCAGAAGAAGAAGGCGTACGACCGGTGGCTTGCGCGGATCAGGGGCTGGCAGGAGAAGCACCCCCTGGCGTACTGCCGGGACACCGGGCTTCCCCCGCAGTACGTGATCGAGCAGCTCTCGGACCTCCTCAAGGGAGAGGGGATCATCGTGAGCGAGGTCGGGCAGAACCAGATGTGGACGGCCCAGTACTTCTGCTTCCGGAAACCACGGACCTGGATCACCTCCGGCGGCCTTGGCACGATGGGGTACGGGTTTCCGGCCGCGATGGGTGCTCACTATGCCTGCCCGGACCAGGTGGTCTTCGATATCGCGGGTGACGGGAGTTTCCAGATGAACATCCAGGAGCTCTCCACAGTCGCTGCAAACAACATCCCGGTCAAGGTGGCGGTCCTGAACAACCGGTTCCTCGGTATGGTGCGCCAGTGGCAGGAGCTCTTCCATAACCGGCGCTACTCGTTCACCGAGCTCCCGCCGGTGGACTTTGTCAAGGTTGCCAACGCGTACGGGGTTGAAGGTATCAGGGTGGAGTCCTGCGAGGAGGTCCTCCCGGCCCTGAAGGCAGCGATCGAGCACGACGGCCCGTTCGTGCTCGACTTCAGGGTCGAGCGGGAAGAGAACGTCTTCCCCATGGTCCCTGCCGGGGCTGCGATCAACGAGATGATCGGGGGGAAACCGGCATGAAACCCCATACCCTGAGTGTCCTCGTTGAGAACAAGGCAGGGGTGCTCTCGCGGGTCTCCGGCCTCTTCTCCCGGCGGGGCTACAACATCGAGAGCCTCGCGGTCGGCACCTGTGAAGAGGCGGGAACGAGCCGGATCACCATCGTCTGCATCGGGGACGATGCCGGGATCGAGCAGGTCATGAAGCAGCTCAACAAGCTGATCGACGTGATCAAGGTCTCGGATATCACGGAGAACGAGCGGGTGGAGCGGGAACTTGCGCTCATCAAGGTGAATGCCGAGCCCGGGACGAGCCGGGCAGAGATCATGCAGCTCGCCACGATCTTCCGCGCCCAGATCATCGATGTCGGTACAAAAACCATCATCCTCTCGGTCGCAGGAGATACCGATAAGATCGATGCGCTCGAGAAACTCCTCAACCAGTACGGGGTCAAGGAGCTCGTGAGAACGGGCCGGATAGCGATGCTCCGGGGCACGAAAGCGGTAAAGAGTGCGAAGTAAGGGAGTCCCCTTTTATATGAAAATGGCTCCGCCATTTTCATTTTGTATGCTTGTGTCTCGATGAGATCATGTGATTTTTCCCTGACATCCTGCCTGCAGGGTGACCGGCACCATGCCGTTCTATGATTCCTGCAGGCCGGGCTCTCCCCTCCCGGACCGTCCCTTGTTTTAAGGGAGATGAGGCAGGATATCTCCCCGGGAGGGAGAATCCCGGGGAAATCAGCCATGTCCAGGGAGCCCGCTTGCACCAGGACCGGCAGCCTGCACGATCGATATCCCCTGATATCGCAGGACTCTCCTCAGGGAGGGGCGCCAGGCGGATCAGGTCACGTCTCACCAAAAATTGCGAGGATTCCCGTCCCAGAGCCCCATTCCTCGAGATGAGGGGATTCCTACTGTCATCGGCATGACACCTGCCTGACCGTGGTGCCGGTGTTCCCTGGGGAAGCCGCAGCACCCGCCCCCGGGGAGCTGCCTTGCGATCCTCATACCGGGAGGATAGTCACCACGATACCATTTACCTCTTCGACATCGAGCAGGTTGTGAGAGACTGCTTCTACGGTAATGTACCTCCCATCGGCACGCAGCATGCGGAACCTTTCAGGTGTTCCCGTCACGTCATCCCGGTGAACCGCTTCGATGTCTGCCCTGACCCGGGCAACATCATCCGGGTGGACAAAATCCAGCGGGCTCTTCCCGTGGGTAAACCCTTCGGAATACCCGAGAATCCGCGAGCTTGAGGGGGAATCGTAGATGATGATGCCGTTTCTGTCAAGCACCCGGAAGATCTCGGAAGAATTCTCTATCAGGGCACGGAACCAGTGTTCACTCTGTGCAAGGGCTTTTTCGGCCATCTTCCTCGTGGTGATATCCCGTGACACGGAAAGGACCGCCGGCCGCCCCCCGAAGGATATCAGGGTGAGGCTGTTTTCAAGGATGATCGGCTTCTTACCGGTTGTCGGGATTGCGCTCTCCATGATGACCGTCTCGTCAAAATTCAGCCGGTCCCAGTACCCGGAACGGTACTCCGCGACTCCCATGTAAGGGTCGATATCAGAGATGTTTCTCGTGAGCAGTTCCTCTTTACCCATCCCGGTCAGCCGGGAGGCAGCTTCGTTTGCCAGCAGGATATTTCCCTGGAGATCATGCACGATGACGATGTCATGCATCTTCTCGATCAGGGTCCGGAACCGGACCTCGCTCTCCCTGACCAGCTCCTCGGAGGACTTCCGCCAGGTGATGTCCTGGCGAAGCCCCACCAGGCGCTCAGGTTTTCCCTCGCCGCTGGTCTCGATGATCTTGACAAAATCTGAGATCCATCGCCATCCTCCGGCCTTCGTGCGCATCCGGTACTCGATGGTCGCCCGCTGCATGCTCCCGTTCAGGATATTGCACATGGTCTCCTCGACATTGAAGCGGTCGTCAGGGTGGATGAAGTCCTGCCAGGACCCGGAGAGAGCCCGGAACTCCTCGGGGCTGTATCCGAGGATCCCCGAGAAGACGTGGTCAAAAATTCTCTCGCCGGTTACAAGGTTCCACTCGTATACCCCGATATCCGCACCCTGGAGTACGAGCGAGAGGCGTTCATGCGTCTGCCGGAGCATCCTCTCCAGGTTCTGGCGCTGGAGAACCAGGTACCGCTCCCAGAGAGCCCTGTCGACGATATGGGGCATGTCCGCAAACATCGCCTCTGACTTGACGAAATAATCCAGTGCTCCTGCTTTCATCAGGTCGACCGCCAGGCGTTCACTGCCGTGGCTGGTCATGAAGACCACCGGTACTTTCGGGTCCTGTTGCACATCCCTGATGATCTCAACACCCTTCCCATCGGGAAGGAGCCAGTCGGCGATGATCAGGTCGGGACGGCTCCGTGCCACCGCTTCACGGGCCTCTGCCATCGTCCTGTAGTAGGTGATGTCATACTGCTGCGATGATCGCTTGAATGCCCGCCTGATCAGCTCGATATGCGCCTCTTCATCCTCGATGATGATGATGCGGGGGACAGAAGGGAGGTGCCCCTCCGCAAGCTCGCCGCCAGCCGGGTCCATTGTACTTCTGTTCGGGTCGTCCATAGGAACACCAGGATTCCATCCATGTGCCACAGCGACGCAGGAGAATGAAAATCATCTCCCGGGTCATCCGTGGTCCCGCCAATTTTCCTGTATATGACCGTTACTGTCTTAGTATTTGAGATCTTCCCCCGATTCCGGAGACCCGGAGGCTGGTCGCTTCGGGAACGTGAAGCAGAAGGCGCTCCCCTTGCCGGTTCCTCCCGATTCAAGCCAGATCCTGCCACCATGCACATCGATGATACGCCTGACGAGTGAGAGACCGATACCGGTCCCGGGAGTCACGGGATCCAGCTTCGAGAAGAGGCTGAAGACCTGCTCGTGGTGGGCAGGGTCTATCCCGATCCCATTGTCCCTGATGCAGACAACCGGGTATCCCTCTGACTCTCCCCGGGTCTCGATCCGGATACAGGGTTCCTGCTGATCCCCCATGAACTTGACCGCGTTCTCGATGAGGTTTGTGAAAACCTCCCGCAACCGGGGCCGATCTGCATAGACCACGGGCAGGTCCGGTGCGATCAAAACCGGGACTCCCCTCGCCTGTATCGGCCCCTCCAGCAGGTCTGCTGCCTCCCCCGCGATCTCCGACAGGGGAACCCATTCGTGGGGATTTGCTATCCTGCCGATGCGGGAGAGCTCGAGGAGGGCATCGATCAGCTGCTGGATCTTCTCTGTCGCGCTGTCGATACGGCTGATATCCTCGCGCAGCCGCTGGATGTCCCCGGATGCCATATCCTCCTCCAAAAACCCGAGGAACCCGCGGATCGTGATCAGCGGACTCTTGAGGTCATGCGAGACCGTGTACGTGAACCGTTCAAGTTCGGCATTTTTCGCCGAGAGTTCCCGCATGAGCGATTCACGATCTTCATCGCCCCGTTTCCGATCGGTGATGTCGCGGGATATCCCGAGGATGCCGGTGGGAGCCCCGCCGGGATCACGGAGGAAGGTCACGATATTCTCGATGAGGACTGTTGACCCGTCCTTGCGGTACTCCTCGGTCTCAAAGACCCGTTTCCTCCCCGGGTCACCGTCACCCGCTGCTTCCCGGGCAAGTTCCTCCCGGAAAAACGCGGAGGCTTTCCCGAGCGATTCCGGGGTCAGGACCTGGTCCAGGGACTGGGCAATGGCTTCCTCTGCCGAAAAGCCGCGGATCTTCCGGACTGCCGGACTGATGTAGGTCAGGTTCAGGTCCAGATCAAAGGTCCAGATATAGTCAGCGGTATTCTCAGCGATGAGCCGGTACCGCTCCTCGCTCTGGCGCAGCGCCTCCTCACCCTGCTTGCGATCGGTGATGTCCATGATGATACCAATGACGCGGATAACCCGGCCGTCCTGGAAAACCGGCCTGCCGATCGTCCGCACCCATACCTGGCGTCCGGCAACGCTCGTGAACGGGACCTCAAGGTCGTAGGGGATACCTGCATCTGCACAGCGTCTGAATGATTCCCTGATCCGGTCACGGTCCGTCTCTCCATAGCATACCAGGCTCCGGGTGATGTGCTCAGTAGAGCCGGGAGGGATCTCTCTGGGATCAATATCATGAATGCGGTAGGTCTCCTCCGTCCATGACATGGTCTGGGCCAGAACGTCCCAGACCCAGCCGCCGACCCTGCTCAGCTGCTGTGTAGCGTTCAGGAGCTCCTCGCGCTCACGGAGGGCTTTTTCGGTTTTTTTCCGTTCTGAAATATCGGTTGCGATACTGAGCAGGACATCGGTCTCCCCCCACTTCACGATCTTTACCAGGACGTGCAGGGGGACTTCTGAGCCATCTTTCCGGATATGGCTCACCTCAAACTCTGATTCTCCCTCTCGTTTGATCTGCTCCATCCGCTCTGCGATATGTCCTGCACTCTGCGGTGCATCAATCTCCCGGAGGTTCTTTTCCATGAACTCCTCGCGGGTGTACCCATGGAGCCTGAACGTTGCCTCATTGGCATAGAGAAAAGTGCCGGAAAAATCATGGACCGTGATCGATGCCGGGGCATTGTCCGCTATCTGGGCAAGGATACGTACGTAAGCATCATTCTCCATACCCGATCACCCGTCCCCCGCTTTTCGCAGGCATTGTGCCTGTACATGATGGATCGCGGGTATCGCTATTAAATCATTCCCGATAGTGGCCGAATCACCCGGGGGAGATGCATCCCGGCCCCCTGCCAGCCTGCTCCCCGGCATCCAGTCATTCGTCCGGAGCAGGGGCTGGCGCTCTCACCTGACCGTCCGGACCGCACGGGCACCCGACCGTCCTGCACCACGATTACGATCATCCTCTCGTTTCACCGGCATGCCCCCACCAGGTACCAGCACCCCCAGGAAGTCAAACCATATTAATCCCCAGAGCGATCTGTACTGCTGTGAAAACCGCCATCCTGGGAGGGGGTCTTTCCGGACTCACCCTGGCCCGCATCCTGGCAGGGAGGGGAGAGGACGTTCTCGTCCTGGAGGCAGAGGAGACCATCGGCGGACTCTGCCGCTCCCGCACCGGGGATGGCTTCTGCTTTGATACCGGCGGCTCCCACATCATCTTCTCCCGGGATTCCGAGGTCCTCGGGTTCATGCTCTCCGTCCTTGGTGAGAACCGTGCGGAGAGGAACCGGAACACGAAGATATTCTACAAGGACCGGTTGGTGAAGTACCCGTTCGAGAACGGGCTCTCCGAGCTCCCCAGGGAGGACCTCTATCTCTGCCTCTCCGAGTATATCAAAACGCTTATCGCTGCGGAGAAGGGGGAGCTCCCCCCGGCGGTCAGCTTCCGGGACTGGATCTACACCACGTTCGGGGCGGGGATTGCCGAGTGCTACCTCATGCCGTACAACCGGAAGATCTGGAATTATCCCCCGGAACAGATGTCGGCGCACTGGGTCGAAGGCAGGGTGCCGCGGCCACCGGTGGAGGACATCATCCGGTCGGCGATCGGGATCGAGACGGAGGGGTATACCCACCAGGCCGTCTTCTCGTATCCTCTCCACGGGGGGATTGAAGCCCTGGTGCGGGCGATTGCCGAACCGGTGATGGACCGCGTGACCTGCGGGTTTGGTGCATCAAGGATCAGGAGGACACCTGGCGGATGGGAGATCACGGACGGCACCCGGACCGTCCGGGCCGGGAAGCTGATCAGCACCATCCCGCTCCAGAACCTCCTCCCGGCTCTTGACGTCGTTCCGGCAGCGGTGCGGGAAGCGCTCGGTGCACTCCGGTATAACTCGGTCTGCTCGGTCTTCATAGGGGTGCGGGGAGAAGTCCCCCCCATCTCGTGGCTGTACGTGCCGATGCCGGAAACCGGGCTCTTCAACCGGGTATCATTCCCCTCGAATTTCAGTACCGCGGTGGCTCCGGAAGGGTGCAGTTCGGTCCTCGCGGAGATCACCTACAACGACGGGGATCCCCTGACCCTGATGCAGGACGGGGATATCATCACCCACGTGACAACATCCCTCGCCTCGATGGGCCTCATCCGGCCGGAGGATATCATCTTCACCGGAATTGCCCGGCACCGGTTCGCATACGTGGTATACGACCTCGACTACCTGAAAAATATCCGTACGGTGCGGGACTACTGCAGGGAGATCGGGATCGATCTCGTCGGCCGGTTCGCCCAGTTCGAGTACCTGAACATGGACGGGTGTATCCGGAGCGTCATGGACTACACCGGGTGGCGGCCATGAAGATCAGTTTCTACGTTGAAGACTTCCTCTTCTTCAAGTACATCGGCTGTGCAACGGTGGCAAAGACACTCTACCGCCAGCTCGCGACCATGGACGGGCTGGAGCTGCAATGGAAGGGGCTGCCAAACCACGCCGATCTCGTCCACTACCATACGTTCGGCCCCCTGGCTCTCCTGAACCGGAGGCTGGCGAAGGGAAGACGGGTCCTCACCGCCCATTCGACGCCGCGGATCAACCGCGGGAACATATCGCTCGAAAAGCTGATCAACAGGCAGTACCCGAAGATCTACGGGAAGTATGACCATATCATCACCATCTCGGAACCCTGCCACGAGGAGGTGACCAGGATGGTCCCCGATATACCGGCAACCCTCATCCCGAACGGGGTCAACCGGGAGTTTTTCCAGAGGGATCCCGATAAAGCCGCAGCCTTCCGGGACCGCCACGGTATCCCCGATGAGCAGGAGGTGGTCCTCTCGGTCGCCCAGCTGACACCCCGGAAAGGGCTGTATGATTTCCTCTCCATCGCGAAGCAGAGCCCTGGGAAGACGTTTGTCTGGGTGGGGGGCTTCCCGTACGGTGCGCTCTCGAAAGACTGGCGGCGGATCCGTCGGCTGAAAAAGCGGTGTGGCCAGAACGTGATCTTCCCGGGATACATCGATGACATCATCGGGCCGTACAGCGCTGCCGATACCTTCCTGATGCCCTCGTATGCCGAGACGTTCGGGCTGGTGATCCTCGAAGCCCTCTCCTGCGGCCTCCCGGTCGTCGCGAGGGACATCCCTGAGTTCCGGGAGATCTTCGGGGACACGATCCTCTTCTTCCAGTCCCGTGACGAGGCGGCAGCCCTGATCGACGACCGTCCGCTCCTCTCCCGGTATGCAGCCGGGGCGCGGGACTACACTGCCGCATACGACATCCGCGACGTCGCACGGGAGCACCTTGACCTGTACAGGGAACTGGTGGGACCATGATATCGGTGGTCGTGCCCGCCTACAACGAAGAGCAGAACATCCGGGCGTGCCTTGAATCACTCGAACGGCAGACTGTCTCCCGGGACCAGTACGAGGTCATCGTGGTGGACGGCGGATCGAAGGACCGGACCCGGGAGATCGCGGCGGAATATGCCGACCTCGTCTTCATCCAGACCGCGAAGAAGGTCGGCGGTGCACGAAACGATGGCGCCCTGAAGGCGGCCGGGGAGGTCCTCGCCACGACCGATGCCGACTGCATCATCCCCCCCGACTGGCTGGAGGTCATCGCACAGGCGTTCGCACGCGACCCGGAGGCCGTCCAGCTCTACGGGCCGGTCGTCCCGATGGAAGGCGGGGTCAAGAACCATATTTTCCTCGCGCTCGCCAACAACTTCTCGCGGTTCGGCTACTACACGTCGCTCTTCTACTACACCCTCGGATGCAACACCGCGTTCCGGAAGGAGGCGTTCCTCGCGGCCGGGATGTACCGGACGATCGATGCCGGGGACGACCTCGAGATCGCCCGGCGGATGAGGACGCTCGGAAAGGTCAGGTTCGAGGACCGGATGCGGGTCGTCTTCTCGATGCGGCGCTACGAGCAGTTCGGGACCATCCGGTCACTCTACGAGTGGGTCGCGATCGTTGCCCGGGGCGGCGAGTCCGAGAAGTACTCATACAGCAGGAGAGAGTACAAGTAGCTCGTTTTCCGCCTCCCGGGGATGATGGTTGCCGGGAGCCGGCCGGGCGGCGCCCGGGTGGTGATGGGGGGGTCAGGGATTGGTCCAAGAGTGCTCTTTGGATAAAAAGTTTTTAAGCAAGATATAGTATATACAGAACTTCCCCGGTTATGGCATCGATTATGACC
>LNQE01001688.1_pt1 | contig 10732 bp, 8 predicted proteins | sample 603111 | NCBI WGS metagenome assembly LNQE01 (sample SAMN04260313, study PRJNA301899) | hydrocarbon metagenome | isolation source: hydrocarbon-contaminated ditch | place: Germany: Bremen | collected 1998
ACCCCCCCATGCGATGCATTCCGACGACCCCGAAAATACCGCGAGGGCTCCGCCCCTCGACCCCGGGGCAACCGTCCGGTCGCCTCGTTCCCGGGTTTACTTCAGAAGATGGCGCCCCGGTGGCGGTTACGTGACTGAGTTGGTGTGCACACACCAACATCGATTCAGTCCCCGCATAAAAGAGCGAGGAGATATAAATCGTGTACGGAGCCGAATGAGAAAAATCTGCAGAGGAGAACTTTGGAAGCACCAGCGTTCACAGGGTTTGCAACATCTTTCTCTGTGACCCCCTCTCCATGATGGTCCTGGAATCATCCGCAGCGTGAACTATTGAGGAGACCTCAGCCGGACCTCTCGTATCCACGACCTGAACGAACCCTGTAAATCCCGGGCATGGCGGAAAAACTACGGCACCGGGTACCTGATTCACTCCAGGGGGCCGGGGAGGAACAGATCACCGGATCCCTGGTATCCGTGTTTTTTCCTGGTTCCCTGCAATTCACAGAGATGAACGCTATATTTTTATTTTTTGGGCAGGTATTCTCCATGAACCGGAATGGAGGGGAGGGATTGGTGAGAGAGAGCGAAGTATCGGTCCTGGTTGGTGGAAGAGCAGGGGACGGGATCAGTAGTGCAGGCCAGATCATTGCCGAGCTTCTCGGGCAGATAGGCTACCGGGTACACATGTACCTTGATTATCCTTCACGAATAAAGGGAGGGCATAATTTTGCAATCATCCGGGGCGCCGGGCAGACACCGGGAGCGGTCCGGATGAGCGTTGATTTCATCCTTGCACTGAACCAGGAAACGCTGGACCTCCATCGGTCCCGGCTCAGCAGCGATGGAGTAATGCTATATGATGCAGATTCGGCAGGGAAAAACGACGGGACCGGGGTGAAGATCAGGGAGATCCTTGCACAGGAGAATGCTCCACCCGTGATGGGGAATTCGGCAATTATCGGAGCGTTTGCCGGGGCTGCCGGTATCGATTGGCACACGGTTGAAACCGTGTTCCGGAAGACCATCCCTCGTGATGTTCAAAAAAACCTGCGTGTTGCACGAATAGGCTTTGATGCCGCAGAACCCCGGAGTCGTGTAGCGCCTCTTCCGAACACTCCTGTCCCGGTATGTACCGGAAATGAGGCAATCGGGCTTGGACTGGTACGGGGCGGCCTCCAGACGTACTTTGCATATCCCATGTCACCGACATCAAACCTCCTCCATTTTCTCGCAGGCCACGAGGAGGAATTCCGGATCCGCGTCATTCAGCCTGAAAGTGAAATAGCCGTCATCCTGATGGCCCTCGGCTGCTCGTATACCGGGTACCGTGCTGCGGTCGGGACGTCCGGAGGCGGATTCTGTCTCATGACCGAGGCGATAAGCCTCGCTGGTATCGCCGAGCTCCCGGTCGTGATCGTCCTCGGGCAGCGAACCGGTCCAAGTACAGGGCTTGCGACCTACACTGCCCAGGCAGACCTCCATTTTGCCCTGAATGCCGGCCATGGCGAGTTCCCGCGGCTGGTTGCTGCACCGGGTGATGCGGAGGAGGCCATGACGTGGGCAACGCACTGCATGAACCTCTCCTGGAAGTACCAGACCCCGGCCATTCTCCTCCCTGACAAGATCATCTGCGAGGGGATGTACAGCCTTGACCCCGGGAACGTTCCCAGGGTGCAGGCTGAGCCTGACCTGGCAGTAACTCCTCATCACCCCTATGACCGGTATACCCTGACCAGCACCGGTATCTCTCCCCTGTTGTTTCCTCCATTGCACGATAGCGTGATCCGGGTAAACAGCCACGTCCATGATCCCGATGGCATCACGACCGAAGATCCGGAGGTAACGAGAGCGATGGCAGATAAACTGCAGAGAAAAGAACAGCTTCTCAAAGCTGATATCGAAGATCTCCACCCGGTCACCATTGCAGGGAACCCCCGGAGTACGACAGCCATCCTCTGCTGGGGTTCCTGTAAGGGGATCTGCACCGAGCTGGGATCCCGGATGGCTCTCCGTGTAATACAGCCAATCGTGCTCAGCCCGTTCCCTGAGAAGAGTTTTGCCGATGCCATGGAGGGAGTTGAGAGAATAATCGCGGTTGAGGAGAACCAGACCGGGCAGCTCGCCCGCCTCGTACGCCAGTTCGGGTACCATACGTCAGGAACTGTGCTGAAGTACGACGGCAGGCCATTCACGGTCGAAGAACTAGAGGATGAGATCAGGAAGGTGGTCGTATGAGCGGGAAGGATCTCGCCAGCAGGGCCGAAAACACCTGGTGTCCCGGGTGTGGTAATTTCCCAATTCAGCGTGCATTGAAAGATATCCTCGCAGAGATGACCGGTGAAGGATTCCCTCTTGAAAATTTCATCCTCGTTGCGGGTATCGGTCAGCATGCAAAGATCTTTGATTTCATGAATGTGAATGGGTTCTACTCGCTCCACGGGAGAACAATCCCTGTTGCGACCGGGATAAAAATCGCGAATCCTGACCTGACGGTACTCTGTGTCACCGGTGACGGTGACTGCTATGCGGAGGGACTGGAACACCTGATCTTTGCGGCAAAGCGGAATATCGATATCACGGTCATCGTGCACAACAACCGGGTCTATGGGCTCACGACCGGACAGTATACCCCGACATCACCATACCAGTTTCCCGGGCGATCAACCCCCGGCGGGGTGAAGGAGTATCCGCTCAACCCGATGGAGCTGATGCTCTCTGCGGGTGCTGGTTTCATCGGGAGAGCATATACCCTGCAGTATGAGGGATTACGGCGGGTTATGCACGAAGGCCTGATGCACAGAGGCTTTTCCTTTATCGATATCCTCCAGATCTGTGTAACGTACAATAACCTGACTGAATACTACAATTCCCGTGTCTATTCGTGGGAGGAGGAGGATACTGTCAGAGATTTTGATGCCGCATGTGTAAAAGCGAGGGAATGGGATTACAACCGCGATGCACAGATCGGACTCGGGGTGTTGTATCGTCATGACGCTCCAACCTTTGAAGAGAACCACCCGGTACCTGAACCAAGAACCCCTGACGAGCGGGAGGAGATCATTGCACGGATACTTGAAAAACGGCTGTGATCTACCGCTATCCATTTTTTCCCCCACACCTGGTTCCGGTTCTCCGGGTCCGTGATAGTCCGGGAACCGGGCCTCTGTACATCTCATTCCGGATTTCGCCACGTCGGGTTCTCATCTGCGGGAAGTGAATTGCGGGGTCGGATGCCTTCCATACTGGTATGGATAACCGGATACGGACTTTTTTTTGATCAGACCCTGGCTGGCAGGTGCTCTCCGGTTTGGTCCGGTAACGTAACATAGAAAAGGAACGGGAAATCCGGGAAGCGGTGGCAGATCCAATCACATCTGCCTGAATCCAGAGCATCGTATTCTGTATCAGATATCCTCAGGGCTGCATGGATCCCGGGCAGCCCGCACGGTATGATCAGGACATCGGGTACATGAATCGCTGATCCCGTTCCAGCCTGAAATCTTCACCTGCACGGTGTATCGTACCAGCCCTGAGTAACGTTACGATCTGCCTGGAGATCCCTAAACGATGGAAAACGTGGGGAATTCTCCTGGTTTGTTGATACAGAGAAGGCTGGGCCGGGTGCAGATCTGCATGTTTTATGGCATAGCAGCAACCTTCTCTTCTCATCAGGCAGGGTACTTTGCGTATCATCCGATTTCCCAAAAGGCGAAAGGTATGGTGAATTTTTCCTTTCAAACCCCCACAATCCATAAGTACAGGGGAATGCCGGTATGACCACAACCTATGCGATATCAGAACCCCTTCGCGGGCTGCTCCATCACGCCCAGGGGATTCTCGGGACCGATATCGTGCTGAAACGGCAGCGCAATGTTCCGCTCACCGGGCTGCTCCTGGATACCTATCTGGCCGGAAATGAGAGGAACATCATCTTTTTCCCTGAAGATGCCCTGGGTACCCTGAAAGATTTCATCATCGCAAAAGAGACGATCCGCCTGCTTCTGATGGGGGCTGCCTGCGGGAGCGAGCGGGGGAAGGTGCTTTCTTACGATGTGGCGTCGGCAAAACGCGGTATGGAACAGATCTACCGCGATTCACTCAAGGACGAGCAGACCCGGACAATCCCCCTGGCCGAGAAGAAGGAGATCATTCCGGGTATCTTCTTCCTTTTTCACGAGAGACTGATAGAACTCCCCCGGTTGATCACAGCCCAGGTCCTCGTCTCGCGGTTGTGCCCGGCACTCAGAAATCCCCAGACCTACTCTCTTGTCCGGGAGAGTATGGTCGATATGCACTCACTCGATCCCATGAGAGAGCGTATTCCTCTCCGCTATTTTGTCCTGCACCAGGGGATGTACTATGCCCGCGATATGTTCCTGTCCCTGAAACTATCCGCATATGACCTCCACCCTGAGATCAACATCCCTGAACTCCAGGCATTCAGGGGCCTCGATGTCCGGCAGATGATGGACCACCGGTGGAGCCAGTCACCGTGGGTGCATACCAAGATTGCCGGTGATGCGATGGCGAACCTGATGGGCATTGCCCTCTCGGTTGATATTGACCGGAAACCCGACAGTGGATACTACCTCGAACTTGCTGATTGTGTGAACACGGCAGTACACCGCTGGATGACGATGATGTCCATGCAGGACTGGTATTTCTGGGATACCACCGATTCGTACCAGGATTCTGTAGCGAGGAGGGAGGAGATCATGAAGCAGGCAATTGACGACATCTGTCCTACCGATGGTATCCGGTAGCGATCATTGCTGTGAAGATGGTCGCGTGGAGGTATGCACGGAATCAGGTTCTCGCATGATGGCGACAGTGATTGGCCATTCTCCCCTGCACAGTGTCCGGGAACCTGGACACACATCGTGTCACGGATCCCTTTTTCATGGAATTGAGGCAAAAAGTGGCATTGTACTGAATATACCCTCTGTCTGTCGTCCAATAACTGTTCAGGGGACGGCAAGTTTTGCTTTTTTTGCCTGTGCCTGTCGGAGTACCCTGTCAGCCGTCCGATAGTTGTTCAGGGGACGGCGACAGGTGTCGGGTAGTGTAAGAACATGCCCGTGGTATCTCCTCCTCTTGTCGTGCCACCGGAGCATCCCTCGTCATGGGGATTTGAGACAAGCCCGGAAAAAACCCATAACCATTTATGGTGCACCGTTGATCAGTGATCTGGATTGCATGGCAGGGAGCTGGTGTGATGAGTAGTGGGAGGATTCCCCGGGCAAGTGAGACCCGGAAACTGGCACTGGTCGGCCTCTTCGCTCTCATCGCGCTGATCGTGACGCTCTATGCATTCAGATCAGACCTTCTCACCCCGGAAAACATATTCCTGCTCCCGCACCTCTACCTGATCCCTATCATCCTCGTCACGCTCTGGTACCCGAAACGGGGCCTGCAGATCACCGGGGTGATCATTGCAACGGTGGTCATCCTCTCCCTCCTGTTGTACTCCCAGGGCGCTATCATCAACCCGCTCCTGATGTTCCTGTACTCAGGGCTCGACCTGATGCTCGTCATCGCGATTGCACTCTATGCAAAGGACCGGCACCTGGTGGACGCCATGCTCAGGGAGTTCTTCGATCGTGACAAGGGAGCCTATTCATCGAGGAGAGGGAGGGGAGAGAGGAGTGACATTCGGAACTCCGGGGATTTTTCCGAGCTCGTCACTGCCCTCACCAACCCGGATGCCGAGGAGCGTGAGGAGGCGGCACGATCGCTTGGCGATCTCCGGGACCGCCGGGGCGTGGAGCCGCTCATTGCCGCCCTGCTCGATGAGAACCGGTATGTCCGAAGGGAAGCTGCGAAAGCGCTCGGATCTATCGGCGATAAGAGCGCCATACCGGTCCTGGTATCGGCACTGGCCGATGATGACCGGGCCGCCCGGGACGGGGCGGCAGAAGGCCTTGCCTCCTTCGGAGAACGTGCAGTCAGCCCGCTCATATCAGCCCTGGACGACACCGACTGGCATGTCCGGGTAGGAGCGGTCGTGGCGCTCAGGATCATCGGGGACCGGCGTGCCATACCTGCCCTGACCCGATCCGCCCGGGAGGAGAGCCGCTTTGTCCGGCGCGAGGCAGTCAAAGCCCTCGGCAGGATCGGGAACGGGGAGGTACTCGGAGCCCTGACCCGTGCCCTTGATGACGAGGACGGGAGTGTCCGGCTCCGGGCTGTCGGGGCGCTTGCCCGCAGCGGGAGTGACAGCGTGATAGGGCCGCTCACCCTGGCACTCCGGGACGAAGACGGGAGCGTCCGTCTCAGGGCAGCACAGGTACTTGAAGAGATCGGGACTCCTGAAGCCCTGGCCGCACTGGGATCCCGGGAGGATGGGGAGAGCGCAGGGTGATCCTGATGGGTATCCTGCTGATGCCCGTTCATTAGGCCGATGGCCTGAAGATTCCAGGTGGATGGCCGGGTAGGGACCCGGAGTACGCTCTTCGGGGGGTTCCGTCAGGCAAAAGTATATAAACAACTACAGGTATAACACGGTATGCAGCTTAGCTGGAGGGATCCAGCGACTGCGAGGTGTAGCATATGCGAAAGTTCAGAAACAATGAGGAAGCGTTCACCGGTCTTGAGGCGGCCATCGTCCTGATCGCGTTCGTGGTCGTCGCCGCGGTGTTCAGCTACGTCGTGCTCGGAGCAGGGTTCTTCACGACCCAGAAGAGCCAGGAAGTCGTGTACGCGGGCGTCGGATCGGCAGCATCGAACATCGTTGTAAAAGGCGATGTGTACGGGATTAGTACCACAACCCCGGCTAAAATCATATACATGCAGTTTGATCTTGGACTTGCTGCGGGAGGATATCCAATTGATATCGGTCAGCTCAATATGATCTACAGTGACACTCAACACACGCCCATACATCTGGCACCTGTTGATGCAGACAATCCCTATGAAGATGATGGTATACCGGGTGATGGAAAATGGTTGATTGCGAAAAAGGCAGGAAGTGATGTTGCTGATGACGATCACATCCTGAAATTTGGTCAGACTTTTACCATCCGAATGAATCCGATCAACGGTGTTCCGACGCGGGAAGCATTCCACGTGGAGATTAAACCCGAAGTCGGTGCAGCACTCGCAATTTCGCGCACGGTTCCGCCTTCTCTACAGCGAACGACGTTGCTGACGTAATCATCACAAACCTACCCCCTTTTTGTTGTATCGTTCTCCTGGACCTGTTGGTTTCATTCAGTCTTTGAAAATGTTGAATCAGCAGAATATCTGCCAGAGTCATGATACCTCTTCTCTCGTTCAGTGATTCAAGAATGATATTTCGATAGGCAAACTTTCAAAGATAATCCTGCATAAGGAAGACCATGTTCTGATAAGGATGAGATGCACGACTGCAGATAGGAAAGACTCGGATGATTGAATGATTCCGGACTGGAGTAGTAATTTCTGGAGATCGCTTTCTTTACTGAAAAGTAAACTTACATTGTTTGAAAAGGATCTGTAGAGATCACATCCATGCAAGAATTGAATGGAATCTGTTTTATACCATTATTACAATTATAAGCCCCCATCTGGATCATTTAGGGCGTGCTGATAATGAAAAAGAATGAAGAAGCCTTTACCGGTCTTGAGGCTGCTATCGTCCTGATCGCATTTGTTGTTGTCGCCGCCGTATTCAGCTTCGTCGTACTCGGAGCAGGTTTTTTCACCACCCAGAAGAGCCATGAAGTCGTATATGCCGGTGTTGGATCTGCGGCATCAAATATGGTTGTCAAGGGTGATGTATACGGGATAAGTACCACAACGCCGACTGAGATCATCTACATCCAATTCGATGTGGGTCTTGCTGCAGGGGGTTATCCTATTGACGCGGCCAAACTGACCATGATCTACAGTGACACCACGAACACACCACGCCATCTCCTCTACCAGCCCCAGACCGGGTGGGATACCTCCCTCGTAGACCCTGATCCCGGGAACTGGACCATGATCAACAAGGCGGGATCTGATACCTCAAATGATGACGACGTCCTGAAATATGGCCAGACCTTTACGATCAGGACATATCCCCTTGCTGATATGATCCCCCCCCGGGAGGCATTCCACATTGAGATCAAGCCGGAGATCGGTGCATCGATCGCGATATCAAGGACTGTCCCCCCCTCACTGAAAGCAACAACGCTGCTCACGTGAATTCCGGTTGATATTTCTCTCCCTTTTTCCGATACTCCTTTTTGCGCAGGAATGTCAGTCAATTCAGTAACATCACAAGGAAACAAGACCGAATCGCGTACCTGTTAGTGTACGGCAAAATGAGAATTGAGAATTGTAAAATAGAAAGACCATCAAATACACCACATCCCTCAGCTCAGGGGCCGGAACGGCAGGTTACCATGAAGAAGAGAGATCGCGGCAGGAAACAGCACCCTCCACAACCCCCCATATCCGATACCCGAATCACCAGATTACTCAGGGAGAACTCAGTATCGGTCATCATCTTCCTCGTTTTGCTCTGTTTCATCACCACCTTCTCGAACCCCGGGATATTCCTCAATGATGAATGGATCAGTGCCAACCAGCTGTACCAGCTGAATGCTGGGCAGCAGGTCGTTTTCAACGAAGGTCCGTACGGTACTTACGAAACGGGTGAAACGACCTCATATTTTATTTCCCGGGGAAACGTCCTCCAGTACACCCTGATACTCCCCCTGCTCGCATTACCCGTTCTCAAGTTCTTCAGTCTTTTTGGGGATAACTTCCGGTTCCCGATCGTCATGCTCTGCTCAGTTATTCCTATGCTCGTTGCATTACTGGTCGGCATGTGTTTCCCGCGATACGGAAAGATCGGCGGGGTACGCTGGATCTGGCCGGCTATCGTGCTCTCATTCCTCCTCTTCCTAGCAAACATGGCATGGTACTACCCCTTTGCATTCACGGCACCTGATGCCCCGAAGGAAGTAGCTGCCCTGGCATTCACCAACCATATCCTGTTCGCCCTGACCGGTGTCATCCTCTACCATGCCGCACGGGTTATCCATTCTTCCGACACCTGGAAAGGCCTCTTTGCTATGACGGTGATCCTTGCCAGCTCGTCATTCCTGTTCTGGGCGGGGAATGCCAAGGACCACATGCTGGTGGCATTCCTGTTCGCGCTCGTAATCCTCTTCTTCCTCCGGTATTTCAGGTATCACCGCTACCCTGATGCAGCATCCGGGTTCATTGCGATCGGCCTCCTGACCTGGGCCCGGCCGGAAATGGGACTATTCACCTTTCTCTTCACGACCGCATACTTCCTGTATATCTGCTTTCAGCAGATCCGAGGCAATGGAGAAATTCTTCAATCTTTCCTTAAAAAAGCCAGCGCCGTCCTGTTCCTCGTTCCCGGGATCGCTCCTTTCCTGGTGAACAACTATATTGTGACCGGAAACCCGTTTTTTCCAACTTTTTTTGTCAAAAGGACTATCGGACAGGTCCCTGGCCTGGTGAACGAATCGATCGAATCAGGATCTGCTATGATCGGTGAAACTGTTATGCAGAATACCACATCGCTTGGTGAAGTGGTGGGTATCGCCGTATCGTTCTTCACCTTCTCGCCGGCAAAGGTTCTCTTCGCGCTTCCCCAGGTGTTCCTCCGGCCGGAATCAGGAAATATGAGCCTGGTGGCGGTCTGCCCTCTGGCTGTATTTGCGCTGGTAACCCTGATTTTGATCATCCGAAAAAAAATCAGTCCGGAAACAAACCCCCTGCTCATATACTGTATCCTGATGGTTATCGCGGTTTTCATTGCGTATATAAGAGTCATTCCTGGTCTGAGCACCAGCGGGGGTATCGTCCCGGACATGCGCTATCTTTCACCGGCGTACATCCCTGTCGGACTGCTGGGGACTGTCTCACTGTTCACACTCCTGCGTTGTGAACCGGCAAAAGAACTCATGAAAAAATATACGCTCATAGCCATTGTGCTGGTCCCGGTGATAATCCTGGCATTGATCATCTTCCGCCCGTTTGGGGGATTTTACCCGGGTTTTTCACAATTTTTCATGATTACCGTGTACGCTTTCATCGCCCTCGTCGCTGCGGCATGGGTGGTATGCCGGCGGGGAATTGTCCCTTACCGGTATCTCGTCCTCGCAACCCTGATCCTCCTGGTCATCCCCCTCTGCTGGCAGATGATGATGGTATTCCTCTATTCGGCCGGGAAATACAATCACTACCCATTCTGGATTCCGATCGTGGAACAGTTCTTCTTTACCTTCATCAGGGTGAGCAGGGTTGGATGAGGATCATCTCTCAGAACGTGCAGGTGCATCTCCGAATATATCCAATCATCTCTTTACGGGGATAAATCAAGCAAGAGTACCATCCTCAAGAATAATCTGTTGATCCAAATATCCTCCTCTACAATCCCCTCTCGTTTTCTATTCCATGTGCAAATGCCACGCACGTAAAATATCACTCATAAAACCCAAACATCTTTCAGGAAATATCGGAAACTGTCAGGAAGTAAGGGAGATGAAAGATACTGGAGAAGCTTTCACCGGTCTCGAAGCGGCGGTCGTATTTGTCGCGTTCGTGGTCGTCGCTGCGGTGTTCATGTACATCGTGCTCGGATCCGGTTTCTTCACCACACAGAAGAGCCACGAGGTCGTGTACGCGGGCGTCGGTTCGGCCGCATCGAACCTTGTTGTGAAAGGCGATGTATACGGGATATTACCTGCGTATTCTGACAATATATCGTATATCCAGTTCGATCTCGGGC
>LNQE01000443.1_pt1 | contig 10729 bp, 8 predicted proteins | sample 603111 | NCBI WGS metagenome assembly LNQE01 (sample SAMN04260313, study PRJNA301899) | hydrocarbon metagenome | isolation source: hydrocarbon-contaminated ditch | place: Germany: Bremen | collected 1998
CAATTGCTCCTTTTGATTCAGCCATCTTAAGAAATTTTGTTTGCAAAGGATTATAAACAACATCAAAAACAATCTGGTCTTTATTAAATGATTCATCAATGTTTGTGGGAGAATCATCCACTTCCGGTGACATTCCTATAGATGTAGTATTTATAATCAATTTAGATTCATTAAAAAGTGATACAAGATCAGGGGGGATTAATTCAAATGCAGAGATATTCTCAAAAAGCATTTTTGTTCTAAAATATTCTTTTAACGATTCGGCTTTATCTGCAGTTCGATTAACGATATTAATTTTACCAGGTTTAAAATCCTTAATTAGAGCATAAAGCACGCTGCGCGAAGAACCGCCTGAACCTATTACCGTAACGGAATTACCTGTAATCTCATCTTTAAATGGGGCAAGTGTTTCAATTATTCCATAGACATCGGTATTGTAGCCGTGAAGCACCCCGTTATCATTTACAACAGTGTTAACCGAACCTATAATATTAGCTTCATCCGATATATCCGTTAAATATTGTGCAATCTTTTCCTTAAGCGGAAGAGTAACATTGACTCCTCTTATACCGAGAGCAACCATTCCTTTTAATGCTGTTTTTAAGTTGGTTACCGTAACATCGAAAGGAAGGTAGATGTAATTGAGTCCGAGCATCTCAAAAGAAATGTTATGCATTAAAGGTGAAAATGAATGCTTGATCGGGTGCCCCATTACACCGACTATCTGAGTAGTATGATTAAATTTGTTCAAAGATTGCATTAGAGAAATGAGATTAATTTTCTTGAATTAACTTGTTAAAGAGCTTCGAAGTTTTCACTTCGGGATATTCTTTAGCAAAATCGTTTCTTATTGTCGGATCTAGTTTGAAAGCAGATTTTAAACATGAGATTGCTTCTGTTGTCCTGTTCAAAAGAAAAAATATTTTGGCTTTACCGTAATAACTATTAGCATGGTCCGGCTTTAGATTTAAACATTCTTCAAATGCTGCTAACGCATCTAACCATGAACCGATTTCTATATAAGTTTCGGCAAGTTTGAACCATGCGCTAAAATTTTTATAATCCGATTCGATTGCATGAATATAGCATTGAATTGAATCTTGAAGATGACCAAGCGAGTATTCTAAATCGGCTCTTGCAGACCATGCATCGGTCGGATTTGTAGTAATAGAAATTGCTTTGTTAAAATCGCGTAAAGCTAATCTATATTTTCCGAGCATGTCATAACAATAACCTCTTGCAAGATAAGCTTCATAATAATCTTCATCCATCTCAATAGCTTTCGAGTAATTTCTGATTGCCATATTCAAATCACTTAGGTCTTCGTATGCTTGTCCGATATTTAAATAAATTGCTTCATCATAAGGATCAAGCTCTGCCGCCTTTTTAAATGCACTTAACGAGTCGGTTAATTTATTCATATTTGCATATGCCACACCTAGGTTAAACCAAGAACTTGCAAAGTCATCTTTTAGAGCAATGGATAATTCAAAGCTGTCAGCCGCACGAGAAAATTCACCCATTCTTACTTGAACTATTCCCTTATTATACCAGCCCGTTGGGCTATGTGGTTCTAAGTCAAGAAATTTTTCGTAAACTTTTAATGCTTCATCAAGTTCGTCAAGACTTTCGTAACAATACCCTAGCTCATACCATGCTTCCGAATATGATTTATCCATATCGATTGCCTTCTTGAAATACTCGATAGCTTCCTGATAATTTTCCTGACGCTCGTTAATAAGACCGAGACCAAAAACCACTTCTTCGTTATTCGGTTCGAGAGCTAATGCTTTGTTCAGTGTTTCAATCGAATCGTGGAATAAGTTTAGATTCTCTTCAGCGATGGATTTGTTAATTAACGACTCAACATCATTGGGATTAAGCGAAAGAGACTTATTGAATGCATCGTATGCGTTTTCAAAATCAAATTTGTTGTTCAACAACATTCCTTTGAACTGCCATACTTCGGAATTGTAAGGTGTGATCTCCAGCACTGCCTCGCATAAGAATAATCCGTCTTCAACAAAATCGTACTCTAAACAGAGTTCAATAGTTTCTTCAATGTTTTCAAGATAAGAAAAAGTTTGACCTGCCGAGACTATCTCTTTACAGGTTTTTACCTTTGCCTGAAGGTCTTCGTCATCAAATCTTTGGTTGTCATTACTGTCAAAAAAATCTTCTGAAAATGCCATAGAATTCCTTAATTACTTCGAAGAAAATGTATTACTAAGATGTATTAAAATCAAGTTGAAATTAATAGAAGAAAATTATAAGAGTTTTTTTGTTATATCAGCGAAGTTTCGGTTTTGCTGTTGATTTGATTTGTTGAACTCCTTCTGAGATTAAATAATCTTCAATCGCTAAAGCAGTTCTGTTTATTGAAGAATATTTCTTATCCATGTAATCAGCAAACTTTGATATGTCTTTTCTTTGCACAAAATTCATAGTTGAATCATGATAGGAACAGCTTACCATTTTACTGCCGATACAGAGTTTTGATTCTCCAGCAATGCGAACAAGATTATCCATTATCTCGGAGCTTATTTCGTATAACTCACTCAATTTTTCATGGGTCAGAGTTAACTTCTTACCAAATTTTTCAAAGTTATTATTGCGCAGGTCTTTGTTTGCTTCTTCGACTATTTTTCTTTCAACAATATTATAAAGACACCGGGTATACAATCTTTTCGGAAGCATATGAATATGCCGTTGTAAAAACTTTTCTTCAACATCACGGAGATTTTTAATACCCCATATATAAAGTCTTAATCCTTTAACACCAACTTCGCATTCTAATATTCTGTCTCTGCAGTTTTCATGGAAGTTTTCTTTTTCTTGTTGAGTATTGCAAATTACAATATGAATTTTATCATCCATAGTAAAATACTTTCTGAAGTTACTTCTTATATCATAATATAGAATTGTTCCGGCTCGCTGCCCCAAAGAAGAATAATATAAGGGTTTACTTACCACAGGTCCAAAAATTTCCGACTCAGCATTAACAGCAAATTCAACTAACTCTTCGTTCGAAAAATTAATACAAGAAGAAAGAACCAATGCCTTCAAAAAACCCATAGATATTGCTGCGTGATTACCTAAACCGAATACTTTAGCGGTTTGATTCGTTATATAACATGCGAATCCACATGTGAGTAAATTTTCTTTAATAAGATTATTAACAATATTGATAAGACTTCCAACAGGTCCGCTTTCATTTGATTCCGGGAAGCCCGTTGATGGTTTTCCTTGATAGACTATTCCATCATAAATGATTGTATAACCGGTTGATTTTTTTTTGAAGGCAATACCAACATAACTATTCACGGCTGTTGATATCATTATTCCATCATTATACTGGGTATGGTCACCAAGTATTATAATACTCGAGGGGCTAAGCAAAAATTTCACTTCACCAACATTTCCAAAATACTCACGAAATCCATCTCTTAGATTTTGATAAATTTCACTTTCATTCTTCTTCTTATTTGCCATAGCCAAACCATAACATTAAGATTTTACGACACTAAATAACACTCAATATCCAAAATCGTTTATAAGAGCTTTTTATCTTCTATATTTAATATAACTTATTTGCTTAAAAATGTCTAAGTTTTTATACTAATTTGCATGAAATTATATCAATAGATTTCATTTTTTGAGCATGAATAAAATTGCAGATAAAATTGACGCTGCTATTGAGAAAATCGGGAGAAGTGTTTCGTGGTTAACTCTGATACTCGTTTTACTAGTTTGTTATGATGTAATTTCACGATACCTATTTAAGTCAAGCATAGTCGCCATACAAGAACTTCAGTGGCATTTATTTGCAATTATATTTTTAGTTGCCGCTGCTTACACTTTGAAATATGATGAACACGTAAGAGTAGATGTTCTTTATTCAAAATTTTCACCTCGAACACAAGCAGTAATTAATCTAATAGGAACAATAATTTTTTTAATTCCATTCTGTTTACTGATTGTATATGCATCAAGAAATTTTGTATTTAGTTCATTTCAAATTGGTGAAACTTCTCCTGACCCCGGCGGACTTCCTGCAAGATATATTTTAAAAGCAATTTTGCCATTTTCATTCTTTTTGATTTTGCTTCAGGGTATTGCATTAATCCTTCGCTCTATTATTCAAATCAAATCTTTTGGTAAAGGAGAATTGTAGTATTGGATGCGGTGCCGATAATATTCTTTATTGTTGTTTTACTTTTACTGTTGGCTGGTTACCCGGTTGCATTTACTCTCGGCGGGGCATCAATAATATTTGGTTTATTCACTTTCGGATTGGAATTCTTCAATCTCCTTCCACTTCGGATTTGGGGAATAATGAACAACTATATTTTGATAGCTGTACCGTTATTTATTTTTATGGGAGTTATGTTTGAAAAATCAGGTTTAGCAGAAGATCTTCTAGAAACAATGGCATTGCTTTTCGGAAAACTTAAAGGAGGACTTGCAATTTCTGTTTTGATTGTTGGAGCAATGCTTGCGGCAGCAACAGGTATCGTCGGCGCTACTGTTGTTACGATGGGAGTTCTTAGTTTGCCGACAATGTTAAAAAGAGGATACAATCCTCAAGATGCTTGCGGCATCATTTCTGCATCGGGAACATTAGGACAAATAATTCCGCCCAGTATTGTACTAGTTTTACTCGGAAGTGTTTTGAATATTTCAGTCGGTGATCTTTTTATGGCAGCGGTTATTCCCGGCTTTATTTTGGTTGCTCTTTATTTGGGGTGGATCATTATTACAACATTTATAAACCCCAAAAATGTTCCGGCAATGCCAAAAGAAGATTTGGAAATTTTTAGAAGCGAGAAGAAATTTAGTAAAATTATCGGTGCTTTTATTGCGCCTATATTCTTAATTATTGCAGTATTAGGTTCAATATTTGCCGGGATTGCTTCGCCAACAGAAGCGGCGGCTATTGGAGCTATTGGTGCTACTTTACTGACAATTTTTAGAAAGAAATTTTCGCGTAGAACTTTACGTGAAGTGATGACCCAAACTACGCGGTTAACTAGTATGGCATTTTTAATTCTTGTCGGTGCATCGGCTTTTGGTCTGGTTTTTAGAGGAATGGGAGGAGATAGATACTTAACAGAATTAATTTCGGGAATAGACCCACATCATTTCCTTGCTATTGTTATGTTATTAATTTTTGTTGCCGGTTTCTTTATTGACTTCATTGAAATCACTTTTATTATTGTTCCTGTTGTTGCTCCGATCTTTGTTCATCTTGGTATTGATTTACTATGGGTAGGAATATTAATCGCCATAAATTTACAAACATCTTTTTTAACTCCGCCGTTTGGTTTTGCATTGTTTTACTTAAAAGGTGTTGCTCCCCCATCTGTAAAAACATCGCACATTTATAAGGGGATACTGCCTTATGTGGCAATTCAATTGTTTGCGCTTCTACTTATAATTCTGTTTCCGGAAATAGCTTTATGGTTTCCGAATTTTCTTAAACAATAATTATAACGGTCTATAGTTTGGCTCTACTACCTCATCCCATACGTAAAATGAATCATTAATTTTTTTATAGGATTCATGAACTTTCTTACTCATCGGATCACTTTGAACAATTTCTTCTATTGCTTCTTTTGAAAATTCTCTAAAGCTGCTTAACACATCTTCCGGAAATTTTTTGAATTGAACTTTTGTTTCATTCTTAATTTTATAATAATACTCTGCGTTTCTCTTTTTGAATAAACCGGTCAGTTTTGCATTTTGAATTGATGCAGCTTCTTTAACAATTAATTGCAGATCTTTAGGCAAAGATTCAAATGCCGATTTGTTTATTAGTAATTCGATAACTCCCGTTGGTTCAGCCCAGCTTGGGTAATAATAATATTTTGCAATTTCATGAAAGCCCATTAAAAAATCATGATATGGTCCAATCCAATCAGTTGCATCAATTACACCACGTTCAAGATTTGTATAAATTTCACTCCCTGCAGAAAGTACGGCAGAGCCACCGGCTTTGTTAATTACTTTTCCGCCTATTCCGGGGAATCGCATCTTCAACCCTTTTACATCAGCAATCGAATTAATCTCTTTATTAAACCATCCTCCCATTTGAGCACCTGTGTTGCCGCAAGGAAAGGCAAGCAAATTAAATTGTTGATATGCTTCATGCCAAAGATCAATTCCGCCTCCGTGATAAAGCCATGCATTCATTTGAGAAGTATTCATACCAAAAGGTAGGCTTGTAAAAAATTGAGCAGCCGGTGCTTTACCAGCCCAATAATACGATGCGGCATGACCTAGCTCGGCAACTCCTTGACTTACCGCATCAAAAGTTTCTAAAGGAGGTACTAATTCACCGCCTCCGTAAACTTGAATTTTAATTCTGCCTCCTGACATTTCCTCAATATTTTTCGCTAGTTCTTCGGCTCCTTCTCCCAGCAAAGGAAAATGCGGCGCCCATGCCGTTATCATCCGCCACGAATATGTTTTATTAAAATTAACACTTACTGTTTCTCTTTCTTCATTATTTGAACACCCGAATAAGAGTGCCCCTGTTCCTGCTATTGCTGTTGTTTTGATAAAATCTCTTCTTTTTGAATTCACTACTCACCTCTTTTTTGATTTAAGGTCTTATTTATTCTTTCGATGGTTAATGGGGCAGACCCTTCATAATGATTATTAACATTGATATAAATATCTATTTCCTTTGATTGTAATTTTTGAATCAACCCGGTTAGTTTATAAATTTCTTCATCTTTCGGCTCAATAATTTCATCCCAGTTACCACTGCTTTTTTCTTCAATACCTTTTCTATCTGATCCGTGTAAACGAATAACAATTGTACTCGGAAGCAATTCAATATGTTTTTCTATAATTTCAAAAATTGACGGCATAAAATAACCTTGCAAAAAAACAGGTATCAGTTTGAATTCATTTAAGAATTCAAAATAAGGTTTATTGATATAATTTGGATTGCGAATTTCTACTCCCCACAAATAGTTTTCATCTAATTTTTCTGCATAGTTACCGAACTGAATCTGAAAATCCTGCTGTGAAGGCATTTTATCTCTGTTAAGATATTCGAATTGGAACATTAGTGGTCCAAGATTTGATTTCATTGGTTCAAGTGTTTTTAAAAATTCTGTTGTTAATTCTTCAGATAAAAAAAATGGATTTTTTTTAAGCGGTTCGTTTTTCGATTTTTTGTAATAGTGAGTCAATGTAATACAATTCGGAATTTTTATCGTAAACATAAAATCATTTGGTACTGATTGAGAGTAGGACTCAACATCATGAAATTTCGGCAAGCTGATTTTTCGTTCTCCATATAAAGACCAAAACCATTGATCGATTTCAACGGTATTGTATTTTTCCGAATATTCTTTTAGATAATTAATATTAGGAACATCGGGATATACTAATCCTTTCCACGAATCATATTTCCAACTACAGGTACCTATTCTAAGTTTACTCATAAATAACGATCTTTATTTATCGGAAATTATTTCAGAAAGAGGAAATAAGCAATTATATTAGAATAATTAGATTCTCTAACTTAACTTTGATTATGCTAATAAGTTTAGTTTGTATATGAAAATTATAATAGCCGGTGCGGGTGAAGTTGGCTACCATCTTGCAAAACAACTATCGCTCGACGAACACGACATAACGATAATTGATATCGATAGTTCAAGACTGGAAAAAATCAGTACCAGCCTCGATGTTTTGACTCTTACCGGATCATCAACGGTAATAAGTATTCTGAAAGCCGCAAGGGTTGAAACCACAGATTTATTAGTAGCCGTAACTTCCAGCGAAGCCGTAAATATAAACACAGCAATACTTGCAAAAAAATTAGGTGCTCAAAAAACCATTGCCCGGGTATCAAGCGACGAATATATCTCTGCCGATTATACAGATATGTTTAAGCACTTGGGTGTTGATAATCTTATTTACCCGGAAGATTTAGCTGCTATTGAGCTAGTTAAACTTGTTGAAAGAGCCGCCGCCACAGATGTAATCGAATTTGAAAATGGATTACTTACCTTAATAGGTTTAAAGCTGGATAAGAATGCAAAAGTTATTCATAAAACGATGAAAGACACAGCAGCCGAATATAATACGGTTGATTTCAGAATTGTAGCTATTCAACGCGGGTTAAGAACAATTATTCCTTCCGGGAATGATATTTTTTTACCAAATGACCAAATTTTTGTGGTTACTAATACCGGCGGGCATGATAAAATTCTCGAACTCGCCGGAAAAGACAAAAAAAAAATCGAAAACATGATGATTCTCGGCGGCGGCAAGATCGGCAGAAAAGCAGCTAAACTTTTAGAAGATGAAATAAATATAAAAATTATTGAGAAGGGAAAAGAAAGATCAATTGAGTTAGCCGATATACTTCAAAAAGCATTGGTAATTCAAGGCGACGGTAGAGATATTGATTTATTAGCTCAAGAGGGTATTGTGGATATGGACGGGTTTATTGCGGTAACCGAAGATGCTGAAACAAACATCATAACTTGCTTGATGGCAAAACATCTGGGAGTTGCAAAAACTATCGCATTAGTTGATAATGTTGATTATATACCTCTCACACAAACCATCGGTTTGGATTCCCTAATTAATAAAAAATTGATAACTGCCAGCAATATTTCCAGATTTATTCGAAAGGCATCCATACTATCGATTGCAACGCTTCAGGGTATTGATGCCGAAGTTGTTGAGTATATTGTAGGTGAAAATGCTAAAGTAACCAAAGCACCTATTAGAGAAACTAAATTTCCTAAAAATGTTATTCTAGGTGGTTATGTCAGAAACGGGGAAGGATTTATTGCCGTTGGTGATACTCAATTGCTTCCCGGCGATAAAGTTGTAGTTGTCGCTTTACCTGATGAATTCAGTAAAGTTGAAAAACTTTTTCTATAATGCTCAATTTAAAAATCATCATTAATTTTATAGGGGTTGTTTTAATTCTCAACGGTCTATTTATGATGTTGGGAATTCCATTCTCTATATATTATGGCGATAATGATATTGTTGTTTTGCTTGGGTGCGGAATCGGAATAGCCCTCCTCGGGTTTTTTCTTGTTTTACTTACCAGGGATCATGAAAAAGAAATTAGTAAACGTGAGGGTTATATTGTTGTTTCGGTAACATGGATTATTATGGCTCTATTCGGAGCAATACCGTTTGTAATTCATGGTGCAATTCCATCTTACACCGATGCTTTTTTTGAAACAATGTCGGGTTTTACAACCACAGGCGCATCTATTCTTGATGACATCGAATCAGTTCCCCACGGTCTTTTATTTTGGCGAAGTATGACCCAGTGGCTTGGTGGTATGGGGGTAATTGTATTATCAATTGCAATATTACCGATGCTGGGTATCGGCGGTATGCAGTTATTTGTTGCAGAAGTACCGGGTCCTACTAAAGATAAAATTCATCCCAGAGTTAGAGAAACAGCAAAACGTTTGTGGGGAATTTATCTGCTGTTCACAATTGCAGAGGTATCTCTTCTTTTAATTGGAGGAATGAATTTATTTGATTCTGTGAATCATGCTTTAACAACAATGGCTACAGGTGGATTTTCAACAAAACAGGCAAGCATAGCCGCTTATGACTCTCCGTTTATTCATTATGTTATGATTGTTTTTATGTTTATTGCCGGTACAAATTTTACGCTTCATTATCATCTTCTTCACAAAAATTTTTCTGTCGTTGCAAAAAATGATGAATTTAAGTTCTACCTTAAAGTAATTGGAATAGTTGTTACCGTTGTTGTAATTGGTTTATTATTAGCTGATTATGCCGGAATCGAAAAAACTTTTCGCGATGCACTCTTTCAAGTTGTTTCTATTGTAACCACTACAGGTTATGTTACCTCTGATTATGAATTGTGGGGACCATTTTTTCAAGTACTTTTCTTTTTACTCCTCTTTACCGGAGGAAGTGCGGGTTCTACAGGCGGTGGAATTAAAATGGTACGCCATTTCTTGTTAATCAAAAATAGTATGATGGAACTTAAGCGTTTAATTCATCCCCGTGCGGTTATACCGGTTAGGTTTAACAAATCTACCGTCCCAACCGATATCATTTCGAATGTTTTAGCTTTTTTTCTGTTTTACATTTTTATTTTTTTGATCGGAACCTTGGTAATGTCGTTAATAGGAATGGATTTTATAAGCGCACTCGGTGCTTCTGCAACTTCAATAGGAAATGTTGGACCTGGTATTGGAACAGTAGGTCCTACGTCAAACTTTGCAAATGTACCTGATATGGGTAAATGGGTTTTGACTTTCTTGATGCTGCTTGGCAGGTTAGAATTGTTTACTGTACTTGTGATATTTTCAAGGGCTTTTTGGAAAAAGTAAAAGCGGGAATTAAATTACCCGAACATTTCCAAATTTTTCTCCAACATTCCTTATATTTAAACTCTATTCAAAAAAAGCTATGCGAACCTTAAAAATTATAATATCTTTTATAATGATTACCTCGGCACTATCTGCTCAGGAAATTTATTTTTGTAATAGCCACAATGAAACAGGTAACCCGGTAGATGCGCGTAATACCTGGTCAATTAAGCCCTGGGGTAGTTTTGTTTATATCTTATTTGATAATGAAGAGAAACCATTCGATACACAGCTTAATTATATGTTTTTGGATAGATATATTGATAATGAATATAAACCGTTTGACAGCAAAGCTATAAATATAAAAGAAGGTTCCACCTGGTTTGCAT
>LNQE01000199.1_pt1 | contig 10709 bp, 9 predicted proteins | sample 603111 | NCBI WGS metagenome assembly LNQE01 (sample SAMN04260313, study PRJNA301899) | hydrocarbon metagenome | isolation source: hydrocarbon-contaminated ditch | place: Germany: Bremen | collected 1998
GCCTAATAATCCGAAAGATGGCGGCCGGACACCCAGCCCTCCAGGGCCCGGGCCGGGACGTACACCCGCGTCCAGCCGTCGCCGTAGCCCAGAACCTGGACCTCCTCGCCTCGGACAAGCGTGGCGGTCACGGCGCAGGACGTGCCCGGGCAGGCCCGTAGGTTCAGGGTGTGCGACCTGACCCGGGTGATGACCGGGGCATAGGCCGGGGGCGGCGGTACGGGGACCGGCACGCAGCCGTATCCCGGCGACCAGCCGTATCCGTCCGGGCAGGGCAGCGGAGCGGCGATCACCGGCGGCGGGGCTGGAACGTAGCGGCTTTGCGGCACATACACCACGCAGCCGGGCAGGATGGTCAGGAGACACAGCGCGGCAAGGGATGGGAGCGGGAAAAGGCCGCGTCGTTTCATGGCGTTCCTCCGGATCGGGCGTAGGGTGGCGGTGCGTGGGCGCGCCCGGATGTGGTCCGTGTGGAGTTTCAAGGCTAGCATCCCCCCCCGGAGACGGTCAACGCGTGTGTCGAGAGCACTGTCGAAAGCACACGATATGACCGAATGAGGGAGCAGATGATCTGACCGATGCCGGGAGTCCTCCGGGAGAAGGACCGGGCATGGGTTCGGTACGCCCGCCCGTGGCCCTTCGGGGGGGATCGGACGCCCGGCCCGAGTTGACAGGGGCCGGGCCCCAGGTACACTGGCGAAAACGCATCGAAAGGACTCCGCCATGGCCGATATCCGTTGCCGTCCGGCGCTCTCCCTGGGAGCCGCAGGGCTTTTTTTCCTGAATCTGACCGCCTTGGCCCATGCCGTTGCGAACACCGAGGGCCTGCCTGCGGACGAACCCTCGGGAATGTTCGGCGGCGGCCTGATAAACGCCCTTTTTTTCGGGGAGCCCTTCACCGGCCCCAGGCTGGCCGACATCGTGCTCATCGGGCTGGTGGTCTTCATGGCCTTCCGGTTCCTGGCGGGCAGGCGCGCCTCGTCCACGGGATCGGACAGGGCCGCGCAGCCCGCGCCGCCTTCCGTCGAGGGGCGGACGCCGTCCGGGCCTTCACCGAAACATGCCGATCCCGCTTCCTCCACCCCCCGGCCGCCGGTCCCGCCCAGGGAGGGAGACGGCCCGGAAACGTCCCAGGGCCCTGGACCGGATGGCCGGGAGCCGGGCCTGGAACGCGTCTACCAGGCGGCCGAGGCGGCCTGGGGCGGTCTGCGTTCCGTACCGTCGGCAAAGAAACCGGCCCCGGCCGGATCGCAACCGGCCTTTCAAAGTCAGGACGAGGAGTTCCTGGCCGGGGCCAAGGCGGTCTACGCCCGGGTCCGCGCGGCCATGGAGAAGGGCGACGTGTCCGGGATGGCCCCGTTCGTGGCCCCGGAATTCATGGATGAGCTGATCCGGATGGCGGCGGCGCGAACCGCGCAAACCGGCGGGCAAACGTCCCAGCTGCTTCTGGTCGAGGCCGGGATCGCCACGCGGGCGAAGCAAGGGAACACGATCCGGATCGACACGCTTTACGAGGTGCTGGCCAGGATGCCGGGCCAGGCCGGGGACGGCCGGGAGCGGGAGACCTGGACCTTTGTCCGGGACGAGGCCGCGCCCGGGTCCATGTGGCTTTTAGCAGGGATCAAGGTCGCCTGAGGGAGGCGTTCCCGTTTTTGCGTTCCACACGCCCCGTCCCTTTTTTCGGACGCGGGGGCGATCCGGCGGTCGTTTTCCGCGCCTATGGAGAGCGCCTCAGGCCAATGTCACGTCTCTTGAAAAATACGAGAGTATTTTTAAGAAAAATCAATGGTTTTAGTGTGTTGCCTACGAAACGCCATATGCGCTTTTCGTGGACGCGGCACGAGGCGTCAGGCCAGGCGGCTCAGGCCAGGCGGCTCAGGCCAGGCGGCTCAGGCCAAGCGGCTCAGGCCAAGCGGCTCAGGCCAAGCGTCTCAGGCCGGACGCCCCAGGCAGGCCGCCTCCTCGTCGTCTTCCGATTCCGCGACCCCGGTGCCGTCCTGGCACATGTCGTCGATCTCTTCCAGTTGCCCGGGTTTGACGTCCATGAACACCACGCCGACCCCGGGCAGCATCCCGGGCTCCCCCCAGGGCCGCCACCAGCGCACCAGCCCGAAAATCGGAGTCGGGTCCGTCAATTCCACGATCCGGACATGCACGAAGCGTGAGGCGGAAAAATCGCCAAGGGTCAGGATGAAGCAGCCGCTCTGAGAGATATTCAGGACGTTTCCACGCGAGGCGTCCAGCATGGCCGGGTCGTCCTCGCGGGAGAGAAAGACGTTGAGCTTGACCGGATAGCGCAGGGTGCAGCGCTTGCGTTCGGGGCAGAAGGCGCCGCAATTGTGCAGGAAGCAATCCACGTCGTCCAAAAAAAGGATGTTCTTGCCCGACCGGTCCACCTTGGTGCGCAGGATGGGGTAGGACTCGCTGACCCGGAACAGCCGGTCCCTCTCGGCCCGAGGGGAGCGCATGACCTTCTGGATATCCAGGACAAGCCCCTGGCAGGCATTTCCGGAGAGGCGCTCCAAAAATTCCTGTACGCTCCCGGCAATGGTCACCGGCACCTCCAACCGGTTCATTTCCCTGGCGTACAGATCCGTGCGGTCAGCCAGCACCAGCAGGCCAGCGGTCTTTTTCGCGGACATCGACACACACTCCTTGTCGTTTCCGTCGCGTTTCGTCCCTTTGCACGGCAACGGAACGGGGCGCCGCGAACGTCCGCGCCCCGCACCGCATGACCTTTGTTTCGTCCCTTGGCGGCCGACCTCGCCGCTATCCGCCGAGCATGCCGCGCGAGAGCAGCAGCTCGGCGATCTGCACGGCGTTTAAGGCCGCGCCTTTCCGGATGTTGTCGGCCACGATCCACAGGTTCAGGCCGTTTTCGATGGTGTCGTCCTCGCGGATGCGCCCCACGAACACCTCATCCTCCCCGGCGGCCATGATCGGCATGGGGTAGAGCTTCTCGGACGGGTTGTCGTAGACCTGCACCCCCGGGGCCTGGGACAGGATGGCCCGCGTCTTCGCGGCGGTCAGCTTTTCCTCGGTTTCGATGTTCACGGATTCGCTGTGGCCGTAAAAGACCGGCACGCGCACCGTGGTGGCCGTGACCTTGATGGACTCGTCGCCCATGATCTTGGCCGTCTCCTTGATCATCTTGATCTCTTCGAAGGTGTAATCGCCCTCGGAGAAGACGTCGATCTGGGGCAGGCAGTTGAAGGCGATCTGGTACGGATACACCTTGGACTCGGGCTCCTGCATGTTGAAAAGCTGCCGCACCTGGGTTTCGAGCTCGGTGATGGCCTTTTGCCCGGTGCCGGACACGGCCTGGTAGGTCGAAACTACGACCCGCTTGATTTTGGCCGCGTCGTGCAGGGGCTTTAGGACCACCACCATCTGGATGGTGGAGCAGTTGGGGTTGGCGATGATGTTCTTGTGCCAGGCCACGTCGTCCGGGTTGACCTCGGGCACCACCAGGGGCACCTCGGGGTCCATGCGCCAGGCGCTGGAATTGTCCACCACCACGCATCCGGCCTTGGCCGCGTGGGGGGCGAATTTTTTCGAGGTCGCGCCGCCGGCGGAAAAAAGGGCCAGATGGATGCCCTTGAAGGAGTCCTCGGTCAGCTCCTCGACCACAAGCTCGCCGTCCTTGAAGGGCACGGTGGTCCCGGCCGACCGGGCCGAGGCGAAGGCCCGCACGGTCGCCGCCGGAAAATCGCGTTGCTCAAGCGTTTTGAGCATCTCCCTGCCCACTGCCCCCGTGGCGCCGCACACGGCCACGACCAGATCGCCCCTTCCCATACCATCCTCCATCATGACGGGGTTTACGATATACGCGACGCCTGTGGCGTCGCGGTGACAACGCAGATTCTGCGCCAAGCCCCGGTTTGGGAAAAAAACGGGGCGTTGCCGTCAATCCGGGGGTGCCTGCGGCATCCCGGCGGCGGCCAGGGTCACGACGAAAGGCCAAGCCCGCCGATGATCTTCAGGCAGGCCTCGGCCTTGTTCAGGGTATAGAGATGCACCCCGGGCGCGCCGCCCGCCAGGAGCTCCCGGGACTGCCGCGTGGCATAGGCGATGCCGAGTTCGGCCACGGCCTCGTTGCCCCCGGCGGCGTCGGCCTCCTCCAGGGAGCGCAGATAGTCCGGCGGTATGGACGCGCCGCAAAAGGTCAGCATGCGCTTGACCCCGGCCAGGCTGTTGACCGGCAGCACCCCGGGCAGCATGGGCACGTGGATGCCTCGGGATGCGGCCCTGGCTACGAAGTCGAAGTACAGGCGGTTGTCGAAAAAAAGCTGGGTCACGGCGAAATCGCCGCCCATCCGGATCTTCAATTCCAGGTATTCCAGATCCTTTTCCGGGGACTCGGCCTGGGGATGCACCTCGGGGTAGGCGGCCACGCCGATGCACAGCGCGGGGTATTCGGCCCGGATAAACGCCACCAGATCCGAGGCGTGCCGGAACTGGTCCGAGTCGGGCACGAAATCGGCCTGACCCCTGGGCGGGTCGCCGCGCAGGGCCAGCACGTTCTCCACGCCGCTGTCCACCAGGGAGTCCAGGAAGGCCCGGATGTTTTTTTCGCTGGCCCCCACACAGGTCAGGTGGGCCATGGGTTCCAGGCCGTAGTCCTTCTTCATGCGCGAGACGATCTCCAGGGTGTTGGCCTGGGTGCCGCCCCCGGCGCCGTAGGTCACGGACACGAACAGGGGATTGGCGGGTTTGAGCCAGCCGACCACGTCGAAAAAGCCCGGCCAGGCGCTTTTTTCCTTGGGGGGAAAGAACTCGAGGGAGACGAAGGGCTTGTTATCCCGTAACAGATCAAGAATCTTCATACGTTCCTTCTCATCATGAAATCGTGGCCACCACCGCGAAGACCTGACGCCGCATGCCGTTTACGAACCAGCGGCCGCCGAAGCGGCGTGTCCGAGTTCGCGCACGATGTCCGTGTCGGCCTCGAGAAAGGGATAGGCCAAGGCCTCTTCGGGGGTCAGCCAGGCCATGCCCTGGCCTTCCAGGGGGGCAGGGTCGCCGCTAAACTCCCGAACGTGAAAAAAAAGAAGCCGCACGCGCAGGTTCGGATAGGCGTGGGTCGTTTCCTTCCAATACGCGGGGTGATGGGAGATCACCCCGAGCTCCTCGCGAATCTCCCGCACCAGGGCATCCGCCGGGGTCTCGCCCGGCTCAAGCTTCCCCCCGGGAAATTCCCACATCCCGGCCATGGGCTTGCCCGGCGGGCGGCGCACGGCCAAAAACCGGTCCCCGCGCCACAGGATGGCCGCCACGACATCAATGCAGGCAGGGGGGCGCTTCACGGCATGGCCCTATTGCTCGGCGATGGCGGCCCGGCGGGCTTCGAGGGATTCAATTTCTTCCTCCAGTTTCCCCATGCGGGTCAAGAGATTTTCCGCCGATTCGCCCAGTTCGTGATATTTTTTGGACAGTTCCGAAAAAAGCCCGCGATCCGCATAGGTGGCCGGATCGGCCATGGCGGTCTCCACCCGGTGCTGTTCGTCAAGGATCGTCTCAAGCTCGGGCTCAAGGGCCGCATAGGCCTCTTTGCGCGGCTTAAGCTCCCGGTACAGGGCGTTTCGCTCCTCGGCCAGACGCCGCCTGCGTTCCTTGTCGTCCCTGCGGATGGCCTTGCCCGGCTGTTCCGCGCTCACGGCCGCCTTGGCCGCCTCGCGCAGCATCCGGTCGTATTCCTCGAAGCCGCCCAGATGCACGGTGATGCCGCCGTGCCCCACGGACCACACCTCATCCGCCACCTCGGCCAGAAGATGCCGGTCGTGGGCCACCAGCAGGATGGTCCCGGAATAGTCGGCCAGGGCCCGGGTCAGGGCCTCGCGGCTTTCCAGGTCCAGGTGGTTGGTGGGCTCGTCGAGCACCAGGAAGTTGGCCCGGGCCGCGAAAAGTCCGGCCAAAAGCAGGCGGCTTTTCTCGCCGCCGCTGAGCTGGGCCACAGGACGCTCGAAATAGCCCTCGCCCAGAAGGAAAAGCCCCAGGATGCCGCAGACCTCCTGATGCGAGGCCTTGGGACCGGCCATACGCTTCATCTCGGAAATGACCGTCTGATCCAGGGCCAGCAACTCCGTCTGGTGCTGGCTGTAGTAGCCCATCTTGATGCCCGAGCCCACCCGCACCCGGCCGCTGTGGGGAGAGAGATTCCCGGTGACCAGTTTGAGAAGCGTGGTCTTGCCCGAGCCGTTGGGCCCGGCCAGGGCGATCTTCTGGCCCCGGTAGATATGAAAGGTGAGGGCCTCCCACAGGGGCGGCCGGTTGGGAAAGCCGAAGGTCACGTCGGCGGCCGAGACCACGGTCTTGTCCCCGCGCTCGGGCTCGGGGAGGCTGAACGACAGGGTGGGGCCGCCGGATTCGGGCCTCGCCTCGCGCAGCTCCTCCAGTTCCTTTTCCAGCCGGGTCACGCTTTTGAGCTTGCTCTGGGCCTGCCTGGCCTTGGAGGACTTGAAGCGGAAGCGGTCGATGTTGGCCATCTGGCGCTTGATCTTGCCGTCGATGTGCTGGGCCTGCCTGCCGAGCCGGGAGTCCAGTTCCTCACGCCAGGAAAGAAAGTCCGAAAACGAGCCGGGCCGGACCACGGGTTTGCCGTCGCCCAGAAAAAGGGTCTTGGTGGCCACCCGGTCCAGGAACACCCGGTCGTGGGCCACGAAGACGAGCACCCCTTCGTAGGCCAATAGGTAGCTCTCCAGCCACTCCACGGCCTCCAGGTCCAGGTGGTTGGTGGGTTCGTCAAGGAGCAGGATGTCCGCCCCGGCGGCCAGAACCCGGGCCAGCTTGGCCCGTTCCCGCCAGCCGCCGCTTAGGGCCGCAAGCTCGCGGCCCCACTGCCGGTCCTCGAAGCCCAGGCCCGAGAGGATGGCCTTGGCCCGGTGTTCGGGATTGTAGCCCAGCTCGTGTTCGAGGCGGGTCTGGCGCGCGGCCAGCTCTTTCAAGGCGTTTTCGTCGCCGTCCTTGGCGGCCCGGTCCCAGTCCCGCCAAAACGATCCCCAGGAGGGCAGGGCGGCCATGACGAAGGAGAGGAGAGGCGTTTTCAGGTCCGTTTCGTCCAGCTCCTGGGCCACATAGCCCACCCGGGCCCCGGGGGGATAGGCCACGCGCCCGGAATCGGGCTCGTCCTGTCCGGCCAGGAGCCGCAGCAGGGTGGATTTGCCGGCGCCGTTGCGGCCCACCACGGCCAGGCGCGTCCCGGCGTCGATCTCCAGGCAGAAATCGCGCAGCACGTCGCGGCCGCCATAGGCTTTGGCCAGGGACAGAATGGAAATCTTGGGCATGGATCGATCCGGATACGGGGGTTCGATAGGGCTTGCACAACGGGGCGTCATCAACTACCAATCGCGCCGGACCCATCATGGTAAACGACAACGACCTGTAAGGAGTGTGCGACGCGATGGCAACCCCCGCAAGCCGTGCGATCCTGTTCCCGGGACAGGGTTCCCAGGAAAAAGGCATGGGCAAGGCCCTGGCCGAAATATCCTCCGAGGCCATGGATCTGTGGACCCTGGCCGAGAAGCACAGCGGCCTGCCCCTTCGGGAAATCTACTGGGACGGCGACGACGCCGCCATGGCCGATACGAAAAATCTCCAGCCGGCCATGACTGCCGTGAACCTGGGCCTGTGGTATCATCTGAAAAAGCGCCTTTCCCCTGCCGCCACCGCCGGGCACAGCCTGGGCGAGTACGCGGCCCTGACCGCCGCGGGCGTCCTCGAACCGGCCGAGGCCCTGGCCCTGGTCAGCCTGCGCGGCCGGCTCATGGCCGAAGCCGGCGGGACGGACGGCAAGATGGCGGCCATGCTCAAGCTCAGTCTGGACCAGGTGGAGGACATCGTGGCCAGGGCCGCCGCCGAAACCGGGCAGATCCTTCTGGTGGCCAACTACAATTCCCCGGGGCAGTTCGTCATAAGCGGCCACGCCACGGCCGTCGAGGCCGCCGCCGCCCTGGCCAAGGACGCCAAGGGCCGGGCCGTTCCCCTGGCCGTGTCCGGGGCCTTTCACAGCCCCATGATGGACGCCCCGGCCAGGGAACTGGTGCGGGCCATGCAGGGGATGACCTGGCGCACCCCGGCCTTTCCGGTCTATATGAACGTCACCGGCGCGGCCGAGACCGATGCGGGGACCATCAAGGGACTCATGGAACGCCAGATGACCTCCCAGGTGCGCTGGCTCCAGGCCATGGGCGCCATGTGGGAGGCGGGCGTGCGCTCCTTCGTGGAACTCGGCCCCAAGGGTGTTTTGGCCAAGCTGGCCAAGGCCTGCCTGCCCCCCGCCGGGGCCGTCGGGGCGGAAGCCGAGGCGCAGATCATTGGCGTGGCCGATCCGGACGCGGCCGCCGCGCTGTAGAACGTCCGTTTCCTGAATGCCTCCGGCGACCAAAGGGCTGTCGCCCTTTGGAATCCCACAACGGGAAGAGGCCCGGCCTGCCGCCCGGGAGCGGCCGCGAGACCTCGACCATCATTTTTCAAGGACATCCGTCATGCGTGCCGTCACCCATCTGCGTTCCCTGTTGTCCCATGCCCTGGCGGGCATGGGCATCCCCTGGCCGGAAAAGACCACCATCGAGCCGCCCCGGGATGCCAGGTTCGGCGACCTGGCCACCAACGCGGCCATGATGGCCGCCAAGGCCGCCGGGAAAAAGCCCCGCGACCTGGCCGAAGAGTTGAAAACCGCCATCATGTCCGCCGATCCCGGCATGGCGGTGGAGGTGGCCGGGCCGGGGTTTTTGAACGTGACCTTCCCGCCCGCCTTCTGGCAGGCCACCATCGCCGACGTGCTGGAACAGGACGCGGGCGGCGGCTACGGCCGCTCCAGCCTGGGCGGCGGCAAAAAGATCCAGGTGGAGTACGTCTCGGCAAATCCCACCGGCCCCCTGCACATCGGCCACGGCCGGGGCGCGGCCCTGGGCGACACCCTGGCCCGCATCCTGCGCGCCGCCGGATACGACGTCTCCACGGAATACTACATCAACGACGCCGGGCGGCAGATGCGCCTGCTCGGCGACTCCATCTGGCTGCGCTACCGGGAACTGCACGGCAGGGAGGTGGTCTGGCCCGAGGACTGGTACAAGGGCGAATACATCATCGACCTGGCCCGGGAGCTGTCGGCCATCCACGGCACGGCGCTTTTTTCCATGCCCGAGGCCGAGGCCGCGGGCATCTGCCAGACCTTCGGCGTGGACCGCATCATGGCCGGGATCAAGAAGGATCTGGCGGATTTCCGGGTGTCCCACGAGGTGTGGTTCTCGGAAAAGACCCTGGTGTCCGGCGGCCGGGTGGAGGCCACCCTGTCCGATCTCAAGGATCGGGGACTGGCCTATGAAAAGGACGGGGCCCTGTGGTTCGCCTCGGAGGGGCTCGGCGACGACAAGGACCGGGTGCTGCGCAAGTCGTCCGGAGAGCTCACCTATTTCGCCTCGGACATCTGCTACCATGCCGACAAGTTCGCCCGGGGCTTCGAGGTGGTGGTGGACATCTGGGGCGCGGATCATCACGGCTACGTGCCGCGCATGGCCGCCGCCGTGCAGGCCCTGGGGAAGTCCCCGGACAGCCTGCGGGTCATCCTGGTGCAACTGGTGAACCTGTTGCGGGGCGGCGAGCAGATCGCCATGTCCACCCGGGCGGGCAAGTTCGAGACCCTGGCCGACGTGGTGGCCGAGGTGGGGGCGGACGCAGCCCGGTTCATGTTCCTGTCGCGCAAAAGCGACAGCCACCTGGATTTCGACCTGGAGCTGGTCAAGCGCCAGACCATGGACAATCCGGTGTATTACGTGCAGTACGCCCATGCCCGGGTGCGGTCGCTTTTCGCCAAGGCCGCCGAACGCGGGATGGCGGCCGGGGAGCCGGACGCGGCCTTGCTGTCGCGGCTGGATACCCCGGAAGACCTGGGGCTCTTACGGCAGATCGAACAGTTTCCGGACATGGTGGCCACGGCCGCGGCCACGTTTTCGCCCCATGTGATCAGCTACTATCTGCGCGATCTGGCCGGGAGGCTCCATTCCTATTATGCCGCGCATCAGGTGCTTGGGGCCGGGGACGGGGAACTGACCCGGGCCAGGATGCATCTTTTGGACGCCGTGGCCCGGGTGGTGCGGGCCGGATTGGCCCTCCTGGGGGTTGACGCCCCAGAGAAGATGGAGCGCTCTTGACATTTCGCCAAAAAGCGAAATGATGCCCTGCAATGGAACCTGGGAAATGAAACTCTTGAGCAAGTTCAACGTATCGAATGACGGCGGTCCCCGCAAATTCAGCTTCGAGCTGACCATGTCCGGGCTTGTGTCCTTGGGCATCGTCCTCGTTTTGGGCATAAGCTGGGTGTTTATTCTGGGCATCCTGGTGGGCCGGGGCTACAAGCCCGAGGAGGCCGTGCCGGAGCTGGCCAAGATCATGCCGTCCACCGAGACCCCGGCCTCCCTGGACAGCGCCGAACCGCCCACGGTGCTTCGCCCCGAGGAACTCCGGTTCATGGAGGATCTTCAGGCCAAGACGGGGAGCCCCGAGACCATCACCGTGGACTCGGTTCCGGCAACCCCGCCCAAAAAGCCGTCCCCGGCCTTGGCCGACGGGGCGGCCCCGTCCGGCGGACTCGCCGGCCGCGATCTGGCCGACGGTCCGGGCGCCGCCGCTCCCGGCGCGAGCCCGGTCTCCCCGGCCCGGCCAACCCCGGCCCGGCCGACCCCGGCTCCGTCCCCGGCTCCGTCCCCGGT
>LNQE01000371.1_pt1 | contig 10696 bp, 3 predicted proteins | sample 603111 | NCBI WGS metagenome assembly LNQE01 (sample SAMN04260313, study PRJNA301899) | hydrocarbon metagenome | isolation source: hydrocarbon-contaminated ditch | place: Germany: Bremen | collected 1998
ATCCAGCACCGATTGTAAATGATTCTTCACTATCCGTAAGGAACAACGATTTATATCCACCGCGTATAGAAAAAATACCGTTAAATACATATTCACCGCCGATATTCAAACTTTCGTAATCATTATTAGGATGGGAAGCATCAACGGCTAAAATTAATTTGTGATCTTCATTATCAATTGCGTTATAAGAAACACCTACTTTAAAACCAAGCGGAAGATCCCAGCTATCAGTTTGAAGTTCTGCAGGAATTCTTCCATTATTACCTGTTGTTTCCAAATTAGGATCATGTAGAACAACTCCGGATGTCCCCATGAGATTCATTTTAGAACCAAAGTTTGTAATAGCCATACCCAAAGTAATTCCTTTGAAAGGTGTGTTGTAAAGAATACCCATATCGATAGCAAATGCATAATCGCTCATATTCCAAATGCTTTGATATATGACTTTGGGATTAAAGCCGATTGAAAAATTATCAGTTAGATTTATTGCCCAGGCAATACTAAAAGCTATATCATTAACAGAAAAAGTCTCCCCGGTACCGTTGGGTTCTTCGATAGTTGTTACGTTCATCTCGCCGTAATCGGACGCAATAAAACTCACTCCTAATGATCCGAAACTTCCAATATTTATTGAAGCGGCACCAAAGTTATATTTCAAGTCGGCAATCCATTCGGTATGCTCAACAACAAATCCGTTTTGGTTTAACCTTGCTAACCCGGCAGGATTCCAAAAAATTGTAGATGGGTCATCGGCAATTGCAACAAATGCGCTCCCCATACCGGTAGCTCTTGCGCCTTGACTTATTGTAAGAAAAGGTGCGGCAACCGTACCTCTTTTTGACACATTGGATTCAAAATTATTTTGAGCCAATACCGAAGTGGTTATAAACAAAAGTATTAAGTGAATTGATATTAACTTTGCTTTCATATTTTCAATTCCTATTTGATTATTGCAAAACGACCAATATGAGACCCAACATTGGGTGCTTCTACATGAAATATGTACAGACCATAGGAAACATCCATACCATCATCGGATACTAAATCCCAGGATATAGTGCCATCAGTCGGAGCGTCATCTTTATAAAGAGCTTTAACAAGCTGACCGGCTACGGTATAAATTCTTATTGAGCATGTAGAAGGTAAATTAATAAAATCAATTCGCCGTTCGCCTCTGCCGGTTTGATTAAGATTTCGTTTTTCCCAACTAGCCGCAGCAACATAGGGATTAGGAACAACCGATATTTTGTTTAATGATGATTCTGCTTTTTTATTATCTACACTTGATGCGCTGGTATTAAATGAGAAATAGTCGCCCTGCTTGAAAGGTTTAGTTGTAATAATTTGGAAAACATCACCGGGCTGCGGATGCCGCGGTTGATAACCAATACCGCCAGGCTGATAATAAGTTATACGCCAGGTTAATCTGAAATCATTATTAACGTACTCGATGATTACGATATCATCACCAAGTGATAAATCTTTACTCGCATCTTTATCAAAAATTTCCGCATCAACAGTATCCCCCGTTGTTGTATTAAAGACTAAAAAGTTAGCCGGAATTTTAAAGAACGGAGTAGTTGTTTGCTGATCAGCATAAAATTTAATCTCGTAATTAGCGGGCCATTTAACATTTTTTGCAGGTGCGCTTGCATCGGGAGTAACATTCATTGTCAAATTACTATTTCCGATTAACCATCCTGTAAGTGAATCAACTATTTGTACGTTTTTATTATTAATAACTTCAATTGTCATTCCGTCAAACGGCTGGCTGAATCTTCCTAAGCCTATACCCGATGAGTCTTGTGTTTCTATTGTATCAACAACTGATTCAAAGTTTCTAATAATTCGATATTTAGTTGTTTGATAAGCCGGGAAATCTCCGGTTGATTCGAATGCAATATTATAATTTGCACCTTCTTTAATTTCACTTGGATTCAGTATTGCAACATTAATATTCCCGGTTCCAATCCCATCGGTTACTGCTTTAAGATCACCAGCTATTTGGGGTGGTTGATATCCAATTGCAGGGGCGTTTGGCGTAACTACCGCACAATTAATGTCAACAAATTTTAAATTACCCGAAAAATCCTCGCTTATAATTTTCGTACATTCCGAAGGCGTTAACCCTGTTGTTCCAAAATCCGGATCGCCCTGATCATAAGAGACTACGGCATAATAATACTTCACTCCGTTTGTAACATCTTCATCAACGTAAGAGTGTTGTAATCCTGTATTACTGCCTCTCCAAAAACTGGCACCATTAATACCAACAGGATCCGGTCCGGAAATATGATTCTTTAAGTCAAATTGCGCGATCGGTTTCCAATACTTTGGTTCACCTTTAGAATCTGTTATTACTTTTATATCATTAAATTCGGGTTCTTCACTTCTATAAATTAAGTACCCTTCAAAATCTTTTTTATAACCTTGTCTCGGATCATTATTTTCATAACCCAAGAACGGATCACGGGATTCCTCTGCAATCGAATCCCAGTAAAGAAATACTTTTTTGTCACCCGGAACAGCAGTTAAAGTTGGTTTCAATGGCGGTTTAGAAAAATTATAGTCTGCGTTGTAAATATTTTGCACAGTTTCTTTATTGAAAACCAGGTCTTCAAAATCGCTTCCAAAGAGGAGTGCCATAGAGAATCTTTCACGCAGATTTTGCTTAAGAGGAAAAGTACCGGAGGCAAAAACCATACTTATGTTGGCTCTTTGAAGAGAAGTATCAAAATTTTCTTTCTGCATTCGGAGCCACATTTGCTCATCATCTTTAGGCCACCCTCCGCCTGTTCCGCCGTCACCTAACCGGTAAATTGACAAACTGGTTAAACCGATTTGGTCTGATTCATCTTTATCTGTACGATCAAAATTAGGTTCTCCGTCTGTTGGTAAACCATCCCCTTCACCAATATCCGGTCCAGGATAATTTGGATCATGCGGACCAAGTCCGTCCTGCCCAACATCATTATTTAACGGCTCATTTTCTTCGGGGTCCCATTTCCCGTTTCCATTTAAGTCAGAATAACCGACCCAATCACCATCGTCGTCAATACCGTTATCTCTTCGTTCATCAATCATACCATCTTGATCGTTATCGATTCCATCCCACGGGTTGCCGGGAGATTCCAAGTAAGCATAACCATAATAACCGGTCTTCCAACCACCGGGTGCACCTTTACCATCGTAGTCATAGGCATATGTTAGGTCCAACAATCTATCATAAGAAGCACAGTCATCTGCGTTGTCATTAGGACCACCAACACCTGTATCAGTATAAAACCCGAAGTAGGTCTTTTCATAATCGTTATCCGAAATATTTACAAGATCATAATGCCAGAAAATTATATCTTCGGCTAAAACGTGAGACCATTGAAATCCGCGCACTTCGACACGAATACCTATTCCCTTCCTATTTTGATCGGCAGCTATCGGGAAAAAATTATATGGCGGTCTAGACCATTCTCCATCTTTCGAATCATCCATCACAAAAAATGTTTCAAAATCCGAGTTTGCTATACCTTTGCCAAAATATCCGAACCAAAGCCCGTCCCATGTTGGATCAATATTGGGTAATGATTTGGGCCAAGTTAACGGCCAAGAAGTTGGGTCATTACTTATTGCGGGTTTTCCAGCTGATGGATTTACGTATCCGGGAACTGGCTCTATACCCCAAATAGTTCCGGTTATCGGGTCTCTATCCATCCATTCACGGTAAGAGGTTTGAAGTGGATGAACAATTCCGGCATCTGTCGCAATTTCAGTTGCAACAAGTACAGCAACACCATCAAGATATGTTTGCCCGCTGCCTTTTGGCCATTCACCCGAAGGTTGAAAAGGCCATTGCCCAACTTCACCATTGTTGTAAAATAAAGTTCGGACTAAATTACCATCCATTATTCCTTCTTTTCTGAACTGAATATCTCCATAAGGTTCATCACGATATAATTGGGTTTGTGGAGTAACCTGAGAGTATGATATTGTAGTTACAAGTAAAAGAATTATTATGATGAAAAATTTTCGAAACATTAAAATCCTCCGTTAGCGTAAAAATTATAACTTATAACCCGAAACTTAATCCCAGTCTAACTTGTCTAGGTGCTGAATACATACCCGGATTATTTATAAACTCTTCTATTGTATTAAGTCCGTTTATTTCACCTGCGTATTTAGTATTTAAATCAGAAGTTGCTCTACCGGTTGTTGAATAAACGCCATACTCATTTCTTGTATCAAATAAATTAAATATCAGAAGATATGCTTGCATTTTAATACCGAAGAGATCAAAAAACTTATTTGCTTTTAAATCTACATTAAACGTTGTGGGTCTACGACCGCCGTTTTCAAACCTAACACCGTTAGAAATTTGTATGTCTTCAGTATAAGGCATTCCGGAACCATATTGAACAATTAATCCAATTGTCCAATCGCCGGGGTCTCCTACGGTTGCTTGAATATTTACTGTTGATCGTTGATCCCAATCAAGAGGAACAACTTTCTTTTCAGATTCAATCGGCGGGCTTGTTTGATTATCATTATACACAGCAAACGGATCTGAAGAATTACCTTCGGCAATTTGATATGTGTAATCAATTGTTAATGCAAAGTAATCTGCAAATCTTTTATCTAATGTAAGGATCAAGCCTTTAACGTTACCATAATCTCGATTAATAAAGCGGGCATACTTAAAACCTTCGTATGTATTTATTATTTCCATGCCGAGCAGGTTTCTTATATCACTATAATAAGCAGTTACATCCAAAGCAACATTCGGAAAAATTACTTGTTGTAAACCGATTTCATATTTAACGGTTTTTTGTGCATCAAGGTCAGGGTTGCCGGTAATAGTATTTAGTGATTGTCCTTGATCTATTATGTATTCATCATTTCTATAAAGATTTTCAAAGTTAGGTATTTGAAAGAAGTGCCCATATGAAAAATAAATTGCTCCCTGATCCGAAATCGGGAATGATACACCTATACGAGGACTAATTTGATATTTAGCATTAACTTCTTTTGCTAACCCGGCTCCCGGGAAATTAGGGTTCGGATTAACACGGGAAGGATTTCGTAAATCAGCCGGCATGGTAGTATTCGGATTAAAATAATCCAACCTTACTCCGGCATTAATAATCATAATATCATATTCCATTTTATCTTGAGCAAAAGCCGCAATTTGATATGGAGATTTAAGATAAGATTGATTGCCCGGAGAACCCGGCTCGCGATAACCTACTGTAAAAATCAGGTTTCCGTTCTCATCAACTTGACCCTCGGTTAAATTAACTATTGTAGACCAATGGTTAAAAAGTTCATGAGATTGAACTTCAGCACCAACTTTTACTTTATGTTCTTTTGAAACCTGAGATTCTAAATTCCATTGACCTAAATAAGTTTTTGTATATCTATTATATCTGTCTGATTGCTGACCACCATGACGAAAAGTATAGCCTGAAGTAGGAATACCTTGGTACTGATAAACATAACGTGAATCAAAGGGGTCTTCGTACACATAACCTTTATAATCATAATTGCTTGCTGAAAATTTTAAAGTAGTAAAAGTTCTTTGTGACGGATAAAAAGAAACTTGAACATTATGGATGAAATTTTCACCGAAATGTGTACTTGTTCCGTCGGGAGTCCATTTGTAAGCATGATCATAATATTTATTTTCCGAATCATCCCAGAAAAAAGTATAGCTGAATTTCCAGTTTGGTAACGCATATGTAACTTTACCGTTGAATGAGTTTCTGTATTCATAATTCATTTTAACAAATTCACCATCTCCGGTTGGCATAAAAGGATTTGAGTCTGTTGTATTATAAACTCTTTTTCCGTAGAAGTAACCATCATTTCTAAAATATCTGCCTGTAGCAAAAAACGTTAAATGTTTGATTGGAGTTGGACCGCTGAGAGATAAAGTAACATCTTTTACTCCATCGGTCTTAAATTTATCTAAATTTTCAAAAAGTTCATTATTGGTGGAAATAAAACTTCCCAGGTACGCTGTAACTGAGCCTTCATAATCCGCGCTGCCTTCTTTAGTAACAATATTAACAACGCCGGATAGAGCCTGTCCGTATTCTGCATTAAAAGTACCGCTAATAACTTCCAATTCTCTAATAGACGAGTTCTCAATTTGCACAGAATTTGACCCGCTGAAAACATCAGTGATCGGAATACCATCGACTAAATAAGCTACTTCGTTTGCACGTCCCCCTCTAAAGTGACCATCAATAACACCTGCTTGCAGATTAACAATCTGGCTAACGTTATCAACAGGAAGTAATGCAATTTCGCTTGACGAGACTGTTGCTTTAGTGGAGGTTAAATCCTTAGTGATCATAGGTCGTTCAGCAGTAACAACAATATCCTGACCTAGTTGAATTGATTCAGAGACTAGTTGAATATCGAGATTTGTCGTAAGATCAATTCGAACAACAACTTCGTTAATGATGGTCTTTCCATATCCAACGGAACTAACGCTAACGGTATATTTGCCCGGAGGTATATTATTTATAAAATAATATCCATCCATATCAGCGGCAGCTCCGAAAAATGTTCCTACAATAACAACGTTAGCTCCTATTACGGGTTCACCGGATTCACGGTCAACCACAATACCCGAAATTTTACCTGTTTGACCGGAGAAAATCGGTATTATTGTTATTAGAACAAGAAAAAAAACCCGGTTAAAAAAAAATTTTGTTTGTCTCAATTTCTACCTCATTAGGTTGAGTCATTTTTCCTTATCAAAAAAAAGCGGGGTACATTTAGGGAGGTACCGAGTACCCCGCTCACAAAACAAGTTACTTATTGCTAGTATCGTATGATACTATTTACTAATACGACATTTGTCGTTACTTGATGAATATCATTTTTTTCGTATTTACTAAATTACCGCTGGATAATCTATAAATATAAACTCCACTTGCAAAATTGCTTGCATCAAAACTAACTTGATACTGCCCGGCATTTTGAATTTTGTTTATAAGTGTCTTTACTTCCTGCCCTAAAATATTGAATACTTTCAAAGTAACTAACTCATTTGAAGGAACTGTATATTTAATTATAGTTACAGGGTTAAAAGGATTCGGATAATTTTGTAATAATTCGAAAGTGAGTGCAACACTTTCATCATCGCTAACATCCACCATCATGTCGCCAATCCATGTATATGTCCATCTGCTAACGTTGTTCCATGATTGATCTTCATTATTTGGTGAAAGGGTTAAAATACCTTCTCTTTGACCGGTTGCATCGGCATCATTAATTGAATAATCTATTTTAATTCTGTTCCCTAAAGCAGGTACGAATAGTTGATCATCAGGAGTTGCTAATTGACTGATTTCCAAGAAAGACATTCTGCCTTCGATTGTATAACCGGATGGGAATTTTTCATTGAATACATATTCCTCGCCGGGTCTTTTAACAATTTGATCACCTAAGTTTGCGGCAATAATTGCATTTGAGACGAATCTGAATTGATAATCCGGTTCTGCACCTCTTTTATAAGCTGTGTGAGAAGCACCATGCCAATCATAAAGACCTATAAACAAATCAGCACCGTCGGTTAAATAAGTTGAGATTGTTGTATCGATTGAGTTAATATCGTCTGTAATGTCAAATGCAAAATAAAGATAATCTTCATCTGCTGCCAGATAAGCATTAACGGAAAGGTCAGCATCCCCATCAATTGATGTATTTGTGACTACAGTACCGCTGCCATCTGAAGGAAACATTCTAAACGGCATAATATTATTCCATTCAGCAAGGTTGCCATCAGCAGCAAAATTAGCCGGGGCACCATTATTAATTACGGCTACACCCTTAGCAATGTTTGTGAGTGAAGCCGGATTCGATGCCGCAATTTCACTTGAATTGCCTGCTGCATCGTTACAAACAACAGCATAATAGTAAGTGATGTTTTGATCGGTTAATGGAGCTCTTAAAACATGAGTTGCAAGCTGTTCATCTTCACGAACTCCTAGTGCAACAACTTCAATTCCATCCGCATTTAGGTCTTCAATTGGATTAAAGCTATAATAAACATCATATGATTCATTTGATTCGCCAGGAACATCAACCCAAGTAATTAGGTTAACATAATCACCGCCTGCAACTGATACAAGACCAGGAGCATCTGGAGGAATAACGTCAAATTCAGGATTACCGGTCCAAATATCATCTAGATAAACCACAGCATGAGCCGTTGCTCCAGCTGCCTTGAGAAATTTAACTTGCTTAACTCTTGATGAATCCATAACTCCGGGAGCCATACCACTTCCGTCCCAGCCTCCTTCGAACCTGTTGAAATCTTTTAAAGCAATAGAAACTTGTTTCCATGTTCCATCATAACCAACCATTGCTTCTTCAATCATGTAACCAGCTTCAAACATCAAGTCAGGACCATCACCGTCGGTATCATCATCTAGTATAACGGCTTTAATAGGACCGGTGCCTGTTTGTGCTTTAATTTTGAATTTCAATGAATCTTCCTGCCATCGAAAAGCCAAGTTCTGAAGTTCATCATAAGTCCATACCAATCCACCCCAAGTACCCCAATCACCTAAGGTCCATTTAATCGATTTTGTACCGGGTGTAGATGCCTCTTCATCTGTAATTTCGAAAGTATTGTCACTCCATCCGTCTCCGGACAAAGTAACACCGCCGGGTACAGCTGCGCCGTTGAATAAAACTAGCGGATTTTGTCCAGGGCTTTTTAGAAACATCTTATCAAAGACTATTTGACCGGTTACATGTTCCCCTGATCCAGAACCATTAATGGATATTTCAAATGAGAAACCTTTGATTTTGTCCAGATCAAGTTTTGCATTGCCTGCAATACCTGACCAGCCTGTTAGGTGAAATTTACCGTCGCCGGATTGATCGGTATCTTGAATACCTTCAAGTGAAAATTTTAATTCATGCCAGCCCGGTTCATTGTCTAATATCCAATTGAACGAATACCAATATTCAACTAACCCTACATCGTAGGTATTATTACCGTTTGTAGCATCACTCACATCATGCAAGTTGAGGCGGAAATGAACTCTTGCATCTTCACTTGCTGCGACAGTATTATTATACCAGATTGACAGTGAATCGTATAAAGACCAATCATAAGTTGAGTTAGAGTCAGCCATCCAGTGTTCCAATTTAATGAATCCTCCCCAAGCTTCAATATTTTGAACACTATAGTCGACTTGCATAGCGCCGGCTCCGTCATAAACTACATCACTTACAAACTCATAGTTCATGAAACTAACAGCCGGATCGGCATTATCGCTTGTGTAAAATGCCCAGTAATTTGTGTCTGCAGGAGCAGCATCAAAATCATTAATGACCTGCTCTTGTGCTACTAAAGAAGTAGTAAATAGAAAAATGCAAAGAAGTAAGAATTGTTTCATTAGGAATTCCTCCCTTTGTTGATGTTGTTGTTAAAAAATGATTCAATAAAAATCATTTGTCCCATTTAATTAATTTTTGATTTTTGACTGCATCCAGTTAATACTAAGATCTTCTTTATGAAAAATGAAGTTTAATGCTTGAGTTTTTTCTTGTGCTGTTTGCTTTTTCGTGAGACTAACAATTACTAAAACAATAGAGGTGGTTACGAACAATAAAAATGCGAAGTGCAAATAATTGATATTTGCATACATTCCTAAAATCCCTAAACTATCAATTACATTTTGATCTAAAAGACTTAGCATAATTTTAATGAAGCCGAGAACTCCACCGGTTACAAGTGAATAAATTGCCGCGGTAGAAGTAACTTTAGACCAGAAAACACCTATTAGAAAAACACTCGCAATCGGTGGACTTATATACGCCTGTAAAATTTGCAGATATAAATAGATATCCCGACTGATCATTTTAAGAAGCGGAATCAAACAGATTGTTAATATCACTATTAATGTGGTTGCAAGACGACCAATTAAAACTAATTCATCATCCTTAACATTTTTCTTGCGAGGTTTATAAAAGTCATTTGCTATTAATGTAGCAGAGCTATTAAAAGCACTTGATAATGATGACATTAACGCGGCAAATAATCCTGAAATCACAATTCCCTTAACACCAATAGGAAGCATATTACCGGCAAGAAGATAAGTGTATGCTTCGTTACCGGAAATACCCGGGTATAATACTACCGCAATCATTCCCGGAAGAATGAATAAAAAGATCGGGAAGATTTTCAAAAACCCTGCAAGCAGAGTTCCTTTGCGTGCATGCTCTATTCCCTTAGCACTAAGTATTCTTTGAACAATATATTGATCTGTACACCAATACCAAATTGCAAGAATAGGAGCGCCAAATATAATTCCTGTCCATGGGAAATCGGGGTCATCCGTAGGTTTAAAAAGCGTAAAATAATCTGAAGGAAGTTTTTGGGTTAAAGCCGCAAACCCGCCGACTTTGGAAATACCGTAATAAACCAAAAGAGCAGCACCAAATATCAAAAGTACGGTTTGGAAAATTTGAGTCTTAATAACGCTTCTTAAACCACCGATAATTGTGTATAGACCTGTGAGCAGAACTATCATCACCGTAGAGGCAAACATGTCCCAACCTAACACTAATTTGAGTAAATAACTTGCAGCTAATAAGGTGACCGCTATTTTTGTAAAGAAGTAAGCAATAATTGAAATAGCAGTAAGATAAGTTCTGCTCCTTTGGTCAAATCTTTGTC
>LNQE01001122.1_pt1 | contig 10672 bp, 10 predicted proteins | sample 603111 | NCBI WGS metagenome assembly LNQE01 (sample SAMN04260313, study PRJNA301899) | hydrocarbon metagenome | isolation source: hydrocarbon-contaminated ditch | place: Germany: Bremen | collected 1998
CCGGGAAAGATGGTCATCCCACTGATTGATGAAGTCAAGCGAGAGGTAAAACTCCCCGCGCCGGACCAGGCGTTCATTATATATACTCCAATCGCGTTTATCAGGGTACGGGCGTCCCCAGCGTTCTTTTGTTGGCATGAAAGATCGGGAGGGGCGCCCGGCATCTTCTTTCTTTGGGTCAAGGACAGGAATTATTCAACACAGTACTGCATTATATTAATCGCCAGATATTATGGAAGAGAATGCCATTTCAGGATGTCGCCGGGCTTCTTAGGGCGCAGGCTCGTCCCGAAACAGAGTACGAAGCCCTGCGGGCTGCAGGTGCGACAGGCGAACATCTCTGACCGGGTAGAGATATCCCTGAACCGGGTTATTTTCAGGCCTCCTGGCTCACTGGACCGCGGGACGCATCCCAATGGGCGGAGGTGACAGGTGAGGGGAGACTCCCTTCCCCCCGCGAGGATAGCTGATGGAAAGCTGTGCACGGGAGTGAATTGATCTGAGCGGCGAGAGCCCTCCATTTACGGATGCCGGCTTAATCTTCATGTGAAACTGCTATCCTGCTATGGCGCAACCGATGATAATCGATCGATTGAATGGGGACACCACGGCTCCGATGATCTTTGAGTGTCCCGCTCTGATTGACCATGGCAGACATCGCCCCTGCCCGGGGAGGGGGTCCTCTCCGCGAACAATCGCAGAGTTGCGGGGCAATCTCCGCATGCCGGCGGCACTATTGGCCCGAACGACAGATGTCTCATGCGTGCAGACTAATTCAGGATATCCAGGATACTCTCCGCTTCACTCCTCCTTCTCCTTCCACTCACCGGTCTTTTCATCTTTTTCGTACTTCTGCTTGACGGCTGCCCAGGCCACCTTATGGGCGGTCTCCTCCCGTGATGCGTCGCCCCGCCGCTCCTCCGGGTCGGCGTACTGCTCCCACGCGCTGTTGTACGCTTCCCGGTAGATATCCTGCGCATGTTCGGGGAGATTGCCCCGCACACTTTCAGGTAGTTCGGCATTGCTGCTGTACGGCATCTCGATCACTTCTCCAGGTGTTCGGCAGGGGATACCCATCATCCGGCATAATGCTGTCGGTGCACCGCAAGGACGGGCAATCGGCCGCGCAGGATGCCGGGCAGCAGGCGGCTCTGGCGATCCGGCCCTGGATCGGACACGCATCCGGTCCATCAGCATTCTGGGCAGGAAAACAGTCACGAGTGTATGAACCTGCCCATATAGTAGTACTTCTTTACGAATTCTCGTACCTTCAAGGACTCGACGCAGCTCCGGTCGAGATTGGTGATGATCTCGTCGATGATCAGGGCCTGCTCAATGATCTTTTCAGATGAGGGATCATCCGACATATCTGCCAGACCGACAATGATCGCGAGCGGATTTCGGATCTGATCGCCGAGCGTGGCAAGTTGCTCAATGTTCCTCTCAATCTGCATCCGTTCGCTGATGTCGTGCGCGGTCGCGAGGATCCCCACATGCCGGCCGTCAGGATCGCGAAGAAACGCCAGCTCGACCTCCACCTTCTCCGGAATGTTCTTCTTCCTGATTCCGGCGAACTGCACCACGAGAGACCACGAAACCTCTCTCTTTCTGCTGTCTTTCCGTGCCATCTCCTCCATACATCGCTTTCGCACCAGTTCGGCGGAATCAGGGGTAAGGACGTCCTCAAGACGCTTGCCTATCGTCTCCTCCGGTGTATAGCCGAGAAAACGCCTGATAGAAGGGCTGGCATAGGTAAAACGGAGGTTCATATCCATTGTCCAGACCACATCCCTGGCATTCTCGGCAAGAAGGCGATATCGCCTGTCGACCTCTCGCAAGGCCTCCTCTGCTTTCCGAAAGTCCGAGATATTGCGGTAGATATCCACCCTCATGCCGCCCTGAGGGACCTGTGAGAGGATAAGGCTTGAATATGATATCCATGAGCCACGATCATCGGGGGAGACGACCCGGCATTCCACATCCTTCAGATCCTGGCCCAGGACGTACGCCGAGGCAATCTTGCCCTGAAATATCTCGCCTCTCTCGACGAGGGGCGAGATGCAGGTGGTGAGCACATGCAGGGCAGACTGCCCGCTGATTGTGTCACTATCAAGGCCAAAGAGGTCCTCCATGGCAGGGTTAATCGTTATAATGTTCTGGTTTTCGTCGATCAGCACGGCAGCATCGTCAAGTTTCTGTATAAACTGGAGTAATCTGCTGTCAGGAAGGATTGTCCGGGGCTTGCTGGGTGTTCTGTCGCGTATTGATTCTCCACACACCATCGATTGTCTTACCGGCCCATTGGTATTCTTCCAGGAGGTTTCCAAATCCATACCAGCTGCTCCTGCTTAATTATCCTGATCACTCTATATATACATTAAAATAACTTATATAAATCGGTTTCTTTTTATTTCGATGTCCAAAATCGGCCCATTTGTTGAAATACACGGGTATTGTCGCTCTATAAGATTTCAAGCGGCACCCAATAGTACTGGAAAAAAACAAAGGAAATGAAATATTACTGAATTACAGGTATTCACCTACTATGCAGGATCTCGGTCTGATCTTCTCTCTGGTTATGGTATCGGTATCGGGAGCAGTAATGCTCCACTTTGGATACGAGTTTCTTGGCGGTTCAATCCCCTTCACGCACTTTATCGCAGCCGCGTTGATAGCCTTTGCCGCATACGCCTTTGACAGAGGCATCGAAAACAGGGAGGATGAATCACGGCAGGCAGAATTTCGCAGACTGCTGCTTGCGGCGGCAATCTCCTCCGTTATCGTATCCTTCATGCTCTTCCCGAATCCCGCCCTGCTGATCCCGTTCCTGATCGCATATCTCTATACGAAGGGCATCAGGGGATACCGGCTGAAGGGAGGTATAGGAGTGAAGAACGCCGTCGTTGCCTTCACCTGGACCCTGGGGGTGCTGATATTCCTCGGGGTATTCACGCTTCCGGCATTGCTTCTCTGCGGTTTCTTCTTCACGAAAAGTTTTGTGAACACGGTGATCTATGACGTGCGGGACATAGCCCGCGACAGAATGGCAGGGATTGCAACACTTCCAGTGCTTCTCACCGCCCCGCAGCTGAGACTCTTCCTGCTCTCGATCAATTTAACCGCTCATGCCGCCGCGCTGCTTGGTTATTTTGCCGGTTTCTTTATGGGAATCCGCATAATCGCAATAAGCACCATCCACAGCACGCTGTATATCCTGCTATATTGCAATAAATTCAGTTGTATGCGGGATGTGATGGTTGACGGGGAGTGGATCCTCTATGCGGGTTATATGATCTTCCTTGACTGTCTCCTGTAGTGCTCGACGAGATCCTTCCCGAATGCTATCGCATCAGGAGACGTCGCAATCAGATCCCGCGTAAAGTCATAGCTCCCTGACTTGTAGTAGAACCCGATTGACAGGACGGTATCGGTGACCGCAACGCCGATCTTCGGAGCGCCGTCAATAACGGATATCTCGATATTGTCATACTCCTCAATCGGATATGCCGAGATGATATCGAAGACCTCTTTTGTCAGCACGAGTGATATCGAATCCATCTTCCCGGCGAGCCCTTTGAAGAAATCGGGAAAATCGGTGAAGAGAAACGGTGAAACACCAATTATCTCCTTAGATCTGCTGACATACTCGAAGAACACCCTGTGGGGTTTCATCACGTCCGATGCTTCCGATGTAACGACCTCAAAATCACTGATCTCATGCAGCCGCATAAAGAACTCATCGGGAAGGTAAATGATATGATCCGGGAAGGCCTCAAACAGCCTTCGAAGCGTCTTGATGCCTGTATGAAACTGTTCGAAGATGATCAGGTATGCCCGGCCCCTGTCGGTCAGGCTGATTTCGCCGCCTGAATCTTCAGCAAATCCAACGTTTTTCAGGTAATTAACGGTAAAAGCAAAGGTTGATGCCGGAACGCGTGCTTTTATCTGATCCTTCGTCTCTCCGTGCAGGAGAGCATCCAGCACCTCAACCCTTCTGTCGCTGGCAAATATCTTCATGAAATCAGTGATTTTCATCTAGCTCAAATGCTTTTTCTCAATGTGATTACATTAATCTTATCCTTTTGGATTTGTGCACGTACGCTGAGCCAGTGCCCATCATAGAAGTCCCCGATACCGGGATTCTGATAGACCCGCTCCTGCTTCGGGTATTGCCGGAATACAGCAAAACATATCCCGATCGCGAGCAGGGTCAATCTTCGGCCCATCGCCCCGTTGGAGAGCCCCGGGAGAGGAGCAGCTTCTCGGGTTACAGGTTTCATATTAATCCTCATGCGCCGGAAAACGGCACAAGCAACCATGAAAATCGAGATAAAGGTCTCAAGCTGGATCAATTTCCACATGAAGATTAAGCCGGCATCTGTAAATGGAAGGCTCTCGCCGTTCAGATCAGTTCGCTCCTGTACACGGCTTCCCCCCGGCTATCCTCGCGCGGGGAGGAGGACACCTTCTCCTCGCATGCCCCCCCGCTAACCGCCTCCCCATGATGATTCCAGACACGGTCCGCTGTAAAGGGACAGCCGGGAAAAACCGAATCCGCAGTACCATGCACCCGGTTCATTAAGTATCATTAATTGCGCCCCGGGCACGCAGGGCTTCAAATCCATATATACACGCGAATCAAGCCGATTTATGCAACTGTAGATTCGCGCCTCAGGGTCTGGTGCGCTCCCGTGCGCGGTTCTTTACCGGCTATCGGCCGGGGGGAGGGGTCGCGGGCCCCTTCCTGGCGAAGTATCTCAGCACCTCGTTGCCGGTGATCGAGGGTTTCACCGCTGCCCTCCCGGGAAGCGGTTAGTGCCCGTACATCATCATGGAAGAGGCGGCATGAGGTGCCGTTCTCCTGCCGTGGGCGCGAGTGCGCCGCGTTGCTTCCATCGCCGCCCGGAGCGGCGCCGATCGATCTATCCGGGCATTACGCGCTGGAATGCGGCGCAAAAGCGCCTCCGGTTGCCGAGGATATGTTCAATATCGGTGGGCGATAAGTAGTATCGTATCACCTGCCGCCCGGCAGCTCCGAACGGCCGACTATGAAAGTGAACTGGCGATCGATCGCAGCAGCAAAGAACTCATATGCGGCGCTCCATGCAGCTTGCGAACAGTGGGGCTACGAACTGCAGGAGGTCCGCAGACCGCGGCCTGATATCACCTGCTACAGCTTAAATACCGTCACCGAACGGCTGCTTTGCAATGAGATCGCGAATGCCCCCTGCATCACTATCGCCGGGGGTCCTCACGCCACCGCCTGCTACCGGGAGGTGGCGAAATATGCGGACTACGTTGTCGTCGGCGAAGGGGAGTACACGCTTCCCGCCCTCCTCGCTTCCCTTGAAGAAGGGAAGGAGACAGTCCCCCGGGGAGTCGCGACGGCGGCAGGCTACGAGCCCGCGCGCCATACCGTCCTTCTCGACGGGGTTCCACCCTTCTCCACTGTAAAAGGCTACGTCGAGATCACGCGGGGCTGCCCGCACGGTTGCGGATACTGCCAGACACCCCGCATCTTCGGGCGCTGCATGCGCCACCGGTCCATCGACAGCATCGCGGCATATGCCTCCAGGTACCGCGACGCGCGGTTTGTCACGCCGAATGCGCTTGCCTACGGGTCGGACGGCGTGAACCTCCGCCTGGATAAGGTGGAGCGGCTGTTGAAGCGTCTGGACAACCGGATATACTTCGGTACATTCCCGAGCGAAGTGCGCCCCGAGAGCATCACCCGGGCATCAATGGAGGTGCTGATGAAGTACTGCGCCAACCGGCGCCTCCACTTCGGGGCGCAGTCGGGAAGCGACAGGGTGCTACGGCAGATCCGGCGGGGGCACTCCGTCGGGGATGTCGTGCGGGCACTCGATCTCTGCAGGGAGTCGGGTATGACGCCTGTCGTGGATTTTATCGTTGGCCTGCCGTGCGAGGACGATGAGGACGAACGAGCGACGCTCGATCTGATCCGGACGGTTACACGATACGGGATCGCACACGTCCACTATTTCATGCCGCTGCCCAACACCCCTCTCGCCGATACCAGACCGCGCAGGCTGCTGCCTGAAACAGAAAGATATCTCGGCCGGCTCGCCCTCTCCGGGAAGGTCACAGGCTCCTGGGTAGACACTGAGATAAGGTTTTTTAGACGCAGTCCACATCTATAACCATGATGGATGTGCTTCTCATAGCAGATCTGCACGGTCAATACGGGAAGCTCGATGACTTCCTGCAGTATGATCCGGATGCCGTCATCATTGCAGGCGACATCACCGATTTCGGTCCGCTCGAGCCGGTCGACTCGGTGGTCTCCCGTATAGAGGTGCCGTGCTTTGCCGTTCCCGGCAACTGCGATCCCCGCGAGATCGTCGGTGTCCTGGAACAGTCGGACGCCGTCTGTCTCCACGGTTCGTGGATTTCGCTTGGAAAGATAACGCTTGCAGGTATCGGGGGTTCGAACAGGACTCCGTTCGGCACACCCTTCGAACTGGAGGAGGACGAGATCGAAGCACTGCTATCCGGAACGATTGAACATATGGAGCGAAACGTCCATAACATTCTGGTCTCGCATGCTCCGCCGCTCGGCACACTCGACCGCATCGGCAGCAATCACGTCGGGAGCAGAAGCATCGCAAACCACATGGACCGATTTGACCTGGTCTGCTGTGCCCATATCCATGAAGCACGAGGCGTCATGGAGGTCGGCGGCGTGAAGATAGTCAATCCAGGCCCCGCATCCGACGGCTACGCCGCCATGATTCATCTCGGCGAAGAGCCGAAGAACATCAAGATTGAGCTGCTCACCGTGTAGCGAGGAGCATTTCAAGGTATGAGCTCGAGAGCGGCGAGCCCTCCACCCCGATCTTTTCTCTGACGGCATTGAGCGCTGAAGCGGCATCGTCCCCGTTCCCCTCGCAGATCACCTCGATCTCCACAAAGGTGCCGAGCCCCTCGACGTCGTCGAGCGCCACTGTGGTGCCGCAGAGTTCATAGATCTCGCGCCGTTTTCTCACCTCGGCCGACTTTGTAAAACCGAGACGGAGCAGGATCTCCTCGCAGACGCCGCCTGACTCAACCGCCAGGTTGAACTCCTCCCGTACCTTCGCTCCGCCGATCACCCTCTTCGGCCCTTTATAGGTGACGACGCATGCCCCGTCCGCATACCGCATGCGGAGCGCCTCATCCGTGACAGCAAAATCCCGGTGCGGAGCATTGTAGTAGACATCGCGTTCGGCGGAGACGCCGCAGGCACGGGCGTTCAGCCGTTTCAGATGCGAGCGGACCGGTGCAAGGTCAGATACCGGGATTTTCTGTTCGACTTCGAGCATCGTTATGTCACTACTTTAAGTATCTGCATCCCGACTTATATAGTCAAGGTGCTAGTATGCCAATTCAGGAAGGAGATTTCATCAAAATCAGCTACACAGGGCGGCTTGGAGAGAGCGTCTTCGACACGACCGATGCGGATCTTGCAAAGGAAGAAGGAATCCACAATCCCGCGGCACTCTACGGGCCGATCACCATCCGGGTGGGAAGCAGGCACGTCATCCCCGGCCTTGAAGAGGCCCTGATAGGAAAAGAGATCGGCTACGAGGGCGATACCGAGGTGGCGCCCGAGCTGGGCTTCGGCCCTCATGACGAGAGCCTCGTCAAATCTGTGCCCGTCACGCAGTTCCGCGAGAAACCAAAGGTCGGCACGCGTGTGGAGATGGACAACCGCGAGGGCGTCGTCGTCAACGTCATCGGGCGAAGGGCGCTCGTCGACTTCAACCATCCGCTCGCCGGAAAAACCCTGCACTACCATTTCGCCATCGAAGAGAGGGTGGAGGATGCGCAGGAGCGGATCCAGGGGCTGATCCGCCTCTACGCAGGACGCGATGACGTCGAGATCGCGATAAACGGCGGCACGGTCGAGATGCTGCTTCCGCCGGGCATCACCTACGACCGCCGCTGGATGCTCTGGAGGGGCAGGATCGTCCACGAGATCTTCGAATACCTGGACGGGATCGACGAGATCATATTCAAAGAGGCCTTCCGCCGCCCGGCACAGCCCGAAGAGGAAGCAGCCGGAGAAGAGCCAGCCCCGGCCGAAGAATAACCTCCTCTCACTCTATTTTGAACCGCAGGAGAGCGGCAATTCCGCCGAGCGCCATAAGACGCTGGCCCGGCTCGAACTCGGTGCTGAGCACCGTGACCGATGCGTTCATGGACTCCGCCCGCTCGATGGCGGAGACCACCGCCTCGTTTCGCAGGTTCGCATCGGAGACCAGCACCTGCTTGACGGCGCCGTAGCCGATCGCCTCTTCCACCGCATCGATACCGTATGCGACCGCTCCGTCGCGGGCAATCCGCACAAAGACCTCGTCCATCAGGCGGACCTCACGGGCGAGGTGGAGATCGCCGAGCAGCCGCTCGAGGACGCCCAGGCCGATCACCTCCTGCACCGCCCCCCTTCCGATCCGCCGGGTCTCCACAACGAGCATCCGGTCGCCGAGCCCGGGCTCTTTCGCCCTGGCAAACCCGGCAAAATCATCCTTGACAAATCCGGGCCCGGCGATGACGAGGGGGCCGGTAATCTCTTTTGTGCTCTCGAGCACCCGGGCAAAGAATGCCGGGCGTGCATCCATATCCGCCCCTTTCCCGCTGCCCATGGCAATGCCCGCGACGAACTCGGGGCCGAACTGGCGGAGGCGGTAGAGCTGCGCCTCCCCCTCCTCGATACTGAGGACATGGACGACGCCATAGGCCGATGCCTTCACCGCCCGTTCGATCCGCTCGAGGTCGACGGCGTGCCACTCCTTTATGACCGATACCTCAATGCCCGGTTCGGCGTTCAGCGTATGGTACGAGCCTGCGTCGACACCCTGCTCGATGACGCCGCTGATCCGGAGACGGCTCGCGTGCTGGTGGAACTCCGTCTTTTCGACCCTGATACCGAGGCGGACAGGCCGTTTTTCCGCCTTCTCCGGCCGGAGTTTGTCTGTGGCCGCTTCCATGCTCCTGAAGGTGGTGGCAAAGACGAGATCGCCGGTGGCGATCAGATGGTAGAGATGCCAGAGATCGTCGAGCGTCTCCGGGAAAAGCCTGATCTCGCCGAACATCCTCTTCAGCTCGCCGCACTCAGCCTTCATGCTTCTCGATGATATCAGATCCGCCCGGCGGCACGAAGGCGGCGACTTCCTCCGTGTTCAGGACGGTCTTATACTCCTTCCAGACGCTCTGCGGGATGCGATCCCTGAGCTGCTTCAGCACCTTCTTTGCGATATCGTTCTGCTCGAACCGTCCGGGTGCGAGCTCCACCATGACCTTCGCCCGGGCGGCGATGGCAGCAGGGGGGCCGCCGATCACCGCGACTTCCGGGGAGCAGGCAATACCGATGGCGATACCGAGCGGGGTGTTCCGGAAGTAGGTCCGTTCGCCGCGGACGATAAATCCTCCGCGGGCAACATATTCGCCGGGCTCGGGCGTCTTGCTCACCTGGTCCGGGCGGGCTGCATAGACATCGGCAGTGAAATGCCCGGCCTTCCACGCATTCGAATAGGAGGCGGCAAACTGCGCGGCCTCGTCCATGTGCGCCGTCGTGCCCTTGACGATGACGACACTCCCGCCGTGTACGTCCGCATGTACGAAGGTATCGCCCCCTTCCATGTAGCGCCTGACGAGCTCCTCGTTCTGGGATGCGTCCCGCCCCCCGAGCACCAGCACGTTGTCTGTCGTGTAGAACCACCTGAAACGGTGGAACCAGCGCTTCTTCCGGACCTTCGCCTCCCTCTTTTCGGGAGGCTTCTCGACGATCGCCCGGGCCATTGCTGCGCGGGCACCCGCCTTCTTCTTCTTCAACCTCTTGATCTGATCGTAGTACCGCCCGATGTTCTGCTCGATGCTCTCGTGCACATAGATCTTTGCCGGCGCTCCGATATCGAGCTCCACGGCCGCCTCCGCCGGATGGACTGCACGGATCATCCGCGCCGCAGGGTGATCGTTCTCCTTTAGTATCCGCTCGATCTCCTGCCATGACCGTTTCCTGCTCGCCTCGTCGAGCACGGCGATGATCTCGGCAACGGCCGTATAGTGCTCGTACAGTGCCACAACGACCCGCTCGTGCTGCGCGATCTTCTCTTCAAAGCCGGCAATTGCCTGAAGCTGCCGCTTTCTGATGACCTCCTCCCTTGACATGCGCGGCTTTCCCGGCTTCTCTTCCGGCTTCTCCGCTCTCGGATAGTAGGCATCGAGCGCATCAGAGAACGACGAAAAACGCTGTATTGCGGTCGATCCGGCCAGAACGATCGGCCAGCATCCTGTGTCTGTGATGACCGGCGTCCGGTCGCCTTCAACCTGTGCAATGAGGCGCAGCAGGCCGTCCTGCACGACGCCGGGATCGGCGGCGGCGGCAGGGATATCCTTCGGCAGCCCGGCAATCAGGCAGACCTCTTCGGCATACGCCCCTCCGAACAGGCAGCGGGTGGCGAGGGTGCGGACGAGATCGCGATCCGATGCGGCCAGGAGCGCCCCAAAGGCTTCGAGCGGCATATCGGAGCAGTCAGGGGCATCCGACTCGTATCGGGCACCCGGGACAACCTCGCGCGTCCTGAACCGGTGGTGCCAGAGCGGCTTGATGATGGTGAGGTCGGCATCGCAGAGGACGGCGTTCCCCTCATCGAAGAGTTCGAAGAAGAGG
>LNQE01000430.1_pt1 | contig 10663 bp, 15 predicted proteins | sample 603111 | NCBI WGS metagenome assembly LNQE01 (sample SAMN04260313, study PRJNA301899) | hydrocarbon metagenome | isolation source: hydrocarbon-contaminated ditch | place: Germany: Bremen | collected 1998
CAATGATGCTGATACATATTATTTGGAAGTACTAATGTGAAGATACTAGTTATTCAAACAGCATTCCCCGGCGATGCAATTTTAACTCTGCCTTTAATTCAAGAGATCAAAAATTTTTTTTCATCCGCTCAAATTGATGTAGTTTGTATTCCATCTACTTCTATAATTTTTAAAGCATCTCATTACGTTAGTGAAGTAATTGAATTCGATAAACGAAACAAGCACAAAGGATTTTCCGGGTTAATAAAATTTGCAAGTTATATTAAATCAAAAAAATACGACAAAATATATTCGCCCCATAGATCGGCTCGAAGTGCAGTTTTAACATTTCTTAGTAAACCGAAAGAAAGTTATTCTTTTGACAAATCCGCATTGAGCTTTTTATATAAAAATAAAAATAAATACAAAAGTGATTGGCATGAAGTAAGAAGAAATTTATCACTTCTTGATGAAAATTATACCGATGAGTCATGGAAAATACTACCGCAATTATCACTGAGTGCTGAGACAACAGAATTTGTTGATAAAAAAATAAAAGGTGTTGATCAAAAAAAGATGATTGTTCTTGCACCGGGTTCAGTCTGGGCAACTAAGCGATACCCTATAAATTATTTTAAAGTTATTTCTGAAGAGCTAATCAAAAACGGATACCAAATTGTTATTATCGGGGGGAAGGAAGATAAACAACTTACCGACGAAATTTCAGTTGGTAATAAAGAAATAATTAATCTTTGCGGAGAACTTAATTTTATTGAATCTATCTACCTACTTACAAAATCAATTTTATTAATTTCCAACGATAGTGCTCCTACTCATCTGGCAATGTGTGCCGATATTCCTGTACTGACTATTTACTGCTCTACTGTTCCGAAATTCGGTTTTTATCCTTACAATAAAAGCAGTAGAGTCATTTCTTATGATAAATTAGATTGTAAACCTTGTGGTATTCACGGTTTTCAGAAATGCCCGGAGAAGCATTTTAATTGCGGATTATACCTTAAACCCGAGAAAGTTTTAGAGGAAGTTAACACCATCTTAATGCAGAGATATTCTTTACATAATTAAGTATATTTGCTCCACTAAAGAAGAATGCAAAAAAGATGATCAAAAAACTAAAAGATATAAAAAATTCATCTGTATATATTACTCCTAACTTTCCGGTTCTGCAGACGAAAAGATATAAGTTTAGTTTCTTATCGGTTGTCAGCGCTATTTTAGGCTATTCTCTTTTTGTCGCGATTGTAATTGTATTGATTCTAGTTCTTACACCGGCGCGTAATATTGTTTTCTTCTTTGAAAACGAAAAACTAAGTGAACAAGTTGAAAGAGTAAAGGAATTAGAAAGCAAAGTTCTATTCCTGTCTAGAGAGTTGCAAAGTTTTGCATCATCAAATGAAAAATTAAAGTATGCAATGATAATCGCATCAACTGATTCATTGGATTCAAATTCTGCAATTTATGATTCACTTCGACAATCACGAAAAAAAAAGATTAAGGCTGGTGGAAATATTTTATCGGTTTTCAGAGATTTTCTTCAACTCTACTATTCGGATAATTCGGAAATTACTTTTCTTGCACCGGTAAGTGGTGTTGTTATCAAAAGATTTGAGCCAACCCGCGGTCATTTCGGAATAGATTATGGTGTTAGAAGAGGAACTAATGTTCACGCCTCACTTGGCGGTGTTGTAACTTTTTCAGGATTTACTCCGGATTATGGTAACACAATAATTATCCTTCATCAGAATAATTATATATCAGTCTACCGACACTGTGAGATTCTTCTAAAAAAAGAACGTGAAGCAGTTCGTCAAGGTGAATTAATTGCTTTGAGTGGAGACAGTGGTTATAAATCCAGCGGTCCGCATCTCCATTTTGAAATTTGGTATGATGGTAAGGCTGTTGATCCTTTACAATTTTTAATTAATAAATAAGGAAGAATATGGCTCATAAAAATAACTCTTCTTCATCGGTTGATGTCAGTATTCTAAGTTCAGGTGTCAAAATTGAAGGCAAAATTTACAGCGAAGGGAATATGAGAATTGATGGTAAAGTTATTGGCGATGTTACCGTTAACGGTAATCTTACTTTGGGTGAAAGTTCCGAAGTAAAAGGTGATGTTAGGGCAATGAATGTTACGCTTACAGGCAATATTCAAGGTTCGGTTGAAGCGAATGAAAAGGTAATTCTTGAAGCTAACTCGAGACTTGTGGGTGAATTAACTGCTAAAATTCTTGTAATTGAGGAAGGTGCTAAGTTCGACGGTAAAAGCAACATGAACTCCGGCAAACCGAAATCCGAAACGACAGATGTCAGCAAAAAATAAGCAAAAAAAATTTCTCGAGACATACAGAGAAGTTGGACCATATTTAGGTTTAGGGACGCAACTAGCTGCCTCAATTATACTCATGTTTTTTTTGGGCAGATGGCTTGACCAAAAATTTGAAACTGATCCTATTTTAACTATCATTTTTTCCTTCCTTGGAGGTTTTGCCGGTGTTTACAATTTTATCCGGACCGTTCTTAATATGAATGAAAAGAAAAAAAATGATTAGACCGATCATTATTATCTTATTAAGCACTTCCCTCATCTTTTTAATATTACATTTATTTGATGTTATTGAATGGCATCTCGTTTTAGTTTGCTTCCTTACTGCCGGAATAACACTGATAAATGCATTTTTCGCTTATTTTTTGTTCAAAAAATCCCTCGGTAAACCAAATAAAGACTTCCTTGTTTACAACTTAGGCGGTATGCTGGTTAGAATGTTTTTTCTACTACTTGTCGTATTTATTGTGATAAAATTCTTGAATGTTGACGAATATGCTTTTATATTTCTGTTCTTTATTTTTTATTTTACTTCACTAATTTTTGAAGTAAATTATTTTCGTATAAAAGCAAGGCAGTAGCGTAAGTCTAAGTAAAACAAAACTTTATGGATTCCCTTACCGATAAAATAGTTAGTGATTCTTTGCAAGTAGCGGAGAAATCGAATGAGAGTGATTGGATTTTGCACCATACATTGGATGCAAATTATATTGAGTTTGAACCCTTTATAAAAATTCCGTTACCTCAAATAGAAATTTTTGGAATTGATATTTCAATTACCAAGCATTTAGTCTATATGTGGTTTGCAGCTTTAGTTTTGTTTGCTCTTTTGTACAACGTAGCAAGACAATACAAAAAGAGGAGAGTTCCTACCGGTTTTGCAAATATGACTGAGGTAATGATTTTATTTGTACGGGATGAAATTGCTAAACCAACTATACATAAGGGATATGAAAAATTTGTTCCTTATTTGCTTTCCGCTTTCTTTTTCATTTTGATATTGAATTTGTTCAGTCTTGTCCCTTACGGAGCCGCAGTTACAGGTAACATTTCTGTTACGGCAACCCTCGCCGTATTTACTTTTATAATGACACAAATTGGTGGAATACGCAATAATGGTTTTATTGGATATTTCAAAGGACTTGTTCCTCATGGAATACCAACTTGGTTGCTTCCAATAATGGTTGTTGTTGAATTACTCGGGTTGTTAACAAAACCGTTTGCATTGGCTGTTCGTCTTTTTGCAAATATGCTCGCCGGTAAAATTGTTATTTATTCTTTAATCGGACTGATTTTTATTTTACATGCTTATTTTGTAATACCGGTTTCGGTTTCTTTTGCGCTGTTTATTCTTGCGTTGAAATTATTGGTATCGCTTATTCAAGCATATATATTTACTATGCTTTCCTCGTTGTTTATCGGGATGGCAGTTCATCAAGATCATTAAAAACTATATAATACTTTAGGAGGAATAAAATGGAATTTGCTTATTTAGCCGCTGGATTTGGTGCCGCATTAACAATTATTGGCGGTGCATTCGGTATCGGTAAATTAGCTAGCTCAGCAATGGAAGCTAGTGGTCGTCAACCTGAAGCTGCCGGAGATATTAGAACATCTATGATTATTGCCGCTGCACTTATTGAAGGTATTTCACTATTTGCGCTCGTTATTTGTATTCTTTTGGCTTTAAAATAATTTGTGATTTTTTTCAAAAAAGTTTAGGTATATGTGATGGCTGGATTTATGCACTTTGCTGTTTTAGCATTTGCTAGTGGTGAAGCCGGTGGTCCTTTGGATGTTAATCCAGGATTAATAATATGGACATCCGTTACTTTCATCATTCTTCTTTTTCTATTAAAAAAGTTTGCATGGAAGCCGATTCTTAACTCATTAAATGAAAGAGAATCTTTCATTACAAATTCGCTGGAGAGGGCTGAGCAAGCTCAGAAAGAAGCAGAAGAATTGCTGATGCAGAACCAGGCAAATTTAGCTAAAGCAGAAGAAGAAGCACAAAAAATTATTAAGCAAGGCAGAGAATATGCAGATTCTTTGAAAGACCAAATTCTTGAAGAAAGCAAGAAAGACGCACAAAAAATGATTCAAGATGCATCTGCGGAAATTGAACAAAAGAATAGAGAAGCTTTCAATAATCTTAAAGCCGAAATAGCGGATATTGCAGTTAATGCAGCAGAGAAAATTCTTCGCGAAACTCTCGATTCCGAAAAACAAAAAAAATTAGTTGAAAAATATATTCAGGATATATCGAAAAATTAAATATGAGTGTATTCAGCATAACAAATAGATATGCAAGTGCTTTGCTTAAACAAGCCGAAAATACAAATCGGTTTGATGTGGTAAGTGATGACCTTCAACTGGTTCATGATACACTCGAGAGTTCTAAAGAATTAAGAGTCGCTCTTAAAAGTCCCGTAATAAACGAAGAAAAAAAGAAAAGTATTCTTAATGCATTATTCGGATCAAAAATTGACAAAGAAAGCGCAAACTTTCTCAATTTTGTCGTGAAGAAAAATAGGGAAGATATTTTATTCGAGATAACAAAAAGATACCTTGAACTTCGTGATGAAAAGATGAATATCGTACCAGCAAAAGTTACAACAGCTTTCGAGCTTTCAAATAATGAAAAAGAATTGTTAACAAAAAGTTTAGAAAATTATTCAAAGAAAAACGTTCGTATTTCATTTGATGTTGATTCCGCATTAATCGGCGGGTTTATTGTACAACTAAAAGATAAAATGCTGGATGCATCAGTAATTCAGCAGCTTAGTTTATTGAGAAAGAGATTGGCAAAATCTGATCAGACTTTAGTTAATTAATAGGAAAATCTTAAGGGATATAAAATGGCAGCGGTAAAACCGGAAGAAGTTTCATCAGTACTCAGAAAACAGTTAGCAGGTTTCGATAGTGAAGTTGATATTTACGATGTTGGTACCGTTCTTCAAGTTGGAGATGGTATCGCAAGAGTTTATGGTCTAACAAAAGTTATGGCTAGTGAGTTAGTCGAATTTCCCAACGGGGTTATGGGAATGGTGCTTAACCTGGAAGAAGATAGCGTTGGCTGCGTATTGTTCGGAGAAAGTGAAAAAATTAAAGAAGGCGATTCTGTTAGAAGAACAAAACGTGTTGCATCCTTTCCTGTTGGCGATAAAATGCTAGGCAGAGTTGTTAACCCGCTCGGCGAACCTGTTGATGGTAAAGGTGAAGTTCCAACTGAAAATTATATGCCGATCGAACGTAAAGCTCTTGGTGTTATTGCTCGGCAACCGGTTAAAGAACCAATACAAACCGGTATTACCGCAATCGACGCAATGATACCAATCGGTAGGGGACAGAGAGAATTAATCATCGGTGATAGACAAACCGGTAAAACTGCTGTTGCAATCGATACAATTATCAATCAGAAGTTTACGCATACTGAAGAAGCAAAAGCCATCGGAGTTAATCCGGTATATTGTATTTATGTTGCTATCGGACAAAAAAATTCTACCATTGCTCAAGTTGTTGCTAAATTAGAAGAACACGGTGCAATGGATTATACAACCGTTGTTGCAGCTCCGGCATCAGTTCCAGCTCCGCAGCAATATATTGCTCCATATGCCGGTGCAACATTAGGAGAATTTTTCAGAGATAATGGTAAGCACGCATTAGTTATTTATGATGATCTTTCTAAACAAGCTGCCGCTTACAGAGAATTATCATTACTATTAAGAAGACCTCCGGGACGCGAAGCTTATCCCGGTGATGTGTTTTATCTTCACTCAAGATTACTTGAACGAGCTTCAAAATTAAGTGATAAATTAGGCGGCGGAAGTTTAACGGCGCTTCCAATTATTGAAACTCAGCAAGGTGACGTTTCTGCATATATTCCTACAAACGTTATCTCTATTACCGATGGTCAGATTTATCTTGAACCAAACTTATTTAATGCCGGTGTAAGACCTGCTATCAACGTTGGTATTTCTGTTTCTCGTGTTGGCGGTAATGCGCAAATTAAAGCTATGAAAAAAGTTGCAGGCTCACTTAAATTAGATTTAGCTCAATATAGAGAATTAGAAGCCTTCGCAAAATTCGGCTCTGATTTAGATAAAGCTACCCAAAGAACACTTGCAAAAGGTGCCCGATTGGTTGAGTTACTTAAACAAGGTCAGTACCAGCCGATATCGGTTTATAAACAAGTTGTGAGCGTATTTGTCGGTACAAATGATTATCTTGAATCAATTCCGGTAAAAGATGTTAAGAGATTTGAGAAAGAATTTTTAGAATATGTCGACCTGAAGTATGCTGATATTCTTAAAGAGATTAGAAAATCAAAACAACTTAATGAAGATACGGTCTCCAAACTAAAACAAGCTGCCGAAGAATTTATAGGAAAATTTAAGAAGAGCGAATAACTCTGAATTAAAAATTTATGGCAACATTACGCGACATAAAAAGTAGAATTAAAGGTGTTACAAACACCCAGCAAATTACTAAAGCTATGAAAATGGTTTCTGCGGCAAGATTACGCCGTGCACAAGAAAACATTATCAATGCTCGTCCTTATTCAAGAAAAATTGCCGAGGTTTTATCAAATTTAATAGCTGTTGAAAAAGGAAGTTCAAACCCGCTCTTTGAAGAAAGGGAAGTTGACAGCGTTGCTATTGTTGTTATTACATCAGACAGAGGTTTATGCGGTAGTTTTAATATGAACGTAATTCGTTCTGCGGAAGAATTAATAAACGAAAAGTATAATCACTTAAAGGCTAACGGAAAATTAGCGTTGTACTGCGTTGGTAAAAAAGGTGTAGATCATTTTAAGAAAAGAAATTATAAGCTAACGGGTTCTTACCCCGGTATTTTTTCCGATCTCAATTTTGAATTTGCCTCAAGCTTAACTACGGAACTTAAACAGAAATTTTTGAAACGTGAATACGATAAAGTGATTGTTATCTTTAATGAATTTAAATCTGTAATTCAGCAGGTAACAATTCACAAACATATTTTGCCAATTGCTCCTTTTAAAAGTGAATCTAACGAGCATTTAGAACAATTAAAAACTTTCGATTTTATTTTTGAACCTGATAAACAGTCAATCATTGATGCTTTGCTTCCTAGGCACTTAAAAGCTCAGGTCTGGACTTCGTTATTAGATTCGTATGCTGCTGAACTTGGTGCAAGAATGACTGCTATGGATATGGCAACCGAAAATGCTAAAGAAATGATTCGTTCATTAAATATACTTTACAATAAAGAGAGACAAGCGGCAATCACTACAGAAATTTCTGAAATAGTTTCCGGTGCTAATGCCTTAAAAGATGCTTAATCTATTGATATTTGAAAAGACTTGTTAAATTTGTATCTTTACTCAATTAGACTATGTTCGATGACATAAGCCAAAAACTTGATAGAGCATTAAAGAAGGTTACCGGTCAAGGTAGAATTTCTGAAAATAATGTTTCCGATACTCTTCGTGAGATCAGGCGTGTTCTTTTAGATGCTGATGTTAATTACAAAGTTGCTAAACAACTAATTGATGACGTAAAACAAAAAGCGATGGGCAAGGAAGTTCTTGCCTCTGTTACTCCCGGTCAACTTCTCACAAAAATCTTTCATGATGAGTTGACTGAATTGATGGGAGGCAGAAATCAAGAAATTAAACTAAACCCATCGGGTGTTACTGTTATTCTTTTAGTCGGTTTGCAAGGGTCCGGTAAAACAACTTTCAGTGCAAAATTGGCAAAATATCTTTCTTCCAAAAATAGAAAAGTTGTTTTAGCCGCTGCTGATATTTACAGACCCGCTGCAATCGAACAATTAAAGCAGCTTGGCGAAAGAATAAACGTACCGGTTTTTTCGATTACAGGCGGCAGCGACGCAGTTGAAATAGCATCGCAAGCTGTAAAGTTTGCAAAAGAGAATGATGCTAACACCGTAATTGTTGATACTGCCGGTCGTTTACATGTTGATGAAAAATTAATGGATGAAGTAACCGCAATTAAAGCCAAGGTTCAACCATCGGAAACTTTGTTTGTGGTTGATTCAATGACTGGTCAGGACGCAGTTAATTCTGCAAAAGCATTTCATGACCGTGTTGATTTTGACGGAATTGTTCTTACAAAACTTGATGGCGATTCGAGAGGGGGCTGTGCTCTCTCAATTAAAGCGGTTGTAAACAAACCTGTTAAATTTATAAGTCTTGGTGAAAAGTTAGACTCGATTGAAAAATTTTTCCCTGAGAGATTAGCTTCTAGAATTTTAGGAAAGGGTGACATTGTTTCTTTTGTTGAAAAAGCCCAAGAAAATATTGATCAAATAGAAGCCGAAGATTTAGAAAAAAAATTACTCTCGAATCAATTTGACTTTGAGGATTTCCTTAAGCAGATTAAGATGCTGAAAAAAATGGGCTCGTTGCAATCTATTTTAGGAATGATACCGGGAATGAATAAATCGATTAAGAATGCTGATATTGACGATAAGCAGATTGTAAAAGTAGAATCGATTATTCAATCGATGACTAGGCAAGAAAGGAAGAATCCGAAAGTATTAAACGGAAGCCGTCGTAAAAGAATTGCTATTGGCAGTGGAAATTCGATTCAAGATGTTAATAAGTTGTTAAAGCAATTTAAAGAGATGCAGAAGATGATGAAAATCTTTAGTTCTAAAGGCGGTAAAAAAATGTTAAGTAAATTTGGAAACATGAGTTTCAATTAAAATAAATGTAAATCAATTTAAGAGGAGTATTTAATTTGGCAGTTAAGCTAAGATTACGAAGAATGGGTAAAAAACGACAACCGGTATATAAACTAGTTGCAGCTGACTCCCGTTCACCTAGAGACGGAAGATTTATTGAATCTTTTGGTTTATATAACCCTAAAACAGAACCAAGTACTGTAGAAATTAATGAAGAAAGAGCATTATATTGGTTAGGTGTTGGTGCTCAACCAACTACAACTGTTAAAAATCTTCTTTCTGCAGAAGGTATTCTTTATAAAAGAGACTTGATGAAAAGAGGATTGAACGAAGAAGAAGTTGCAAAAGAAATGGAAACATGGCTAAAGCAACGAGAAGCTCGTTTGTCAGCAGTAAAAGCTAAAACTGAAAAGACGAAAGCCGGAGCAGAAAAAGTAAAAGAGAAAAAGAAAGAAGAACCGGCTGAAGCTAAGGCTGAAGAAGTAAAAGATGAATTGAAAGCTGCTGCATCTGAAGAAGATAGTCAACATGCAGAAGCTGAAGAAAAACAAGAGAAATCGGAAGAAAATTCGAAAGAATAATTTTCTCTTTGCCTTTTTGGCAAAGACAATTTATTGTCCAATAATCTTAAGGTATTCCTATGAAGGAATTTATTGAATTCATTGCAAAACACTTGGTCGATAGTCCGGATAATGTATCAATCGATGAAGCAACCCCGGATGAAAAAACTATCGAATTGACTCTTAAAGTTGGTCAAGACGATGTAGGCAAAGTGATTGGGAAACAGGGTAAAACTGCTCAAGCAATGAGAACTTTGCTCACTGCAATCGCGGCTAAAGATGGAAAAAGAGCAATTCTAAAAATTCTTGATTAATTAGGTTGTGAAACCTAAAGACTTTTTTTTAGTTGCTCGTCTTAAATCGACTGTTAACAAAGAAGGTTTTCTGAACCTTAAGAGTTTTACTGATTTTTCTGATAGATTTCTCAATCTGCCTTATGTTTTTATTGAAGTCTTTGGTGATAAGCGTAAGTTTTTCATCGAGGACTTTTATTTCTCCGGTGATGAACCGGTTGTTAAATTTAAGAATTTTGATTCAATTAACGATGTTAGTTTCCTTATCGGGAAAAATGTTTTCACTGATTCCGAAATCAACATTAATAATAGAAATAATGAATTCTTAGTTCATGAATTCATCGATGCAAAAGTTTTTAAAGGAATTGAGTTCTTTGGTATTTTGGTTGATGTAGAAAGCTATCCCGGTAACGATGTAATGGTTATTCGTTGTAGCGATAACAAAGAAGTCTTGGTCCCGGTGGTTAAAGAATTTATTACAAGGATCGATAAAAAGGAAAAAATAATTTATCTGAATCCGGATAGAGATTTAAATTATGATTAGGTTCGACATAATATCGGCAGTACCCGATCTTCTTGTAAGCCCGATAAGCTATAGTATTATTAAGCGTGCACAAGATAGAAACCTGGTCGAAATTCATATTCATAATTTAAGAGATTACGCTTACGATAAACATAAGCAGATTGATGACAAACCGTTTGGCGGCGGTCCCGGAATGCTTTTGAAACCCGAACCGTTCTTTGAATGTATTGAAAAATTAAAAACCGAAAGAGAGTACAATCATATAATATTTACT
>LNQE01001256.1_pt1 | contig 10623 bp, 9 predicted proteins | sample 603111 | NCBI WGS metagenome assembly LNQE01 (sample SAMN04260313, study PRJNA301899) | hydrocarbon metagenome | isolation source: hydrocarbon-contaminated ditch | place: Germany: Bremen | collected 1998
TCAATGAATGGCGCAGCCGCCCTCCCCTCTCTGATCCCCCGCACGCCCGATTGTCTCCCGCCGCAGTGTCCAAGGTGCGTGAATTGTACAGTACCCTTGGATATTCACAACACCATAGTGCTTTGACCGGTACCTGCAAATATAATGTCAGGGTTGAATGCCGCCCGGCAGACGGGATGATTCCCGGGGCGGTGGAAGGGTTCCTTTCCCGTCAGGATCCGGTGCAGGGGATCGACGGGGATGGGGCTCTGCCCGGCCGCGGCATTCCAAGCGCAAGACCCTGACCGCCCGTCGGCAGGGGACGCGGGGGTGCGCCGTGCCGGCGCCCGTATCACCGCTCCAAAAAGGCTGTCGGGCTGCTATATGGTGGGCAGGCAAATGGCGACGGGATATCCGGATCACCGGATCGAGGCTCTCCGCAGGCGGATGGAGGCGCTGGACAGGCATGATCTCGGTTCCCGCGGGTCATCGGAGCTGCCGCCCGAGGCCATAGAGGATCTGGCCGCCGTGCTCGAGGGTCTGCAGACGGTCGGCACGGAACTCTGCGAGAAGCATGCGGAATTGAACGCCATGCGCCACGCCCTGGAGATTGAGCGCGGCTATTATCGAGATTTCTTTACATCCGCGGACGAGGGCTTCCTGGTGACCGATACCGATGGCACCATTAGAGAGGCGAATCCTGCCGCGGCAGCCCTGCTCGGGACGGCGCGCACCGCCCTTGTCGACAAACCGCTGGCACTGTTCGTAGCAGGGAGCGATCTGGCGGTCTTTCGCACGCTGCTGGATCGTTCCCTGACCTGGAAAGGAACCCTCACCGGGGAGATCCTGCTGCAGCAGCGCGGCGGAGATTCCATTCGCGCCGCCGTTGCCCTTGCGCCTGTCCGCGCACCCGCCGGCATGCCGCCAAGCCTCCGCTGGACGCTCCGCCCTGCAGGCGATCCGGGAGAGGCGCAGGGCCGCCCGCAGCAGATGGAAAGCACGGTCGGGCAGATCAGGGAGCTCGAGTGCCTGTACGCCATCTCCCGCCTCGCCGAGACACCCGGGATACCGCTCGACGATCTCCTCCGGCGGATCGTCGCTCTCGTCCCTGCCGCATGGCAGTGTCCGGAAAAGATGTGCGCCCGGATTGTGCTTGAGGATCGTACGATCGCGACCGGGAATTATCGGGAGAGCCCGGTTAAACAGACGAGCGGCATCCCCGTCTTCGACAGGAAGAGCGGAGTCCTCGAGGTCTGCTGCATGCAAGACCTGCCCGAACAGGACGCCGCCCTATTCCCCGAGGGAGCGGACGGCATCGTCACCCGGATTGCCGGAGCGATCGGCAGCATAATCGAGCGCAGGCAGGAGGAAGAGTACCGCAGGGTAAAGGACTTTGCCATCGCATCCTCCATCAATGCGGTTGCCATCGCTGATCTCTCCGGCAATCTTACCTCCGCGAACCGGGCATTTCTCGAGATGTGGGGGTACGCCGACGCCGTCGAAGTGGAGGGACGCTCGATACTTGCCTTCTGGCAGGAGGCGGATGAGGCGGCGCGCGTCCTTGATGTGCTGCTGCGGGAGGGGGCCTGGATGGGCGAACTGGCGGGCAGCAAAAAGGACGGCGCCGTCATTGATGTCAGGGTGTCGGCGAACCGGGTTGCCGGCGCATCGGGAAACCCCCTCTGCCTGATCATCTTCTTTGTCGATATCACCGGACAGAAGAGGGCGGAGCGGGCGCTTCGGGAGAGCGAGGCGCGCTATCGGATGCTTGCGGAAGCGGCACCAGATGCGGTCTTCCTGCTCGATGCGGAAGGGAGGGTGGAGTACCTCAACCGGCACGGAGCGCGGATGTGTGGGGAGGATCCGCGCTTCATTCCCGGCATGCCGCTCTGGCAGGCCCTTCCCGGAGAGATGGGAGCGCGGTTCCGGGAGATGATCGAGACGGCGTCGGCCTCGGGAAAGCCGGTCAGCGACGAGTGCCGTTTCTCCCTCCCCGATCAGGATCGCTGGCTCGACAACCGGTGCATCCCCGTGGCTGCAGAAGACGGATCTGCAGGGTCAGTCATGGTCATCTCCCGTGACGTCACCGGGCATCAGGAAGCACTTGAAGAGATCAGGACCAAAAACTGGCAGCTATCGGTGCTCAACCAGATCATCGGGGTGTCATCGCTCTCCTTCTCGCTTGACGAACTGCTGGAGATGGCACTGGAAAAGACTCTCGAACTGCTGGGATTTGATGTCGGGCTCGTCTACCTGCTCGAGACGGATCGCAAGCGGGCAATCCTCCAGTTCTGTCGGGGCGCTCCGCCGTCGTACCCCCGGCAGCACCGGGCCATCATGGTTCACCACTGGCCGAACAACTACATCTTCGTGGCGGGCCAGCCGCGATATATCGCAGACAGCCCGGAGACCCCTCTCAGTTCCATAGAGGCAGATATGCTCCGGGATCTGGAGATATCCTCGGTTGCAATCATTCCGCTCGTTGCCGAATCGGTCGTTGTCGGGGCGCTCTACGTCGGAAGCAGGGAGGAGCGGGGACTTTTAGAAGAGAAGAAGGTCATTCTTGAAGCGATCGGAAGGGAGATCGGCTCGGGGATCCTGAAGGGTATACTCTATCGGAGACTGGAGGCCGCGCACCGGGAAGCGAACCTGTACCTGGACATCATGACGCATGATATAAAGAATGCAGAGAACGTCTCCGGCCTCTATATCGATCTGCTGGTCGATATGCTCGACGGCGAGGTTCTCGAGTATGCCAAGAAGCTGCGGGGAAGCATTCAGAAGAGCATCGAGATCATAAACAACGTCTCGACCATCCGGCGGATTCACCAGGATACGGCGCAGCTGAAGCCAGCACGCCTCGATCCGGTGATCAGGGAGGAGATCGCACACTTCCCCGGCCTCCGCATCGCCTACGAGGGCTGCAGCGCCGTCGTTGAGGCCGACGATCTCCTCCCTGAGGTCTTTTCAAACCTGCTCGGGAATGCCGCCAAGTTCGGCGGGCCGGACGTCGGGATCACGATCAGGGTTGAGGAGCTTGAGGATCTGGAAGCCCTCGTTCTCGTATCTGTTGAGGATACCGGCCCCGGCATACCCGACGAGCTGAAGGACACCATTTTCCACCGCTTCGAGCGCGGGCCCGGTCTGGTGAGCGGCGAGGGGCTCGGCCTCTACATCAGCAGGAAGCTCGTGGAGCGGTACGGCGGCAGGATCTGGGTCGAGGACAGGGTGGGTGGACGGCCGGAGTGCGGCGCAGTATTTAAAATTCTCCTGAAGGACGCAGGCAGAAAGGAGGGATTCGAGGAATAATCCTGTTATGTGTAGTAAGAATATTGGAAATATATTTATACTAGTACTGTATATGAACTGCTGTGACTAATCCTATCATCAGGACTATCCGTTTCGGTGCTTCTCTGGTAGCCTGCCTTGCGGTCGGCCTGACCGGGCTGTACTTCACCTCTCTCCCGACAGCCCCCGACTGGTTCGCAGCGCTTGAAAAACCCGTATTCATGCCGCCGACCTGGGTCTTCTACTGGATCTGGGTGATCCTGTACCTCCTCATGGGCATCTCGCTCTATCTCGTCTGGAGCAAAGGCCTCGGGCACAGGCATGTGCAGGGGGCTCTCTCAATCTTCGGCGTGCAGATGGTGCTGAACGTCCTCTGGTGGTTTTTCTTCTTCGGACTGCAGGATCCGTATCTCGCCTTCATTGAGGTGATCATACTCGGTGCCGCACTCTTCATGACCATCATCCTGGTCGACGGGGTATCGAGACCGGCGGCCTTCCTCCTCGCCCCTTCTCTCCTCTGGGTGAGTTTCGTGGCGCTGCTCAGTTCGACGATCTCATACCTCAACCCGTGAAGGCCTGCGGCTCTGACGGAGAGCGGGCTATAGCAGCTCTATCTGCCGCCATGTATGGACGAACCGCTGGAGTGCGGTATAGTGCCCGAAAATACCGAATATAACGAGCAGCCAGCCCAGATAGGTCAGGCCGAGCAGCGTGCCCGGTATCAGGATGGTGAGCGCGCCTGCCAGAATGATCAGCATCAGGCGATCCGCCCTGCCGAGGATCCCCCCGTAGTTGCGGCCGACTCCGACCGCCTGCGCCTGCGTACCCAGGTAGGACGACATCAGCACGCCGGTCAGGGCGAAGACCCCGATCTGCCATGGCGCCGCTCCCCCTGCGAATATGCCGGTAATGATGAAGATATCGGCATACCGGTCGATGACATGGTCGAGGAAGTCGCCCCGCAGGCTGGCGATCCCGAGATCGCGGGCGAGCGCCCCGTCGAGCGCATCAAAGAGGGCATTGAACGCCACCATCAGCACGCCGAGCGCAATCCCGCCGAAATAGAAGGCGACGCCGGCAGCCGCAGAGAAGACGAACGAGATCAGGCTGGAGCAGTTGGGGGTCATCCCGAGTCTCCGCGAGATCGCGATCAGCGGCTGGAAGAAGCCCTGCACATGCGGTCGGAATTGATCCAGCGTCATAGGTCCAGCACCAGATACTCTGTCCAGTCAATCGCTCCATATGAGGGTGGCAGTTCTCCCTGTATAAACTGCTCTACCAGGTCGGCGCATCGGGACGGGGTTTGTTCCGTCGTATCCAGCTCGAAGATCGAATCGTCCGGGTGGCGCTCCACCGTCTCGATCAGGATCACGTCGAGCGCCTCGGCCTCGACGTTCTCGGCGATCTTTTCGCGTGTGTAGCCCCGTGCCTGCAGCCTTCGCCGCAGGACGTCGGGGCGGCACCGGAGCACCACGATCCGGTCGCAGGCGAGGAGGTGGGCGAGATGCCCCTCCGCAATGCCGCCGACCGGACTGAACTCTGCTGCCCACCGTTCGCTGTCCACGACGCGGGTCTGCCTCTGCGGGTCCTCCTCGATCACGTACGGCTCAACGGTATCGGCGAGATGCACGACGCAGTGCCCGCGCTTTGCGAGTTCCGCGGCAACGGACGTCTTTCCGGTACCCGGCGTACCGGTGATCCCGAGCATCATGTGCCGCGTATTGCCTGCAGGAAGCATTCGTTCTCCCAGTCTTCTCCGATGCTCACACGGATATAGTGATCGCCGAGTCCGGGGAAGCTCGTGCAGGACCGGACGAGGACGCCGCGGGACGCAAGGATGCGCATCATTTCATCGGCGGTACGGGGGGCGACGTCCACCAGCACGAAGTTTGCGTCCGAAGGAGATACCGGATAGGGGATCTCACGGGAGAACCGCTCCCGCCAGAGGCGGACGTGGTCGCGGGTCGCGGCGACGTGCCCGACATCCGAGAGCGCCCCTATCGCCGCTGCAGCGGAGACGGAATTTAAGGCGAAGGGCGTTGCCGCCCGGAGATAATACTCCTCGAACCACGGCGGCACAAAGGCGTAGCCGACCCGCAGCCCGGCAAGGGAGAAGACCTTCGACATCGTCCTGCCGATGATCAGGTGGTCGTACTCCTGCATGAGGGGGCGGTAGTCGAGATCAGAGAAATCGACGTACGCATTGTCCAGAAAGAGCAGGGTCTCCGTTTCGTCCAGGATCGCCCGGATCAGATCGGGAGTGGTTGAGTTGCCGGTCGGGTTGTTCGGCGTGCAGAGGAACGCGAGCCGGGCATTCCTGCTGGCGGCGATGAAGCCCTCAAGATCAACGGAGAAATCCGGGTTCCGCCGGATCTCCCGCACCCGGGCGCCGTGAGCGGTCGCCGCAAGCCCGTAGAACGAGAAGGTCGGGGTGGTGATCACCACCTCCTCGCCGGGTTCGACGACGGCGCGGAGCACCGTCTCGATGACTCCGTCCATACCGGCTCCGGTCACGAACCGGAACCCCTCCCCGTGGTAGCGCCTGAGTGCGGCGGTCAGGGCGGACATCCGCTCGTCGGGGTAGCGGTTCGCCTCCCGGAGCGCATCCATGGCTGCCTGAACGGCCAGAGGGGACGGAGGGCGCGGATTCTCGTTGCTCGCCAGGCGTGCGATGCGCGGGATGCCGTACCTCTCGGCCACGTCTTCGGCACGCTCCGCATAGGCATAGCCCCTGCCCCGGAAGCATGCCCTAACCGATTGCCGCATTGATGACCTCGATCGCGGTGTCGATCTCGTCGTCACTGATGATCAGAGGCGGCACGAGCCGGAGATTGCCGTCCGCAGCGCAGTTGACCAGCACGCCGTTCTCCGCGCAGGTCTGCTGGATCTCCGAGCAGCGCTCCCCCACCGTCATACCGATCATCAGGCCGCAGGCACGGGGGTTGTGGGCGGCGAGGCCGCGTTTGAACCGCTCCCCCTTCCGCGGGACGTCCGGCAGGATCTCCTCGATCACCCCGATCGTCGCACGCGCCGCGGCGCATGCGAGAGGCCCGCCGGCAAAGGTGCTTCCGTGCTCGCCCTTCGAGAACTCAAGCCCTTCGCGGGCGAGCAGCGCACCCATGGGGAAACCGCTCGCGATCCCCTTGGCGAGCGTGACGATGTCGGGCTGCACGCCGTGGTGCTGGATGGCAAGCCACCGCCCGGTCCTCCCCATGCCGGTCTGCACCTCGTCGACGATCATCAGTGCCCCCGAGTCGTCGCAGATCTCGCGGATGCCGGGGAGGAAGCCTTCCGGCGGCATGATGACCCCCGATTCCCCCAGGATCGCCTCCACAAAGATCCCGGCGGTATCGGCATCGACCGCGGCCTTCAGTCCCTCCAGATCGCCGTACTCCACGAACGTGCACTTCGGCTCCAGCGGTTCGAAGGGCTCTCTGATCCCGGGCTTATGGGTCACGGCAAGCGATCCCCCGGTACGCCCGTGGAAGGCGTGCGTGAACGCCACGAACTTCTTCCTCCCGGTCCGGACGCGGGCAAGTTTGATCGCTGCCTCGTTCGCTTCAGCACCGGAGTTCACAAAGAATGCCTTTGCCATACCGGTGATCCCGACCAGTTTCTCTGCAAGCTCCGCCTGGTGCGGCACGTAGTAGAGGTTTGAGCAGTGGATCAGCCGCCTGCTCTGCGCGCAGATCGCCTGCACGACCGCCGGGTGGCAGTGTCCGGTGCTGCAGACCGCGATCCCTGCCACGCAGTCGATGTACTCCTTTCCGTCGGCATCCCGGACACGTGCGCCCGAGCCCTGCACAATCTCTATTGATCTGCTGAATGCCGGCATGTAGCAGCGTGCATCCAGATCTCTTGTTGTCTGTCCCACCTTATCTCTCCGTTTCATCACTCATACTCGATCGTCGCCGGCGGTTTCGGCGTCAGGTCGTAGACGACCCGGGAGACGCCGGGTATCTCCGCGGTGATCCTGGACTCGATCCTGCTCAAGACATCGTACGGCAGGAGGAGCGGGTCTGCGGTCATGCCGTCGCGCGAACTGACCGCACGCACCGCGACGATCCACCCGTGGAGGCGGACGTCCCCCTTCACGCCCGTGCCCTGCCCCAGCAGTGCGGCGAAGCACTGCCACGGCCGGAACGCCTCGATAAGTTCATTCTCCACGATGGCGTTCGCCTCCCGGACGATCGCAATCTTCTCGCGGGTCACCTCCCCGAGCACGCGGACGGCAAGGCCCGGGCCGGGAAACGGCATCCGATGCTGAATCTCCACCGGAAGGCCGAGGCCGCCCGCCACCTCGCGCACCTCGTCTTTGTAGAGGTCTGCAAGCGGCTCGATCACCCGATCGAAGTCGATCTCGAGCGGCATGCCGCCGACGTTGTGGTGGCTCTTGATCCCGCCCTCGCTCTCGATACGGTCAGGGTAGATCGTGCCCTGCAGGAGGTGGCGCGCTCCCGTCCGCTCGGCTTCTCGCTCAAACACCCGGATGAACTTCTCTCCGATGGCCCTGCGCTTTGCTTCGGGATCGGTGATCCCGGCGAGGGCTGCAAAGAACTCGTCCGCCGCGCCGACGACGTGCAGGTTCATCTCCCCGAAGAGTTCCGAGATCCGCCGGGTCTCGTCCTTCCGCATCAGCCCGGTGTCCACGTATATCGGCACCAGGCGGTCGCCGATGGCCCGGGCGGCAAGGGCGGCGCAGACCGAGCTGTCCACGCCTCCCGACAGCGCCATGACGACCTTTTCATTACCTGCCTCTTTTCGGATCTGCAGGATTGCCCGCTCGATAAATGTCTGTACATCCACCATTCGCTTCACCCTGACTGGAACGATGCCCTGTTCACCCTGCATGCATTCACAAACCCCAGGTAGGGAGGAGAAGGGCGTGAGGGGCGCGACGTAAACTCCGGGTGGAACTGGGTGGCGAGGTAGAACGGGTGATCCCGGAGTTCGCAGGCCTCCATCAGATCTACGCAGGTGCCCGAGAAGACCAGCCCGGCGGCCTCGAGGTCTTTGATGAATTCCGGGTTCACCTCGTACCGGTGGCGATGCCGCTCAACAACCTCCCCGCTTCCGTAGAGTCTCCGGATGAGCGTGTCATCCTTCAGGTGGATGGTGCAGGCACCGAGACGCATGGTGCCGCCGAGGTCCTTCACCCCCTCCTGTCCCGGGAGTATGGCGATCACGTGGCTGCCCGGCCCCAGCTCCTCGCTTGTGGCGTCGGCGATCCCGAGCACATGCCGCGCGTACTCGATCACCGCCAGCTGGAACCCGAGACAGAGCCCGAGATAGGGTTTCTTCGTCTCGCGTGCATACCGGATCGCCCTGATCTTGCCGTCAATGCCCCGGACGCCGAATCCTCCCGGCACGAGAATGCCGTCGGCATCGGCTAGCTGGGCCTGGTCGCACCTCTCGGCATCGATCCAGCGGATGTTCACCTCGGTCGAGAGCGCCCTTCCGGCATGCTTGAGCGCCTCCTTGATGCTGATATAGACGTCCTCGATGCCGTACTTGCTGACGATCGCAACCGTGATCCGGCTCGTGTACTCTTCGGAGACGATGTGGTACCAGTCGGGATCGGGGTCGCGCCCCTCAAGTTTCAGGGATTCGATGAGCGCGTCGGCAAGCCCCTCCTTCTCAAGCTCCATCGGGACCTGGTAGATGTCGGGTACGGTCTTTGCGCTGATCACCGCCTTGTTCGGCACATCGGTGAATGCCGAGATCTTCTTCTTCGTCTGCTGGCCGATCACCACGTCGCTCCTGCCGACGATGAAGTCCGGGGCGAGCCCCAGTTCCCGCAGCGCCTTGACCGAGTGCTGTGTCGGCTTTGTCTTCAGGTCACCCATGGTGTCCACCGGGACGAGCGTCACATGGATCAGCACCATGTCATGCGGCGGGAGTTCGCCGTGCATCTGCCGCACCGCCTCAAGGAACGGCATGCTCTCGATATCGCCGACCGTGCCTCCCACCTCCACCAGGCAGATATCGGCCAGATCACCGTGGTTGAGTTCCGTTTCGGCCGCCCGCCTGATGCAGTGCTTGATCTCGTCGGTGATGTGCGGGATGATCTGGACCGTCTCTCCCAGAAAGTCGCCTCGCCGCTCCTTCTCGATGACGTTGCGGTAGACCTTCCCGGTGGTGATGTTATGGATCGATTTTAAGTTGATGTCCAGAAACCGCTCATAGTTCCCGAGATCGAGATCCACCTCGCCGCCGTCGCTGAGCACGAACACCTCGCCGTGCTGTGCGGGGTTCATGGTGCCTGCGTCGATGTTCAGGTAGGGATCGATCTTGACCGCGGTTACCGAGTACCCGCGGTTCTTCAGCAACCGGCCGATGGAAGCGGTGGTGATGCCCTTCCCGAGCCCGCTCATCACGCCGCCCGTAACCACAATATACTTCAAAGCTCCTTCTCCTGCTCTGGCTCTCGCTTGAATGGGTGTACTATTGCGTGCCTGGTATAGAGAATGTATCGTTCATGCCGGAGGGGTGAGAGGTGTGTTTTTCGGCAGGAGAGAGAGTCTCCGTAGCCGCCGGCAGAAACCGTCACGCTTTTGTAACCACGAATGCGGCAGACGTGCGGGCGTAGACCGTACCGCTCCCGGCGTCCCTGACCTCGCCCTCGGTGAATGCAATACGCCGCCCCTTCTTCACTACGCGCCCGGTGGCGATGAGCCTCCCTTCCCGTGCGCCTTTCAGGAAGCTCGTGCTCTCGGAGACGGTTGCAATCCCCTCACCCTCTTCAAGCACGGTATAGAGCGCAAGCGCCATCGCCTCGTCCGCGAGAGCGACGAACATTCCTCCCTGGAGCCATCCGACGCCGTTCTGCATCTCAGGCCTGATATCCATCGATATCTCCGCCTTTCCGTCCCCGAACCGGCCAATATTGACTCCCATCATACGGAAGAAGGGATTTGCATCCCTCCCGCGCTCCGCAATCGCATCCAGATATCTCATCAATGAACTGTTGAGATACGCCCGCATAAGGGTTGTGCTTTCGCAGGAGGATGCCGGGAGTCTTCCGCATGAAAACACAGCCGTTATGGGTCGTGAAGGACTTCTGCCGCCCGTTTGGGAGCGCTCCTGTGCATGGCTTCCCGCCGGGCATCCCAGGGGCGGTGCCGCCCACGGTTGGGTGCACCGGGTCAGCCGGGTACGGGATGCCTCTGCCCGGATTATTGTTTGGCATGAGTATGAGGGTTCTTGCTGCACGATTCAATGTGCACCAGTGCACGGCTTCCCATTGCCTATCCCCTCAGGGGGAGGGGGTCTCCCCTCCCCTGACCCCGCCCCCATTACGATTGCCCCTACGGTCCACTGGAATGGGACAGCCAATAACAGATCCCTTTGTACCTG